>Ga0310120_10000001_pt1:0-235000 | contig 332570 bp, 308 predicted proteins | sample CB27_AW_983_MG_FD_203506 | JGI IMG/M metagenome (GOLD analysis project Ga0310120, IMG submission 203506) | Marine microbial communities from Western Arctic Ocean, Canada - CB27_AW_983 | ecosystem: Environmental > Aquatic > Marine > Oceanic | place: Canada: Western Arctic Ocean...
CGAACTCGGCAACCTCATCGAGAGTGTAGTAGCGGCCGCAGTGAGAGTAGCTCGTGCGGTACGCCAACTCCTTCAGCTTGCGGAAGACGGTGCGTCTAGCGTTGGTCCCCATCGCACCCATCAGCTTTGGCATTCGGGCGATCTTCTGCTTGCGCAGTAACCTGGCGATGGCCTCTGCAGAGAAATCGGTCAGTCTCATAATGACACCTTTGCGCTTATATATGCGTAATAGTGCCATAACTCGCGCACCTTGACAACCACTCGAGATCGATGGATATGGCGTTACTTACGGGGTAAGGCGCTCATCTGCACTGGCAACCTCGCAGCCTGCCGAGGCACGGTTACGCCTATTCGACTGGAGTTATTTGTTCGCGGGCCCTTAGCGGGAAACGCTGCTCGCTGACAACTCTATGACCTCGAGGAGTTGGTCCTGCAAGTCCGGGTTCCCGATTCTCCGCCAGTGACCGAGAAGCTTCGTTTCTTCTTTGTTCTCGGCAAGCGGTTTTCGTGTGTGACTGTCAGGGATGAGATCCGAGACCTTCACGTCTAACGACTTGCTGATTTTCTTGAGCCAATCGAGCGACGTGCGCCGGCGACCTTGCTCGAAGTTCGAGAGAGCCGAAGGCGATAACCCAGCTTTTCGCGCAAGCTCCTCTTGAAGCATGCCTCTTTTTTGTCGCAGCTCACGAATACGCTGCCCAACTTCCGCGTGCATGGAACCTCCTCTGTCTGTCAAAAAGACAATAACGGAATCACTTTCAGGCACAGTAGCATGAAACGCTATCCCGCGTACCACGGGTTGTTTCCGGTGGAAGAAAGAGGTTAGTGGTATACCGGTTTGGCTGCTAAAACTTGGCGCGGTTCTGCTGCAAAATCTGAGCGGCGACGTGTTATAATGGGGAGTTTCGACATTAAGGAGGAACGCACCATTGGATATTAAGGAAGCCGGTCTATTCATCAAAGTGAACATAGCCGCACAAAGGGCGCGGCAGATCATGCAGGGCGCACCCCCAAAGATTCAGAGTAGCTCCCGCAAACCTGCAGCGATCGCGATACGAGAACTCGAAGGGGGAGAGCTCGAAGCGTTTACGCCAGAAGAGCTTCCTGATCCTCCTGAAGAAGGGTTCGACGGAGAGGATACAGAAGACGAGCTCTGAGCCGGAGCCCGGCGTTCAGCTCACGATCCCTTCCAAGTTCCCGTTCTTGAGAAAGTTCTTCAGCGTGTCCGCCGTCGCGGTTACCCGGTCGAGGTGGTACCGCGACAGCACTTCCTTCATGTAAGGATGGTGGCGTAACAGCTCTTTGAGCTCGTCTTCCTTGATTTTTAGAAGCTCCGTGCCGTCCTCGAGCGAATGCACCGTGGCCGTGCGCGGCACACCGGTCAGAAACGACACCTCACCAAAGAACTGGTGCTTGCCAAGCCGAGCAAGCTCGATGAGCTTGTCGCCAATTCTTACTTCGACCACGACCGAGCCTTCCTTGATGAGATAGAGCGCGCCCTCGTGCTCGCCTTCTTGAAAAGCGGCTTGACCCTCGGCGAGTGTGACGAGCTTGAAGCGCGGCGCCAGACGGGCGCGGTCCTTCGACGAGAGCATCTCGAAAAGGGAGGATTGCGGCAACACGTTGACGAGCGCCCGGTCCCGGTACATGGTGAAGAGCACTTTCCTGAGGCGCCGGTGGTTCGAGACAACACCGCGCATCTTCTCAGCGGAAAGCTCGAGCAGCTCGCTATTCTCGAGACAGCGAACGCTCGCCGTCCGAGGGTCTCCTGTCAGAAACGAGAACTCACCGAGACATTGTCCCGCGGAAACGACCCCGAGCTTCGCGGTGTCGGCCCGCACTTCGAGGAGCCCTTGGGTGACGAAGAAAAGTGATCCACCCGCGTCGCCTTCATCGAAAACGACGCTGCCTTCTTTGAGCTCATGCCGCTTCATCGCGCCCGCCACGCTCGAAAGCTCCTCAGGAGTCAGCTCGGACAGAAGAGGGATATCGCCGAGAGGTGCCAATGTAGGCACGGGCACTGTTTTTGCGTCTTGCTTCTTCTGTTCGTCTCTCAGGCTGTCGACCGTGACTTTGGCGATATAGGCGAGCGGGTTCATGTTCGCTACAAGGTCATCCATAGCGACCCAACGTGCGGCTTCAAACGCCTCGCGGTCTTTTGGCCCGATATCGCCCCGTCCTCGGCAGTGGCAAGCATGACGTGCGTCGTCCAGGACGTTTTCTCACCGTCGAGCGTGAAGTCCGCATGAATCTGCAGAAGATAGTCCCGAACGTGCACCGCGAGCCCGGTCTCTTCGAGCGCTGCCCGGGCGGCACCGTCGAAAAAAGACTCTTCGGGATGGATACCTCCCGAGGGGATTCGAAACGCGTCAGGAGGATCGCCCGGCCTGCGCACGACAGCGACCTGCTCGTCCTTCAAAATGAGGAGAGTCACATCATGTGCTCGGCCCTGAGTTAGATGTTTCTTTATCTCGCGAAACTCGGGCTCCGTCAACGGAACATCCCACGGTTCGATGATTGGCGTACCGAACTCGATTACGAGCTCTTGGACGATGTGTCGGCCCATATGCATATGGCCGAGCCTCAGCTCTCGCTGCTCGGTGCGTTCAAGAGTGCTATGAGGTCGCGGATCACCGAAGGGGCTACCCAGTCGCGGGCGCCAACGACTTTCGATTTCAGGCGGCCGCTTCTATCAATGATGTAGGTCTCGGGATATTTGAAGGTCTTATAGGAACGGGAGACTTTCATCCCGTCGTCGTGAAGAACGGTGAACGTCAAGTTCTGTTCATCGACGAACCTTTCGATATCGCTGAACCGCTCGTCCACGGAGACAGCCACGACGGCCAGCCCTTTCGACGCGAGTGCCTCGTGGAGTTTTTCGAGTGAGGGCATCTCTTCGATGCAAGGAGGACACCAGGTCGCCCAATAGTTGAGAACGACGACCTTCCCTCTCAGCTCATCGAGCGCATGCATCCGGCCTTTGAGGTCTGGAAGCATAAAGCCGGGCACGGTCTCCCCTACTTGGACTCCAGTATTCCCCTTGCACGATAACGAGGTGCAGGCAAGAACGGTCGCGAAGAGAAGCGCCGCTCGGGATTCAGCTAGCATGAGGAGTATCTCGCACATGGGCAAGCGGCTTGAGCGGCTTGAGCGCCTCGACATTGGCCACGGCACAAGCGGGGTCGTCGGTCATGATGCCGTCGACGCCCCATTCGAGAAGACGCGTGATGTGGATCGGCTCGTTCACGGTCCACACGTGCACTTCCACGTCGAGCTCGTGAATGGCGTCGATGACGGGCTTTGAAACGACCCGCCTCAAGCCTTTATATTCCGGCACTTGGAACGCGGTGCCCGGCGGCCGATAGCCGGCAAGGCTTCCACCTCGCATCCGAACAAGAAAGTCACGCACCTCGTCTTTGCTGAAGCTCGTGGCCACGCGCGGCGCGACACCGCGGAAGCGCTGTAGCGCGTCGTGATGATGCGAGGCTACGATGACACGTTCCTCTGCACCGTAGCGTTGTAGACGATTTTGGACCACCCGCTCGACGCCCGAGCGGGTCTTCTTGAGCTCCAAGGTAAGACCCACATCGGGAAACGTTGTCAGCACTTCGTCGAGCGTCGGCATCGTCAGGCCTTTGCCGCGATAAGGGAAGGTGCGTCCATAGTCCATCGTAAATTTGTATCCCGCATCGAGCCTTTGGAGTTCGGCGAGGGACATGTTCTCGACGCGTCCCCGGCGGCCCGTGGTTCTAGACACGGAATTGTCATGGAGGATCACGGGCTCGCCGTCCGATGTCAAGTGGATGTCCATCTCGAGATAGGACGCCCCTTGCTGGCAGGCGAGCTTGAAGGATTCGATCGTGTTCTCGGGCGCGCGGGCGCAGGCGCCGCGGTGGCCAAAGAGCCTCGGCGAAGGACCCGAGAAAAAGCCGTTATGTGACGACACTTTGATCCGGTTGAGTTCTACTGATTTTGTCTACGAAGGCGCATCGACAGAGAAGCGACCCCGATCGACCCCTTTGCGGGAACCAATGTTTATATCTCTATTATCCCGACGCTACAGCGTTTCGTCAAAGGCGGGTATGCGCAGGAAGACGCCCAGATCCCGGCGGTCGGGATTCTTCGGGTCGAGCTCCGAAGGCCTGAATCCGCCTTCACTGAAAATCGTGAAGCCGGCGAGACCGTCTTCGATGGCGACGCGAACGCGCTTCTTTTCCCAAGCTCCGAGGCGAAAGCGCTTGGTATCCGTTTCACTCTCTACGCGCACCCAGTTCTCCGAGCCGCCATTGGAAAGCTCGATCTCGTCGCCTGTCCTGGATTCGATCTTGAAGGCCGCGCGCGCGCCTCGCTTCACCCAGAAGCCGCGGCGATCGAGATAGGCTCCGTCATCGAGACTGTGAACACGCTGGTCGCCGGGGAAGACGAGACTTCGGTTCACGACCGGTCGCGGGTCGAAGAGCTCGTCCCAATGCAGCCGCGGAGGACCAACGTCTTCGAGACCTCGCAGCCGCACGCGAAAACGGCCGAGCGCGACCTTCGACTCGAAGCGGTCGCCATCCGCCTCGAAACAGCTTCGGTCGCTGCACGGCGCGAAGGCTTCGAGATCAACTCCCGATACGCGATAACGTCCCGCCGGAATGTGGTACGGCAAGCTCCACCAATGGAGGGGATCGGCGTCGGGACGGAAAGGACGGAGCGGCAGCGAGACGCGCGCCTTGACATCGTCGCCGCTCAAGCGCTCTCCCGATGGAAACGCGCGAAAGACGTCCGCGCTGCTTTCGCTGAGCCGCGTCATGAGCTCCGTCACCCAGCGGCCTTCGAGGCGGCGGGAGTGCTGTACATCTGTCAAGTCTCGAGCCCAGCCCGCGGCGAGCAGCAGCAGAACGAAAGGCGGCAGCCGCACCGGACGAGCGAGCAACTGTGCCGCGAGAGCAAGCAGAGCCAGCGTGAGCGCGATGCTCGCGAAGGCGACCGAACGCGCGTCCGCGTTAATGAGCGACGGAAGATAGCTCGTGAGATCCCACGAGCTAGAGAGCGCTTCCCAAAGCCGCCCCGTCCCGTCTCTAGCGTTCAAGTAAAGAGGTTGCCCCGGCAGGAAAACAGTAAAGAGCGAAACAGAGAGACTGACCACGAGAAGCGTCGGCAACCAAGGCGTCACGCCCTCGAGGCGCTCCCTAGCCCACAGTCTCGACGCCGCCAATGCGAGAAGCGGGAGTACGGGGAAGAGAAAGCGCGCCGCGGGCGAATTGCCTCCGGACCATAGCGGATGGGCGGCGCCAGGAAGTGCTACGACAGCGAGCGCGAGCAGCGAAACGGCGCCAAAAAAGAAATGGCGCCGCAGCAGTGGCACGAGCCCCGCGAGGCCGATGAGGTAGACGGGCGAGACCGGAAGAAGCCCGAACTCCTGGTCGAAGAACAAGCCAAGAAGACCCAACGGGATACCGGACATGAAAATACGCTGGTGTCCATAGGAAGCGGTGGGATCGAGACTTCCCGTCGAGACGAAGAAGAACATAACGAGCGCCAAAGCACCCATCGCTGCCCCGCACAAAACCGGCAGGCGGCCGCGCTGAAAACGATGAGCCAAAGCACCCCACAACAAACCGGCAAGCGGGATGAACTTCATGTGCAAAAAAGGAAGCGTCGCGACCAAGAGCGCCCACCCGAGCGCAAGAAGACGCGTCTCGGGATCGCTTCGCAGAAGTCGTGCGGCTACCAGGGTAACGATTAGCGCGGCGGGAAGCTCGGGATAGGCGGAAAAGGAGAGGAAGAGAGCGGGCGACGTCAGCCCGAAAATGCAGGCCGCGAGGACCGAGGCCTCGCGGTTGCCGGTAAGGAGGAACGCAGCAAGGTAGACCCCGCGCCACAGCATCGCACCCAAGAGCGCGAGCGTGACGAGAGCGCCCGTTAGTCCCGCGAGCGCGTAGCCGGGGACGAGAAGGATCGGCAGTCCAATCCCGTGAATGGAATACGGTGTGTTGGCGGCTAGGTGTGGCCCGATCTTTCCCAGGTAAAAACTGCGATAGTCCTCCTGAAAATAGTTGTTCTGAACGCGAAGATCGCCGTCGTGGACGAGGCTATGGGTGATGAGGAGATAGTGAGGCTCGTCGCCCGAGAGGCCGACATCATGCGACATCTTCAACCCGATAGCGAGATGAACGCAAAACCCGAGAAAGGCTATGCGCCTCGTCGTGGCAATATGGCGGCCGAGCCCGCGCGGCGCGAGCGCATGCCACAGCCACAACAAGGTGGCACTGACGAGCATGAAGTCGAGCAGGCGCCCCGAGAAGAGAGCCGTGAACGGCGCCACCGAGAAGAGCGACGGGACGAACACCGCGCCCGCCAATCCGGCCGGAAGGAATGGAGTGATCCAGCTTGTCTTCCCAGAGCGGTGGGCGGCGAAGCCAAGCGCGGCCCCGAGCGCAACAAATACGGCGACGACCAAGAGGTTAGGGATCGAGCTTAGAAGCCAGGGCCCGACATCAACATCGATGTCGACGTCCGGGTCGAAGACCGGGAAACGCAGAGTGGAGCGCATCGCGAGCGCGAGGCCGAGCGCCATGCCCGCCACGACCGCAATCCAGGAAGATTTCACGGCGCGTTAAATTGCGCGAAGGCCGAATGGGTGCGGAAGTAGGACAAGGCGATGATCGTCTTCGCGTCCCGAACGTCGACACCAGGGACGAGCGCCATCGCGTCATCCCACGGAAGCTCCACGACCTCGAGACTCTCATCCTCGTCGAGTGACTGCGTCCTCGCTTCGAGATCGGTCGCGGCGAACAAGTACATTTTCTCCTCGAGAATGCCGGGAGACGGGTAGAACTCGACGAGCTTTTCCAGCCGCTTCGCAAAATAGCCGGTCTCCTCCACGAGCTCGCGGCTCGCCGTCTCTTCGGGACGCTCGCCGGGATCGATCGTTCCCGCGGGCGCCTCGAGAAGGAACTCACCAGCGGCATAGCGAAATTGCCGGACGAGCACGACCCGACCATCGTTGGTAACGGGCAAGAGCACCGCGGCACCCGGATGCCTCAGGACTTCGCGCTCGACTTCCATACCCGACGGCTCTACGACGCGGTCCACTTCGAGCGTCACGAGTCGTCCTTCGAAGATGCGCCGGCGCTCTAGAAGACGCGCTTTGCCGTCGCTATTCACGTTCGCGATTCTAACACGCGCTCTTGTCTGGTACATTCGGTGGAGATGCACGCGCTCTTGCTGTGGTTACTCGCTGCTTCGAGCCCGGCCCTCGGGGTTGAATCTTCGCCCGCGCTCGCGGAACTAGAAGAGCAAGGGCGCTCACACCTCTACAATCTCGAATACGAGGATGCGCGTTTGGTTTTCTCGAGCCTGGCCGAGCTCGCACCCCATTCGCCCGTCGGCCCCTATTACGAGGCGACGACGATTTGGATGGAAGAGCTCGCGAGGCGCGGCGGAATGAACGGCTCCACGTTTCGGACGGGCCGCTACTGGAGCGAGAACCGTCACGAGCCGCCGGCGCCACAGCTCGATCAGGAGTTCAAAGACCTCGTGGCCGACGCCGTAAAGCGCGCGGAGGCGACGCTCGCGCGCGAGCCCGGAAACACGGATGCTCTCTACTTTCGCGGCGCCGCCGAGGGCGTGTTAAGCGCCTATTACGCCATGATCGAACGGAGCTATTACAGCTCCTACAAAGCGGGAAAGCGCGCCAAGAAGTATCACGAGCAACTCCTCGAAGCAGACCCCGAATATACGGATGCCTGTCTTCTTCTGGGCATCTACGAATATACCGTTGCCACGCTTCCTCGGACGCTCCGCTTCGTAGCGTTTCTCATCGGGATTGCCGGCTCGCACGAGAAAGGGCTCGAGCTCGTGAGAAAAGCGGTGGAGGGCGGAGACCGGACGCGCTGGGCGGCAAGGCTTTCACTTGCCGTGATGGAGCAGCGAGAGAAGAAATATCGGCGCTCGTTGGCCGTGCTGCGCGAGCTCGAGGCTGCCTTTCCCAAAAACCCGCTCTTTCCTTTCGAGCGGGGCTCGGTCCACATGTTGCGTAAATATTGGTCCACCGCGAGACGCGTCTTCGACGAAGTGCGGAGAAACCAGGCGGCCGGAAAGCCGTATTTCGACGCCATCGAGCCGTCGCTCGTGCTCCTCAAGATCGCGGAGAGTCATCTCTTCGCAAAGAACTTCCGGCGTGCCGACGACAACTTACGTAGAGCGCTCGAGATCCCGGACATTCCCGACTACATCAAGGCCGTAATCTTTCTACGGCGCGGAATGGTCAGCGACGCCACCGGCCATCGCGACCGCGCCCGCGCCGACTACCGCCGCACCCTAACTTTAAACGTAGACAAACTCACCAACAAGCGAGCAAGGCGCTACCTAGCAAAACCTTACCGCTAACACGCTTTCGAGCAAGATCAATGTTAAGAAAAGCGTAACGGTAGAGGGATCCGGCTGAGAGCCGCCGGTCTGTAAAAAGCAAGGAGATGTGGGGATAGGAGGAGATGTGGGGATAAAAAAAGACTACATCAGATTCTTTGCTTTTATCCCCACCACCCCGTCTTCATCCCCACCCCCCATTGCCTTTGCTTTTATCGACCTTCAGTTTAATTTTTACGCCTTTGTTTGACGTTTCCTTAATATGGATTCTGCTCGAATACGTGGACGGCGTCGCGGTTCTGGTGGGACGGGGGGTGTAATCCGAGTGGCTACCGGCTATACCGAGCACCGCTCGAGGCAGCCGGCAGCGCATTCTAATTATTTTCACATCGTGGGCTGTTCGGGAAACGCGTAGTAACCCTGGCGCGTCCGCACGACGAGATCGTCCCGGCCTTTGATCCGCACTTGGATCGTCCGCCACTCCCCGTTCTGTTCGAGATTCGAGGGAACGTAAGCGAGCCGGTATTGGCTATGAAGCTCTTTCTGGATCTGCGCGAAGCTCCGGTTCAGATCCCCGATCCCCTTCGGGAAGAAAGCTTGGCCGCCCGTTGCCCGGGAGAGCTTCTTCAAGAAGCCTTTGTTCACGCCGCGGGAGCCGGCGGAGCGCCGTCCTTGAAAACCGACCGTGTAGATCGAGACTTCCGAGAACTTAGCGCCTTCGACGGCGTCCTTGGACGTAGCCTCGCTCCCCTGGCCGACCGAGCGCGAGTCGTCGCCATCGGTGAAGACAAGAAGTGCTTTGCGACCTTCGGCCTCGGAGACTTTTTCGAGTGAGTAAAGGATGGAATCGTAAAGAGCCGTCCAGCCGGAGGGGTAGAGCGACTGGATGGTCGAGACGAGGCGGTCGATGTCGTCCGAAAAATGCGAGCTGAAGCGGATGTTCTCGTTAAAGTCAGCGATGATGGCTTTGTCGCCCTCCCAGAGCTTGCTGACGAAGTTCGACGCCGCTTCTTTGATCCCGTCCACGCTTGGGCGGATGCTCGTCGACGCGTCGAGCAAGACCAATAGCGTGACCGGCGTGACCTCGGAAGTAAAGAAGTCGACCTCCTGCCGCGCGCCGTCCTCGAGAACTACGAAATCGGACACATCGAGGTCCGGAATGAAGCGCCCGTGCTTGTCCGTCACGACGACGCTCAAGTTGATGGCTTGGACCGTGGCCCGAAACTGAAACCGATCCCCCTTTTGTTCCTGCGCGTTGACTTGTCCTGACACCAGAAATCCAGCAAACACCAATGGAATGAGACAGATAACAGTGCCTAGGACGCGATGATTACGAGGATGATTCATGAATTCGCCTCCCCCTACCGGCGCCAAATGGAGGGTTCGTACGTCGACCTGCGGCCCGAAGGGGCCGCTTTCCGCGGTTAGTCTAACACAGTTGGCGGTTAGGCAACTGTGATGTGCGTCGCGACTTGTTCACTTCGGTGATTTTGGCTAAACTGATCGTGGCGATGGACGAAAAACACCTGTTCACCGTTCAGGAAGCGAACGAGCTCATTCCTTTTCTTAGCGATAAATTGGACGAGCTCGGCCGCGTGCATCAGAAGCTTGAAGTGTGGTCCAAGGACGCGCCTTCGCAGCAAGAGATCACGCTCAGAGGCGGCACGCTGGCCGACCCGCGATACGTCGCGCTCCTGACACGGCTTCAAAACCTCGTCGACGATATCTGCTCGGAAGGCTGCTACTTGAAAGACCTCGAGTCCGGTCTCGTCGATTTTCCGACGCTTTGGGAAGGCCGGGAGGTCTATCTCTGCTGGAAGCTCGGTGAGTCCGAGGTCAGTCACTGGCACGAGGTCGAGGCGGGGTTTGCAGGCCGCCGGTCGCTGAACAGCGACCCCGCCAAATAGGGAGGCGTCGAGCAAGCTCTTGCCGTTTGCTTACTATCACCGCCTAACGAAAGCGCAGAAAAGAATCTAAGACGAGAGCGACCGCGTCGTGACCAGTGTGACCGAGCTCTATCGCCCGGAGCTTGAACGTGAGCGCGTCCTAGCGCTTCAGGCAGCGCTCGAGAGCGGCGAGCGAGCATCTACCGAGCGAGACGCCCAGGCGCTCGCGGAGGCTCTCGGAGTGCCCAGGCTGCGGATTCAGCTCGCGGAGCGCCGGCCATCGTCGCGGACGGGCGAGCTGCACGGGCTCTACGAGGCGGATGAAGAAGGCCACTACAAAGTCTCGCTCTGGATGCGGACCGCACAGCGACAGCAGGTCGTCAAATTCAAAACATTTCTACGCACGATGCTGCACGAGCTCGGCCACCACCTCGACTATCAAAACTAGGGCTCAAAGACTCTTTTCATACGGAGGGGTTCTATCGGCGGGAATCCAGCTTGCTTCGCCAGCTCTTTCCCAGCGAATCGAGCCGGCGCTCACGCTTGCGTCTGCCCACCGCAAGACTGTAAACTTGATCCATATTTACTTAAGGCACTCACTCACTCGCTGCAACCTGTTGAAAACCAACAGGGGGCCTCGCGCGCCCCATGTGGACTCAGCGAGCCATTCCCATTCATTGCGAAAATTGGAGGTAACACTAGCATGAAGAAGATAGTCCTGATCGCATTTTTCGCTTTCGTCCTCATGGCCGCCTGCGGCGGCGGTGGCGGCGAAGAGGCCTCGGCTCCTGCTGCGGTTGCCGCCGCTCCGGCCTTCGACCCCGCCACGGCGGGCGCCATGACGGGCACCGTCACGCTCGAAGGTGAGGCGCCAGAAATGAGCACTATCCAGATGGCCGCCGACCCGAACTGCGCTCGCTTGCATTCCGAGACGGTCACAAACGAGTTCGTCGTTGTCGGCGAAGGCGGAACCCTGGCCAACGCTTTCGTGTACGTCAAGAGCGGCATTGAGGGATCTTTCCCGCCGCCGAGCGAGCCCGTTGTGCTCAACCAGGAGGGCTGCCTCTACTCGCCTCACGTCATGGGCATTCAAGTCGGCCAGACGCTTCAGGTCGTCAATAGCGACGAGACACTCCACAACATCCACGCCATGCCGAAAAACAACAAAGAGTTCAACATAGGCCAGCCCATCAAAGGCTTGAAAACGGAGAAAACCTTCGACAATGTCGAGGTCATGGTTCCCTTCAAGTGCGACGTGCACAAATGGATGAACAGCTATGCGGGCGTTCTCGATCACCCGTACTTCGCGGTGACCGGCGCGGACGGCTCGTTCAACATTCCGGACCTGCCCCCTGGCGACTATGTCGTCGAAGTGTGGCACGAGCGGCTCGGAACGCAAGAGATGAACATCACGGTCGGTGAGAAAGAGACCGTCGAAGCGAATTTCGCGTTCGGCGGAGAATAAGTTAGCTGGAAAGAGGCCCTCGCCCGGACTGGGCGAGGGCCTTTTTCTTTTTGCTATCGGCTGCCTGCTACCGGCTGTCGGGTCAGGGCTGTGGCAGCTAGCAGGACCAGGAGGACCCAGATGGCGTCGGAGACGGCCAAGTGGGCCAGTTGCATCCACACAGGGGCTCTTAGGTACACGTTTGCAGCGCCCAGAGCGAGTTGGGCGGTCAACATTATTACAAGGGGGCGCCCGTGTGGTTTTTTCCTCCAGGCCACCCACGCGACGAATAGGGCGACCACGACGGCGACGCTCGGGTGGTAGAGGCGGGTTGCCAGCAAGCGCGCCAAGACTGGGGACTCGTCGGGCTTCAGTCCCTCCGTCAAGAGCAGCGTGTCCCCGAGCGCGGTAACGGCGCCGCTCGTGCCTACGAGGAGGACACCCGCAAGCGCTAGCGTCAGAGGCGCCACGCACGGACCACGGAGCAACAGCATGCGTTCACCGCTCGCGAGCCATGCGGTTAGGGTCACCGCACCGAGGAGGAGGAACGTGTTCACGAGGTGGAAGGCCATCACGTAGACCCGTTCAACGGAATCGTTGGCGGCGACCCACTCGAAGGTCACGAGGCCAGCACCAAGGAGCGATTCCGTAACAATGAAGAAGAGCGTCCAGATGGCACTTTTTCGCACCGCATGGCCACGCGGGTAGATCCGGAAGGCCGCCACAACGACACCGAGCACCAGCAAGCCTAGAAGGCCGCTCGTGAGACGGTGGGTGAGCTCGATGATGGTGTCGACGCGCAGCGAGTGCGGGACGAGCTCGCCGTTACAGAGCGGCCAGCGGCTCCCACAACCGGCCCCGGAGCCCGTGGCCCGCACTAACCCGCCCCAAAGAATGACCAGAACGGTGTAGCCAAGCAGGAACCAAGCGGCCGAGGCGAATCGACGATTCACAACGAACCTCTCCGCTACGCGGGAGAGGTGCGGTTATTTGTGAGGCGAAGTTGCTTCTCTCTCTGGTGGCGCTTGAAGAGCCAGGAGGCGCCGATGATGCCGAAAACGAAGTACGGCATGCCGAGCAGAAAGAGAATACCGCGGTTGAAGCCGGCGGCCATCTCTCCTCCACCTTGCTCGAGCGCGGCCACGCACATCGCGCATTGGGCCTGCGCGAGCTCGGGCGCGAGTACGACGGCCGCGAGGGCGGTCAGTAGCGTCAAGAGCCTACGGGCTGTCATTTGTAGAGGCTGTGCTCGAGAATGTAGCCGCCGTCATAGGCGGGCACGAGGAACATCAAAACGCTCGTCACGAAAATGCCGACCAGAACGGTCAGCACCAAGCCTTTGTGCTCGAAACGCAGATGCATGAAGTAGAAGATGATGAGCATTGCTTTAGTGCCTGATCCAAGAAGCAGCAAGAACACTTTCGGCGCCTGCACCAGCGGCGACTCTCCGATGAAGATCATGGTGACGGTGAGCGTGGCGAGAACAGCCAAGATTTTCGCATGTTGCAAGTAGACTTTTTTACCTGATTCAGCCGGATGTTCGGACATCGCTGATTACTCCTTGCCTCGTTACACCAAATAGAAGAGAGCGAAGACGAAGACCCATACGAGGTCCACGAAATGCCAATAGAGCCCAGCGTTCTCGACGCCGATGGCCGTAGCCTTCCCCTTTGCCGAGCGGATGGCGACGATGAGGAGAATGATAACCCCGGTGGTAACGTGCATCCCGTGAAAGCCCGTGATGACAAAAAAGCTCGCGCTGAAATGCGCGACGCCCCAGGGATTGCTCGTGAGCCTCGCGCCCTCGTGAATAAAGTGGCTCCACTCATAGACCTGCATGCCGAGAAAGGACACGCCTCCGAAAATCGTCAGCCATAGAAACGTCGAGACGTGCTTCTTGTTGCCCGCATTGGAGGCCGAGACGGCGCACACCATGGACCAGCTGCTCGCGATGAGCGTGAACGTCATGAGCGTGATGTAGTTCATGTCGAAAGCGACGTTCTGGTCGGGCCAAACAGGGCTCGCCACCCGAACGACTCCGTAGCTGACAAGAAGGCCCGCGAAGAGCAGAGCATCCGTGATGATGAAGACCCACATCATCAACTTCTGCCAGCCAATATCGAACGGGAGACTGCCCTCGCCGAAAAGCGAACCCGCTGCCGGCGCAGCCTGGCTATCGCTCATGTTTCTTTCCTCCTTGCCCGCCATAGCCCCCGCGTTTCGCGGTGGCGACGGCGGGCCCTACAGGTAAAACAAAACCACGATCAAGTAGAGCCAAATGCCGGCAACAAAATGCCAATACGTCGCACAAATACCGGGCGAGTTCGAATAGCCCGGCGTCAGCTCATACCACGTCGCCAACATCAAGACATAAAAAAGCGCGAGCACGCCCACGAGCAGATGCACCGCGTGAACCCCCGTCAACACGTAGAAAAACGAGCTATGAGGATGACTCTGAAGATAAACCCCCTGACTCGCCAGCTGATTCCAAGCCGCAACCTGCCCAGCGATGAAGAGCGCGCCGAGCACCGCCGTCAAGGCAATCCACTTGCGAAACGCGACCGGCCGCCAGCTCTGAAAGGCCCGCTTTCCCAGCTCCATCGTCACGCTCGAGAACAGAAGAATCGCCGTATTGACCCAAATGAGCGATGGGGCGGCGAGCGGAACCCAGTCCTCCCCGGCGCTGCGAACGATATAGGCACTCGTGAAGGCCGCGAAGAGCATCGTAACGGAGCCGAGTGCTATCCGCAGGCCGAGCTTGGCCGTATCCGCGCGCGTTGCGGACTCGCCGCCCGAGCCGTAATCACCGAAACCTTGGTCGACAAAATCACCGCCGCCCCCGTCGCCGCTTTGGGTCTTCGGTACCGTTAGCGTTTCTGCCACGTCACACCACCTTCCCGTCGAAGGCAAGCAAGGCAAGAACCAGCGGCAAGTAGAAAAGAGACGCAACGAGAAGATGCACCGCCCGCCCGCGCGCCGTACCGTCGCCGAACCGCGCGGCGAAGACGACCAGCAGCACGCCGAGCACCGAAGCACCGACGAGATAAACGACGCCGGCCATCCCGCCGATCGCCGGCACGAGGCTCACGAGAAGCAACAGCACGGCCCCTGTGACCGTACGAAGCTGGGTTCCACGGATCGGCATCGCGCGGTAGCCGATCTTCGCGTAGTCGTCGCGATAAGCCGCCGCGATGGCCCATGTGTGCGGAAACTGCCAAAAGAAGAGGATGGTAAACAAGCTCCACGCGAGCGGGCCGAGACTACCTTGGACGGCGCTAAAACCCATGAGCGGAGGGATGGCGCCCGAGATGGCGCCTGGCACCGTCGACCACGCCGAGCGCGACTTCATCGGGGTGTAAACCGAGACGTAAATCACCGTCGCGGAGAGCGCGAGCACACCGCAAAGCGGGCCGGCCTCAATGAACAAGATTGCGTGTCCCGCAATAGAGCAAACGCTCGCTACCACAAAAGCTTCCGACCGAGGCAGGCGGCCCGATGGAATGGGACGCTCGGCCGTCCGCCGCATTCGGGAGTCGGACTCGTGCTCGAGGACTTGATTGAACGCGTTGGCGCTGGCGACGACGAGAAAGGTGCCGATGGCGAACCAGAGAAGATGCGCGAGCACGAGCTCGCTCGACGCGAGCCAGTAGCCGACGAGCGCCGACATCAACACCATCAAAGAAAGGCGCGCTTTGCCGAGCTGGACGTAGTCCGAAAACCGCTCGCGGAACTCGAAACTCGACCCGGCCGATACCAACTGCACGTCGCCTCTCACGGACATCGAGTGGACCCTATTTCGCCGCCTTCACTTTGGCCGGCGGCTGCCACTGCGGAGCGTGGTCCCCTTCTTCATCCGGGTGCTGATAGTCGTAGGGCCAACGGTACACTTCGGGGATCTCACCGGGCCAGTTGCCATGACCGGGATGGATCGGCGTGGACCACTCTAACGTATTGGCATGCCAGGGGTTCTCGGACTCGACCTTCTTGCCCTTGACCATGCTCCAGAAGTAATTGGCAAGGAAAATGACCTGGGCGAGGCCAAGAATGAAGGCGCTGATACTGATGAACGTGTTGACGTTCTGGAACGGTTTCAAGTAATCGTAGGTATTGGGATCGTAGATGCGCCGCATCATGCCCGCGATCCCGAGATAGTGCATCGGGAAGAACACACCGTAATACGCGATGAACGTGAACCAGAAGTGCACTTTCGAGGCCCGTTCGTTCATGTGGCGCCCGAACATTTTCGGGAACCAGTAATAGACCGCCGCGAGGAGCCCGAAAAGGCCGGCGCCCGCCATAATGAAGTGAAAATGGGCGACGACGAAATACGTATCGTGCAGCTGGATATCGACGACGTTCGTGCCGAGAAAAATGCCGGTCAGCCCGCCCGTCACGAAGAGCGACACAATCCCGAGTGCAAACAGCATCGGCGTCGTGAATTGAATCTTCGCCATCCACAGCGTGGCGAGCCAGTTGAACACCTTCACGGCGGATGGCACCGCGATACAGAGGGTCGTCATCGTGAACGCCGTACCGAGGAAGGGGCTCATCCCGGAGACGAACATGTGATGCCCCCAAACGACGAAGCTGAGCATGGCGATCGCGACGATCGCGTAGACCATCGAGCGATAGCCGAAGATCGGACGCCTCGTGAAGGTGCTGATGATGTCGGACGTGAAGCCGAGCGCCGGCAGCATGATGATGTAGACCTCGGGATGACCGAGGAACCAGAAAAGATGCTGCCACAGAAGCGGCGAGCCGCCCGAATGCGGGAAGAGCGTGTCACCGATGAAAATGCCCGCCGGCAGATAGAAGCTCGTTCCCAGTCCTCGGTCGAACAGAAGCAGAATCGAGCCCGCCGCGAGCGCGGGAAAGGCGAGAAGCCCGAGAATGCCGACGAGGAACTGCGCCCACGTGGTCAGCGGGAGCCGCATCATCTTGAGGCCCTTGGTCCGCATGTTCAGGATCGTGACAACGAAGTTGAGTCCGCCCATCGTAAACGACGCGATGAAGAAGATCATCCCGACGATCCAGAGCGTCTGACCCATCGCCGATCCCGGAATGGCCGAGCGGATGGCGGAGAGCGGCGGGTAGGCCGTCCAACCGGAGGCCGCGGCGCCGCCTTCGACGAAGAAGGAGATCAAGATGATGATTGCCCCCGGAAACGCCGTCCAGAAAGACATCATGTTCAGAAACGGAAAGGCCATGTCGCGGGCCCCGACTTGGAGCGGGATGAGGAAATTTCCGAATCCGCTGACGGGCCCGAGCGACAGCACGAAGAACACCATGATGGTGCCGTGCATCGTGAAGAGCATGACGTAAAACTCGGGCGTCATCACACCCGACGCCATTCCGGCGGGAAAAAGCGTCTCCCAGAACTGAGCGTGCTGCCCAGGCCAGCCGAGCTGGAGACGGACCAACATGGCCAGCGATCCACCAACGACGGCCATGAACATGACCAGCGTCAAGTACTGCTTGGCGATCATCTTGTGATCGTAGCTAAAGATGTACTTGCTGATGAAGCTCTGTTTGCCATGGCCGTGGTCGTCGTGACCTTCGCTCATGCCATCTTCTCCTTCTTACTTATGAATCCAAAAAACACTAGATCAATTGGCCTGACTTTGCTCGGTGAGCCAAGTATCGTAGTCGGCCTGGCTTCGAATACTGAGAAAAGCACGCATGCGGTAGTGCCCTAGACCGCAAAGCTCGGCGCAAGCGATCTCGTATTCTCCGATTTTCGTCGGCGTGAACCATACCGAAGTCTCGATGCCCGGCATGACATCCTGCTTCACGCGAAAGTTCGGAAGAAAAAAGGCGTGCTGCACATCCTTCGAGCGCAGCATGATGCGCACCGGCTGGTCGACAGGAAGCACGATCTGGTTGATGAGATGGAGGTCATCGTTTCCGGCGGGATCATCCGGATCGATGCCGAGATAGTTCTCGAGCGTGTAGAGCTCGGGCCGCCACGCTCCGAACTCACCGTCCGGCCCCGGATAGCGCATGTCCCATTGGAACTGGGCGCCGACCGCTTCGATCGTGAACACATCTTCCGGCGGCGCGGCCTTGACGTCCTCCCAAATCACGAGCCCGGCGAATACGATCGGGACGAGAATGACGGCGGTGGCGATGGTCCACGTCACCTCCAACTTGTGGCTGTCGCGCCAATAGCTGCCCTCGGCGTCGTCGCGATGGCGGTACTTCCAGATGTAGAAGGCGAAAAGGCAGTGGACGATAATATAGGCCACCCCGGTGACCCCAAGGATTGCGTAATAGAGCGTGTCCTGGGACTGGCGATTCGATGCAAGCTCGGGGAGGTCATATTTGAAAAAGAAAGCGACGGAGACGAGCACGATAGCCCAGAGGGTGACGGCCAAAGCCATCCCGTGCTTTGCGTCTCGGTTTGCCTGGATATTCTCTGCCATGAGTCGTCCTTAATAAGCGGCAGGGAGCTGGCTTCCAACCGTGGGTCGGACGGAGTCAGCTTCTGCGTCGAAAGCTCGTGTTTTAACTACTCCGCATACCTCATTAGGTACGCCGCCACAGCGCGCATTTGCGCTTCCGGGTCGCCCTCCAAGATGTCGGGAAGCGGCGTGATGCGATCGCCGGCATCATTCACGGGCCAGAACTGCGGCATCTGGGTACCGGGTGTTATCGTCTGCGGGTCCTTCATCCAGTCGACGAGCCACTCCTCCCGGAGCCGCTCGCCCGTCAAGCGGAAGCTCGGCGCGAGCTGCGAGGCAGACATCGTGCCGGCAGCGGCCGCGAGGTGGCACTGCTCACATCGGAGACGATCGAGGAGCTGGCTTCCGATGTGGAGCGTGGCCGCGTCAACGGGCACCGCGGCAGAGATCGCGAAGGGATGCGTTTCATCCATTGCCATGAAGCCCGATACGATCGTGTTGAGCTGTTCGTCGTCGAAGTGGAACGTGGGCATCCGCACGTTCAACCAGAAACGGACCTCGGAAGGATCCTGCAGGAAGTCGAAGAGCCAGCTGGCCTGCGTGCGGGCGCCTTGGGTATTGAGGTTCGGCGGCCGGAAGCCGACATCCTCGGTCATCACTTCTGTCTCGTAGATGCCTCCGCCGAAGCCGTCCACGAGGTGGCACCCGCGGCAGTTATACTCGTGGATGAGTACGCGCGCGCGCTCCCCGATGGCCTCGTTGGCATTCAAGTTCTTCTGGGCTTCCGCTGGGAGCGACGTACGCGTCTGGCCGAGCACCTTGGTGGCGATGGCCTGGACCTCGTCTTCGGTGAAGCCAAAATAGCCCATCCGAAGTTTTTCGGGTGCGCCCTTCACTTTGCCCCGGTCATAGCTTCGCGGATGGTTGATCTTGTTCTCGAACCACTCTTGCCTGGTATGCGGGATGTCGATATAGCCGAAATCGAGGCGCGGGACCAACTTCGAGCCCCAAGTCGAAAGGTCCACGCCAATCTTCTGAGCGTCCTCGAAGCCCTCGATCTCGTGGCAGCCGAAGCAGCCGAAGCGACGGATGAGACCCTCACCGCTATAAAGCGTTTTCTCCTCCGCCGACATCGAGCCGAGACGCTCTTCCGCCTGTGCGATGGGAAGTCCCGCGCGGAGGAACTCGAGCGCGATCTCGTCGAGCGCGGCGTTATCGATCTGTGGCACCGGAAGCTGCTCGAAAGTCTCGTTCCGGAGCGTCATCAAATAGGCCGTCACATCTGCGGCCTCGCCGTCGGTGAGCCGCAGATCGGGCATGAAGGTCTCTTCCCAATAGTGCTTGGGATCCTTTACCCAGTTGTAGAGAAACTCGCGATTGACTTTGCTGCCGACTCCCGCAAGGCTCGCGCCGCGCGTACGGTACCAATCGACTTCCGCGAGGTTGCTTTCGTCGGTGATGTGGCAGCCGAGACAACCGATGGTCTCGACGAGCTCGCGGCCGCGCTCGTCGTTTCCATCCGGCACCACGCCGTAGTCGAGCGGCTTCGCTTTATCGAAAACATAGGCCACGATGGCCGCGACTTCCGTCTGGTTGCGAGCGCCGATATCGGCATCGAGATTGTTCTCGAGATCCCAGAAGCGCGGCATGTAGGTCGACTGCTTGAAGCTCTTCGGATTCTTGAGCCAACGTGCGGCCCATTCCGGCGTCGTCTTGGCCACCAGATGCTCGAGCTTCGGCCCCACGTTACGCTGGTCTTCGAAGCCCACCGTGTTGTGACAGCCCCAGCAGCCGGCCGCTTCGTAGAGCTGGCGGCCGAGATTGAATCTCTCGGCGCCCGGAAGAAGAACCTGGTCGCCGTGGCACTTCTGGCACCCGGCCTCGGCCATGCCGTTTTGGTACATCGGCCTGTCCCAGTGGTGGTCCTCTTTCCAGCCGTACTTCTCGACCCACTCGTGCTCCTGCTCACCGTTTTGCGGCGAGTGGTTCACGCCGACGAAGTCGATGGCGCGGCCACGCCCTTCGTGACAGGACGTACAGCCGAAGCTGTCACGGGGATGCACAGACTCGCCCGAAACGTACAGGTCGAGATTCGGATGCGTCCGGAACGGTTGCTCTGCATCGGCGTAGTCCGGATTGTCGATCCCGAGATGGCACGTCTTGCAGCGATCGATGCGCGACACTACCGCGAAGTTGAGATCTTCGGTTAGATTCGTCACGAGGACTTGCTGGACTTCGATGCTCGGGTCGATGAAATCGACCATCGGCAGGTTCCGGAACGTGTTCGGTAAATTCTGCGCGATAGCACTCGCTTTGCGCCGCAGGAGTGTCGCGGACTGGACCAAGCTGTCTCGCTCGCCATTGAGCTCGCCTACACGGGCCTGCGCGTCACGGATCGTTCTCTCAACAGCGTCGCGGTCGAACTCGATCGCGATGCGCTCGTCACGAGCCGCAACGAACTCGTTATCGAACGCCTCGAACTCTTCGGCGGTGACATGCTTTCCATAGGGCGCTATCGTCCCTTCATGCTCGCTCTCTTCGAAGAAGAACTTCTTCGAATCATAGACGGATTTGAGGCTGCGCTCACGAATGTCCGCCAAAGTCCGTTGATCGTTAAGCGCCTCTAGCTCGTCCTCCCTTTGTGCGACCTCGGCTTGCTTCGCCTCTAGCTCTTGTTCCGCCGTGGCAAGATCGCCTTCGATCCGCTGAAGCTCACGCTGGTTGACGGCCGCGTCTGCTTCCTGTATTTGCCGCCCGGTCATCTCCCGTTCCATTTGGGAGAACTGCCGTTGGTAGCCCTTCCACTCGCGCGAGTAGTCCGCCCAAATCATCCAGATGGTCGTCACAAACAAGAGGATCGATGAAATCGCAAAAACAACGTTGAGTCCGCTGATGTCGTAAGCGTGTCCAGGAGCCGGTTTCGCCACGTTTCACTCCACCTTTAACTAGATATTGAAGAAGATCTCTGGGAACGCCACGATGTATTTCAGATCCCAAATCCATCTCATGTACATTTTGATGGGAAGACTCATCATGAGCAGAAATAGCGACACGCCCAAGTAGTAGCGAGCGGGCCCCATCTTCTCGTAATAGCCGTGAAGGCTCATCCACCGCAAGAATTTGGGGAACTTCTCCTTCGGCCAGGCCAGGACCACAGGAAGAACGCCTATATAGAAAAGGACCATCCCGATGCCGACAAATTCTCGGAGGATGGGGTTCGACGGAAGCGGCCGGCCGAGACCGCGCACCCAAAAGAAATCCGAGATATTGACGTTCAGAAGGGGCTCGACACGATGGGGGTCCCAATATTCATAAGGCCCGAAGAAGTTCCAGTTCGGTCCGCGCAGAAACGTCCCCGAAATCACGAGGAGTATCCAGAGGACGAGAAAGCCGTAGAGAAAGATGGCGATCTCCGTGCGACGCTCTTTGAAAGTGAAGTAGCCGTTCCCTTTCGGGTTCGTGTCGATAAAAGGTATCGCCAGGAGCCCCACGACGATGAGCGTAGGAAAGACGACGCCCGCGAGCCACGGATCGAAATAGACGAGCATCTCCTGAAGGCCGAGGAAGTACCAGGGCGCTTTCGAGGGATTCGGCGAATCGGCGGGATTCGCCGGTTGCTCGAGTGGCGCCGGCAACAAGATCGACCAGACCACGAGCCCGATGGTGAGGAGAACCATACACAAGAGCTCGACATAGACCAGGTCCGGCCAGACCCAAACCTTGTCCTGCTCCTGCTTCTCCATGGGCTCTTCTCCCGCCGCGACGCGCTTGTCGTTCTCGACACCTTGATACAAGGCGAACCAAGTGAAGAACGCCACGAGAAACAGCATGAAGGTTATCGGCACATTGTCCGGCTTCGCCACGATGAGGAAGAAGTTCGGGTCGAACATGCTCGAAACGTAGAAGACCCCCATCACCCCAAACAGGATATAGGCGAACTTCTTCGACCAGACTTGCGTGTACTTCAGCGACAGCGCCAAGGCGATCGTCACCACCGTAAAGAGCACTGTCGGCCCGGAAGACCAATTGATAATGTTTTTGATGAAATCCATAACGCTCAGCCCTGGGTTTCGAACGAGAAGCGAAAGCGACTACATGGGACCCGAGATACCGCCATCCTTGCGCACCCTCCAGAAGTGCACGGCCATCAAAATGGCCGCGATCAGCGGCAACCCGACACAGTGAAGCACGTAGAAACGCAGCAGCGTGTTCTCGCCCACCGAACGAGCGCCCAATAAGGCGAAACGAGCATCGTTCCCTGAGTTGATGAGATTGATATCCCCTAGTTTCAGAGCCACGGTAAGCGGCCCCTCCGTTCCCAGAAGTGGTGTCGCTCGAGCCATGTTCGAGCCCACGGTGATGGCCCAGATAGCGAGCTGATCCCAAGGAAGAAGGTAACCGGTGAACGAGAGCAGGAGGGTGAGCACGAGAAGGATGACGCCGACGCCCCAGTTGAACTCGCGCGGCGGCTTGTAGGAGCCCGTCATAAAGACGCGGAACATGTGAAGCCACACCGTGATGACCATGGCATGCGCGCCCCAGCGATGAAGCTCGCGCATGACACCGAGAGGCACATGTTCGCCGAGATCGATGATGTCGGCATACGCGTATTCGACCGTGGGCCTGTAGTAGAACATCAAGAGCAGGCCCGTCAAGGTCAGGACGAGAAACAGGAAAAAAGTGATGCCGCCCATGCACCAGGTGTAGCGCAGCTTGATACCGGCTTTACGTGACTTCACCGGATGAAGATGGAGAAACACGTTGGACATCATCACGAGCACGCGGTTACGATTGCTGGTGATGGCCCCGTGGCGGAAAACGGACTTCCACACCTGGGAATCCGTCATCGCATCCCACGCGCCGCTAAATGCGTTTAGAACCTTCTGCACCGATAACTCCTCAATTCGCTATTCGGGAATGAATCAGGTGAGACTCAAAAATGACTCCGGGTCGCTCCATTGCCCCGCTTCCTGCTTATAGATGCGGCTCTTGTCAATGAGCACCTGGCCGTCTTCAGCCATGATGATTCGATGGCGCTCGAGCGGCCGAGGCGCGGGGCCCTCGAAATTGATGCCGGTCATGTAGAAGCCGCTGCCGTGGCAGGGGCATTTGAACTTGTTCTCCGCTTCGAGCCAATTCGGCGTGCATCCGAGGTGGGTGCAGATCGTGGAAAGAGCGTAGATGCCTTCTTCGTTCCTCACGATCCAGACGCGGTAGCGTTCTTTGAAGCGCGTGTCGACGATGCCGATGGCAAAGTCGGTGGGAAAGCCAGCCTTGAAACTGGACGGCAGCTCGGTCAGGACGTTCGGAAACATGAAACGGCCCATGGCGGTGAGGCCAGCGCCGGTGGCAGCCGCGAAAAATGTCCAGCCGAGAGCGAGCCAGTTGAACTCGCGTCGCTTCACTTCCTTTTTCTTCTTCTCCGGTTTCGCGGCGGGCTTGTTTTTTACGGCAGGTCCGGCAGGCTCGGCAGCACCGGCCGCCTCTTTCTTTATCTCTTTGGGCTTCGTCTCGTCAGCCATACGTCTACCTAGATTTGAGGGTCTCTCAGGGACAATTCGACTCGAAATGTGTTAACGGCCACGCGTTGGGAGCTCGGAAGGAATTCCATGCCAACAAATTATTGTATTCTCCGCAGGCAAAAGCTGTCAAGGCTCGAAAGCGTTTTAAACGGCCCACCCAACAGCCGAGAAAGAACGGATTCACGGCTCGGCGACCACGTGAGTATTCTCGACCTCGGCTAGAGCCGCCAAGGCGGAAAGAGCCTCCTCGCGAAGAACGAGATTTGCGTGCGCGTCCGCCACTTCCTGCAGCTTCGCGGTCAGCGTCTCGCCACCGACGAGCGCCGCTGCTTGGATGGCGCTCTGGGTAGCGAGGAGCTTCTGCGACCCGTCCATGTTCGTGAGCCCTTCCAAAAACGGCTCGTCCAGCATCTGCAGAAGTTGCGCCTCTCCGGAAGCGTCGTGAAGCTGCGCGAGTGCGATCGCAGCATTCCAAGACACGTCGCGCTCGGGATCCGAAAGCGCCACTTGAAGCCGCGGGATCGCTTGGTCATCGCCGAGTGCGCCCAGCGCGTAGACCGCCATTTTCCGCACGCCCACATCGTTATCGCCCACGAGCGCGAGAACGGGATCGAGGGCCCGCAGGTCACCAATAGAGCCGAGCGCCCACGCCGAATAGAGTCGCGTGCTCGGCTCGTGATCGCCGAGTGCACCGACGAGCGCCGGAACCGCCGCCGCGTCGGCGAGATGTCCGAGGGACAAAGCAAGATAATGCCGCACCCGGGGGTCGTCTTTCTCGGCTTCTGCGAAAGCAAGGACCATCTCTCGCACGAGGCCTTCCATCCGGCGCTTCTCGTCGTCCATCGTGATGATCTTGGAAAGCTCGAACGCAGCCTGCCAACGCCGGCTCGCGCTACCGGCGCGCACCTCGTTCAGATAGTCGACCCCCGTTTTCTCGTCCGAGACCAGCCAGGCAAAGAAAACAAACACGCCCACACACAAAGCCACCACAAAAGCCGGGATGAGGAAGAACTGCAGAGCCATCCTGCCAAAATCGAGGTCGTCGTCGAGCTTGGGCGACGCCGCTGAAGCCTCAGGAGGATTTCCGATAGGCGCTTTATCGTCTTCCGTCATTATTAATAGGCCGCTATCTTATCCCGAGCACCCAGCAGATCAAAACCCTAGATAGAGGGGCTTGCCTCGACGAAGCCTTGGCGAAGTTGGTCGATCTCCTGGTCTTTGTACTGGAGCTGATAAAGCTTGTAGTAGATGCCCCGCTCGGCGAGAAGCTCCTGATGGGTGCCGACCTCTCGGACCCGCCCTTTGTGAAGCACAACGATACGATCGGCTCTTTGGATGGTCGAGAGACGATGGGCGATCACGATGCTCGTTCGGTTCTCGAGCAGGCGCTCGAGCGCCTCACGAACAAGGACCTCTGTATGGGTATCGACGTTCGACGTCGCTTCGTCGAGGATCAAGATCTTGGGATCGTGGACGAGGGCTCGCGCGAAAGAAACGAGCTGTTTTTGTCCCACGGACATCGAGGCACCCCGCTCAGCGACTTCCTCGTCGAGACCACGCGGCAGCGTCGCCACCCACTCGTCCAAATTGACGATGCGGGCAGCCTCGGCGATGGCTTCATTCGAGATGGTCTGGTCGCCGAGGCGAATGTTTGACGCGATGGTCCCCGAGAACAAATGGACGTCCTGAAGTACCATCCCGAACTGGCGCCTGAGCTTCTTCAGATCCCAGTCGCGCACGTCCACTCCGCCCACGACGACCTGTCCCTTTTGGACATCGTAAAGGCGCATGAGAAGGCTGGTGACCGTCGACTTCCCGGCCCCGGTATGCCCTACGATCGCGACGGTCTCCCCCGGACGGACGGTGAGATCGACGTCTCTCAAGACCCAGTCCTCCCCTTCATAGGCGAATGAGACGGTGTCGAAACGGATGCTTCCATCGTCGTGCCCAGGCGCGACGATATGTGCGGGCGTTTTGATCTCGACCTCGGTGTCGAGAAGAGTAAAGATGCGCTCCGAAGACGCCATCGCGCCTTGGAGGATGTTGAACTTCTCCGAAAGATCGCTAATGGGACGGAAGAACTTCTCCGAATATTGGATAAACGCGACGAAGCCGCCGAGCGTCAGAGTCCCGAGCAGAAGTTGTCCGCCGCCATACCAAACGATGAGGCCTATCGCGACGGCGCTCAAGACTTCCACGACCGGATAAAAGATCGAGTAATGAAGGATGGACTCGATATTGGCTTCCGTGTGCTGCCGGTTGAGCTCACTATATTGACCGAACTTGCGCTCTTCCTGACCGAAGAGCTGCACGACCTGCATCCCGACGATGTTCTCCTGGATGAAGGCGTTCAGCATGGCGACACGGGTTCGCACTTTGCGGTAGACCACCCGAATGCGTCGCTTGAAAATCATCGTCACCACAAACAGCGCAGGTAGAACCGCGAAAGTCACGAGTGCGAGCTTCCAGTCGAGGTAGACGAGCACGCCCATGATGCCGAGCAACATGAAGATATCGCCGAAAATGGTGACGACGCCCGAAGTGAAGAGCTCGTTGAGAGCATCCACATCGGTGGTGACGCGCGTCACGAGACGCCCCACAGGGTTGCGGTCAAAAAACGACGATTGGAGCTTCTGCAGGTGCGAGAAAATCTCGCCGCGCATATCGGCCAGCACGCGTTGGCCGGCCATGTTCATGATGTAGATTTGGAAATAGGAGACGACGAATTGGAGGACGAGCGCGAGAATATAGATAGCCGCTATCGTGTTGAGTCCAGAGAGGTTGCCGACCGCGATGTAATCGTCGATGACGATCTTGGTGAGGATGGGGCCGACGAGCTTGAGTGCGGAAGCAGCGAGAACCAAGACAAAGGACATAACGACCCGCATCTTGTACGGCGCGAGATAGGCCAAGAGACGGCGCATCAAACGGCCGTCATATACTTTGCCGAGGGCCTGTTCTTCGTGCAGCATTCTAGATGCGGTCTAGCTCCTCCTCTAGCAACTGTTTTTCGTAGAGGCTGGCGTAGAGGCCTTCTTGTTTTATCAGGTGATCGTGGGTTCCTCTTTCGACGATTTGGCCTTCATCCAGGACGCAGATTTGGTCGGCGCCTTTTACCGTGCTGATGCGGTGGGACACCAATAACGTCGTTCTCGATTTCATTACGCTTCTCAGCTGAAACAGGATGCGTTCTTCGGTCTCGGTGTCGACCGCGGACAAGACGTCGTCGAGAATCAAGATCGGCGGGTCCACGAGAAGCGCCCTCGCGATCGTAGCGCGTTGGCGCTGGCCGCCCGACAAAGTGATGCCGCGCTCGCCCACCATCGTGGCGTAGGATTCGGGAAAATCGGCGATATCGCCGTCGAGGCCCGCTAAGGCCGCGGCATCGGCGATCTGGTTATCGCTGGCTTCGGCGCGGCCGAAAGCGATGTTGTCTCCGACACTCCCGGAGAAAAGAAAGCTTTCCTGCGAGACGAAGCCAACCGCAGAGCGGAGTGCTTTGAGCGAGAGGCGTCGCACGTCGTGGCCGTCGACGAGGATTGCGCCGTCCGTCACGTCGTAAAGCCTCGCGACGAGCCGGGTCAAGGTGCTCTTGCCCGAGCCGGTGCGCCCCACGAACGCCACCGTTTGCCCAGGCTCGATAACGAGATCGATGTCGCGCAGCACGCGAGCGCCATTACTATCCGCTTTATAGCTGAAGCTTATATCGCGGAACTCGATGCGGCCCGAGACAGGCGCTTCGAACTGCTCGGGGCCATCCCGCAAGACGGGCTCTTCGTCGAGAACCACCGTGAGCCTCTTCATCGACGCGGCCCCGCGCTGATAGATATTGACGACCCATCCAAGAGCAATCATTGGCCAACTCAGCATGTTGAGATAGGCGAAAAACGCGACGAGCTCGCCGAGTGTGATCTCCTCGTTCACCACCATGGCGCCGCCCCACCAGAGAACGAGCGCGGTCCCGATGCCAATGAGCAAGGCGAGCAGAGGGTGGAAAGCGCCGGAGAGCTTCACGAGCCGCATGATGCGCTCGTAATAGTCTTCGTTTTCATCCGCGAACAGGTCGCGCTGATGATCCTCCTGCACATAGGCTTTCACGACGCGCGTTCCGGACAAATTCTCCTGCGTGAGCGCCGAGATATCGCTCATCTTTTCTTGAATGGCCATGAAGCGTTTGTGGATCGCGGAGCCAAATTTCTTCACCGCGTAAGAAATGAGCGGCAGGACAGCGAGCGCTATGAGGGTGAGCTTCCAGCTGATCGCAAACATGAACCCGAGCGCAGCAACGGTGACGATCAGCGTCTCGGCGGGGTACATGATGCCCGGGCCGACCACCATGCGCACGGCGCTGATGTCGTTCGCAGCGCGTGACATCAAATCGCCCGTACGCCACCGCTGGTAAAAGGACGAGCTCAAAGTCTGGAGGTGCTCGAAATAGTCTCCGCGAAGGTCGTACTCGACACGGCGAGAAACGCCGATAAGAAGACGGCGCATCCAGAAGCGAAAAAACCCTCCGAAAACGGCAAGCGCAACGATGGCACTGGCATAGAAGGCCAGCTTCTGCACTGTGACGGCGACGGTGAGGTCGTCGATCGTCATCCTGAGCACTTGCGGCGTCAGAACCGACGCGGCTTTCGTAAGGACGAGCGCTATCATCCCGAAAACCATCGGCTTCGGATAGCGCGCGATATAGGGGAAGAGGCGGCTCATTTTTTGGGCAAAGCGCAGAGGAAACCAGTATAGCGTTTTGCCGGCTGCCTGCCTCCGGCCTGTGTGTTTCGGTGTTGCGCTTTTACTTTGTCAGGGTGAAGCGGAAACGGATTACGGTGGTGGCTTGAGCGGGGATTCGGAACACCGCTCGTCTTTGGTCTAGGGTTAGGACTTCGCCGCTTTCTATTTTTAGGCTGCCTGGGATTAGGTTTCGGGTGGTGTGGAAATTGAAGTGCCAGCGGCCGGGGGTGGTTGGCTGGGTCAACAGGCGGGCTTCTACGATGTTCTCGCCGGGTCGGGCGGGCAGATGGTGTTGTTGCGGTGTAGTCACGCTCGTGGTTTCGGCGGTAGAGTTGTTCAAGTATATTTGGGCGCGTTGATTTTGGTTGCCTTTTCCAAGCTCAAGGTGGCTCGTGAACGAGACTTCGGTGCGTTTGAATCTCGATTCTGTTGTACCGACGCTTTGGCGCTCGACCACGATGAACTGTGTGGTCGTGTCTTGCCTTCCCTCTCCGTTGGTCACGGTCAGCGTCACGCCGTAGATGTCAGGCTCCGCGAATTGTCGTGAGACAAAGACCCCTTCGGCGTGCGGACGGCCATCTCCGAAGTCCCAATCATAATTCGTGATCGCCGAGGCGCCGCCGTCACGATCGCCAACCGAGCACTCCCCATTGAAGTTGATGGAATCGTTGGCCGTAATCCGCGGGGGGTCTGGCGTCGTGGTAAAACAGGCGACGGGGGTTGCGCGCACACGGATGACGCGTGAGGTGTTGTCGGTTCTTTGTCCCTCGCTTACCGTGAGCCGAACCGTGTAGATCCCTCCCGGCCGGAAGAGATGCTCCACGCTCGAGCCCGACGCGGTCTGCCCGTCACCGAAATCCCAGGCATAGGCCATAACACTCGCCGGCATACTACACGATGCGTCGAAGAGGATCGTTTCTCCGGACTCGATGTCCGGGATCGGGTCGGGTGTGAAACAAGCTCGAATCACGCTGGGAGGGCCGAGTTCTCCTCCGACAACCGGCGGCGGGTCTTCTCCCGCGATCACGAGCGCGGCCACACCCGCCCCCGCACCGGCAGCCGCCAGGACGCCGAGCGTCGTGCGTGACCACGTACCGCCTGCCTGGATCCCGTCAGAGCTGAAACCGTTCGGGAACTCACTCTGATCACTCGCCGTGCGCTCGACGCGAACGTCGTCGGTGACCGCGCTCGGGGCGCTGCGGGCGCCGGGGCAGCCCCCCATCAACACGTTGACTACGTGTTCCGGCGACTGAAATTCGGGCGCGCTCGACTCGATGACATAGATTACTCGGCCGGCTTCCGGCAACGGCTTGGGAAGAGCGGCTTGAAACAAAGCCCCGCTTGGGGGCCGGAACGCGACCTCGTACCAACCTGAGTCCGTCTCTGTCTTGAATCGAACTTTGAGTCCGCGAATCGCCCGCGCCCCTTCTGCGGTCGACGCCCGAGCTTCGATCAGCGGAAACGCTTCGGTATCCATGCACGGGGCGGGGCTGTGCTCGATCAGCTGCGCGAAGCCCGGTGAGCCCGCTAGCAAGAGAGCGACCCCGATCAGGGTGATTCTTTGCGTAGCCACGGTCAAGAGAGCGGCGATCAGGGTGATTCTTGCCATGCGACACGAAACCCGACGACGCTCTCCTTGGCCTCGGGATGCAGAGAATTACGACGTGCCGCCGACAGATAGCGCTCATCGTTGAAATAGGACCCGCCTTTCAACACGCGCGTATTGGTCGTGAGGGGACCCATGGGATCGACCGGCGTCGTGTTTTGCCGTGTCGGCCTCGTGCCGTCCTGGCACCACTCCCACACATTGCCCGCCATATCGTTGAGCCCTTCCGGCGTCGCGCCGGCGGCAAAAGACCCGACAGGCCTCGTCCCGCCATCCTGCGCGCGATTGAGGTTGAAGTTGGCCGTGGCCGCGCTGGGAGCCCGCTCCCCCCAAGGATAAGGCCGCCCCGACGGGCCGCGGGCCGCGAATTCCCACTGAGCCTCGGTGGGTAGATTGCCACCAAGCCACGCAGCATAGGCCATCGCTTCGTACCAGCTCACGCGCGTCACCGGATGGTCGTCGGGCGCTTCGGGATCATATTTCGGATCGAATCGACGGTACTGCGCACTCGTAACCTCGTTGCGCTGAATAGAGAACCGAGAGACGCGCACCTGCCAGCCACCGTCGTCCGCGGTCATCCCCAAATCGAAAGCGCCGCCCGCGAACGAGATTCCCCGAAGCGCGGCAGCACTTTGGGGCGGCGGAGCGTAACCCGCCTCCTCGCAGAACCGCTGGACCAGCAGGTTCCGAAGCTCCCGCTGTCGCTCTCTAGACGGCTCGCGTCGAAGCGCGTCCAAAGCGACGAGAAGCGGGACGAACTCCCTCGCGGAGGCAAACCATCGCTCGTCGACACGCGCCAAAACAGCGTTCGAATCCTGGCTTCCCCTCACGAGGATATCCAAAGCTCCCACGACTTCCCCCGGGTCACCGCTAGAAAGGCGTATCCGAAGAGCCTCGACCAGGGCGTTGTTCGTCTCTTGAACTTGTTTCTCGCTCTCCTCGATCTCTGTTTGACGCTCCTCCGCGATGCTCCGCTGCCTATCCGCTAAATTTCTCTGGAGTCGCGCTTCCTCGGCCGCGCTCTCGGCATCCGCCCGCGCGCTCACCGCCCCCTGCCGCTGTAAAACAGCCTCTTCGCGCTGCGCATCGGCGATGAACTTCAAGCGGGACGCTTCGGCAGCGGCTTGCTCGGCAAGCTCGCGCGTCTCCTCCGCCTCGCGCTGCTGGCGTTCGGCCTCACGGCGCTCGGCTTCCGCGATGCCGCGCTGCTCTGAAGCTTCCGCGGCAGCGTTCTCGGCAGCCTCTTTCGCGGCCGCGAGCGCATCGGCTTGCTGTTGCGCAAAATAGGCCCAGGCCAAGCCGCCGAGTGCACCCACCGCGAGCACGAAAACAAGAAATAAAACCGCCGCTGTCTTCAGGCTCTTTCGGTGGCGCTCCTCCACTTCGCGAACGGCCGCGGCTTCTCGCAGGCGTCGGCGGCGCTCGTCCCGGCTCGTCGTCACCACTCCGGTGAGCAGATCATGGGTGAGCTCCAGAAGCTGCAAGCGCCCTCGCTCTTCGATACGCACGAGCCGCCTTCGAACCAGCTCTTCGATGTCGTCCTTCGTCACTCCCGGAACGCTCAAAGCTTCGTCATACACGACAAGGTTGCGAAAGCCGCGCCTGGTGAGCAGTTTTTCCTCGACGAAAGTGCACACCGACTCGCTGAGATCCGCAATGCTGCGTTCGTAGAAATCGTGGAGGACTTGCTCTTGCGAACCCTCGACCATCTCGCCCGTGATCCGGGGCTCGCGCCGTTCCTGGCGCTGGCTGTTGAGCTCTTGGCAGACGACGCTCAGGAGTGCCGGCTCGACTTCGAGGTCGACGAGCTCATCGTCTTGCTTCGCGGCGGCAACGAAACGCACAATGCTTTCGGCGACGTCAGGGGCGATGATTTGCGGCGCCTGGTTGACCACCTGAAGAGCGGCCACGCCGTTCATGCGTCCGAGTCGAAAACGGTTATGGGCGATTCTGCCCATGCGCTCCCCGAGACCTTCGAGATCGGGAAGAAAATCCTCGCGGAGCGCCAAAAGAACTTTGTATCGGTGGCGGTCGAAAGTAAAAAACTCTGCTTCGCTCTTCTCCTGATTCGGCGACTCCATCTCGAGACGTGACTTCAGCTGCACCGGCGGCCGCCCTTCGACGAGGTCGGCGAGCTCGGTGATGAACGCGTTCGTCGCTTGAGAGCGCGACGGGTCGCGCTCTCCGAGCGTGAAGACCTCTTCGAACTGGTCGAAGACGAGAAAGGGCCTCAAGACCTGATGCCGTGGGCCCCAAAACTCGACCTCGCTACGGTGAAAATATTCCCAGAGCGTTTCTTTCGCGAGCGGCTCGGGTGCTTCGACGCGCGCGTGGGCCGTCGCGTGAACGACGGCGTTCTTCACTTGAGCGATGAGATTGGGTTTATCAGACGAATAGTCGAGACGGATATAGACAGGGAAAACGTTCTCGCGGCGAAGACGCGGGAAGAGCCCGGCCTGAAGAATCGACGACTTGCCGAGCCCCGAAGGCGCGAAGAGGATGGTTAGACGCTCGCGCTCCACCCGGCGAACGAGCATCTCGGACTCGAACCCGCGCCCGTGAAAAAACCTCCAGTCGTCCTCGCCAAAAGGCAAAAGCCCAGGCCACGGATTTTCGTCGCTGAGCCCGACGCCTGCCGGAAGTGAGGAATATTCGACGTTCATGCCAGACTCGCGCTGCGATAGCTGCGCTGAAACTTTACGACCTTATCCACGAACTCGGAGCTCGGCGAGCCATGCGGGACGCTTTCCCACGCGGACGCGCCAAAGTCGTTCGGGAGCACGTCAATAGACGTCCCGACATCATCGACCGCAACGGGAAGAATGAACGGTCCCGAAGGCACGAGCTCTTTAGCCTCCAATATGGCCTCGACCCAGTCGGGGCGGAAAAAACGTCTCCGCGCCGTCGAAGCCCGCCGCGAAAGAACCGGCACGAAGAGCGCACAGCTGCCGATCACGTTTCGGAGCTTTCGCTCCCACTTGCCGCCCAAGTCCAGGTCATCATTGCCGAAGATGACATCCACTCCGGCGCGATCGAGTGCGTCACGAATCGACGCGGCCGCGTCGCGATCGGCCTCCGCGTAGCTCACGAACACGGCCCCCGATTGCATGCCGGAGGACGAGACCAACTCCAAGATGGAAGTCGGCGTGTCGGACTCCTCGACAACCGGCCTGGGGTCGTGGACGCGTCGGTAAAGTTCGTCGATGAAGTCCAAAGCGCCCGTAGCGCGGATGACCTTCGCGCCTCCTCCGAAATGCTGAAGCAATAAGACGTCTCCTCGCCCTGTATTGTGACCCCTGGCGGAGACCAAGTCGAGCTCAACCTCGAGGCGACGGCCGCTCCTCGTATGACGCACGAAGAAGTTGGTGAGCCAATCGTCGAATTGGCTCCCGAGGACCAGAAGGTTGCTTCTCTTGAGCTTGTCCAGCAAGAGATTCGGGGCATCCTCGTCTTTCGACTGCAAGAGCCGGACGAACTCGGCAATATCATCCCGGGTCACCGCGTAACTTTGCGGCGTCGCCGAGAGGCGGCCGAGAAGATGGAACACCGCGGGCCGCCTCACGCGGTCGAGCTCCCGCGGAAGATCCTGCTTGTCCGTGGGCGCATGAGTAAAAACGAGCGTTTGCCGCTGCCCGTCGAACCGCTCCTGATTGAGCGCTCGCTCGATCAAGAAGTCGAACGTTGTCGTGACGTACAGCTTGAAACTCGTAATCCGAGCAAGCTTCAACAGTGGCTTGGGCACCGCAAGCCCGTCGAGCTCCCGCAGCACGACGCGAAGACCATGGTAGAGGTCGGAAACGTCGTTCGACCCAACAAGATAGCGCCGCGCCACCTCGAAGAGCTCTTCCCCGCGAGGCAAATCCCGCGCCGAAACCGCCAAATGGTCCGCAAGCCGCTCTGCAATAAGGGGATAAAGAAGCCTCCGCTCCCCCTCGTGCTCCACGAAAAGAAGATCCTGCCCGACCACCGGGATCACGGACTCCTCTTCAACGAGCTGGATCAACTGCTCCCAAAAACGCTCGGAATGAGCGATCGCAAACCTCCCTCGACGCCACGTAGTCTTGCCCCGCGAACCGGGCAAATACTTTACCGAACCGGAAGGCCCCCGTGCAAACCGACCAAGTCCTTAACGCGGCGCCCCTTCGATCCGCCCAGCCCCCTCGTCCACGAGGCTCTGATACTCCACATCCCCAAGGCTCCGATACCGAGCAAGTGCCTCTCGACGCTTACCTTGCGCTTCGAGAGCGCGCGCGGTGTTGTAAACGAGGTCAGAAGCGTCATACGGCGCAACCGGATCGATGTTTCCCGCCGCCTCTTCGAACGCGGCCACCGCCCCCGCGAAATCGCCAAGCTCGAAAAGCTGGAGGCCACGCTCGAGGGCGGTGTCTTGATGCTCCAAAAGAACATTTCTTCTGAAATAAACGGGCCCGTTCGGGAAAGGATCGACAAGGGCACTCCGCACTTCGACGAGCTCGCCATCAAGGACGGCCGCCGCGCAATTTTCGTACACGACCTCGCCGCCGCGCACGAGACGGAGCCCGCTGCAATCCTCTCCTGTGGCGTAGTAAAACGCGGCGTCATCATCAGCGCCCACCGCTTCGACACCGCGAGGAATGTCGTCCTCGGGGGCGAGAAAGACGAGCTTCAAATCCTGACCAACATCCTCGAGCACGATATTGAAATGACGCAGCCCATCGCTCGTCTGAAACGGGCGCTGCAACAGAACCCGCCGCGGCTCGCTCTCGGTGACGTGCACAAAGGAAGAGCCGCGACCGGACGGGGCTGTGCGGCGCACGCTCGCGTCGATCTTCTGGACCTCTTCGAGAAGCCGATCGCCGATATCGGTCCCGAGGAGTGCTAGCGTCCGAGTCTTCGAAGCGCTGGCGCCTTCGAGCTTCCCGAGCGCGGCCATGACTTCGAAGCCTAGGTCGCGGCTTCGCGACCCGCGCGCAATACGCTGAGCCAATCGACGCAGCTGCTCGTAAAGATCGTCGAGCGGCGCGGGCCCCGCCTCGAGCTTCTCGAGCTGGTCGATCCATTCGTACAACGCGCGCTGCTCGTTGACTTGCCTCTCGAGCGTCACGATAGGAACGCTCGCTTGCTCGGGTTTTTCCTCGGTCAAAAGGTCCGGATCATCGAGGAACTGAAAGATCGCTTCCACCCGCCGGCGAATCTCGCTCGCGCGAAGATCCGGATACATGGGAATGCGGATCTGTGTCATCCCGCCGCGAGCGACGACCCGAATCTCGCCATCCCCGTAAAACCCAACGCTCGGCGGCAACCCCGCGAGGCGCCCGACGCCCACCTCCATCGCAAGCAGACGAACGATGCGCCGGGTATTCGGAAGCTCCAATTCGGGAACGAAAGCAGCGACGAAGAAAGGTGCGTCACGCTTTCGAGCTTCCGCGACGGGGACCGTGAGACCATCGAGCTGCTCGCTGCAATAACCGCAGCCCTCCACAGGAACGTAGACGAGAAGTCGCCCTCCGAGAGCGTAGAGCTCACCGGTTTTCAAGTTTCCCGCATCGGTCACGACTTGGAACGAGGGGAAAGCGCCCGGAAGAAGCTCGAGGTCGGGGAACTTGCTCTGAAGCTCGGGGAACCGTCGCGCGTCGAGGCTCGCTTTGAGCGCATTGCGCGAGCGGAACAAACCCGACTCGAGGAGTCTTTCCTCGAGGCCGATTCGATCCGCTCCCGGGCTCAGATAAGCATCGAGCATGAGCGCGACACGCTCGCCGGAATCCAAGTCTTCGTCGTCCGCCATTAAAAGAAAAATCTCGGGGTCGGACTGCATTTTCGCCGCGCGCCTGTAGGCGTTGCGCGAAGCGCGCCATTCTTCCTGCGCGGCCAACGCGTCACCGAGGGTTCGAAAATAGGCCGCGCGGCGCTCACGATAGGTCTCGCGCGCCTCTAGAATCATGTCCTCGAACAAGAGGCCTTTGGGAGGCAATTCGAGCTCTAGCTCGGGACGGAAGCTCAAGGAAAGCACGAGCGCGTCGCGCGCCTCCGCTTCTGCACCCGCCGCGTCTGAAGCTTCGAGTTTCTGGCGCGCCTTCTCGTGTACCGTATCAGCACTGGCTTGAACGAGAAGCGCCAGAAGGACGAGGCTATTCATGCTTCCTCCGTTAGCTTCGCGAGACGTTCCGCGGCTGCATCGAGCGTCTCCCTCTTCTTGCAGAACGTAAAGCGAAGCTTTTGAGCGCCGTCTTTGGGAAGGTGGTAGAAGCTCGAGCCCGGCACCGCGGCGACACCGACCTTTTCGATGAGATGGCGGCCGAAGCTGACGTCGTCGGGGAAGCCGAAGCCCGAGATGTCCGTCATGATGTAATAAGCACCTCCGGGCGGGTAGCAACGAAAGCCCGCTTGATCGAGGCTCTTGACGAGTATATCGCGCCGCACTTCGTAGCCCTCTCGAAGCTTGTGGTAATACGAGGCCGGTAGACGTAGCGCCACCGCTCCAGCTTCCTGAAGCGGCGCGGCTGCGCCTACCGTGAGAAAGTCGTGCACTTTGCGGATCGCGCTAGACAGCTCCTCGGAGGCGACCGCCCAGCCGATCCGCCAGCCCGTCACCGAATAGGTCTTCGACAGGCTGTTGATGGTGACGGTGCGATCGGCCATCCCGTCGAGCGACGCCAAGGGAACATGCCTAGCGCCCCCATAAACGATGTATTCGTAAATCTCGTCCGTGATCGCGATGACATCCCATTTCTGACAGAGCGCCGCGATCGCCTCGAGCTCCGCGCGCGTATAGACCTTGCCCGTGGGGTTGTTCGGCGTATTGATGATGATCGCGCGGGTCTTGTCGTTAAAGACTTTTTCGAGCTCGTCTGTATCGACGTGCCAATCCGGCTCGTGAAGCTGGACGTAGCGCGGCACCGCGCCGGAGAGGATCGCATCCGGGCCATAGTTCTCGTAAAACGGCTCGAACACGACGACCTCGTCGCCGGGATCAACGATCGCGAGCATGGTCGACATCATCGCTTCGGTCGAACCGCAGGTAACCGTCAGATGAAGCTCCGGATCCACGTCCATCGCGTAAACGTCGCGATAGCGGTCCGCAAGCGCATCACGAAACGATTTCGCCCCCCAGGTAATCGCGTATTGGTTGACGTCGCGCCGTACGGCATCGACGGCAGCCTCTTTGATCTCGGACGGCGCGGCAAAGTCCGGAAAGCCTTGCGCGAGATTGATGGCATCGTGCTTCGCCGCGAGCCGGCTCATTTCCCGAATGACCGACTCGGTGAATTGAAGGGCTTTTCGGGAAGCTCGCGGACGGGTTTGGGGCTCGGGCATCCTTTATCGTTACCTCGGAAACGGTGGATTTCAGGGTGCCGCGGCCGCGGCGACCCCCGCCCCACCGTAGAGGCGACGATACAGCATCTCGTTTCGGAGCACCAGCTTGACGTATCTGCGCGTCTCGTCGAAGGGAATTTCTTCGATGAAGACTTCGGGGTCGATGGACATGTCCATCCCGGTCCAGCGCTTCACGCGATGAGGACCTGCGTTGTAGCTCGCGAGCGCGTAGTCCATACGCCCGTTGAAGCGGGCGAGCATGTCTTTCAAATAGCGCGTACCGTAGCGGATGTTGATCTCCGGATTGTAGAGCTCGCGGGTGCTGTAGCGGCGGCGCTCCTGTCTAGCGACCTGGCGTCCGGTAGCCGGGATGAGCTGCATCAGGCCGCGAGCACCGGCCCGTGAGCGGACGCGAGGATTGAACGTGGATTCCTGGCGAATGAGCGCGGCTACCAGAAAGGGGTCGAGACCGCGCGCCTTCGCGTAGTGCTCAACGTGCTCGCGATACGGAAGAGGATAAAAGAGCTTCCACACGGCACGCGGCAGCAAGTCGCCCGTCGCGGATACGTGAAACGGGAACGCCTCGCGAATCGTAATAATCGTTTGAAGCGGCCGTCCTTCGCTGTAGTGGATCCAGGCCGCCATCATGAGAAAGGCGGCATCGTCCCACTCGGGCCGCTCGCCATCTACTGCGGCCTCGGCATCCTCGAGCGCTCTTTGCGGAAGACCAACCGCCAGAAGCTCAGCAATTCGTTGCTGACGCTCGACGCGTTGAACGCTCATGGCGCCTGAAAGATCGACCCCTTTCCGCGCTTCCTCGATCGTCGCGATTGAGCTTCGCCGCCCCTGCATTTCAGAGAGATGTTCCAGCGCGCGCCGGCCATAGTAGCTATTCTGGTAGCCGAGCATGACCTGACGGTACAACGCGTCCGCGCGTTCGAGCTCTCCGGCTTGCTGATAAGAACGTCCAGCCCAGTAGAGAAGACGCGCAAGCCCGCCCGCCCACGGCCGTTCGCGCGCGGTATCCTCGAAGCCGCGCCCCGCCTCCTCGAAACGGCCACCGCGGTAGGCGTTCCAGTGGACGTGCCATCGCGCGTCGAGCCTATGCTCTCCCTGGGGAAACTGCTTGATGACTTGGTTGAAGCGGGCGAGCGCCTCGTCAGGCTCGTCGTTCGATGCGTGGTGGTCCGCGAGCCGCATCAACGCCGACGCCGTCCACTTGCTTCGGGGAAAGCGCGTCTCGAGCTCCGAGACACGCGCGCACTGGGTCTTCCGGCGTCGAAGTCGCCGTGCAACTTGTGCTCGATAGTAGAGCGCCTCAGGCTCGAGCTCGTCGCTCGTGACACGTTTGAAATTCGCGACCGACGCGGTGAGCCGACGCCGTCGATACTCACTAATCGCCATCCGCAGCCGGACGAGATCGACATCAGCAACTTCGCGGTAGCGCTGCAGCAAGGACGCGTAGCCATTATAGGCATCGCGATAGCGCCCCTGCTCCATGAAAATCCCAGCGCGTTTCATACCGAGCTCGTAGTAACGAGCCGGCTCGACTTCGGGAACTTTGCTGCGCAGACCCGTCAGGCGGCGGCCGCCATTGTTCGCGCGCTTGTGCCGCGGAAGCTCGTAATAGAGCGTCTCGAGCACATCGACAGCGTCCTGATGCCGGCTGAGGCCGATGAAGAGCTTCGACAACTCATCGATCGCGTCCCCGCGCGCCGCGTCATCGGCGCTTTGGGTCACCGGTCCGAGTTTCCGAATGGCTTCCTCGCGCTCACCCGTTGCTCTCAAAACCCGGGCGTAACGAAGGCGCACCTCGTCCATCAAAGGGAAATCCGGATGGGAAGATTCGAGCGCGGCGAGTGCGGTGAGCGCCTCCCCGGGCTTCGAGGTTTCGAGCTCTCGCGCTACGTAGAAGAGCGCAAAGCCGTCGAGCTCGGTAGCATCAATCTCCGGCCTGCGGAACGACGCCACGGCCGGAGCGATCCGCTTCCTCTCGAGCTGGTGGACCCCCAAGGCAAAAGCGGCGAGACCGCGTGTGCGCAGGGACCGGCTAGGGTCGTTCGAGAGCTCTTCGAGCCGGGCGGACTTCTCGTTGCGAGGCGTGCTACTTAATAATGTTGAGACTTGCAAGAGCGCCGGGCCCGGGTCACGAAACGGCGCCCACGGAAGCTCGATGGGAGCGAGCGCCTCGGGCTTTGATGGGGGAGAAGACGTCGGGGGCTGGGCAGCGAGCAGACCGAAAAGAACGCTAGCGAACACGAGGAAGAAGACCGGAGCCAAGACCTTCCCCGACTCTAGATACATCGGATTCCCCACGCCCCTTTCTTTGTTTGGACGGCCGAATCCGCCGGCCTCCCCCGAATTATATTCTTCGATTGTAGCAAACGGACGGTCAAAAGCGTCCAAAGCAGAGGACGAAAACGGCTAAAGTGTGCTCGGACAGGCGATTAGCCTGCTGGCAACCCCTGTCCCATCAGTCCGGAGTCGCCATCAGCGAGGATGCGGATGATCTCATCGTTGAAATAGGTCGATTGAGAGCGCACCGGCTCTGGGACGCGTTCTTTGTAGAGCTGCCGGCTGCGCTCGATATCATCTCTGAGCAGCCTGTAGATACCACGCTGTGAGCGCCCCTCTGTAACCTTCGCTTCGTTGTACAACTTGATCTCGGAAACCAAGAGGCGCGCGAACCGCATGGCCTCTTCGTGCTTCTTGCGTGTATCCGAGTCCATCGAGTCCAAGTCGGGCGCCGCGGTGGCGGGAGGGGCGGTGGTTGGCGGGGCCTCCGTCGCGGGCTTGAGAGCAGCGATATCCGCACTGTTGAACATTACCGTCCCGGACGAGTCAGGAACGGCGGGCGCAGGAACCGCGGGCGCTTCAGTTATCGGCGGGGCAGGCTGAGGCGCCGGGTCTGCCGCCGGCGCCACGGGCTCGCCGGGCTTCAGAACAGCTTTCTGAGCGCTCAGAGCATCGAGCAGTTTCGAGGAATAAGCGGTGAGGATCTCGAGCGCTTCCGTTTTGTTGAGTGGATCGGGTCCATCACCGCTATCGGCATAGACGATCGCAGCGATTCGATCGTGCAAGACGAGGGGCGTTGCAAAGATGGATGAAGGCAATACGTTACCGACACGTGAGAGCAGTTGGATATTGTCCGGGTGCTTGTTGCTCTCACCAACAAAGGACGAACGCGAATTGATGACATCGCTGAACACGGTATTGGCCGAAGTGGGAACCGAGATGCGCTTGATGCCGTCGTCGTTGAAGCCGGGACTGTCGTTGAAGCCACGGCCATTCCAACCAATGCAAGAGCCCCCTTTGAGAATGAAAAGCGCGACGCGCGGGGCGAACTGAGCTAGCTCCGCGAGAAGAAGCGTCAACACCTCGGGCCGCGACGTGCCTTCGTCGATCTTCGTGAGCGACCGGCGCACGGCCTTGAGCGAACCCCCTCCTCGGTTGCCACCACCACCGCCGCCGCCCAAGCTCGAGACCTCGCGCACGAACTCGAGAATGCGTTCCTCGTCGATGTTCTCCTCATACTTCGACATCTGGTCTTGAAGAACATCGAGTTTCTTGAGGAGATCGTCTTGAAGACTGGAGACCTCCTTGCGGAGATCATTCGACCACGTCGAAACGAGCGAATGAAATACCGCTAGCGATTTGGCGCGAAGCTGATCGTCACTCATCCGGAGCTGTCGATGTAAGTCCTGCTAAGAGAACCATCTATGGCCGAAAACGACGGTATGAATCTGTCCCTACAATCGGTAAATCATTATGTGTCCTACTTCCACATGAGTCAACACGAACAAAGACGTTGCGCCATACAAGCGCCCGAAGCCGCCTCCTTGCCAGAAACCGGCAATCGGACTAAAATACATGTGAAGAAGAACTTAAGGGGGCGCCCTGGGTTCGACGGAGATAATTGATTTCGAGGTGGCATGCCGAGCTCCCATCCCTCGTTAAACGGTGGGGAAACACACAATTGCTGACCAAGAGTTAGCTTTAGCCGCGTAAGCCGGCTACGTTCTCCCGGGTTTCGCCCGCCGTGCTCGGGAAGAACGTCATTCAGGTGGGCTAGCCGGACATTCGCCCCGCGTGTCTAGCGAAACTTAGGGGATAACTTTCATCAGGTCCTTGCCAGCTCCTAACTGATCGAAAGTGAAGCTCAATGGGAACTGGACACGCATGTAGAGGCCTCGGAAGAAGATCTTCGGACGCGGGTTCGATTCCCGCCGCCTCCACTTTTCGCGGCGAAGCCGCGTTCACAACGCCGACGGCCGTACCGTCACCATTGACGAGGAGCTGCTCCCCAAAGCCAAGGAGCACGCGCGGTCTCGTGGCGTTTCCTTATCGCAGCTCATCGAGCAGGCACTGCGCGACTTGAGCGAGGTCGAAGCCCCCTCCTTCTCCGAGCATTGGAGGGGAAAGCTTCGCACATCCGCCCGCCGCGACGAGCGCTATAGTCGCCTCGCTGAGAAGTACCTATGAAAGTTCTCCTCGACACCGATTTCCTCGTCGACGTGGCGCTCGATCGAACGCCTCACGCCGAGTCCGCCTCAGCGCTTGTCGATGCGCTCGAGCGGCGCCCAGGAACCGGTTTCATCGCGTGGCACTCCATCTCGAACTTCTACTACCTAGTGGCGCCGAGCCGAGGTAAGGCTAGCGCTCGAACCTTTCTGCTGGACCTCACCAAGTTCGTCAACGTGTCCGCTACAACAACGGATAGCCTACGTTTCGCAGGTGGGCTCAACATGAATGACTTCGAGAACGCTCTGCAGGTCGCCGCCGCGCTAGCCTGCAGCGCCGACTTCATCGCGACGAGGAATCTACGCGATTATGCGAAAGCACCGGTCAAAGCCTTTGCTCCGGGTGTAGCTTTGAAGCAACTCTTTTAGTTTAGTCCAGTTCGAATTCTTTGCGTCCGTGTCCACCAGCCTTCGCCCGAGGCGGTAAACCGTTGGCTTCGGCTAGGTAAACCTCACAAACCCTAATACGGGGCACTGCGAAGGCTGTCTCGCCATAGCGCGGCTCGTCTCCCCCGTGGGGCGGAGCCGAAGCGCGACGGAGGACCTCATTCCGCAATCTGAAGCTCACCACTCGCGGTGTGGGAGCTTTATCGCACCGAATTCGCTCGCTACTGGCGGAGCCGTATCAGCGCAGCCCTGGCGAACACGCCTCTTGAACGCTCGTTTCTCAGCCGGAGGTTTCGACTGGCAAGCTGAAATGAACGGTCGCGCCTCGGTCAGGGTTGTTCTCCGCCCAGACCTTGCCTCCGTGGGCTTCCACGATCGAGCGCGTGACCGCGAGTCCCATCCCCATTCCTTCCGACTTCGTCGTGCGAAACAGTTTGAACAACTCATCGATGTCTGCCTCGGTGAAACCCGTGCCTTCGTCCCGAACAGAGACGGGCATCGCGGTGTCGTCACCCGCCGTGCTCAGCGCGCGAGTGATACTCTTTGGCGCGGAGCTCATTGCGGTGCGGCGCGAATAAGGCGTCCGCGCCCGGACGATGGCAGACGTCGGGTCCAGCGCTGCCGCTGCCACAACCAGATCGCCACGACGATACGGAAGGGCACCGTCACCCAGACGCCGCCGACCAGGGCAAACACCTGGGCCAGGACCACGAAAGGCGCCCACTCCCGCGCAGCCATCAAGCCACGCCAGGAATCATCCAGCTCCTGCACCAGCGGCGCGGTACCCGGCACGGCGACAGCGACCCCGGGGGGGTGGCGGCGACGCCCGGTCGTTCGTACACTAGTGCTTCATCGGACCCGAGATGACCGCTGATCAAGTATTCCTCTTCGCCCTGCTCGTTGCGCTCTTCGCTCTGCTCCTCTGGGGGCGGGTGAGGTACGACGTGGTCGCGCTCGGCGCCTACGTCGGGGTGTCATCCCTTAGGGCCCGCGAAAAAAAATAACTCCAGTCGAATAGGCGTAACCGTGCCTCGGTCAGGCTGCGAGGTTGCCAGTGCAAAGGAATTCCTGCAGACGTTCTTGCAGGAATTTCTGAAACTATTCTTCCCGGATATAGAAGTCGCGCGCTTTGTTGTAATCGGCGACCTGATAGGAGATGTGATCGAGTGCAATGGTCGTGAATCCTCCTGCCGCATGCGCGTCTCCCGCCGAAAGTCCGGCAGCGGTGCTGGCCGCGAGAGCCACGCTTTGGATGAGCTGGCGCCTTGTCACGTGTCCTTTTTCGTAGTCCTCGAGCAACCGAGAAATGATCGTTTCCATCAAACCTCCTCGCGGATGGTGATTGGCCATTCTACGACAACCGGGTCCGAGCGGTTTTTTTTCGCTGCGGGTTAAGATAGCGCCCCGGGGCGTAGCGAATCGAGAGGCAAAATATGAAACAGAAGACAATTACCGGACACATCGTTCTTTTCGTCCTGCTCACCTTCGCCGGCACGCTGGCGGCGATGGCGCAGCCATCGACCATCGAGGACAAGGTATCGGGCATGGAGAAGCTCGACGGGTTCGTTCCCCTCTACTGGGACGAGCTTACCGGCAAGCTTTGGATGGAGCTTTCTCGCTTCGATACCGAGATCCTTTACGCCAACGGGCTCACCGCCGGTCTCGGCTCGAACGACATCGGGCTCGACCGCGGCCAGAACGGGGGCAGCCGGATCGTGCGCTTCGAGCGCATCGGCCCGAAGATCCTCATGGTCCAGCCCAATTACAACTTCCGCGCTTCGAGCGACAATCCGGCTGAGCGGCGTGCGGTCGCCGACGCTTTCGCGCGGTCGGTTCTTTGGGGTTTCACGAGCGAGGCCGAGACCGGAGAACGCGTGCTGGTCGACGCCACCGATTTTTTCCTACGCGATGCCACTAACGCGGCTACGCGACTGCGCCCGGGCAACTATCGCGTCGACAAGAGCCGCAGCGCCATCCATCTGCCGCAAACCAAGGCCTTTCCGAAGAACACCGAAATCGACGTTATTCTCACATTCGCTAGAGGGATCGCGACGACGAGTCGCGGCGGTGCGCGCGGCCCAACCGAGGGACCGAGCAGGGTCGGCAACAATATTAGTACGGCTGCCAGAGGCGGCGGTCGCAGAGGCGGGCTGTTCACGGGAACGGTCGCGAGCGTCTCGCCAGCCGCCGACTCCGTGACGCTTCGACAGCATCACTCCTTCGTCGAGCTCCCCGGGCCAGGCCACACCACACGCAAAACGGAGCCTCGCGACGGCTATGGCGGCATGCTCTTTCAGGACTATGCCGTCGCTCTCGGTGAGTCGATGAGCCAACGCTTGATTCGCCGCCACCGACTTCAGAAGGTCGACCCTTCGGCAGAGATCAGCGACGTCGTCGAGCCCATTGTCTACTACCTCGACCCGGGCACACCGGAGCCGATGCGCTCGGCGCTTCTCGAAGGCGGTAATTGGTGGAAACAAGCTTTCGAGGCCGCGGGTTTTCGCAACGCTTTCAGAGTCGAGGTGCTTCCCAACGGCACCGATCCGATGGATCTCCGCTACAACGTGATCAATTGGGTCCACCGCTCGACGCGCGGCTGGAGCTCCGGCTCGACGGTCACCGATCCTCGGACGGGCGAGATCATTCGCGCTGTGGTGACCTTGGGCTCACTCCGGGTCCGCCAGGACTATCGGATTTTCGAAGGGCTGCTCTCGCCTTACGAAACGGGTACCGAGAACCCACCCATCCTCGCCGAGACGGCGCTCGCGCGTTTGCGCCAGCTGTCCGCGCACGAGGTCGGACACACGCTCGGCCTCTCCCACAACTACTACGACAGCTCGAAGGGGCGGATCTCCGTCATGGACTACCCGCACCCGCTCGAGATCTTGCGGCCCGACGGCACCATCGATCTCTCCGACGCTTACGACGTGGGCATCGGCGAGTGGGACAAAGTCGCGATTAATTATGGCTACCAGCATTTTCCCGACGGCGTCGACGAGGAAGAGGCTCTCGGCAGCATCTTGAACGACGCGTGGAAGCGGGACATCATTTTCATGTCCAACCAAGACATGGCGGTGAGCCCCAAATCCGATTGGTGGAACAACGGAGCCGATGTCGTCGACGAGCTCTCACGACTGATGAAAGTGCGGCGCTCGGCGCTCGACCGGATGGGCGAGCACACGATCAAGAAGGACATGCCCATGGCCATGATCGAAGAAGCGCTCGTCCCGATTTACCTTTACCACCGCTGGGCAGTGCAGGCGGCGTCTTCCGTACTCGGAGGTCAGGACTACATCTATTCGATCCGCGGCGACGGGCGTGTGCCGTTCACGCGGCCCTCGGCCGAGCGTCAGCGGGCTGCGCTCGAAGCACTTGCCGCCACGCTGAAACCGGCGGAGCTCGCCGTGCCGAAGGCGGTGATCGACTTGTTGCCGCCGCGTCCCGCTGGGTTCGGCTCACACCGCGAGCTCTTTCCACGCAGCACAGGGTCCTCGTTCGACGTCCTGGCACCGCCGGCCATCGCGTCCGACATAACCATCGGTTTCGTGCTCGAGCCCGATCGTGCCGCGCGGATCGTGGGCCAGCACGCGATCGATCCAACGCTGCCCGGGCTCGAAGAGGTGATCGACCGGATAGCCGAGGCGACTTTCGGAGGCAAGGCGACGAACGCTTACGAGGAGGAGATCCTTCGTGCTTCTCAGCGCGTGCTTGCCGACCGACTCATGTGGCTCGCCGGCCGCGCGCCACTCGCGCAAGTCCGCGCCATCGCGTTTCTCAGGCTTCAGAAGCTCCACGAGAAGCTCGAGGGTAGCTCGGCTGCGAAAGAGGCAACCCACGCCCACCATCTCTTGCTCGCGAGCGATATCAGCCGCTTCATGGAGCGTCCGTCGGAATCCATAGCACCCGTCTACACGTTGACGGCCCCTCCCGGGGCCCCCATTGGAGGGGATATTGGAATGGATTGGCTGTCACCGGTGCTGTGGCGCTGCATGTCGGAGGAGTACACACGTTAGAGATTCGCGCGCGTCCTGGATAGGACCGCGCGGCCAATGGCTCTGAGAAAGGATACGTCGATGATGCTCGGTCGCATTCATGGGACGTCGTACCTCCGAGCGAAAGTGAGGCGATTGCCTTGGCGGTGAACATAGCATGCCCGTCGGGCAAAAGTCTTGCGACTCGCCTGCGGACCCGAATTCTTCCCTCGGCGGTGGCGGATCGAGCGTCCTCCACGTATGATCGCGCCCAGCCGCTTGCCATCATGTACCTGATGGCCTGCGATGGCGCTGAACTGAGTTCAAGATGACTGAAACCGATGGGTTAAAAAGAGAAATTGGAGTCTGGGGCCTGGTCTCAAGTTCCATCAACATCGTCGTCGGTGCAGGTATTGTTGTGTTGCCCGCAATTGTCGCCGAGCAATTGGGAACAGCTAGTGTCCTGCCTACGCCATATGCGGCGTTCTCATCGTTCTCATCATGCTCTGCTTCGCCGAAATCGGCAGCAAAATCATTGTCACCGGCGGGGCCTATGCTTATGTCGAGGTGGCTTTTGGCAAATATGCCCGCTTCCTCACCACGAACATCTTCATTTTCGGCGGTGCAATCATGGCCAACGCGGCTGTTGCCAACGCATTAGCCGACACCCTCGCGTACTTCTTTCCTGTTTTCAAAACTCAAGCGATACGCGTGCTGCTCTTCGTGACCATGTTTGCCGGTTTTGCCTACCTGAACATCAGAGGTGTCAAGAAAGGCATGTTTCTGGTCAAGTTCAACACCATCGCCAAATTGACTCCGCTACTTTTCATCATCCTTTTTGGATGGCTGTCCTTCTCGCCCGCAAATTTCTCCTGGACATCCACGCCTTCGCTAGTAGACTTCGGTGAGGTATGTCTGATTTTGCTTTTTACATTCGTGGGAATAGAGACGGGGTTGAACGTCAGCGGGGAAATCAAGAACCCGCAAAAGACCATTCCGAAGGGCATCATGTTGAGCGCGTTCACCGTTGTGCTGTTATACACGCTCATTCAAATGACGGCGCAAGGCGTGCTTGGTGAGACGTTGCCCAATTTCAAGGATGCTCCGCACGCCGAAGTCGGCAGAGCGATGATCGGTCCGCTGGGCGCGACCCTTGTCGTTATCGGCGCATGCTTTTCGATGTTTGGCAATCTGAGTGGTTTTGCCCTCAACATGCCCAGAATCATTTTCGCGGCAGCAAGGGATGAGGTCATCCCGCCAAAGAGTCTCGCCAACATCCACGCCCGTTACTCGACACCCCATGTCGCGATCACGAGCTACGCGGCGCTCGCATGCTTTTTTGCCTGCACCGGGGAGTTTAGGCAGCTTGCGATGCTCGCGAGCGCTTCCTTCTTGTTGATTTACCTGGGGGTCATTCTCGCGGTCATCAAATACAGGATGACCAAACAGGACGAAGCGGGAGCCTACAAGATGCCCGGAGGGTATCTCGTACCTTCCGCGTCCCTGATTGCCGTTGTGTGGTTCTTGTCGAACTTGCCATCCAACGAGCTCAGTGCAATGGCTATTTTTCTTGCACTTCTGACGATGTTCTATTTGACGATGAACGTCTGGCGCAGAAAGCACGCCTGACATGCTATTTGGGCACCTCGGTTGTCATCGCAGCGTAAGAGGATCTTTTGAATGCAATATTTGACGAGAGCTGATTTCGATGTGGCTCGCAAGAATGCGGCGCCGCACATCCATCGTACGCCCGTCCTCCACTCTTCCACTTTGAGTGAGATGACGGGCGCCGACGTCTACTTGAAGGCCGAAATGTTTCAGAAAGCCGGGTCGTATAAAGTCCGCGGCCCTTTGAACGTATTGGCTCACATGTCCAGCGAAGATCGGGAACGTGGGCTGATCTGCTCGTCAGCCGGCAATCATGCTCAAGGTGTCGCCCGGGCCGCGAGAGAATATGGCGTCAAGGCGACAGTGGTGATGGCCCATGGGGCGCCCGAAGCCAAGATACAGGCCACCCGCTCCTACGGCGCCGAAGTCGTGATGCACGGAAAAGTTTGGGATGATGCCTATGCGCATTCCCTCGTGCTTCAGAAAGAACACAACCTCACCTATATCCACCCATTCGACAACCCCCTGCTAGTCGCCGGCCAGGGCGGCGTGGGATACGAGACGATTGAAGATGTGCCTGACCTCGATATGCTCATCGTGCCTATCGGCGGCGGCGGCTTGATTTCAGGCTGCGCTCAGATCGTCAAATTGATCAAGCCGGACATCAAGGTCATCGGTGTCGAAATGGCTTTGGCGCCCGCGATGAAGCGCAGCATCGAAGCGGGAAGACTCGTTACGCTCGATAGCGTTCCGATTATTATCGACGGTCTCGCGGTCAAAACCGTCGGCGAGTACACTTTCGAAATTTGCAAGGTGTTCGTTGATGACATCGTCACCGTCGACGAAAAAGAGATCTTCGCGGCCATTCCGTGGATTATGGAAAGATGCAAACTCGTGGCCGAAGGAGCGGCGGCTTCGACGGTCGCTGCCTTGCTGACGGAAACCATCCGGCCCGCGGCAGGTAGCAAAGTGGCCTGTGTCCTGAGTGGTGGGAACCTGAATCTATCTGCTCTGCAAGATATGACGTGGAACTAGGATCATCAACTGAAAAATGACTCGGAACCTACGCGACTTCGAAGCGCTCACCTTCGACTGTTACGGCACACTCATCGACTGGGAAAGCGGCATCTGGGATGCCTTTCAGCCGGTTCTGGCCGCGAATCAAAGAAACGATGTTACCCGAGCGCTTGCCCTGTCGACGTTTGCACAACTCGAGAACGAGCAGGAATCCGCGACGCCAGGATTGCTTTACGCAGAGCTATTGTCGCGGGTTCACGCCATCTTGACGGAAGCGCTCGATCTCGAGAGCACGAAAGAGCTGGATACGGATTTCGGAAACTCTGTGCCCCATTGGCCCGCTTTCGCCGACACGGCCGAAGCGCTTCGCTATCTCAAAACGCGCTACAAGCTGGTCATCCTCTCGAACGTGCATCGTGAAGGCCTAGCCGCATCCAACCGCAAGCTCGGCGTCTCGTTCGACGCGATCTACACGGCCGAGGATATCGGCGCCTATAAGCCGTCTCCAGCGAATTTCGAGTACATGCTTTCGCATTTGCAAGAGGAGCACGGAATCGAGACATCGAAGATCCTTCATACGGCGCAAAGCCTTTTTCACGATCATGTCCCAGCCAAAGCATGCGGTCTCGCGAATGCCTGGATCGATCGCCAAGGCCTGTCACAGGGAGGCAGTTGGGGCGCCACGGCCGAAGTGCGCGAGCGCCCGCAGACGGATTTCGTCTTTGCTTCGATGGAGGAAATGGCGGAGGCCGTGAAGGTGGACAGCCGCGGCTAGGGGCGCGTCTCGAGAGACGAGAGGAAAGCTTCAACACTCGTCTCCCACTTCGCGACCGTGGCCTCGGGGCCGAGCACGCGAAGATACCAGGGTCCACCATTGCCCTCGATGACGGCGGCAATCATGCGGTGCTCTGTCCGATGGTGACGCTCGGTCGCGCCCGGACGGACGGAAGCGATATAGGTGCCGCGCATGTCGGCGATGGTCAGCCGAAGGCCGTTTACTTCCAGCTTGGTGACGCTCGCGTGGTCCAACGTGGCGGAACCGTCAGGCTGCTCGAACTGACCGAGCCATCGCGCGAGGTTCGCTTCGACGCCGCCGCCTTGGCCGAGGCCGAAGAAAAAAATCACCACCTCCGCCCCTTCGTCCTCGCCGTCGCCCGGAAGCGTCCATTGCGCGATGCGCATGCGAGAGCTCGTCTGCGCGGGTTCCCAGCCGTCGGGGACGTCATGAACGAGACCAGGTGGGAGCAGGACGGTCGCAAGCAAGAGCGACATGAACATCATGGCAGCCTCCGCCCAGGTGTCCACGGGGCGCCCGCGGCTTCGAGCTCGGCCTCGAGCGTGGGAAGATCGGTTGTCAGAAGCGTCGAGAGCTCGACGCTCAACTCATCGAAGGCATCCTGCGCGATGTCGATGCTCTGCGTTTGAGTCGTCGTCGGTGCTTGGCGTGTGTCCCAGTGACCGCCGGCTACGCGCCCGACCCGCCCGAGAATCGAAGGCACGGAGGATTCGTTCAGACGCCCGCGGATGCGGTCGCCCATAAGAAGCAGCCTCGCGTCGCCGAGACGACTCTCGATCGCATCGAGGCGCGCGTAAAGCGTCAGCTCGGCTCGCGGCGTCTCTTTTAGCGCGGCGCGCATATAGCGCAGTCGTTCTTCGGCGCGCCGAACTTCCGCCGCGGCTCCCTGAGCCCTTCGCAATAGCTCGCTCGTGCGGCGCTGAAACCCGGTCACGTCATCGTAATCCGGCACCGGCAAGACCGTCCCCGGGACGAGCTTCACCTCGAATTCCTGAGGCTCGCCCAACGGGGTGACGCCGTCCGCACTCACGAGCGCCATCTCCACGCGGTATCGTCCGGGCGGCGCGAGAGGACCTTGCGGGGGTGTCACCCAAGGCGGCGTGAAGCCCGGCGTCGACAGATCGATCGCGTTAGGCGCCGGAAGCCGAAGGTCCCAGTTGACGCGATGGATGCCGGCGCCCGCGGGGCCTTCGAGACGGCGCACGGCGCGGCCTTCGGCGTCCCGAATCATGAGCAACACTTGCGCGTCATGCTCGAGCGCTTCGGCGCGGAGCGGCTCCCAGCCCGGAACGGGCACGTTCTCACCGCTCTCGCGAAGCTCAGTCTCCGTCTCGCGCCGCTCTTCCTTCGCGCTCTGGTGCTCGTTCTTCAGGTAGTAGGTGATGAGCGCTCCAAAGGGCGGGTTCGGCGCGGTGAAGTCGTCACTTCCTAGCGTCGGTTTGCCGCGCGCTTGCATCGGCGTCAAGGCAACGTAGGACCACGTGTCGCGAACGGGAAACAGCACCGCGTCGTTCTCGAGAGCACCGTTTCCGATCGCACGCAGCGACGTATAGTCGTCGAGCACGTAAAAGCCGCGCCCGAACGAGGCGGCAACGAGATCGTTTTCTCGCCGCTGGATCTCAATGTCACGAAACGAGATCGTGGGCACGCCGCCCGTGAGCTCGACCCAATGCGCGCCGCCATCCGGCGAGAAGTACAGCCCGTACTCCGCCCCCAAGAACAGTAGATCCGCCGCCACGTGATCTTGCTCGAGCGCCCACGCGATCTCGTTCTCCGGCAAATCGCCGGTAATCGAGCCCCACGTGCGTCCGCTATCCGCGCTCGCGAAAACATGAGCGGCAAAATCACCCGTTTTGTGCGCATCGATGACGACGTAGACCGCATCCGGATCGTGGAGTGACGCTTGAATATCGTTGACGAAAGAAAGCTCCGGCACGCCGGGAACGTCCGCTATCCGCCACGCGCCGCCGCCGTCCTCGCTCACTTGAATCCTCCCGTCATCAGTGCCGACATAGAGGAGTCCTTCGACCAAGGGCGATTCGGAGACCGTCGTGATGGTGCCGTAAAGCGACATGGCGCCATTGTCGTAGAGCGCATCGACGCTCCATACGCGACCCATCATTTCCAGCTCGTAGCGATTGCGATCGTGCGTGAGATCGCCGCTCACCGCCGTCCACCCATTCCCGCGATCGTCGCTGCGCCAGAGCCGCTGAGAGCCAAAATAAAGGCGCGAGCTCGCGTGCGGGCTCACGATTATCGGCGCATCCCAGTTGAAGCGCTCGGGCGGATCTCCTTCGGCCGGCATCGGCTGGATGTCGATGAGCTCGTGACTCCGCCGATCGTAGCGCTGCATCCGTCCGCCCTGCGTTTGCATATAAACGAGATCCGGCTCCGTGGGGTCAAAGGCGGTGTCGTAGCCGTCGGCGCCGAGAGGCACGTACCAGTCTTGATTGCGGATGCCTTCGATGTTGTTCGTCCGCGAAGGACCGATAAGCGTTCCCTCATCCTGCGCGCCTCCGACAATGTTGTAGAACGGCTCTGCCGTATCGAGCGCGAGCTTGTAGAACTGAGAGATGGGCATGTTCGGAAAATGTCGCCAGTTCACACCATCATCGAAACTTTCGTAGAGACCCGCATCGGTGCCTGCCAGTAGGTGCTTCGGATCGCCCGGATCGATCACGAACGCGTGGTTGTCGCTATGCTTCTCCCTCCCGGTGCCGAGGAAATCGAAAGTCGCCCCCCCGTCATCGGTAATGTGAATAAAAACGTCCATCTGATAGACACGGTCGACGTCGTGCGGGGAGGCTTCGATCTCCTGGTAATAATGAGGTCCGGTGCCGCCGGAGATATAGCCGTTTCGCCGCACCCACTTCTCGCCGCGATCAAGTGAGCGGTAGAAGCCGCGCTCGTCCTCGTCAGCTTCGATCGTCGCGTAAATAACGTCCGGATTCGCGGGCGAGACCGCGATGCCGATCTTTCCCGTATCGCCTTTGGGAAGGCCGCCCGAAAGAAGGCGCCAACTCTCGCCGCCATCGGTCGACTTATGGATTCCCGAGCCCGGCCCTCCGGCCAAAAGCGACCAGATGTGGCGCCGCCTCTGATACGACGCCGCATAGAGCACATCCGGATTACGCGGATCGAGCTCGACATCGGTCACGCCCGTATCGGCATCGATCACGAGCGAGGGCGTCCAAGTAGCACCGCCATCGGATGTCTTGTAGAGGCCGCGCTCGCCGCCGGACGCCCATAGAGGCCCTTCGGCCGCGACATAGACGACGTTGCCGTCGCGCGGGTCGATGACGATCTTGCCAATGTGCTCTGAGGCTTCGAGTCCGACGCTCTCCCACGAAGCACCTCCATCGAGACTCTTGTAGACGCCGTTCCCCCACCCGACGTGCCGGCCGCTCACGTTCTCGCCCGTCCCCACCCAAACGATGTCAGGGTTTTGGGGGTCGAGGCTCACGCATCCAATGGAGTAGACCGACTGGTCGTCGAAGATTGGAGTCCAAGTGATCCCCGCATTCGCGGTTTTCCACAGACCGCCCGACCCGACGGCAACGTACCAGGTCGACCGATGTCGCGGATGTACGGCAATGTCGGCGATGCGTCCGCCCATGAGCGCTGGGCCGATGGCTCTGAGCGTAAGCCCCTGGACCGCGTCCGAGGTGATGGTAGCGTCATCGTCGGCTTCGGCGCTCGCGGTCGCGGCGAGCAACGAGACGAGAAATAAGATGAACGTGCGGGCCATAGTCTCCCTTCAGTCTCGCGTGAGTGTTCGATACGCGCGGTCGATAAGGCGCACGGGATCCCCTTTGGCTTCGTCCCACTCCGCCGTGGTCGGACGGAGTTTATCACGTCGCCTGGGAGGCCAACCCACGGCGCGGATGTGCCGCCCAGGATCTCGGAGTAACAGCGAAGGAGTAGGATTGAGCGACTGGGATGTCGCACGGCGCTCGCAGCGCGAGACCCTTACAGCGCCTCGAACACGACGAAGTACTGCACGGGCAAGAAGTCGTGCTCCTCGACGAGACGGAAGCCGGCCGCGGTCACCTCTTCGATGAGCGCTTTTTTGGCGATGCGCATTTGTCGAGACGGCCCCTGGTCGAGCTCGATGTCCTTGTAGAAATCCACGATAGCGAGTCGACCGCCGGGTCGCATGTCCCGAGCCAGAATCTTGTAGTACTCTCCGCGCGCGCCGATGTGGTGGATCGTGTTGCAGATGAAGAAGAGGTCGATCGAGCTCGGTGCCAGTGAAGGGCTCGTCGACGCCATCACCGGAACGATGTTCGGCTGGCTGTCTTTCTGCGCGCGCTCGGCGATATATTTCAGCATGTTCGGCTCGAGATCGACGGCGTAAGCAATGCCCGTGTCACCGACTGCCTTCGCGAAGCGGCGCGTGAAGTATCCGGTGTCGGCGACGACGTCGCCGGCGGCCAGGTTCAAAGCCTGCACGACCTCGTCGGGTCTTTGTTGCGCGTCGCGCTCGCTGTTCTCGAATTCCTCCACCCACCGATCGGTGTCCTCGAAAGAGTGCTGGGGATTGTGGTGTTGCTGTGCGTGCTGCGACAGCGCGATGAGTACGATCCATAAAATGTTCATGACTACCTCAACCATAGCGCAGTTTCCGGCTGGCGGGCGAGCCGCTCGTTTCTAGAAAATACCCACCACCATCGTCATGCCCGCCGCAACGAGCGCGACTCCGAGAGCGCGGCCGACAATCTCTCCCCGCGGAACCATCTTTTCGATCAGGACGAACGTCGCAATCGTGGCGACCCACAAGAGATTCATCACACCGGCGACGAACAGAAGTGCCATGAGAACCCAGCAGCAACCCACGCAGTAGGCGCCGTGACGGCCGCCCATGTGGAGCGCTCCCGTGGCTCCGTCTTTCCACTCGGTCATGAAGAAGTGGAGGGGAGAACGGCAGTGTACAAGCAGGCCCGTTTGAGCGGTGTCCATTGAAAGATGCCTGCTGCGATGAGAAGACCACCGCCGAGCAACGGGCTCGGAAACGTTCAGTCTGCGCGGAGCGCGCTCGTCGGATCGACGCGGATTGCCCAATGCGCGGGTAGCGCGCAAGCGAGGGCTGCCACGACGAGAACGAGTGCTATGACGGAGGCGAAGGTCGGAAGATCGAAAGGCTGGACCCCGAAGAGAAGGCTCGACATCGCGCGCGCCAGCAAAAAAGCGGCAACCGCGCCCAGGGCGTTGCCCATAAGCACCGGCTCGAGCCCGCTTCGCAAAATCAGAGCGCTCACCGAGGCGGAGCGGGCGCCAAGCGCCACCCGGATACCGATCTCCCTTACGCGTCTGGTCGTCGAGTACAACACAACGCCGAAAATACCGATGCTTGCGAGCACGAGCGCAACAACCGCCGCGATCGAAAGCAGGACGAGCAAGAAGCGCTCGCGCGCCACGGACGTGGAAACGACGGTCTCGAGTGTCGTAACATCGAAAAGTGGCAGCGAGGGGTCGAGGGCACGAACTCGGTCGCGGACCGCAGCAACGATGGCGTTTGGATCGTGCTCGGTGCGTACCAAGAGATGCACTTGACCCGTCGTATCTTGAAACACGGGCGCATAGAAGCTCGGCTTTTCTTGAAGCGCCACGGTTTCGCGGCGGACGTTCCCGACGATACCCACGATCGTTCGCCACTCCGACGTCGCGTCGGGCGTCTCGTCAAAGGCGATGCGTTTTCCAAGAGGATCTGCCCCTGGAAAATAGCGGTCAGCGAGGGCGTTATTAATGATGACGACGGGCGTCGCTTGCAAATTATCGGCGGCAGAAAAGTCCCTTCCCCGCCGTTCGACCTCAGCGACGGCCACAGCGCGCCCGAGAGAAGTGAGCTGGTAATACCGCCGCCGTGCGTCATCGCTAGGCGTCTCCTCGAGCAAGCCTTCCTGCTCGAGGCGCTCGATGGCGAGATAGAGCGTACCCGTGCTCGACTTCATCGGGCCATCGGTAGCCTCTTCGATCTCTTTGATGATGCCGTAGCCGTGCCGCGGTCGATCGGCCACGGCAACGAGGATTTGAAACGACAATGGTGTGAGGGGCAAAAGGGATTCAACGCTCATGAGATGTCCTCGGCTATATCCTGATGAGCAATATATTGATTATCAAGCTAATCGTCACGCGCCGCGGCCACTCATCGTAGTATGGACCATGGCAGTGAATGCTTGGACTGTGACATTCGCGCTCGTCGCGGCGTCGACGCTAGCGCAGCTTCGTTATGACAAAGAATTTCCGGAGATTGGCTATGCCTCCTCGGCGCCCCGGGACGCGATTGCGCGCTTGCAACAGAGAATCGACGCCGGCGAAGCCCAACTAAAGTTCGAGGCGCCGAACGGCTATCTTGCCTCCATCCTGCGTGAGCTCGACATCGACGTCGACTCGCAGATACTCGTCTTCTCGAAAACCAGCTTTCAAAAAGGCCTCATCGCACCCGAGACACCGCGCGCGATCTACTTCAAAGACGACGTCTATGTCGCCTGGGTTCAGGAAAGCCCGAGTCTCGAGATATCTACGATGGCGCCGGAGCTCGGCGCCGTCTTCTACACGCTCGATCAGGCGCAGAACGTACGTCCCGCGTTCGAGCGCCAGACGTTTCTTTGCCTTCGCTGTCACGATTCTTACTCATTGACCGGAGGCGGTGTTCCGCGCCACATCATGGGCTCGGGCCTTCCCGACGCGAGCGGCCGAGCGGCTTATCACGAAGGGTGGTATCTCACGACCGAGGAGACGCCCATCGACAAACGTTGGGGCGGCTTCTATGTCACCGGCACCCATGGAAGCCAGCCGCATCTCGGCAACGTGTTCGTGAAAGCCGGCTCCGGCCCCGGCGAAGCCGCGAGCGTGGATTTCGCGTCGGGTGCGAATCGGACCGATCTGAGCGAGCTCATCGACACCGGACCCTATCTTGGCGATCACAGCGACATCCTAGCTTTGATGGTCATCGAGCATCAGATAAACGTTCAGAATCTCATCACGCGCGTCAGCTGGCAGGCGCGCTCAGCGTCGACGTCCAAGTCCATGCAGGAGATTGCCGAGCCGCTCGTCGAGGCCATGCTCTTCGCCCACGAAGCAGAGCTCCGAGCACCCATTGCCGGCAGCTCCAACTTTGCCGAGACATTCGTCGAAAAAGGTCCGCGCGATCCCAAAGGCCGATCCCTGCGCGAGCTCGATCTCGCGACACGCCTTTTCCTCTATCCGTGCAGCTACCTCATCTACTCGGAGGCGTTCGACGCGCTACCCGGCGAGGTCAAGACTTACATCTACGAGCGATTCAGGAAAGTTCTCGGGGGCGAGGACACGAGCGAAAACTTCGCTCACCTGTCGGAAGCCGATCGCGCGGCGATACTAGAGATTTTGACGGCGACAAAGACGGCCTTCGGCAAACATTGAGCTCGCCCAACAAATTGTACCCAAGTAGGTGTACAATAAGTGTACCATGTGTATTTAATTGTATAATTTAATGCACTATCGGATCCATCAAAACTATGGAAACAGTGCTTCTAACGGTGGACGAAGTCGCCAGACATCTGAAATGCCACCCGCAAACCGTCCGTCGATGGATCTGGTCGGGCAAGCTGCGGCACGTCAAAGCAGGAGGTCTCGGGCGCGTTCCAGAGAACGCGATCCGACTCCTCCTCGAAGACGGCGCGCGACCTGCGGACGGGAACGATCGAAGAACCGGTGTGGCCGCTCTCCGAGCCACGATGGAAAACTCGAAGGAAAACGTGACCTCTGAGGACGTGGAGGATCTCACTCGCGTGATTAGGGAGGGTGAACAGCCAGCCGAATGGAACTCACCCGTTGACTGATCTGCTCTTGGACGAGCGCCTTGAGCGCTGCTATGGCGGGAAACGCTGCCTCGACACATACCTGGCCAAGCTTCAGTCCGACACAGGTCTGTTCACGTCCGTGGTCGTGGAAGTCGAGGTTCGATTCGGTCGGGCTCGTCTGCCTGCAAGCCATCGCAAGCGCGCATTGGCCACCGCTTTCAAGGCGATCTTGGGGAGTCTCCACGGCGTGCTTGAGACCACGCGCGCCGTCGCTCGAGAATACGGAATCCTGAAGGCGTCACTCTGGGCAACCGGACGGCCCATCGGGGAGAACGACATCTGGATCGCTTCGACGGGCCGCGCGCACGGGCTAGCTGTCTTGAGCAGCGATCCGGACTTTGCTCAGGTCCCAGATCTGCAAGTAGAAAACTGGTCCGAGTGATCTTGGCGGCCCGAGCGCTTTCACCAGCGTCGCCATCGGCTGGGGGAATCCCGCTCTCCCCTCCCCGCAGCTCAGCCGACGGACATTTTTGAAAGCCACGCTTCGGCCCATTGAGGACATCGCAACATCGCGTTTGAGTTAGCATAGGCTTCTTTCCGATCTTCTTTCAGGAGCGTCGCGATGGATCGAAGAGTATTTCTTCAAACTGCGCTGGTTGGCGTAGCGTCTGGATGGTCACGGCGCACAAGCGCGTCACAGCCCCGCGCGAGCGTGGATCGCGAGGAGCTCATCGCGTTCGCTTTTCTATCACCAACCTGTCGGTGATTCGTGAGTAGCGGGATCCATCTCTCGTGGAGCATCGTGATTCCATTCTCCTCCGCGTTGCTGCGGCGAGCGGTTAAACCACCGATGACCGCCGGTCGCGTGATTGGTTTCGGACCAGTACATGCACGGCCAAGACTCGCTGCGCTTGACCGGGAGATTTGAACTTTCGCATGTACTGACGCCGGCCTGAATTGTGACGAAGACCTCGTCCAAGTGCCACGTGTCACCGAGACGACCCTGGCGGCGCTTTAGTCCACGAGCGTATTCCGGCCCGAGCTTGATGCACCAAAGTCCGATAGCTTCAGATCAAACCGTGATGCCGCGCTCGGCGAGTAGATCTTCCACATCTCGAAAGCTCATACAGAATCAGTGGTAGAGCCAGACGGCGTGGCTGATGATTTCGGGTGGAAATCGATGTCCGCGGTAGCTCGGCGACTTGTTATTCATTGGCCCGTTCTGTGAGTCGCCGGCTCAATTTGACGGTACCATCGAGGCTTCCTGGACGCACCAATTCGACGTTCTTTGGACGGTGGCGCCGCAACGAAGGTTGCGTCGAAATGGTTTTACTGAAGCGAATCTGCCCAGTCGCCTTTTTCCAGCCACTGAACGCGCAGCATCTCGAGGAGGACCGAGACTTCGAAAGCGCTCACGTAGTTGTCGAGAAGCATTTACAGAGGCAGCTCGCTCGACGACACGGCAATGCCGATGGACTCCACGGTAAGAGGCGCCGAGAGCGTCGTAAGGTCTTCGTCCGGATAGCGAAACACCGCGAGCTTGCACGCGGGCACGTCGGCGATGAGTGCTTTGATCTCGTTCTTGATGATCATTTGGATCGCTTCGTCGTAGTGCTCCACAGTCACGAGCTTAGCCTTCGCGAGCCTCTTCTTGACATAGGCCTCGCTCGTGGAGTTCCGGAGCGCCGCCACCGTGATACCGGTGCGATTGAAGTCCTGAGCTGTTTCGCCGCCCGCGAGCGCCTGCGATTTCGCGAGAACGGATTTCCCTGACACGATGTAGGACCCCACGAATACCGCGTCGAGACTTCTTGCCGCGGTGATGGGCATCCCCGACATCACGATGTCGATCTCCCCTTTCTTCAAAGCATCAAGAAGATCCGGAAACGCGATCGTCACGAACTCGACTTCGACGCCGAGCGCATCGGCGACTAAATTGGCGAGGTCAGCTTCGAAGCCAATGAGCTCCCCCACTTGCTCTTGACGTTGAAAGGCGCCTGGTCGCCGGACATGCCGATGCGGATCTTCCCGGTAGCGACGATCCGCTCGAGGACCGGAGATTCGGACACCAGCGCACCCGTCGAGAAAACCGCCGCCGCCCAAAGGCTCAACACTAGTCGCTTCGCTGTCATCATCGGGAGATTTCCTTTCCGCTCGAAGAGGCGAGACCATCATACACACGTGTCGGGCGCGCTGCGGTGTAATTAATGTGAACCGGAAGTTAGAGGCTCTGCTCACGGAGTGCCCCGAAAGGCACCAATTAAACGACTTAACAAAGTTTTAACTCTTCTTGAAGGGGGTCGAGCGGCGTAGCGATTGACAAACCTACCCATGGTCGCGGGATAATGGCCACGGAGGGTCTACGCTGCCCCAACCTCAATGCCCTCGTGTGAGCGTTTTCTAGTCGAAATGATAATTTCCACTTTTGGAGTTCCGGTGCCAGACGTGGCGGAAATCAGAGCATGAAAAAGCTCGGCTTCGCGCTTCCCGTAACGGCCGCTCTGTGCCTTGTTTTCTCGACCGACGCCGGCGCAGTTCGAGCCGCCGAGCCCGAGAAAAAAAACCCCACCTCGCCCGCGATGATGGCTCCGGAAGCGATGAACGCGATGGTCGAGGATTACTGCCTCATGTGCCATAGCGACGCGGCGCAGACCGGGGGATTGACGCTCGAATCTTTCGACTTTTCTCGCCCCGAAGAGAATGCCGAGGTCGCCGAAAAGATCATCCGCAAGCTTCGCCTCGGGATGATGCCGCCGCCAATAGCGCCGCAACCCGAGACCGCGTATAGGCAAGCCTTCGCTTTGTCCCTCGAAACAGGCATCGACCGCTATGCTTTAGTCCATCCGACCCCCGGGCGCAGAACGTTCCAAAGACTCAACCGCTCCGAATATGCACGCGCGGTTCGAGACATGCTTGCGCTCGAGGTCGACGTATCGGCGTTCTTGCCACCCGAGACGATCAGCCATGGCTTCGACAACATCGCCGACGTGCAAAAGATGTCGGCTACGCTCATGGAGGGCTATTTGCGCGCGGCGGCCCGGATCAGCCGCGACGCCGTAGGCGATCCGCTCGCGAGCGCTACCGAAGAGACCTACAAGGTTTCGAGACGCGAATCACAAGTCGAGCATGTTCCGGGAGCGCCGATGGGAACCCGCGGCGGGCTTTCTGTCGTGCACAACTTTCCCGCGGATGGCGACTACATCTTCAAAGCTCAGCTCCATAGCACGCCGACAGGCTTTCTCTATGGTTTGACGGCCGGTGACAACGAGCAGCTCGAAGTTTCCGTGAACGGCGTGCGGGTAGCCCTTATCGACATCGACCCGTTGATACACGAATCGGATCTCAACGGCGTGGTGATAGAGAGTCGTCCCGTGCACATACACGCGGGCCCGCATAGAATTTCGGCCGCCTTCATCGAACGCTATCAAGGGCCGGTCGATGACTTGATGCGTCCGGTCGAGCACACGCTCGCGGACACGACGATCGGCAGAGCCCATGGCATCACGACCATGCCACATCTGCGCTTTTTCAGCATTAACGGCCCACACAACGTGACCGGCATATCCGAGACGCCGAGCCGCCGCCGCATCTTCACGTGCCGTCCCGTCTCCGCGCGAGACGAAGTGCCTTGCGCTATGGAGATCGTCTCGCGGCTCTTGAGCCAAGCCTACCGCCGACCTGTCGACGAGAACGACGTGGAAGGTTTGATGTCCTTCTACCAGACGGGCGCAGACGAGGCCGGTTTCGAAGCGGGCATCCGAACGGCCCTCCAAGCCATCTTGGCAAGCCCCCATTTCGTCTTCCGCCTCGAACAGATGCCGGACACCACAGAGGACGGTCCGAACTACCGGATCAGTGGCGTCGAGCTGGCGTCACGCTTGTCATTTTTCATTTGGGGCTCGGCGCCGGACGACGAGCTGCGGAACCTCGGTAGCCAGGGCGCTCTCGCCGACCCCGCAGTGCTCTCGGCTCAAGTCGACCGCATGCTGGCGGATCCCAAAGCGGACGCGCTCGCCACACGATTCGCCAGTCAGTGGCTGCGGCTTCCAGACCTGGACCGCTTGCATCCGGATTACCTCCACTACCCGCAATACGACCACAAGCTCTCGGAGGCCCTGAAGCGCGAGACGGAGCTGTTCTTCGAGTACCTGGTACGCGAGGACCGAAGCGCTCTCGAGCTTCTGACCGCGGACTACACTTTCGCCAACGAGCGCGTCGCGAAACATTACAACCTCCCGAACGTCACGGGCCCCGAGTTCCGGCGCGTCTCGCTCGAAGGGACCGAGCGCCGCGGCATCCTCGGCCACGGAAGCATCTTGACCTTGACCTCGATTGCAGACCGCACGTCGCCCGTGCAGCGCGGGAAGTGGGTCCTGGAAGTGCTTCTCGGTAGCCCCCCGCCGCCACCGCCGCCGAACGTTCCCGATCTCGAGACGACGCAAGACGCCGCTCTAGGTAGAGTCCTGTCGGTGCGCGAAGCGATGGAATCCCATCGAGCGAACCCCGCATGCACGTCGTGCCACCGCATCATCGATCCCCTCGGGCTCGCGCTCGAGAATTTCGACGTCACCGGCGTTTGGCGCATCAAAGATAACGGCAACCCCATCGACGCCTCGGGCGAGCTCTATGACGGCACAAAGATGGACGGGCCTGCCGGGCTCCGGGACGCGCTCTTGAAGCACTCGGACGCGGTCATCATGAGCTTCACCGAGAGTCTTCTGACTTACGGCCTCGGCCGCCGCGTCGAGTATTACGACATGCCGACGGTGCGCGCCATCGCGAGCGAAGCGAAGAAGAATAACTATCGGATGTCCACTTTTATTCACGGCGTCATCAATAGTACGGCTTTTCAAATGGCTCGAGTGGAAAGCGACGAGCAGACGAACTCCGTGGAACCTTAGAGATTTCTCAAGACACCACCCTGTACTAGGAGGCACACAAGATGTACATCACCAACAAGCACATGTCCCGTCGGACAGTTCTTCGCGGTATGGGCGCAACGGTGGCGCTGCCGTTCCTCGATGCCATGGTGCCCGCACGTTCATGGGCCGCTTCTACGTCGACACCGTCCCGCCTCGTGTGCATAGAGATGGTCCACGGCGCAGCCGGCAGCACGAAGATCGGTATCGAGCAGAACATGTGGTCGCCGGCGGCTGTCGGGAGTGAGTTCGACCTCTCGCCGAGCAGCTTGAAGCCGCTCGAGCCGTTCCGCAAATACCTCACGATCGTAAGCAACACCGACGTGCGCAACGCCGAAGCCTTCTCGCTCCCCGAGATCGGCGGCGACCATTTCCGCTCGAGCGCGGTCTTCCTGACTCAGTCCCACGTCAAGCAGACGCAAGGCAACGACGTGTACGCGGGTACGTCGATGGATCAGATGTACGCGAAGCAGTTCGGACAGGACACGGCGATCCCTTCGATGCAGCTTTCGATCGAGAACGTCGACCAGGCCGGCGGCTGCACCTATGGCTATTCCTGCATCTACACCGACACGATCAGCTGGGCCTCGCCCGCCGCTCCGCTGCCGATGATCCGGAACCCCCGCGCGGTCTTCGATCAAATGTTCGGCGCGGGCGCGACACCCGAAGAACGCGCCGAGGGCCGGCGCACCAATAGCAGCATCCTCGACTGGATCACGAACGAGGTCGCACGGGTGAAGAGAGATCTTGGTCCGACCGATCGCCGCCGGCTCGACAACTACCTCGACAACGTACGCGAGATCGAGCGCAGGATTCAGAAAACCGAGGCCCAGAACGCGAGCGGCGAGCGGCGTGAGCTACCCGATGCGCCTATCGGCGTTCCGGACTCGTTCGAGGAGCACATAAAGCTCATGTTCGATTTGCAGGTGGCAGCCTTTATGTCGGATGTGACCCGGGTGTTCTCGTTCAAGCTCGGCCGCGACGGCTCGGGCCGCGTTTTTCCGGATAGCGGTATCAACACAGGATTCCATCCGGCCTCGCATCATCGCGACCAGGAGAAGCGGATCAAAGAGTTTGCGAAAATCAACACCTATCATGTCAGCATGATCCCCTACTTCCTCGAACAACTCGAGAGCACGATGGACGGCGAGTCCAACTTGCTCGAAAAAACCCTGATCATCTACGGCTCGCCGATGGCGAACTCCAACATACACAATCACAAGAGATGCCCGTTATTCTTTGCCGGACATGCGAACGGGCAGCTCCAGGGGAACCTCCACCACAAGGCCGAGGACGGCACCCCGATGGCGAACGCGATGTTGACCGTCCTCCGCCGTATGGGGATGGACCTCGAGACCTTCGGCGACAGCACGGGCGAGATGGCCATCTGATCGACGTTTCATGGAGTCTTTGATGTTGGCAAAAAAGTTAGGACGTAGCGCTGCAGCCGTTTTGTGTTTCGTCGCGCTCATTGCGGCAGCACCCAAAGATATTCCCAACATGGGTGCGACACCGGTGGCGGACGCCGCGATGCAAGGCGACGGGGAGACCGTGCGCGCCTTGTTGAAACAAGGCGTCGACGTGAACGCGGCTCAAGGCGACGGGATGACCGCGCTTCACTGGGCCGGCGTCAAAGCGGATGCCGAGATGGCGGAAATGCTCCTCTACGCGGGGGCCAATGTGAAGGCCGCCACGCGACTCGGCGGATTCACCCCGCTCTTCCTCGCCGCGAAGACCGGCGACGCGGCCGTGGTGGAAACGCTCGTGAAAGCTTCGGCGGACGTCAACGTTGTGACGACGATGGGCGCGACGCCTCTCATGCTGGCGGCAGCCTCGGGAAACGCCGACACCGTGTCCATTCTCTTGGAGCACGGCGCGGAAGTAAACGCCGCGGAGGCGGCCCGGGGACAGGCGGCGCTCATGTTCGCGGCCGTCTACAACCGGGGTGAAGTGATCGACGTGCTCGTCAAAAACGGCGCCGACATCACGATGGCAACCAAAATCGTCGAAACCGCCGCGATAGAAAAGAAGTGGTCCGACGCCGACCGCGAGCACCGCAAGGAGCGCGAGGCCGCCGCAAAGGCCGCGGCGGCGGCCGAGGCCAAATCCAAAGGTTTAGAGCCGTCCAAGGGCGTCGAAGACAGCGCACCCAAGGACGAAGGAAAGAGCCTTTTCGCCAAAGTCTTTGGATGGGTTCCGGGAGTGGGTGGCGGCGAAAAGAAACCCGAGCAACGGCGCAGCTTCTACCGCAGCCCTTTTGGCAAGCTCGTCGGTAATCAAGGCGGGATGACTGCGCTCCTTCTCGCGTCGCGTCAAGGTAACCGAGAAGCGGTCGACGCGCTCGTTACCGCGGGCTCGGACGTCAACGTCGTGAGTGGTGGGGATCACACGAGTCCCCTTCTGATCGCGACCATCAACGGACACTTCGATCTCGCCAAATCTCTGCTCGACCAGGGAGCGGACCCGAGCCTCGCGAGCGAGGCGGGAGCGACGCCCCTCTACGGCGCGATCAATTTGCAATGGTCGCCCAAAGCGCTCTACCCGCAGCCACAGGCTTACCGGCAGCAGGAGGTCTCCTATCTCGATTTCATGGAATTGCTCCTCGAGGCCGGCGCCGATCCCAACGCCCGACTGAAAAAGAAGTTGTGGTACTCCGGTTATAACTTCGACCTCTCCGGCGTGAACGAGAACGGCGCTACCGCGTTCTGGCGCGCCGCGTATGGGACGGACGTCGATGCGATGAAGCTTCTCATGGCCTACGGCGCCGACCCGAATCTTCCTACGTTGAAACCGGAAATCGCTCCGAGCGATGGCATTGGCCCGCAAGAAGAAAAAGAAGACGTCTCGGGCTTGGCCCCGGTGCCTCCGGGCGGCGATGCCGTCAGTCCTCTCCTGGCGGCGGCGGGTGTGGGCTACGGTCGAGGCTTCGCGGCGAACTCACATCGCCATCACCCTGCAGGCTCGATGACGGCGGTACGTTACTTGGTCGAGGAGTTGGGCGCGGATGTGAACGCCCGAGATCATGATGCGTATAACGCGCTACACCACGCTGCCAGCCGCGGCGACGCGGAGATGGTCCAGTATCTTTTCGACAAAGGTTGCGATATCTCGGCGATAAGCCGTCGCGGGCAGTCGACGGCCGACATGGCGAACGGCCCCGTGCAGCGCGTGCAGCCATTTCCAGAGGCTTTGGCGTTGTTGGAGCAGCTCGGCTCTGTCAACAACCACAACTGCGTCGGCTGCTGAGCCGAACGACTCTCACGAGCGTCGGTTCGTCCCCACACCTCTAGCGCTAAAACCGTGTAAATTGCATGGTAGCGGTTCGCTTCAAACCCACAAGCAACTCTAAACAAGCCGTTTAGGGCGTCCGCTCCCGACGAGCTCCTGGCACTCTTATTGCTAGATCCCTATTGCTCTATCTCCCCTAACTCTGTACTTGGAGGTCCCTAGTGAAGATGAGACTTCTCGTGCCGCTTCTAGCCTTGGTGCTCGGGAGCGCGAGCGTATATGGCAGTGGCAGCTACAAAGGCAAGGGCCGGCGGCCACCGAACGGCCTCGAAGCGACCCAGTACGACCTCGGAGAGAAAGTCTTCACCAAAAAGGCCGAGCTTCCCGAGTCCTCGGCGGAGCTCGCAACCAAGCAGATGGAAGAGCTCGAAGCGCTCTCGGCGGCGCTTCCCGCGAGGGCGCAACGGCGCTCGAATCTCGTCGCGCTCGCAGGGCGATTGAGCGCCGGGCAGCTCGAGGCGCTGACCTACTACGTGTCGGTCCGTTACAAGGTGGAGGTCGACAAATGAAGCGGCTCGCGATCCCCGCCGTCGTCGTCCTCGGGATACTCTCGAGCGTCACCGCCAGCGGACAAGATGCTTGGGGTCCCTATCAGGGCGAGAGCTCGCTCTCGCTCGTCTATTCGTTTCAAACCTTCGAGGACTTTTTCAGAAACCACGAGGACGATAGCGCGTGGTCGGATGTGAGAGTCGTCCCCTCGCCCAAGGCAAAGCTTCTTGCCGCGGTGGGACCTCCTGTTCGCCGGATGGAAGAGATGCACCCTATCGAGATCTTGCGCACGCCGGACGGCGACACGGTGTTCGACATGGGCCAGAACATGGTGGGCTGGGTCCGCGTGCAACTCGACCCGCAAGCGAGTTGGGCAGGACGAACCATTACTCTGAAACACGCAGAGGTTCTCGACAGCAACGGCAACTTCTACACGGAGAACTTACGCGGTGCGACGCAGCAAGTGCAGTTCATCCTCGACGAGGATCGAAGCATCTATGAGCCGCATTTTACTTTTCAGGGCTTTCGCTACGTGGCGGTCGATGGCTATCCCGGTGAAGTGACGCTCGACAGGCATCGTCATCCACTCCGACATGAAGGTCACGGGTACGTTCGAGACGTCCGACAAAAACCTCAATCAACTTCAACGGAACATCGTCTGGGGCCAGAAGGGGAACTTTCTCGACGTGCCCACGGATTGCCACCAGCGCGACGAGCGGATGGGGTGGACGGGCGACGCTCAAGTTTTCGCGCGCACGGCCGCGTTCAACATGGACGTCGCGGCTTTTTTACACGATGGCTCGCCGACTTGGCGGCCGATCAATATGACAACGGCGCTATCCCCTAGGTGATCCCGGATGTTCTATCGAGCGACGAAAGTGGCGCGGGATCCGCCGGTTGGGCGGACGCGGGCACGATCATCCCGTGGACGCTCTATCTCGCTTACGGGGATACGCGCATTCTCGACGTGTAATACGAGAGCATGCAAGCCTGGGTCGCTTACATGAAAGCGCAAGCAGGCGACGACCTCGTTTGGAGCTCGGGATTTCACTTTGGTGATTGGCTCGCCTACAGCACGACGAACCCCGCTTATCCGGGCGCGACAACGGGCACCGACGTCATCGCGACGGCCTTTTTCGCGCATTCGACGAGCCTTCTCGCAAAGACGGCCCGCGTGCTCGGACGCGAGAGCGACAGGCTCGCCTACGAGGCGCTCGCGTCCGATATCCGGGCCGCATTCCAAAAGGAGTTCGTGACTGCCACGGGACGGGTGGCGGAGAACACGCAAACCGCCTACGCGCTGTCATTGAATTTCGATCTGCTCGCACAAACGCAAAGGCCCGAAGCGGCGCGGCGCCTCGCGGCGGATGTTCGGGAGCGGGAGAACCATCTCACGACAGGCTTTCTCGGAACACCTTATATCAACGACGTTTTGACGCGATTCGGCCATCTCGACGTCGCCTACGACTTGCTGCTTCAAGAGAGCTATCCTTCCTGGCTCTATCCTGTCACGCAGGGCGCAACGACGATATGGAGCGCTGGGACGGCCAGAAGCCAGATGGCTCGTTTCAAAGCCCCACGATGAACTCCTTCAACCACTACGCCTATGGGGCCGTGGGAGACTGGATGTATCGCGTCGTGGCCGGGATCGACACGAGCTCGGCCGCGCCCGGCTACAAGCACGTCGTCATCCATCCCCGTCCCGGGGGCGGTCTGACGCACGCAAAGGCCTCGCTCGAGACCATGTACGGCACCGTCGCATCGAGTTGGGAGACCGACGGCAATCAATTCGAGCTGACCGTGTCGATCCCGCCCAACACCGACGCGACGGTCCGTCTACCGGACGGCCGCGTCGAAAGTATCGGGTCGGGAACCCATCACTTCGAAGCGCGCCAGAACTAACGGCGGAAGTCGTAGCCCAGGGTCCACTCGACGAAGTCTGCTTTGCTGAAGTCGTAGAACCGTGTTTTGAGACCGACAAATAGTCTGTCCGTGACGTGATACTTCAAGCCTATTTTTTGGTAGAGCGCTGGGATCCGGTCGTCTTCACGGCCTCGAGCCACATAGTAGCCGACCGAGAAAGGGATGGAGAAGCGGCCAATCAGGTGCTCGTAGCCGCCGAAGAGACCGAACGCCATTTTATCCGAGCTCGAGGCGTCGTCGAGGTCGGCATTGGCCGAGTCGTCATACATCCAGTCGGCGCCGACGACGAGCTTCCCCATGCTATGGACGTGACGGCCGAGCTCGAAAGTCGCTGCAAAGACGCCGAAGTCTTCCGGCCCTGCCTCGAGCGCAACCTTCTTCCACCCCGCGCCTCCCGCAAGCGTCATTTCCCAGAACGGTTCTAACGGCGGAAGCTCTCGGGGGACAAAGCGCGGTCGGCCGTTTTGGAAGTGATAACCGACGCGGACGACCGGCGTCAGCGCGTTGACGCCGAGGTTGGGGAAGCCCGTTCCTCCGTTCGAGAAATGCGTGAACATCCCACCCGCCATCAAGTCGAGCCTGGGCGTCAAGGCGTAGCGCGCCAGGAGGCCCCACTCGGCGAAGAACGTCACGCGCGTGCTCACAGCGTCATTCGCCGGGTTTACTTCGGAGTCGAAAGGATTCCAATTGAACGCGGCACCCAGGCTCAACTCTGTCGTGACGTCGAGCTTTCTGCTCACGTTGAACATGGGCCAAGTGAACCAACCATAGAGCGCCACGGGCGCGCCGAGTTCTTCGCCGTTTTTGAAGCTCGCGTTGTAGACGCCGATCCCGAGGGCCGGAAGTCGATAACGCTGCTCCCAATCCTTCGTGCCGTCCGTTTGCCATCCGAGCTCGACTTTGAAAGCCTGGACACGTTCGATCGGCTCGCCTGCCTCGTTATGGCCCGCGAGGAAATCGGACGTTGCGGCCACCCACCCCGGCTGATAGGCCAATCGTAGAAATAACGAACTCTTCTTTTCTTCTTCGGCGGACTCGTCGTTTTGCATGGGCTGCATGGCCGCTCCCGGGCTCGAGAGGCACAACGCGCAGAGAAGAAAAAGGGTTCGAAGATTCAACTTAAAGCAAACCTCTATGCCAGACGGCGAGGAGATCCATCGAGAGCGCAACGCTGACATGCGCGAGCGCACCCCACCAGATCGATCGACCTACGAGGGCCAAGGTGCCAAGCACGAAGCCCGCGATGATGGATCCGAAGGCTTCGAGGCCCGGTTTCTGAAAATGGATCATCATGTACGGCACCATCATCACAAGAATCGCCATGTAACCGAAGCGGCGTGAAAGCCCGTGCAGTATGAAGCCCCGAAAGAAAAACTCCAGGCTCACGAATTGCAGCGCGTAAAGCACTTCCCAAATCCAAAAGACGGGCCAGAGAGATTCACCTTCGATGAGCATGTAGAAAGGGTATCTCGCCTGGAACTCCGGATGGAAGGAGGCCAGCACAACGACAGGCGCGATACCGAGGAGTAGAAGTAGATAAAAGCGGCCATAGGGCCACGTGCCGCGGAGGCTGAGGCCGAAATCGCTGACGCGCTCGCCGAGAAGCCCGCGGATAACGAGCACCGGCAGGATCACGTAGCCCACGATGCGCCAAAGAGCCCAGTAAACGAGATGATTCATCCGTGAGCGTGGAGAGCCCTCGAGCGCATATCGCAACCGACCCGCGAGCCAGTCGAGACCCATGAGCTCCAACAGGGACGAGAGCCAGCGCGTTTCGTCGGACGCCCCGGCAAAGCGGATCACAAACAGAGACAGGATTGCCGCAAGGAGAATGATGACGGCACGACGCTCCCCGCCAGGCTCGATCTCTGAATCTACCTTCGTGCGGACGTCCAACAAGCGTGTCACCAGAACGCTCGCCAACAGGCCGGCGACGATGCCGATCATGCTGAGACCGAGCCCGCGGCCGAGCACGAGTCCAACGATGTTCTCGACACCCGCTCCGAAGGCCATCCGAACCCCGAGCTCGAGCCGGCTCTGGTGGACCCAGTACGAAACAGTATAGTCTTGTCAAGTATAGTTTGACCGAGGGCGGTTACAGATCCGTCCGCCGTTTGGGTCGCCGGTTCGCGGCGAGGATCCGTTTTCTGAGTCGAACCGATTTCGGCGTGGTCTCGACGAGCTCGTCGCCTCGAATGAACTCGATCGCTTGCTCGAGATTGAGCTCGCGATGGGGCGTGAGCTTCACGGCAATCTCGGATGTCGACGAGCGCATGTTGGTGAGCTTTTTCTCGCGGGTGACGTTGACATCCAAATCGGCCAAGCGGGAATTCTCCCCCACGATCATGCCTTCATAGACCTCCCTCATGGGCCCGATGAAAAGCTCGCCGCGATCTTCAAGATTGTGCAGCGCGTAAGCCGTCGACTTCCCGCGACGGTCCGCAACGAGAGACCCCGTCAGTCTCTTGGGGACGGAGCCTTGCCAATCGTCATAGCCATCGAAGAGCGTATTCATGACAGCCGTTCCTCGTGTATCGGCAAGAAGCTCGCTTCGGATCCCGATTAGCCCTCGCGACGGTAAACGAAACTCGAGCCTCACGCGCCCCGAGCCATGATTGACCATATGCGTCATTTGACCCCTACGGATGCCGAGCTTCTCGACGACAACGCCTTGATAAGCTTCGGCCACGTCGACGAGCAAGATCTCGAACGGCTCCTTCTTGACACCGTCGACTTCCTTGATGATGACCTCGGGGTTCGCGAGGGTGAGCTCGTAGCCTTCACGGCGCATCGTCTCGACGAGGATAGCGAGCTGGAGCTCACCGCGGCCATAGACCTTGAACGCGTCCGCCGTATCGGTGTCCTCCATCTGCAGCGACACGTTCGTCAAGAGCTCCTTTTCGAGCCGCTCCCGGATTTTTCGAGACGTGACGTGCTCGCCTTCGTTCCCCGCGAAAGGGGACGTGTTGACGGAAAAGACCATAGAAAGAGTGGGCTCGTCGATCCGGAGGCGGGGGAGCGGCTCGGGTGCTTCCGCGTCGACGACGCTGTCGCCAATCGCGATCCCGTCGACCCCGGCGAGGCACACGATATCCCCCGCCCCGACGGCGTCGGCGGAGATGCGCTCGAGACCGGAGAACGTGAAGAGCTTGGTGATGCGGGTCTTCTGGATGCTCTTATCCGCTTTGGCGACCCTGACGTCGTCCCCGACCGTTAGCGTCCCCCGCGTAATCCGCCCGATCGCGAGCCGCCCTAGATAGTCGCTATAGTCGAGATTCGACACCATGAGCTGAAGCGAGCCCTCGGCGTCTCCGTTCGGCGCGGGCAACTCGAGGATCGCATCGAACATCGGACGGAGATCCGTATCCTCTCCTTCCGGCCCCTCCGGGTCCACGCGGAGCGTTCCCGCACGCGCATTCGCGTACAAGATCGGAAACTCGAGCTGCTCTTCGGTCGCGTCGAGATCGATGAACAAATCGAAGACCTCGTTCACCACCTCCTGGACGCGCGCGTCCTGCCGGTCGATCTTGTTCACGATAAGCAGCAAGGGAAGCTTGAGAGCGAGCGCTTTTCCCAAGACGTAGCGCGTCTGCGGGAGCGGTCCTTCGCTGGCATCGACGAGCAACATCACGCCGTTCACCATGCTGAGGGCACGCTCGACCTCACCGCCGAAATCCGCGTGTCCTGGGGTGTCGACGAGGTTGATCTTGACGCCTCGGTACATGATGGCGGTGTTCTTCGCGAGGATGGTGATGCCCCGCTCGCGCTCGAGCTCGCCCGAATCGAGAACGCGCTCGCGGACCGCCTGGTTCTCTCGGAATACGCCGCTTTGATGGAGCAGCGCGTCTACGAGCGTTGTCTTGCCATGGTCGACATGCGCGACGATGGCGATGTTTCTGACATTCTCAATAGTTTGCACTGGATAACCATTATGACACGCCGATTCTTGATCCCCTTGTTTCTTGTTACCGCCACGATTGCCTGCGCGATGTCACGGGAAGCTGCAAGCGGTCGGACGCAGTAGAATGAAGGATATGTATCGATTCGTGTTGCACGCCCCGATATTGCTGATGCTCTTCCAAAATGTCGAGCCCGATCCTTGCCCGCCATGCGGGGGTCCGGACCACGCGGGTGTGCTCGCCGTGCGCGCGAAGCTCGAACAAGCCTTTCAACTCTCTTTGACGACGGCTGAGTGCGCGGGAGCGGAGCAGCTCGAGACCTGCCGCGCCATCGAAGGGCTCCTCGACGAAGCTTTCGAGACGCTCGAAGAGATCGTCGCCGAGACCGAGGCGGGCGGTGCCATTAGCTGCATCCGTTGCGATCCCGCGCTCTACTTGACCCCGCTCTATGGCTCGTTCGAGGCAGTGGGGGCGTTACTCGAAGAACGGAGCTATGCCGAGTTCGTTGCCAAATTTCGACGCATGCAGCAGTCGATCCAGCTATGGGAAGGATATCGCTGTTGCGAGACGGACGGCAAACGCGCGCGCCCGAGGGTCAACCGGGAGATGGACGCGCGGGCCGTGCTCACCGAAAAGTGCGGCACGAATTTCGAAAGGCTCCGCCAGGGATTGAAGCAAGTCGTGCGTATGCCGGGAGACCGCGAGGGCTGTTATCAGTCGCGCGCCTGCCGGGACCCGACACAGCATAACGGACAATTTCTCGAGGGGGGCTTTTGGACCTATGACGGCGAGTATTGGTATGTCTGGACCAAGAGGCGTACGCTCCGCGGGGATTGGGTGACCTGCGATCGCTAGCCTCTAACGCGTCAGAACCTAGAATTCCGTTCCACGTTTTGGAGCAAATTTTTCTTATCCCAACCTCTCCTCCTATCCCCACCTCTCCTTGCTTTTGAACGGCCGGTTTTAAAAGCAAGGGGATGTGGGGATAAAAGCGGGGATGAGAGCCGTCTCGTGGCTAAAACGCTTTCAGGTGTAACTGGCTCGCTTTAGCTATTTCGGCGGCAGGGTCTTGGCGTAGTTGATTGCTCGCTTTAGCCATCGTTTGAGGTCCTCGTCTTTGCGGTAGCCTGCGGGGAGCAAGTACACCATTGTGGACAGCGGCGTGCCGGTGAAATCCATTTCGCGAATATGCCGCTCGGAGAGAGCCTTCAGAGCGCCGTCCTTTCCAAGACGCACCATGACGTCGGTGCCGTTCACGCCACAGCACATGTTGCCATTCAGCAGAAAGGCAATGCCACCAAACATCTTTCGCTCCCTAATATTGCGCCTTCACTTTAATACCTGGCGCACGCGCTCGGCGACTTTCTCACTGTAAGTCACTCTATGGCTCCAGCCAGTCGGTTAGCGGGACGAACTTGCCGTCCTTCAGCTCGCAGATCACGCCTCTTTGTGCATGGTGGTTCTCCGCGGAGAAGCTCACGGGTGGGAGGATGCCTCCGCTGTCCCAATCCTTGATCGATTCCATCGCGTCCAGGAAACCGTCCCGCGTCAGGTTTCTTCCCGCGCGCTCGAGGCCTTCCACCACGAGCATCCCGAAGGCGTAGCCGTATAGCGAGTACCGGTTCAGCTCCTTGCCTGGGAAATGGACGTTCATCAGCCGGCGGTACTCGACGGTTCCTGGCTCCTCGCTTTCGTTCGGGTCCGGGTATAGTGGCAAAAGCCAAGCGTGCCTTCCGCGTGGCCTCCCTCTACGTTCAGATATTGCTCGTCTGAGAGTGGCCCCGACGAGACGAGGCGCACGTCGCGCCATCCGAGACTGGCCTTGGCTTCGACAACGTTGCGGGCCTGAGCGGGATAGAGCGCCATGATCACCGCGTCGGGCTCGTGCACGCGAAGCGCACGCATCTCCTCCGTCGCATCGTCCGGGCGCCGTTCGAGTGGCTTGCCCGAGGCGAAGGTGTAGCCGCGCTCGCCCGCTCGGTCACTAAAGTAGTCGCCATAAATATTGTCCGCATGGATGACGGCGATACGTTTCATACCTCGCGTCTTCGCGAGATAGCGGAGCATCACGCGCGACTCGCCTTCATAACGCGGATAGGACGTAAAGACCGAGCGTGCGCCGTCCACCGTAAGAAGCGCAGTATGCGGGAAAAGATATGGGACGCCCTTCTCCATCGCATAAGCGCCGACCTGCACCGAGGCGGGACCTCCAAAGTTGAAGAGCAGGAAGACACCATCCTCCTCGACCAAACGTCGGGTGTTTTGAACACTCTGCTCGATTGAGTTGACGAGCTCAGTGTCCCGGGGATAGCCTTTCTCCACGAGGCGCCGGCCGTGGATGCCGCCTTGCGCGTTCACGTGGCGAATCACGAGACGCATCCCTAATTTTTTCATCGACCGAAAAGGACTGCGCCGGCCCCTCCATCCCGATGAGCACGTGATCGTCGCACACGCCCCTTTCAAATTTAGCGGCGGCCAGGAGCATCAAGAGAAGTACTGACATTGTGGGAGCAGCATAGCGAAAATGTGCCGGAGTTTGCTAGCGTTGAGGATAGACGGAAGAAAGGGGAAGGGCATGCCTCAGTACACGCCGGGGCCGTGGCGCATCGGCTTCGAAGACGGGTACCGCCTGGATGGATGACGAGGACGGCGGGTTCATCATCGGCGAAGACGAAGAGGTCGTCGTCGCCGGCGGAAGCCATGAAGGATTGAAATACGGTGTGCTCGATGAGCATAACGGACTTCTGATTGCCGCGGCGCCCGAGCTTCTCGAAGCCGCGAAGCGGGCTTATCGCTTCTTCGAGGTCCTCGCCAAGAAAAAAGTCAGAGAGCAGGAGCATGACGGCGCGAGCGCCTCTGATTGTCTCGAGCCGGAAGCTATTCTCTTGCGCGATGTAATCGAGAAGGCCGAACGGCCCATTCTGAAAGAATAAAGCCCCGCCGCCAAAAAGGCGGCGGGGCTATTAACCTTGAACAGGTCGACTAGACGGGTTTCACGTTCGCGGCCTGGGGTCCCTTGGGTCCCTGGGTGATCTCGAACTCGACTCGCTCACCTTCTTGGAGCGATTTGAAACCTGTGCCGACGATAGCCGAGTGGTGCACGAAAACGTCCGGTCCGTCTTCACGCTGAATGAATCCGAAACCCTTGCTATCGTTGAACCACTTCACAGTGCCTTCTGCCATGCGGGTCTACCTCCTTTCCTAAAAATTTGACCCGGCCGAAGCCGGGGTATTGTGTAGACCTCGCACTGGCAACAAAAAAGCCGCAGGGCTAAGTCTTTTCTTCTCCCTGCGGTCCACTGCTGGTACAGGTAGAGAAAAACTACACTCTACAAAGAAAACCCTATCGCGACCTAGACCGTGTGTCAAAGCTCAACCCGGTGATTTGCACCCTTGCGCAAAGAGCCTCATGATCCCCAATGTGACCCCGACGACTTTCCTGCCCGTCATCGACGTTCGAGCCGCAGGCGCTTCTACGCAGATCCGGCAAGCGGCCGTTAAGAATGTTTTTTTTACATCATCGGTCATGGCGTCGACGAAAGGCTGGAGCTTGAGCTGATGCGCGCGAGTTGCGCCTTCGTGCCAAGCGAGATTAGTAAGATATCGCTCGTGTTCCCCGATCTTCGCCGCGACGTGCTCTGACAGGATTTCACATTGGCCGATATCACCGTCGAGATCGAAGCACCCGAAGCCTACGACTTGAGACGAACGATGGCGGCCTCGCGCATGGGAAAATACGATCCCACGTTGCGCCTCGAAGGCGGTGCCATGGCCCTCGCACTCGGGACGCCGGAAGGCGCGGCGAGCCTCGCGGTGGAGCAACGCGGCCGGAGGCTCACCGTTCACGGTTTTGGCGAGGGCGCCCGCTGGCTCGTTCCGTACGCCGCGAAGCTTCTTGGCCTCGAGGACAACCCGGGAGCGTTCGAGCCGGACGGCGGTGTCGTTCGAAAGCTATGGCGACAATATCCGGGGATGCACTTGCCGGCGTTCCCGCGCATCGTCCACCGCGTCGTCCAGGTAACGTTGCTCCAGCTCGTCACCTGGCAAGAGGCCTGCAGCTCGTGGGGCAAGATCATACGAAAGCTTGGCGCGCCCGCGCCCGGACCTGTCGAGCTCCGTCTCCCCCCAGACCCGCGAACGCTCGCCTCGATCCCGGACTACGCGCTTGGCGCGCTTGGCGTGCGCCCCAAACAGGCCCGGACGATCCGGCGCGTCGCCAAATACGCGTCGCGCATCGAAGAGGCCGCGTCAACCTCAAGGGGCTCCGAAATTTTCGCTCAACGTCTGGCCACGATACGTGGCATCGGGCCCTGGACGATCGCCTATGTGCAGGGTACCGCGCTCGGCGCGCCCGATGCTTTGCTCCTCGGGGATTACAATCTCCCCAATACAATCGCTTATTTGTTGGCGGGCGAAGAGCGGGCTTCCGAAGAGCGCATGGTCAAGCTCCTCGAGCCTTATCGCGGACACCGCTTTCGTGTGATACGTCTTGTGTGGATGCACGGCGTGACGGCCCCGAGACGCGGGCCTCGACAGGAGCGCGCATGAGAAGAATCACGATGATCCTAGCTGTGCTGGCGGTGACATCGGCAGCCTCGTCGGTTCCGGATGATCCCGATGCTTATTGATACCGAGATCGCGGAAATCCGCCGCGAGTTCCCGGCGCTCGAGAACTAGACGCATTTCGCGCTGGCGCACAAAGCGCCCTTACCGCGCTGCGCCGAGGACGCGATCGCCGGCTTTCTGACCGATTTCTACGAGAACGCGGGGAAGAACGCTTTCGACATGGAGCGGTGCGAAGAAACCCGCGCGTCGCTGGCCGCTCTCGTCGGCGCACCCGCGCACACGCTCGCCTTCGTCAAGAATACTTCGGAGGGAATCAACATCCTCGCCTCCGGCCTCGGCCTCGCGGAAGGGGACGAAGTGATCGTCAGCGATCTCGAGCACGAGGCCAACTTGCTACCGTGGCGGCGTCTCGCTAGCCGTGGCGTCACGATCACGATCGCGTCCGGCAGAGCGCAGGACTTAGTCCAAAAGCTTGGCGCGCACCCGCGTCGTCGCGGTGTCCTGGGTCACCTACGGAACGGGATATCGCTTCGATCTGCCGACGCTCGGCCGTGCGTGCCGCGAGCGTGATGTGCTGCTCGTCGTCGACGGGATCCAAGGCGTGGGTGTGCTGGCAACGCCGCTCGTCGCCCTCGAGGCGGACGCGATCGCCTGCGGCGGCCATAAAGGGCTTCTCGGTCTCGCGGGGGCTGGCTTTCTCTACGTGCGCGAAGAGGTCATTCCGCGGGTCGAGCCTCCCTACGTCGCGAAGTTTAGCTTTCTGTCACCCAACAAATGGGATGAGCCGCTCGAGCTCGCCGCGAGCGCGCACCGCTTCGAATATGGCAACCCGAACCATCTCGGCCTCGTGGTGATGAAGCGCTCCTCGGAGTTCTTGAGAGAGGTCGGGCTCGAGAACATCGAGGCCCGCGTCAAGAAGCTCACGACGGAGCTCATCGAAAGCGCACGCGCCGCAGGCATCGAGGCTGCGACCCCCGACGCATCGGAGGAGCGCGCAGGCATCGTGAGCTTCGAGATGCACAATGCTGCCGAGATTCAAGCGCGCTTGGAGGAAGTCAAGATTCTCGTAAGCGTCAAAGACGACCGTCTCCTTCGGGTCGCCTGCCATTTCTTCAACACCGAGGCAGAGGTCGCGCGCCTCGTCAAAGCGCTCGTGCAAATTTGCGCCTAGCGCAACTTACTCTTGGTCTTTCATACTTTTCACGAGCGTGCTCGTAGCGAATGGTGATCCGCTACAACGTCGTCGCCATCTTCTGAAAAGCCTCCCACAAACGACGAATGTCCTCTTCCGTCGTACGGAGGTGGGTGATACACACCCTCTGCGTGAAGCGGCCTCGCAGCCGATTGCGCGAGACAAAGAGTCCGGGCTCACGATTCACGCGCTCCATGAGCTCCTCGTTCAAGCGGTCGAGCGCCTCCTCGCTCTCGACCCCGGTAGGCACGTAGCGAAAGCACACCGTGCTCGTCATCACCGGCGCGGACAGCTCGAAATCCGGGGCCGCCTCGACCCAGGAAGCAAGAAGTTGCGTCCATTGCAAGTGGTCCTCGATTTTCGCTCGTACGGCGCGCGCTCCATAGATTTTGAGTGACATCCAGAGACGAAGCGCGCGGAAGCGGCGCGAAAGCTCCATCGTATGTTCCATGGGTTGGCGGATCTCGCCTTCGGAAGCGCTCACTTTCAGGTATTCGGGCACCACCGTGAAGAAGCGCCGCATGAAGTCGACATCGCGCACGAGCAGGCAGCTCGTTCCCACGGGAACGAAGAGCCATTTGTGCGGATCGATGGAGAGGGAATCGGCAAGCGCCAGTCCCGGGCGCATCCATGCGCCGCTCTCGGCAGCCGCGGACAGAGCCCCATAGGCACCGTCGACATGGAGCCAGAGGCTGTGCCACTCGCAAACGGCAGATAGTGCTTCGAGCTGGTCGACCGCGCCACTGCCAATTGTCCCCACGGTCGCGACAACGGCGGCGGGCCTTTTCCCGCGAGCGCGGTCGTCTTTGACAGCCTGCTCCAGGGCTTCCGGGCTCATGCGGAACTGGACGTCGGTCGGGATTCTCCGGAGTGCCTCGGGTGGAAGCCCGAGAAATCGCAACGCTCGGTCCATAGAGCTGTGGGTCTCGTCGGAAAAATAGAACGTGAGATCGTCTCCGGCGCCGGCTCGATGGACAGCAAGTGCTAGCCCCATCAAGTTCGCCAAGGAGCCGCCGCTCGTGAGAACACCACCGCCACTCTCGGGATATTCGAGCAGAGACTGTAACCAGCCGACGACCTGAGACTCGACCGCAGCGGCCGTGGGTCCTCCTCGAACGAGACTGACGTTCTGATTCATCGTGGCCGTCAAGATGTCGGCGACGACACCAATGACGCCCGTCGAGTTCGGAATATAGGCGAAGTTTCCGGGGCTCTGAAGGTGCGTGGCATCGGGTACGATTTTCTCGCGAAACTCCTCGAACACGGCGCCGGGCTCACTCCCTTCATTCGGTAGCTCTTCGCGAAAGAGGTCGAAGACGTCCTTCGTGAGCTTGGGAGAGAGAATCGGCCCGTCGCCGCCGGGCTCGGTCATGTAGTCGACCATCCAGTCCACGGCGTCGTGGGCAAAGCGTCTCAACGCCTCAGCGCTCAACGCATCGCGCGCATCCAATTCAAACGTTCTCGGTCCTTTTTCCATTGAGGCCAAGCTTACCACTCTCGTCTCAAGCGCCTGTTTTACTACCGATCTCGAGCGCCGAGTCCCTGAGCACAACGCCGGACGAGGGGCGCGCTATACCGCGTCTCGCCATCCCGTGCGGATCGTTTGGAACGAGCGACAACTGAATCGCTCTCTCGCGTAGCATCGCGAGGCAGAAATCAAAAAGGTGTCGCCAGCGACAAGGAAGCGCTCGTGAGCGGGCGTCGCCGGCGTCGTGCCGCCCTTTCTACGTTCGACGCAATGCGCAGATCGTAGAAGAAGGCGTGGTGCGTCTGACACGAAAGATCGTCGAAAAAAAACATCGCCACAGGCGACGAGCTGACAGGGCCTTATTGGCAATGCGGCCTCGTCGACGTGGCTGCCGGCGGGGAGCTCCAACACGCGGACGAAATATGGCGATCTCTAGTGGCCGCGGCGCGTCGAGAAGAGCCTTCGGGGGTCGAGCTGGTTGCGTAGCATCACTTCTTGTCGCCGCCCTGCATCGCGTCGCGGAGCGTCTGAGCGAGAGAGCCAAAGCTTTCGCTCTGCGAGCTGTCCTGACGCTCGGCAAACTCACGCGCTTCGCTCTTTTCTCGGCCTTCGGTGACGGCTTTCGCGCTCAATCGGATCCGTCCGCGCTCGGCATCGATTTCGAGCACGATGACCTCCACGTCACTTCCAACGGGAAAAGCCCTTCGAAGATCCTCACCATGGTCGAGGCCCGTCTCTTCGACTGGAAGCAAACCCGTTTTCCCGGGCTTCAGAAATACGAAGACGCCGTAATTTTCGTGGCGCTCGACCTTGCCGACGAGCCGAGCGCCGATCTCGACCCTTTTCGAAGCTCGAGCGTGCGCGCTCTCCGCACGGACAGAGCCTTCATCCACGACGGCCACCCCCATGCGCTTGCGCTCGGGGTCGATCGTCAAGATCTCGACCGCAACTTCGGCACCCGGCGCAACACTCGTCTTCCATCCATCGGTCTTGCCCGTTGGCGGGAACGTGGAAACATGCACGAGAGCTTCGATACCCGTCGCGATCTCGATGAACGCTCCGAAATCGACGAGCCGCACGACGCGGCCGCTCATCACTTGACCGACACGATAGGTCGCCGACACGGCCAACCACGGATCGACTTGAAGCTGCTTCAAGCCGAGCGAGATCCTCCCTTGCTCTTCGTCGACGCGCAGTACCTGCACCGTGATCTCGTCGCCCGGTTGGACGATGGTCGAAGGATCGGTGACACGGGACCAGCTCATCTCCGAGACATGAAGCAATCCTTGGACGCCTCCGCCGAGATCGACGAAGGCACCATAGTCGCGCACCGATACGACCTCGCCCGGAAGAACGGCGTCGGGAACGATGAGCTTGCGGACCTCCTCGGCGCGCTCCCGCGCCTCCTCTTCGAGGAGCGATCGTCGGGATACGACAACGTCTTTGCCGTCACGCTTTATCTCAACGATACGGAAAGTGTAGACCTTGCCCTCGTGAATCGAAGGATCTTCGGTATAACGCGTATCGATTTGCGAGATGGGGCAAAACGCGCGCTGAGAGGAGAAACGAACTTCGAAACCACCTTTGATGGCTTTCTCGACCCGCCCTTCCACCGGAAGCCCGGAGCGATACGCGTCTTCCAGAGCTTCGCGCGTCGCGGCTTGCCGTGCGAGCTTGTGCGAAAGCTTGATGCCGCCGGAAGTGGAAATAACGACGGCTTTGACTTTGTCTCCAACTTTCACCGATGGTTCGGCAGACTCACCACGCTCACCCGGCTCGGTGAGCTCTACGAGATCGATGGTCGCTTCGCCTTTGCTACCCACGTCAACGAAAGCGACGTCGGAGCCGATGGCAACAATCGTCCCTTCGACCGCATCACCTTCTCGCAAAGTTGACGGCTGTAGAGACGCCTCGAACATGACGGCGAAGTCTTCTTCCTCTTCTTCCGCCGGGGCGTTCTCGTCGTTTTCGTCAGGCTCGCTCGGACCAGACATCGTGGGTCTCCTTTTGGATGCGGGAGCATCATAGTCCAAGAGCGCGCGGTTTCCACCCTCCGGTCCGGTCGACATCGGCGCCAAGACTCATTACGATTTCGCGATGCCCTACCGTGTCGCGGTCTCCTTCGTGCGGTGGCTGCTCCGCATCTTCTTTTATCGCGTCGAGGTAACCGGCCTCGAGAACATCCCCGAAGATGGTGGCGGGCTCGTCGTCTCGTGGCATCCTAACGCGATCATCGACGGAGGGCTCGTCCTCGCTCATTTTCCACGGCAGATCGTTCTCGGCGCTCGGCACGGGCTTTTCGCCTGGCCCGTCCTCGGCCGGCTCATGCGGGCACTCAAGATTGTGCCCGTCTATCGGCGTCAGGATTTTGCCAGTTCTGACGAGGAGATGCGGCGCGAGGCCAACCGGAAGAGTCTCGACGTGCTCGCCGAGGCGATCGCAGGGGGGAAGTTCGCAGCACTTTTCCCGGAAGGAGACAGCCATGACGAGCCTTTCCCGAAGGAGCTCAAAACGGGCGCCGCGAGGCTCTACTACCGCGCTCGCGATCTCACACCGGAGAACGCCCCACCACCCGTGATCATCCCCATCGGTCTGCATTACGACCAGAAACGTCTTCTGGGCTCGAGGGTGCTCGTTGCCATCCACCCACCGCTCGAGCTCGACGAGACCCTCTCGGCTCCACCGGCGCAAAACGCGTCGAGCCGTGAGCAGTATAGACCGCTGACCGAAGAGCTCGAACGCGTGCTCCATCAGGTCGTTCACGCCACCGAGAGTTGGCAGCAACACCACGCGATGCACCGAGGGCGCAAACTGCTACGCGCAGAGCGAGCCCATCGTGCTGGCGCTTCCCCCCCCCGCACCCCGACATGAAGGACGCGTTCTCGCTTTCTCACGCATGTGGACGGGCTACAACACGCGCATAGGCACACATCCCAAGGAAATCGAGCAGCTCTTTGCGCGCGTTCGAGAATATGACGAGGACATGCGGGAGCTCGGGCTTCACGATCACGAGCTCGACAGCTCACCACGACTCGCCTCGCCCTGGCTCGGTGCCATCCTCGTCTTGCAAGTGATGCTCGTCTATCTGCTGCTGCCCCCCATCCTAATCCTAGGCTATATCGTGAACATGCCCGTGGCCCTCGCCGTTCTGCTCGTGTCGAAAAAAGCCGCGCGCAAGCAAAAAGACGAAGCTTCTCTCAAGCTCGTCGCGGGAGCGATTGCCTTTCCCATCACGTGGCTCGTGGTCGCCTTGCTCGTAGCCCTCGGCAATCGGCTCCTCGAGCCCATCTATCCGGAGATACCGGGCTCGCCTCTTTTGACAGGAGTCATTGCTTTTTTCTTGAGCGCGGCGAGCGCCTATCTCGTGCTCAACTATCAGCGCCTCGCGCGACAGACGCTGCGCTCGATTCGCGTGCGTCTCACGCGGATCGCCGCAAAGCGGCACTCGAGCAATTGCACATGGAACGTGCCGAACTCCATGACGGCTTCGCGAAGCTCTCCAAAGGGCTCGCTCTCCCCGGCCGACTCTAGCCGGACGGCCGCGTGGTCGACGCTGAACGAGATGACGTGTAGGGATTCCCCAACGATCGCGCGTACCTGTTGAGGCACAACGTACTGATTTACGCCAAGTTAGAGTTTGGCCACCTCTTTGCATGAAATTCGACTGTTATGACAACCGTGATCCACTCCCATCAAGGACGTCTAGAAACGGCATCACTCCCCCGCATCGTACGCGATCTTTGGCGCGCGAAAGCGACAGGTAATCTTCATCTGTGGAACCGGGACGCCACGAAACGTCTTGTTTTCAAAGACGGGCACATCGTCTTCGCCGGCACCAACGTGGAAAAAGAAAAGCTCGGCGAGCGGCTCGTATGGGCTGGCAAGATCGACCGCTCCGTCCTCGACTTGTCCTTTCGTGTAATGGAGCGCTCTGACGAACGCTTCGGCAAGACGATTGTCGAAATGGGTTGGGTGAGTCCGATGGAGATGCAGCGCTACGTCGCCACCCAAATCAAGGACATTATTTACTCCGTGTTCACGTGGGACGAAGGCGATTACCGATTCGAAGCGGTTGGACGACCCCGTACCGGCCAAGCTCATGCTCGAGCTTCACACGGCGGAAGTGATCTATGAGGGCGCATGCCACGTCATCAACATAGCGGCGATTCGCTCCTGCGTCGGGTCCTGGAAAAACGGCTTGAAGCTCGTCGAGGGAGAACGGTTGAGCATACCCGTTACTCGAGAGGACGGCTTCATCTTGTCGCGCGTGAAAGAGGGCGATTCGATTGGGGACGTCGTGTCGACATCACCTCTCGGCGAAGAAGAGTCGCTTCGGCGGATCTACGCGCTCGTGCTTGCTGGCGTTTTGGAAATCGAAGAGCTAGGAGAGCAACGGGAGCGACGCCCGTCGAACAACGCCGGCGCCACCCGTGACATGACTGAAGAAGAACGCGGCTTCCGCGATTCGCTCGCAGCGCGTTACTCAGCGCTCGAGCTTGGTGATCTCTACGATCGTCTCGAAATTGATTTCGGTGCGTCGAGCAAGAGAGTGCGAGAAGCCTTTGACGAGGTCATGGCATCGCTCGAGCCCAAAGCACATTTCAGTACTTATCTGGGCAACGTGAAAGAGCGCCTAATTAAGGTGCGGCGGAAGGTGCGCGAGGCCTATGAAGTGCTCAGCGTACCCGAATCGCGTCGAGTCTACGATTCTCGGCTCGATGGCAAGGCGACCAGATTCTCGGGCAACGATACGGTCGCCTCTCTCACGTTGGAAATGCGTGCCCGACCGTTCGCAGGCCTATCTGGCACCGATTCCGAGGAGGCAGAGCTCGTGGTCCTCGAAGCCAAACGGCTCCAGAACGGCGGAGACTACTTCGACGCCGTCGCGGCATTGACCCGCGCGGTACAGCTAGAGCCGAGGAATGGGAGCTATCACCGGCTTCTGGCTCAGTGGCTCGCGCAGAATCCTGGCTGTTGGGAATCCGCCCAAGCGCATTTCGAGCAAGCGATTGCGATCGACGACAAGGACGTCGAAGCCCATCTCGGCCTAGCCACGCTTCACGAGGAAGCGAGCCGCTCCGACAATGCGCTGGGCGTCTACGAGAGAGTCATCGAGCTCGACCCAGACAACCGTATCGCCCGCGAGAAGCTCGAACCGCAACCACGATGAGTTCAGCCTAGGCGTCCAGCTGCCCGGCCACCAATAGCTGCTAAGATCTCGTGCTTGGACCCGAGAAGCTCCGAGCGCGAAAGTAGCGGCTATGTCGCGCTCGTCCGCGGAAACCGCAATTTCAAGTACCTCTGGTATGGCCAGATCGTCAGCCTCTTCGGCGACTGGTTCAACCTGATCGCCTCCGCTACACTCGTCGCTTCGCTCACTGGCTCGGGCCTGGCCGTTGGCGGTCTCTTCGTCGTGCGCATGCTGGCGCCGTTTCTCATAAGCCCGCTCGCCGGCGTTGCGGCCGACCGCTACAACCGCAAGAAGCTGCTCATTCTCACGGACGTCGTGCGGGCCGTCGTCGTTCTCGGCTTTATCCTCGTACGCTCCGCCGAGCTTCTGTGGTTCCTGTACGCGGTTACCGCTATCCAGTTCGCCATGCATGGTGTCTTCTACCCGACACGCAACGCCATCTTGCCTGACCTCGTGTCCTCTCGAGAGCTCGGCACCGCAAATGCCATCACCGGGACAACGTGGTCGGTCATGCTCGCAATGGGCGCGGCGGCAGGCGGCCTCGTGGCCGGCGGATGGGGCGTCTATCCGGCGTTCATCATCGACTCGGCCACTTTCATTCTCTCCGCCTATTTCATCGCGCGCATCCGCTACGAACCGGAGCGCCGAGACACTCACGACAAGAGCCTGCGCACCGCTCTCTCCGACTATGTCGAGGGTCTGCGCTACTTGGCGCACAACCTCAAAACACTCGCGGTGGTGCTACACAAAGCGAGCCTCACGCTCTTCGTTGTGGGCGCTCTCGAGGTCATTCAAGTGACACTCGCGCGGGATTTCTTCGTCATTGGTGAAGGGGGCGGTATCAGCCTCGGCATCCTCTACGCCGTTATCGGGGTGGGCTCCGGCGTCGGTCCGATCGCCGCGCGCCATTTTACCGGCGATCGCGAAAGACCGCTCCAAATCGCGATTTTCTTCGCGTATGTCACGATGGGCGTAGGGCTCATCATCATCTCGACGCTCGCGAGCTTCGGCACGGTCCTCATCGGAACGCTCATCCGGTCGATGGGTGGCGGCACGCTCTGGATCTTCTCGACTCAGCTTTTACTCCAAAAACTGCCTGAAAAGATCCGCGGACGGGTGTTCTCCACGGAGTACGCCTTTCTGACCCTTGCAATGGCGACGGGCGCTGGGCTCGCCGGGTGGGCGCTCGACCAAGTAACGACGGTCATCCCCGACCTCTTACGGCTGATGAGTTTTTTGATTTGGTTACCGGGCCTGCTCTGGGGCGGTTTCCTCGCGAAAACGCTCTTTCGCCGCACCGACTAAAGAGAGCAGGAACCCTTTCCTGCTCTTACTCGTCCAAGAAGACATGAAAAGAGAGATTCGCCACGTCTTGCGCAAGCTCGCTCGTGCGCCCCTTTTCACGGCCGTCTCGATTCTGACACTAGCTCTCGGCATCGGCGCCAATACGGCAATCTTTAGCGTCGTCCGTGGAGTCTTGCTGAAGCCGCTCCCGTTCGAGTCCCCCGAGCGGCTCGTGGGGGTCTGGCACCAAGGCTTCGGCTTCACAGGTGGTCTCAATCAATCGCCAGCAACCTATTTCACCTATCGCGAAGAAAGCACGACCTTCGAAGATATCGGCATGTGGGACAACGACTCTGTGTCCGTGACCGGCCTCGAGGAGCCGGGGCAAGTCGTGGCCATATATGTCACCGACGGGACACTCCCGATCCTGAAGGTCGAGCCTATGCTAGGGCGGCGCTTCACCCCCGATGACAAGCTGGCAAACAACGATCCGAAACGGAGCGGCAGAAAGGCGCAAACCGTTGGTCGAGAGGATATCCCGCACGTGGAACGAGACCGCGCGCGGCGAGAGCGCGGCTCAGGACGCCGTTACCGCAGCCGAGGTCCAGAAGAGAGGCTTTGTGGCCGACTTCGACAAGAAAGGTCTCGAGCTCCGGAACGTCAGCTTTCGTCGGGATGTTCTCGGGGTCGAAAGACGCCCAATCCCTCTGGCTATCGCGCGTCATCAGACTCCAAACATAGCAGATAGCAGAGTTGCTTCTGACGCTTCCGAGCGGTACTTTGGCAGGGTAACTTCACGAAGGCTTTGGCAAGATGCCCAAGAGAAAGGACGGATATTTCCCATGAAAAACCGTCGTTGGACGTTCGTTGCCGCGATGGCATTGATCCCCGCTTTGGCGGGTGCCGCGCAGCAACCCAGCACCGATATCGGAGACATCAACTTCCCTAATTCCGGGGCGCCGGAGGCGCAGGCCTCGTTCCTACGCGGTGTTGCCGCACTCCACAATTTTTGGTTCGACGAGGCGGCCGACGAGTTCAAAAACGCCCAGGAGACGGACCCGAGCTTCGCCATGGCCTATTGGGGCGAAGCGATGAGCTATAACCACCCGCTCTGGGCCCAGCAGGACATCGCCGCCGCAAGACAGGTGATGGGCGGTTTCGGAAAGACTCGCAAAGAGCGCATCGAGAAAGTTCAAACCGAGCGCGAGAAGATGTATTGGGCAGCGCTCGAGACCCTCTACGGCGAAGGCGACAAACTCGTGCGCGACATCGCTTATGAGAAAGCGATGGGCAGTATCCAAGAGGCGCACCCAGACGACGTGGAAGCGGCCACGTTTCACGCTCTCTCCATTCTCGGCACCGTGCGCCGCGGCGATAAAGGTTTCTTTAGACAAGTACGCGCCGGCACGATCGCGCTTGATTTGTTCGCCAGATATCCCAATCATCCGGGCGCGGCACATTTCGTGATCCACTCCTTCGACGATCCAGAGCACGCGCCGCTCGCGCTAGCCGCAGCGGAAAAATATGCGCTGATCGCTCCCGCGGCGTCGCATGCGCTTCACATGCCCACGCACATCTTCGTGCAGCATGGCATGTGGGATCGCGTCGCCCAGTCGAACGAAAGAGCCTTCGCCGCTTCCGACGCCTGGGCCCAAAAGAAACACTTGTCGGCATCCAAAAAAGATTGGCACTCTCTCGAGTGGGGCGCCTACGCGAATGCCCAGCGCGGCGTTTGGGGTGAGATTGGAGAGGCCATCGAGACCGTCACGGCCGCTGCGAAAGAGACAAAGGACGGGCGGCTCCGCCGGTACCAGGAGCTCATGACGGCGCGTTACCTGCTCGTTCAAGGAAAGGACGATGGGCGCGAGCTGCCCGACGTCGCCGCGGGCGAGTCCCCACCCTGGTCGCGAGGAAACGCTGATGCCGACATGCTCCTCGCACTCGGTCTCGGCTCCGGCAAAGCCAAGAACGCCGAACGGACCGAAGAAGCCGCGAAGCGGATGGGCAAGCTCGTCACGGCCGCGAAAGAGGCCGGCAACGACATTCAGGCCGACTACTTGTCAATCATGCAGCACGAGCTCCAGGCTTCCGCCGCCATGGTGCGCGGCGAGACCGACGCGGCCTTGAAACATCTCGAAAAAGCCGTCGAGCTCGAAGCGAAGCAAGGTCCGCCGTCCGGCCCCGCTGGCCCGATCAAGCCGTCGTTCGAGCTCTACGGGGAGTTCCTCGTCAAAGCCGGCAAGTATGAGGAGGCCGTCGCGGTACTCCGGACGAGCTTGCAGCGCACTCCGAACCGCACCCATTCGCTTCTCGCTCTCGCGCGCGCTTCCGTCAAGCTCGGCGATGTCGAGACCGCGAACCAAGCCTACGCAACCTTGAAGCGTTTCCTCAAGGACGCGGATGCCGACGTGCCTTTCTTGAAAGAGGTCAGAAGCTACGAAGCTTCGACCGACGCGGGCGGCAACTAGCACGTTTGGCACGAAGTCACGAAGGCGCGGGAGACCGCCCTTCGTGGCTCCTTGTCGTAATCAAGCCGGACACGAATCACGGCGCCGCGCGGCGGCGAGCTCCCCGTAAACTTCTGCGTACCCGCGGCACTCGTCTCGGAGCTCGTCGACAAGCCCCCGGAACCCAATCGCATCGCGGATGGGCTCCAGGAACGGATCCTGCTCGTAAACGGGATATGAAGGAAACCCGTTGCGCGCCGCTCGGCCAGCCCATGCGAGTGCCTCTTCCTTCTCTCCCAGCCGAGCGTAGATGCAGGCCACGTCGTATTGGGCATGGTGGTAATGCCCGAAAGAACTCGCTTTCTCCTGGGTTGGTGAGAATGACGTTGGCCGGCTTGATATCAAAGCGGTGAATATTTATCTGCGGCACGAAGCGATGGGCCGGGTCGGTCGGATCAATTTCCGCGACGCGGAGCCGCTCGCGGCGATGTACAAGGCAGGAGAGCGCGAGCAGGCCACCTCGGAGATGGCCGACGCCACCACCTGGCATTGAGATAGACAGCATGAGGTTCTGAAACACGCGACTCGGCGTCCACGGTCAGGACGCCGAGGCGCAACCTTTCCATCGCGCGAGACATCGAGCCGCAGAAATCCAGAAGCGGCATCTCTCCGCGCTAAATCTCGAGCGTATGCTCGCGACCTACCACAGCGCCAGCGCCTGAAAATCTCGTGTTCAGGTCGGAACATTCCGAAGTTTCAAGTTCAGGTAGCCCAGAGAATGCTCGGCCAGCTCGACACGATAGGATTTGCCCCGCATGGGCCTCTGTGGTATCGGGGCAACGCGCTCGAAAATGAACGCATCGAGCGCGAGCGATTCGACGCTGTTCTCGAACACCTAGATGCCAAGGCACTCATGGTAGGTACTAGAGTCGGCGATCGACCTGGTCTCGATCCGGCGCTACGATCTGTTTGTCGGCCTCACGACGCTCGAGCGTGAAGAGTTGCAAGCAGGCTATTCGGAGTACCTATCGCTCACACAGCTCGACGCGCTGTTGGCGCGTCGAGACCGCATCCTCGACACCTGTGGTCCATCCGTGGCCCAGCCAGGCTAGAGACATAACGTTTGGCGAGCGTTGGTCATCCGTTTAAACTGTCTTCGTCCAAACTCCCGGGCGAAAGACACGACACAAGAATGGTTGACGCCAAATTAGGCTCTCCGCGCACGGACGAGCCGACACGACACCCGTGGATCTGGTTCGTCTATGTCGCGCTCTTTGCCGCGGCCATCCCCTGGTACCTCCCGCCCGAAGCGGCCTCCACCACTTGGCTAGGCTTCCCGCTCTGGGTCACGCTCTCACTCGTCGCGACCTTCGCCATCGCCCTCTTCACGGTCTATGTCATCGGCCGATTCTGGAGTGAGGACGAGTGAGCTCCATCCCGCTCGGTTACGGCGCCGTCGCCTTCACGGGGGTCTATCTCCTGGCGATGGTAGGTATCGGTTTTCTCGCGAAGTCGAAGCGGGAGGGAGACTCGCTGAGCGATTTCTATCTCGCGGGCCGCAGCCTGGGACCGTTCGTGCTCGTTCTGACGCTCTACGCGACGCAATATAGCGGCAACACCGTCGTTGGCTACCCGGCCGAGGCTTCGCGTTTGGGTTATGCGTGGATCATGAGCGTGAGCTTCATGATGGCCATCGTCGTCGGCTACCTTCTCTACGCGCCCAAGCTGCAGCGCGTCGCCAGGCGCCACGGGTTCGTCACGCCGGGCGATTGGGTCGACTACCGCTTTGGCTCGAATCGCCTCTCGCTTTTGACGAACGTTCTTCTCGTCGTCTCCATCGCGAACTACTTGCTCGCCCAGCTCATGGCGATGGGCCACATCGTCGCCGGTATCTCGGGGAACTTGGTTCCCTATTGGGTGGGCGTGACCGTCCTCATATTCGTCATCATCATCTATGAAACGCTCGGAGGGCTCCGTGCGGTGGCATGGACCGACGTGCTCCAAGGTGGCATGCTCTTCGTCGGACTCCTCGGCCTCCTCTACGTCGCTGCTCCAGGTCCGTCCCACTGGCAAGCGTTGACAGACTGGTTGAGCGCCAACGCTCCGGAGAAGACCGCCATACCGTCTCGAGAGGTGCAGACACGTTGGCTGTCCACGGTGCTTCTCATCGGCTTTTCGGGCTCTGTTTACCCGCAAGCTATTCAACGGATCTACGCGGCGAAGAGCGCTCGCGCGTTGAAGCGCTCGCTCCAATGTATGATTTTCATGCCGCTCGTCACGATGCCCGTCGTTGTTCTCGTCGGACTCGTCGGCCTTCGACGTTTCACCGGCCTTACGGGTATCGCCGCGGACCAGATCCTTCCGATGCTGCTGGCGGAGTGGGCCCAGCAAAGCGTGTGGACCTATCTCCTCGCTGTCCTCGTCGTCACGGGCACGCTCGCCGCCATCATGTCCACTGCCGATTCCGTCCTTTTGAGTCTATCCTCCATCTTGTCCAAGGACTTTCTCGGCAAATCGGTTCTCGCCGGCGCTTCGGAAAAACGGCTCACTACCGTCGGCAAGAGATTGTCGTGGCTCGTGATGGCGGCGCTCGCGTCGATCGCTTTCGTTCCTCGGATGACGCTCTGGGGTCTTCTGGAGCTAAAGATGGAGATCCTCGTTCAGGTCTCTCCGATCTTCATTCTCGGCGCGATGTGGGACCGACTGGACGGGCGCGCCGCGTTTTACGGCATGCTCGTGGGAGCGGTGCTCGCCTCGGGGTTTGCGCTAGGCGGGGTCGGGGGCTTCGGAGGGTTTCACACCGGGCTCGTGGCGTGGGCTATCAACGTGGCGATTTGTGTCGGGCTTTCTTTCGTGTTGGCGGGAGAGCAGCCGGGAGACCACTCCCCCGCCAGAAAAAACGGGTAGTACGCAGGACGTATTAGCCGAGTAGGCCCTGGACCCACATGGCACCGAATCCGAGAAGGATCACGGCTTTGCCTTCGAACTTCCCGTCGCCGGGGAAGATATCGACGACGAGGTGGGCGACAGGCTCGCTCGATTTCCTGAAGCTGGAGTCGAGCTCGATGAGCTTCGCCATGTCGGGCGAATCACCAAAGGCGAGCTCGCCCGGCGACAAGACCATCTGCCAATCGCTGTCGCTCTTCTTGACCACGCCCACCGTGTAGGTACCCGCAGGGATGGTCGCGGAGCCAGCCGTGATGGCGGTCGCCGTCTCGAATTTTGGAAGACCAGGCGAGACGAACTCGCCATCGGCGATCTTGGCAACGTGCTCCATGTTCGCGGGAATGGTAAAGAAGGACAAGCTCACTTCTACGTTCTCGGAAATTTTCGCGGTCGTGTTTTTTTGGAAATGAGGATGGGCTATCACGGCCGTCGCAGTCAGGAGCACAACAGCCAGAGCAATCGCTTTCTTCATTCGTTTTCTCCTAGTCACAAGTAAAAGCCCCTCCAGAGGCAACGGGTACCCGGCCATGTTCCACAATCTGGTCTCGGCGGGCAAGTCCAGGCTAACGGAGCACGAAGTGTCCATGTTGATCATGTGAATCCGCTAACATGGTGTGTCGAAGCAACCTCCTAGAATCGTCCAAGGAGATATCGAGACAATGGGATACAAAACCGCTATGGTCGTGATGGCCGTATGGCTCGTCGCGCCGGCGGCAACTTTCGCTCAAAACCTTATCGGGGGCACCGAGGAGCTGAAGTTCGACCGGCCCGAGTCGTGGGGGATGAAGTTCTTCGCGTCGCTGTCTCTTCTGACGAGCATGGGCATTCCCGAGCGCATGGGGGCGGGCACGATCGATCTAGGCTTCGAAGGCGGATTGGTGCCGTCGCTGAGCGAAGAACAGCGGCGCATCGGCTTCAACGGCAACCAAGCTCGAGAACGTGAACCGCTCGCGCTTGTTTGGACGGGTGCGGAGCCATATCGGTCTTTCTGAGAGCACGCGCCTCGAGCTAGCCTACCTGCCGCCGGTCGATATCGGAGGCATCAAGCCGAACTTGTTCGCTATCGGTATCGGCCGCCCGTTCTCGATCGCGGAGCACTGGCAGCTGGATGCGCGCGGCTATTTCCAGTTCGGCAGCCTCGAGGGCGACATTACTTGCGGCGAAGACGAAGCCGCAGCAGGTGACGATCTCGAACGCAACCCGTTCATGTGCGAGGCACCGTCCAATGACGAGCTCGGGCAAAAAATCTACGGTGCCGAGCTCACTGCAGGCTACATCTCGGACGGCAAGTTTCGGCCCTATGCAGGGCTCGCATTCAACTATCTCGACCTCGACTTTCGCGTCGACGCACGCTACGCGTGTCTCATCGACACGACGGAACAGTTCACCGATGGCGGGACGATATCGGTGACCGCGGGCGCGAACTACATCGCGACCGAGAAGTGGCGCATTACGGGAGAAGTGTTCTACACGTGGCTTTCGGTCGTGCGGCCACCGAGCACGACGTCGGGGAATGACGGGCTGTTGAATTTTCGAGTTTTGGTGTCCTACCGTATTCGGTAGATTAATCAAAAATATGAGGTGTTATTTAGGTGATCTACGGGGTGGCGGCGGTGAGGTTCAGGGCACCCCGATAGAGGCAGTAGAGGCCGTCCATTTGAATCACATGGTAAATGTCGTTCTGGTTGACATACCGATGGAGCGAGAACTTGGCGACGAGCACCAGGAGAGCCACGAGGCTGACCGCTACGGCCCATCTGAGCCAACGGACGCCTTTCCCGGGCACGCCGGCGTCGCTCGGGGTGCCCGGGGACCGAGGAACGGACGCCAGAGGCAATCAAGGGCGCCGACCCGATGGCGATCGACCACACGGTGAGATTCCAGACCCGTTGCCACTGGTCGCCCAGCGGAACCTGGAATCCATGCGCCGTTCCTCCCAGGTGCGCGGCGATGGCCGTGACCCATAGCTTCGACCGGCGCCAGAGCGCCGCGGCAAACCACAGGCACAGCGCCGCAAGGGCGTAGTCGGTCAACATCGTGACAGGCTCGAGAATCACCATGGCAGATAGTTTCTACAAGAAATAAGATAGCCTGGTAGCTGCCACCTTGCTAAACCGGATGAAAAATATGAAGAAGTTACTCGTGCTCGGGGCGGCGCTCATTGTCGCGGCCGGCTGCTCGAGCATGAAAGTCAATCACGATTACGATCACCAGGCGGATTTCTCGCAATACGCGACCTATGCCTGGCATGACAGCGAGACGACCGTGGAGGATACGGACCCGCGTCTGCCGGCGCTTCACTATGAGGTTCCGGAGCTTCCGGAGTGGATCCAGATCTACGGTCTTCACACCGATTCGGATGTCCGTCGGGATTTGAACGGTTTGCAAGTGCACGCAGCGAAGCGAGCTCTGTACGGTGAGCGCGACGACAAGCACACGGATCGATGGATTATCGTCTTCGGACACCAGCCCGTCTATAACAACGGCCATCATCAAAATAACGCCAACGAGCGCCGTGTACGGGCGCGGCTCGAGAAGCCATTGTTTGAAGAATGCGGCGTCCATCTCTACGTCGCGGGACACGCCCATCATCAAGAGCACATCACCGCGGAAGGATTCGAGCAAGTGATCCAGGGCGCCTCGGCGAAAAGCAAAGGGCGTAACAAGAGTCCGAAGCTAACGAGCACGACGCAGCGCCACTTTTCGCGTGAGTTCGGTTTCGAGATTCTGGAGGTCGACCCTGTTCGGCTTCGGCTGGATTTCTACGACGTTCTCGGGACTCGTGAGAAGGGTGAGGTCGTAGCGCCCGGACCCGAGGACATTTTTCGATCCTATTCTTGGTGCGGCGGGCGCGGCGACGTGGGAAACCCAGCGTCACCCGCACGTCCATGTCACGCTCACTGATCACTGATCACTGACACGACACGCAAGGACAGGATAAGCCCGAAGGAGACAAGCATGGAACTGACGCGAGACGCGGCTTGGGTTCACTTGAGCGAATGGACGGAGACGGAGTCGCTGCGCAAGCACGCGCGGGCAGTGGAGGTCGTCATGCGTCGTGCCGCGCACCGATATGGCGAAGGCGCGGCCGACGAAGAGGCCTGGGGAGCCACGGGCATGCTGCACGACGCCGATTACGAAAAATGGCCCGAGGATCATCCGAAGCGCATCGTCGGCTGGCTACGGGAGCGCGGCGAGGAAGAGCTCGCCTACGCAATCTCCGCGCATTACACTAAGTGGAACGTTCCCTATAAGAGCCAGCTCGACAAAGCGCTTCTCGCCTGCGACGAGCTGACCGGCTTCATCGTCGCCTGTTGTCTCGTTCGGCCGGAAGGTGTCTCGACATTAGCACCCAAGAGCGTGAAAAAAAAGCTCAAAGACAAAGCTTTTGCCGCCAAAGTGGAGCGCGCCGAGGTGTACACGGGAGTGGAGCTCCTCGAGGCCGACCTGGGCGAGCACATCCAGTTCATTATCGACGCGTTGAAACCCTACGCGGAAGAGCTAGGGATCCAGGGACGCGACCTCAGAAAAAACTGACGAGGACTAGACTAGACCGCCTGCACCAAGTTGCGCTTGCTCTGATGCATCTGGAGTACGTCCGGTCCGATGCACTTGCTCAGATAGACTTTCGAGTCACGATTGTCGAGCTCGTTGCGCTCGTACTTCACGACGTCGAAGTTCAGGTGCGTCAGCGTCCCTCGCATGCCGTAGAACTTGTTCTTCGTCTTGACCACGACTTCTTTGAAGCCGTGCTCGTAGGCCCAGGCCTCTTGCTGTTCCGAAAGCGCGCGAAAGTGACCCTGCCCGCGCCAATCCGAGCGGGTGCCGCCAATCCAGCTATACAAGATACGGCGACCCTCGAAGTCGACCGCGTCCCGAAGGCGAGCGACGAGATCCCGGAGCTTTTGGTCCTGCTCGTCCGCAAATATCTCGTGCCCCACTTTGAACGATACCGGAACGATTTGGCTCTCGTCACTCGGAAGCCGTGCCTCCACAATTTGGATAACATGCTCGCGTCCTTTCAGACGCGCCTGGATCTCGCCTGCTGTTTTCTTGCGGTCGAACTCTCCAAAAAACTCCTCGATGTACTCGATTTCGAGACCGCCTAGCTCCAACGGGTATTGCTTGATCTTGTAGGTTCTGTGCTCCTCCATTTGGCGGCATTATATATTTTGGAGGGGCGGCGGAAAACAGCTTCACCCGGAGGAGGAGCTCTTGGACGCGGTAACCGGCTGCCCTGGTAGCACGGGCTGTTCGAAACCAGGACTTTCGAGTATCGCGCGAAGGCGTTCCTCCTGTTCGGGACCCGTGATCATAAACCGGATACCGTGCGAGAAGGAGGCGCGATGCTTCGCGTCGCTTTCGTCCTGGCACCAAATGACCCTTCCGGATGTGGAATAAGGCGCATCCGGATCGAACCCGAGCCGGAGCAGCAGGCTGGCACCCGCTGGGAAGCCAACGCCGGCGACGATCTTGGCGCCTCCCACAGAGACGTCAGTGATTACGCCATAGGCCTGATTGCCATCGGGGTCATAGATGGACACCATCACCGACCCCTGCGGAATGAGGCGAGGCCATACGCGCTCGGGTTGGTACATACTCATTACTGATCGTGTGTAGCAACGATCGAGCCAAGTCCCGGGTTTTCGATACCCACCTACATCTGCTTAGAATCGAAATACTTAAGCCGAGTTTCCGCCTCGGAACAGCTCCTGGGCTGTAGGGGCGAGCCTACAGATCTATGCAAGATCCTATTGAAATTCGGCAGGTCAACGTTCGAGGGCTCAGGAGTCTTGACGAAAACGCTAGCGACTGGAAGCTGACGCGAAGAAGTCGAGAAGCTCTTGATGGAACTCCCCGGGCTTATCCAGATAGCACGGATGACTCGCGCCTTTGAAGATAACGCGCCGGCTATCGGTGAGCGCAGCCGCAAGAACGTCCGACTCCTCGACGGGGATGATATTGTCGTTCTCCCCCCACAGGACGAGCGCCGGGATGCTCACTTTGCGAAGAGCGCCCTTGTAACGATCGATCCCGCCGGGCGCAACGGGGACGAAGCCCAAGACTTTGTCCGGGTTGCGGGTGACGAGAGGGAAGCTGAACTGCCCGCTCATCGACGGCGAGACGATGAAAGCTTTCTCCACAGAGAGCGCGTCCAACGCCTCGACGAGAAAGTCCTTTGGCTCGATCGGCAAGGTTTGCGAACGGCCGTAACCCGGCAAATCCAGAGCGAGCACGTGATAACCAGCCGCGGCAATGACATCAATCGTGCCTAGCTCACGCCACGTCTCCGAGCTGAAGCGGCCCCCGTGCAAGAGCAACACGGTGGGTCGAGTGCTATCGCCAGCCTCCAGATAGTGAACTTTTTTCTCGGCGAGAACGAATTGACGCTCAGTCGTGGCATTCCTAATCCTAGTCTCAGTCTGAGTCACGGGAGCTGCAAGAGCTGCCAAGAGTAACCATTTCATCGCAAAACTGTACCACAGGGCGAAACCGTGTTCTATGTGCCCGGTCGATATCATCGACCCGTCTCTCGTGGAGCTCTTCACCAGCGAGATGTAGTGGCTCAGACTGGGAGGTTTCCGCACGGGATCTCGTCCTTTTATTGCTAGAAGGAGGTGGAACATGCTCAAGCCACACCAACAAAACCCTATCCCAAACGAAGCGCTCAAGGGATTTCTTCTTCACGAAGAGCCTTTGGTCCGCGATCTGGTGACGTACTATTTTCACGAATCCTGGTCCTTGGACGAGGGGCTCATCCCTCTCGTGCTCGAGGCTTACCGCCGATTCGGCGAGGAGGCGGCGTACTTCTCGCTCGGCCACGCGAGGCGCTTTCCCTTGAACACGAGCTCGCTGCTCAAATCTGCGCTGGAGCTCGAGCGCTCTCAGCCGCCCTGCGTCGAAGATTGGCTCGCGCGCGCCCCGCTGCCGCTCGTCGAGAGCCACGAGAATCTGTTGCGGAGCGTTTTGTCCTTCTCTGTGCGTGCGCGGGTGGAGACCTGGTTTTACACTCACTCCGGTCGGGAACTCTCTCCCGAAAGAGACCACATCAAAGAGCACTTCGAGCGTGAGCGTGGCACGGGCTTCGACTATGCCTACATGTTTCCCGGCATGAATCGCGTGCTGCAGGCTGCGGGCCGCGCCATTCGCTCCGACACCGACCGGGGCGCCGTGCTCCTGATGGACGAGCGCTTTGCGCAGGCGCGCTACCGGGCCCTTCTGCTGGTAGAGTGGGAGCCTACCTTTATCCGTGACGATCAAGCGCTGCGTACAGCGCTCACCGACTTTTGGCAGAGCTCGCTGGTTTCTGTATAATATTCATCTAATTATCACTTGTCTTGCCGAGTTGGATGTCCTGGCGCTTGACTGCCAAGCAACCTCGGCCGACCCGTCCAAAGGACACTTGCTCGAGATCGGTTGGAGCGCCGTCTGTGCGTCCAGACGAACAATTTCCGTGGAATCAACGCTTCTGCAGCTCCCGGACGGCGCTAGCGTTCCGAAGCGAGTGCAACGCATCACGGGGCTAGATGACGACGCGCTCGTGCTCGGCGCCACGGCCGAGGCGGCGTGGTCGCGCGTCCTCGAAGCCGCGGGGGTAATAAGCGACAAGACGACTGGGCGCTGCCCCGCTGTCATTCATTTTTCACGGTACGAAGAACGTCATCTCCGCTGGCTTCACGTGCGGGCGGGGCTATCGAGTCCCTTCCCTTTTCGCATCGTCTGCACCCACACAATCGCCGCCGATTGCTTCCAGAGCTTCCCCGTCGCGGGTTCCGCGCCGTGGCGGGATATTTTGGCCACCCTGTGTCGGAGATGCGTCGCGCCTCGCATCATGTCGAGGCGACTGCCGCGGTGTGGGCATCGGCGGTTGAGCTTCTCGAGACCAAAGAAAACGTGTACACACTCGAAGAGCTCGACGCGTGGCTAGATCACTCGCATCGTACGACCAGCCCGCGGCTCTACCCGATGCCCAAGAAAGCGAGAGAGCACCTTCCCGACCAACCGGGTGTTTACACCATGAACCGAGCGGGTGGCGGCATCCTCTATGTCGGCAAGGCGACGTCGCTACGCCAGCGCGTCTCGAGCTATTTTCAAAAGAGCTCGAGCCACACCGAGCACATTCTCGAAATGCTGAGCCAGGCACGAGAGCTCGCCTTCACCGTGACGGGCTCGCCGCTCGAAGCGGCCCTCGAGGAATCCGACGCGATCAAAAAAACTCTCGCCTCCCTACAACAAAGCGCTTCACGCCCGCGGCCGAGCTCTCGTTTTCGCGAACCACGCCCTGACCGACTTCGCCATAGAGCCGAACCGCGAACACCCTATCGGACCTCTGCCTGCGGGGGACCTCTGGGCCGCGATTTCGCTCGATGCCGAGCTCTCGCCGGCGGCGGCCCTCGCCATCCCCGAATCCTATGCGCCGACAGAGGCCACCTTCCAAACGGGACGCACGTTCTACACGGAAAGGCTCGGCACAGAGTGCCGCCTCGCGAGAGGCGCGCGCCTCTGGCGCGAGCAGCTAGAAGCTTCTGAAGACGACGTCGAAGAAGAATTTCAACTGAAGATGCAATATGACGAAGGGGTCGAGCGATGGTCCCCGGCAAGCGTCGCGGCACGGCTCGATGAGATAACCATGCGGGCCTCGCACTGGGTTCGGCGGGCTCATTGGCTTTGCCTTTTGTCAGAATCGACGCTCGTTTGGGACAAGACCGCGCTCGCTTTCGAGAACGGGCGCATATATCGACGCGTCGAGCTCACCGAAGGAGACACCGTACCCGCACCGCGGGGATATCGAAAGCCCTTCGCCGAGCGCCGGCGCACGTTCGACATCGCGACCTATGACCGGCTGACCGTGCTTACTCGAGAGCTCCGCGCGCTCGTCGCCCCCGTCAAGGACGAGCGTCCCGTGGAGCTTTACATAGCCGCATGCGCGCCCGTGCACCGAGCCAAACTGAGGATGACGCTGCGATGGATCTGACGCGAATCCTGTTCGTCTCGGATACCCATCTCGGTTTCGATCTTTCTAGGAAGGCTCGCGGTAAATCTTGCCCCCTTTCATCACGAAGCGCACGTTGCGCAGGGCGGAGATGTCTTTGGTCGGGTCACCCTCGACCGCCAACAGGTCCGCGAAGAGGCCCGGGCGGATGCGGCCAATCTCACCTTCCATTTGGAGCACGCGCGCGTTCACCGAGGTTGCCGACTCGAGCGCGGCCTCGGCCGTCATCCCGTAATCGACCATGAGCTCGAGCTCGCGCACGTTGTCGCCATGCGGGAAGACGCCGACATCGCTTCCGCTACAAATGGTCACGCCTGCTTCGAGCGCTGCTTTGAACGACACGCGCGTCGCTCGGATGCGCTCAGGCTCAGGCTTTTCGCCTTTTTTCCAGCCGCCATATTGCGTGATCGCGTCACCGGCGGCGAGCGTTGGACAAAACGCGACCCCGTTTTTCGCCATGAGGTCGAAGACCTCTCGCGTCCCCTCGTTCCCGTGCTCGATGCTCACGACACCGGCGAGCGCCGCGCGCCTCATGCCTTCGGCCGATCCCGCGTGAGCCACCGTGACGCGTCCGCTGCTCTTGGCCGTCTCCACGATGCGTGTCAGCTCCTCGACGGAGAAGGTCGCCATAGCCTCGCCGTGGGGTCCCCAGCGGTAATCCGCGTAGACTTTGATGAAGTCCACGCCTTTTCCAATCTGGTCGCGCACAACGCGGATGAGATCGTCGATGCCGTCGGCCGGCTCGGCGCCGAGCGGTACGTCCCAATCCGGGTGAAACCCCTTGGGGCCGTAGCTTCCGGTGGCAACGATGGCGCGCCCCGCGACGAGCAAGCGCGGCCCAACAATGATTCCCTGGTCGATGGCGTCACGGACGCCGACATCCGCATAGCCGGCGCCCTCGCTCCCGAGGTCTCGGAGCGTCGTGAAACCCGCGAGGAGTGTGTCACGCACATGATTCGTCGCTCTCGCCACACGCAGCGCTCGCGACTCGCGCAGGACCTGGTCGTTCCACGATGCCTCGTTATAAGGATGTAGGAGGACGTGCGAGTGCGCTTCGATGAGTCCGGGGACGAGGGTCGCGCCACCGAGTGCGATGCGCTCGGCGTCTCTCGGAACCGTGACCATAACTGACGGTCCGGCCGCCTCGATCCGTTCGCCGCGCACGAGGACGATCCATCCCGCATGCAACGTCTCGCCGTCGAAGACGTGAGCCGCTTCGATCGCGTAGACGGTCTCGGAAGCCGCATAAGAAGGAAAAGCGAGGCACGTAATGAGCAGTAGCATTCTGAACATGCGCCCGATGTTACGCTCTTCGCTTCGGAATCCACAAGCGCTGGGGATAGAATCACGCCATGATCCTACCGAGAAATTCTATAATGGGATCGATACCTTTCACAGGCTACGCGAATGCCATGAGCCGACAAAAAGACTCTAGTCGAACGCCCAAGGAGGAGCCGTTCTTACTGACAATGCTGCCCTTTGCCGGGCTTGGCGCCCTGTTGCTCGTCGCCGTCATCTGGCAGTATCTTCCTCGCGCGGAAAACCAACCCGCGACACAAGACGCTTCGCTGAGCATCGTCGAGCGCTGGGAACGCCAAGAGCGGCGTGACATCCCGATCGACCCCGCGCGCGATTACAGTCTGGGCGCCGAAGACGCGCCAGTGACCATCGTCGCGTTCAGCGACTTTCAGTGCCCCTATTGTGCGGACGCCGCGAAGGCCGTTTCCGAGCTCTTGAAGGACCACGAAGGCGACGTGCGGCTGGTGTTCAAGAACTTTCCACTCGACGTCGCCTGTAACGAGCGCATGGAGCGACAGCTTCACGCTCTCGCCTGCCAGGCGGCGTTCACCGCACGCTGCGCGGGACGCCAACGCGAGGAGCTCTTTTGGGAAGTGCACGACGCCTTGTTCGATGTGAAGGGATTGACCATCCAAGATCTCTATCGCGTGCCCATGGAGCTCGATGTCGCAATCGACGCGCTCAACTCATGCGTGAGCGCGCGGACGCCGCTCGCCAAGGTCAAAGAAGACATCGCGCTCGGCCGAGACTTGGGCGTTAGGGGAACGCCAGTGCTCTTCGTCAACGGGAAGAAACTCGCCGACTATCGAAACGCCGCCCTACAACGAGTCGTCGAGCACGTCCTCAAGGGCGGCGCTCAGTAGGCTACTAGAGCTAGATCGAGGACTAGACCGAATCGATCAAAACGGCTCGAGCCGGGGCCGCCTCTATTTCGCGACGGGCACCAGCGAGATGTTGCTCCCACCAGAAGAGGCCGGCGATCTTGCCAAAGAGCGGGCGCTCCTTTGTGTATTCCTTGAAATGACCCTTCACCCAGTGAATGTCTCCCGTCTGGTTGCCATTGCGGTTGCCATCCATGGGCTTGACTCTCAAGTTTGAAAAGTTGAAGAGCGGAAGCTTGCCCGATCTCATCCGCGACCGCTGTTGTCTGCGATCGGGAACGACGTTGGTGCGTACAACGTTCTTGCAGCTCATCAGCGCAAAAAGCGCGGCCAAGGTGCCCACTTGATGCTGGACGAAATTTTGCCAGTCATCTTCAGGGAGTTGGATGACAGCGCCCGCGTGCTCGGGCTCGAACCCGTTGACTTCAACGAAAGCTTGGCTCGACAGCTCCTGAGCGAGCGGCATGGCGGGAGGTGAAGCAAAGTACTCGCCGCAAAGCGCGAGAAAGCGATAGGAGGCGAGACACTCGAAGCTCGTCGACAGACCAGCAGCCGTCACGAGAAGCACATGCGTCGTCCCAACGGGCGCCCAGTCGCGGACGGAAACCGGAGCGCGTGCGATGTCCGAGGCGTGGACGAAAAGGGCTCCCTGCTCACGGCCTTCATCGCCATTGCCGAAAACAACGATACTTTCGAACGGTGGCTTGGCGAATCGACCGGAGATCATGCGCCCGTCACGCGGGACGAGCGACGTTTTGACGGCAAGGTTGCTCTCTCGAGGCGGAAAAACAGCGAAGGGAGCTTGAATGACACGGGATCGAGTGCAAAAGTTCCGGATCCACTCGCTCTCGGCTGCAAGCCTATCGATTATCACTGATTACCCACACCGGTACGGCCCAAAGAGCCCCAGCGTGAAATTAGTCGTTGTAATGAACCGCTGGCGCCCAAACTCTAGCAAAAGCGGAGTCGCGTTGAGAAGCAAATATTGCATGGGATCCCGCAAAGTGTTCTAGATTCAAAACGGAAAGATCATCCCGCGCCCGCGCAACTTTTCGAATACCGTCGCCAAGAACATGTAAAGGCGCGCGGGCCGTTGGACACCGGCACGCCGACGCTCGTCCAAAGCTCGAAGGATCTCGAGCTTGAGAATCTTGCGACGGAAGTTCCGTTTGTCGAGCTGTCGGCCGAGCACAGCTTCGAAGACCCGCTGCAACTCTGTGAGCGTAAATTTCTTTGGCAGAAGCTCGAACCCGACCGTCGTCCACTCGAGCTTGTAGCGGAGGCGCACGAGGGCATAGTCCAGGATCTTACGGTGGTCGAAGGCGAGCCGCGGGGCGTCATAGGCGGGAAACCAGCGCGCGTCCGCTGTATCGTTCCCGAGCGAAGCTCGCGCTCGGAGGACAGGAGGGCGAAGTAGCTAATCGATAGCACGCGTCCTCGCGGGTCGCGCTTTGGGTCTCCGGAGCTATAGAGTTGCTCGAGGTAAACATCCGAGACGCCCGTCTCCTCCTCGAGCTCGCGGAGCATAGCGGCGTCGAGGGACTCCGCCTCTTCGACAAACCCACCGGGAAGAGCCCACTTGTCCTTGAACGGCGGAACCCCGCGCCGTATGAGAAGAACGTGCAACACCCCCTCACGGAGGGTAAAGATGACGATGTCGACAGCAACGCGGACCGCGCCTCTGCTCACACGCCTACGATGGTGAAGAATCGAATACTCGGCGGCCCCACCGTCATCGCGCCCCACTTATCGAGATCGCCTCTGTCTTCACGCCACTTGAAATATTTCTCGTAGTGCTCGCGCGTCTCCCAATTTTAGACAATCACGATGTTGTTCGAATCATCCATATTTCGATGAATGGTCAATCCTTCGCAACCATCGAAAGCACGGGTGTGGTGAAGCTCATCGCGAAAGAAAGCTTCGAGCTCGTCTGGTTTCGTCGCATTCACTTCGAGCAGAACTAGAACGCTCATATTGTCCTCCTGAACGAGGGCTATTCTACCTTGAGCGACGAGATGGGCGATATACGGCTAGCGCGGCGCGCCGGCAGCCACGTGGCCATGAACGCGACAGCGAGCAAGGCAAAGCTGGTCGCGGCCCAAGTGACCGTGTCAAGAGGCTGGCAAGAAGGGCGGCTCACGAAAGCACTTCCTCTCACGCGCCGCCCGAAGCACGCGCTCGAGCTTCTTGGCTTCGACTTCGAGCGCTCGGCAGCCGGATTGCGTGATGCGGTAGTAACGCCGCCTCGGATCGTCATCACGGCTGGAGGCGACGTCCGCGATGAACTTTTGCTCGAGGAGCTTCTTGACCGCGTTGTAGAGCGTTCCTGGGCCCACCTGGATATCGCCGTCCGTGCGCGACTCCACCTCCGCAGCAATGCCAAGTCCGTGCCGCTGCTCGTCGGCGAGCGCGAGAAGGATGTAGAACGATGAGCTCGTGAGAGGTTTGATGCCGCGTCCGTCATTCATATCGCTACGCAATATATCGTGAGACAGTATGAGCAATCGCTCAAAGCACAGCCCTTGCGCGATGAAAGGTATACTGGCAGCGAACGTGACACATCCCAACCGATCGCCGGCCGGGCTGGCAGGACCGACGACGCCACCCCCCCCTCGAGCTCTCGGTGGCCGTATCCCCAAGACAGTTTCTGCAGCTCGACGACGTGGTGGCGCTCGAGCGGAAGCTTCCAAGCGGCGAGACCGTCTAAAACGGGCTGACCTAGATCCGGATGCGCTTTCTTCACACGGGTGACTGGCATGTAGGCAAAACGCTTCGAGGGCGAAGCCGAGCCGATGAGCACCGCGCCGTTCTAGAGGAGATGGCCACGATCGCGAAGGAGCGGAAGGTCGACATCGTTCTCATCGCCGGCGATTTGTTCGACACCGCCTCCCCGACTTCGGAATCCGAAGCGATCGTCTATCGCGGCCTTCTAGACCTCGCCCATGCGAGCGAGTGGGTCGTCGTCATCAGCGGAAACCACGACAACCCGAGACGTCTCGCGGCCGTCGAGCCGCTGATGCGGCTCACGAACATCCGCGTGCTCCCTTCGATTGCGCGACCCGATGAAGGCGGCGTCCTTACACTTCGGACCCAACTAGGCGATGCTCGAATAGCCCTTCTGCCCTTTCTCTCGCAACGTCTCATCATCAAAGCCGACGACCTCATGATGAGGGACACGTTCGAGCATGTGGGCGCTTACGCAGAGCGCGCGCATCGGATCATCCAATCGCTTTGCGCCGACAAAGCACCGCCTCAGACCGTCGACATCTTGCTCGCTCACGCGATGGTGCATGGCGGCGTCATGGGCGGCGGCGAGCGCCAAGCCCATACCGTCTTCGAGTACAGCATTCCCACGACCGCCTTTCCCGCGACACTCCACTATACGGCCCTCGGCCATCTTCACCGCGCGCAGAAGATCCCTGGTGCTTGCCCGATTTGGTATTCGGGCTCGCCTCTGCATCTCGACTTTGGGGAGACACGCGACGCGAAGAGCGTCAACATCATCGAAGCCGAGCCGGGAGCGCCGGCGACGGTCGAATGCGTGCCTCTTGTCTCGGGCCGACGTCTGCGTTTCGTCAAGACAACGATGGAGCGCCTCATCGACGTCGTCGCTGAAGCCGGTGACGACTACCTCCGCGTCGTAATCGACGCGCCCCCCACACCCGGCCTTGCGGACGAGGTGCGCGAGATGCTGCCGAACGCCGTCGACGTTCAGCTCGCCACCCATCATTCCGAGTCGAAGGACGAGGCTCCGACACCGCGGCGCATCGGCCGCTCTCCGCGCGAGCTCTTCGGCGAGTATCTCGCCGATCGTGGCGAAACGGATCCGCGTCTCACGGTGCTCTTCAACGAACTACTCGAGGAAGTCTATGCGCCCGATTAAGCTCGAGCTCGAAGGCTTCACCGCTTTTCGCGAGTTCACGGCCGTCGATTTCGCGGGCGCGGACCTCTTCGTTCTCACGGGGCCTACGGGCTCGGGCAAATCGAGCATCATCGACGCCATTGGCTTTGCGCTCTACGGAAGCGTCCCACGCTATGCCAACCCGAACCTCGTTCATCCCGTAATCAGCCAGGGAAAGGTCGAGGCGAAAGTGCGCTTCGACTTCGCAGTCGAAGACAGTCTCTTCACAGCCGTTCGCGTGGTCCGAAAAACACCTCGAGGCGGCGCTACGACGAAGGAAGCGCGGCTCGAATCCAATGGACGGCTGCTAGCTGGTACCGCCGACGAGATGACACGGAAGGTAGGTCAGCTTCTCGGTCTCAACTTCGAGCAGTTCACGACGTGTGTCGTGCTGCCCCAAGGGGAATTCGCGCGCTTTCTTCACGAGAAGCCTGCACAGCGGCAAGATCTTCTCACGAAGCTACTCGGCGTCGACATTTACGAGAAGATGGGCACTCTCGCGCGTACGCGCGAGGCCGCGTCTCGGCAGCGGAGTCAGGTGTATCAAGAAGAGCTCGGCCAGATCCAAGGATCCAGCCGGGGTGCCATGAAAGCGGTTGAACGGCGGGTTCGACATCTCGACGCGCTCAAGCGCGCGATCGAGAAGTCGGAGCCAGAGCTCGCTCGTCTCGACGAGATCTCCCAGGCTAAACAAGACGACGCCGGGAAACTCGAGACCGAGGCCGAGCTTCTCGAAACGCTTCGCGTTCCGCGCGGGGTCGCCGATCTCGCAGCAAAGCTCGACCAAGCGCGCGCCAGTCACGAGCGCGCGCGCATGGATCGGGCGAAGGCGGATGACGCGATGACCGCGGCGGAGAGGGCGCGCTCAAATCTTCCCGAAGCGGCGGCCGTGCGGGCCGCCCTTCGCCTCCATGACCAGCACACCGAGAACAGCGCCGCCCTTCGGAAATCAGAGACGGAGGCCACAAGCCTACGAAAAGATCTCGCGAAAAGGATGCGCATCCACACCGAGCGGGAGGCGGCGCTCGCGAAAGCACGCGCCGCTCTCGAGCAGGCACGACGCGATCTCGCCGCCCACGATCTCGCGGCGCACCTCGAGAAGGGCGAAGCCTGTCCCGTGTGTCAGAGGGTCCTAGAAGCCGAGCCCTCCCTCGTGATGCCCCCCGCACTTTCGAATGCGGAGCGCGACGTCGAGAAGGCGGACAACGCGCACCGCGCCTCCCAAAAGGCGCTTCGAGAGGTCGAAAAAAGCGGCGCGCGCATGCAAGAGAAGTTTCGGGCGCTCGGCGAGGCGGCAGCGGCCCTCCAGAAGGAGCTCGCCAAGGTAGCGACGAGAAAAGAGCTCGAGGCCTCATTGAAAGCAGTCGCGGAAGCCGAGGCGAGCCTTGTGAAGGTGTCCGAGAACACGCGCGCTGCGCGAAAGACGGAGGCGAAAGCTCACACAGCCCTCGATCGCTTCGCCGACGAGGAAGAACGGGCATGGGAGGCATTCGAAAAAGCCCGCGATAGTCTCGCGACGCTCAGCCCGCCCCGCACGGATCACGAAGACCTCAGTGAGGCCTGGTCGAAGCTTTCCGCTTGGGCACGAGACGACTCTCCTGGGAAGCGCGCCCTCGCGGCCGAAGCTCAAAAAGAGGCGGAGGGTGCACTGGCCGAGCGCAAGAAGGTCTTCGACGCGCTCGCGGAGCGCGGCGCTGAGCTCGACGTCGACGTATCCCCTGACCGGCCGCGCGACGGCGTCGTGTCCGAGCTTGCGGCAGCCGAGCAGGAAGCGAAGCTTATGGCGGCGACCCGTGAGCGCGCGAAGACGCTCGAAACGAAGGTCAGATCAGAGCGGGAGTCAGCTTCGGTGGCGGGAACGCTCGGCCAGCATCTCAAATCAACGGGATTCGAGCGGTGGCTTCTCGAGGAAGCGTTTCACCGACTCGTCTCGGGCGCCACGAAGATTCTGAACGAACTTTCGAGCGGTCAATATTCTTTCGAGTACGACGACAAGCTCAATTTCGAGGTCGTCGATCATCGCAACGCGGACGAGCGTCGCTCGGTACGGACGCTGTCGGGCGGCGAGACGTTTCTAGCCTCACTCGCCCTCGCGCTCACGCTCGCGGACCAAACGGCCGATCTCGCAGCGGAAGGCTCGGCACGCCCGGAGTCGCTCTTTCTCGACGAGGGTTTCGGGACGCTCGACAACGACACGCTCGAGATTGTCGCAACCGCCATGGAAGACCTTGGCGCGAAAGGGCGTATCGTCGGCCTAGTCACCCATCAGCAAAGCCTCGCCGACAAAATCGCCGTTCAGTTTCGTGTCACCAAAGGACCGATCACCGCCACCATCGAGAGAATCTTGACCTGATGTCTCCGTCTCGTGTACCAAGCGCTCCGGAGCGCAGTTTACTCGTTGCTCGTAGATTAGTTCATAGGTAATCTTTAATTGATGTAGCACTGTCATGCTTGGGTCGACGCGCCGTATAAGATACTGCAATATTTCCACTTACACGCGCTGATTTCTGTGGGGCAAATCCGACGTTTCGAATCACAGAATACCAGGTGCCATCTGTGGAATACTGCCCTCCCGGCTAGAGTTCCCCTCAGACAGGCCGTTCCCCAAGAGGCTTCGTTCCCAAAGACCGAACGCTTGTGGGCTGGCTTTTGAATCAAGTAAAACTACCCGGATTCGAACAACTTCACAGCGCTCTCACCGAGGCCTATGGCGATCGCTACGAGATCGTCGCGAAGCTCGGAGCGGGGGCGTCAGGATCGTCCGCGCTCGCGAGCGTGGCATCCCGAGCGACGCCACGTCCGCGCGTGCGAGCCGCTCGGGTCGCGGAAAGGTCCGGGACAAACGTCCCACGGGCTCGAAAAGCTCCTCGCCGTAGCGCTCCGTTAGCTTCCCCACAAGCCGTCGCGCAGCGGCAACGGTGATTTGGTGCCCGAGCACGGCGCGGACCGCGAGCTCGAGGCCGTCCCATGCGCCTGGCACGCGGAGTCCCGGACGCTTCGCAACGAGCGGCGCCAAAGCCCTATCGCGGGAAAGATGACGGCCAATGAGCTCGACATCGGCGTCGAGGTCCAAGAGACGTTTGAGTCGCACTATCGACGTCATCGCACGGACGTCATCGTGCTGAGAACAGCCGTGTCGAACCGCCCGTCGAATCTCGCGTCGCGCGCTTTGAGTGCTTGATAGCACCGTTCGGTATCGAGCTTGCCGGCGTCATCCATACGCCTATTATGCCCACGCCGAGCTCAAACACTAGCCGTTTTCGGACATTACTGAGAGTTCGCCTCTTCCGCGAATTTGCGGTAAATCGCGCGCGCTTCGTCGAACTGGGCGTAGACGTGATCTTTCTCTTTCTGCGACCGCCAGCCGGGCTCGGCATTGGCCATGTCTTGTAGCTTGTCGATCCATGAAAGCGAATATTCAGCGGCTGCGCGGCTGCGCACCGGCGCGCCGCCAACCGTGACCCAGATCGGATTCGTGAACCCTTGAGCCCAACGCGCGTCGAGCAGCGAGCGCTCGTTCGGGGCGCCATCGGCGCGCAAGTGATACCAGCCGCTCTTCGTGACGGTCACGATCTTCTCGAGCGTCGCGGCCATCCGATCCCCTTCGAGCGAAATTTTCTCAACCACCTCTCCGTTGAAAATAACCCGCACACTCGAAAGCGGCGTGATGGAGCGGACCCGCGCCACGAGCGTGACCGAGCCCCCGCCCGCGGGAAGCTCGATGGTCTCCCCAGGAAGGGCGCCGTTCGCGGTGAGCTCCACGAGCGGACCCGTCGATACGAAAGCGCGTCCTTCACGAAGACCGGCAAACCACGCTTCCATGTCGAGGCCCCGAGCTCCCGTGTAGACATAAGTGCGCACCGAGCCGACGAGCTTGCTGAGATGCAAATTGCTGATCGAGTCCTCGCCACCAACGGCTGTCACCGCGAGCCCGTTATTCCACGCGGCATAGACAGGGTAAAAACTTGCTTCGCCCGCATTCGACCACTCGACCGCATCGGTCGTGCCGAGAGCGGCGTCGACCATGAAGCCTTTGGCGCCGCCGAGACTTCCTTCGAGCGGATCCGAATCGCCGAAGAACGCGTGCACATAGCCGACCGTGGCGCCTTGCTTGCGCGCTTTGCGAAACATGTCCGTGTTGCTCGGATAAAGACTCTCGATCGCGGTGCCTTCATAGCCCGTCGTGAATGGCGAGATGAGATGATCCTTCATCCCGAACATAAAAACATGGCCGTAAAACGGAGGCCGATATTCCTGCCCGACGACGAGCAAACGCTCGGGTGTCGAGACAGGATGCGGTCCGCCGCTCTTCACGAAGAACTGATAGTCGAGAATGCGGTTATCCTTGTTCGCGATTTGCTCGTTGACCATGTCCTGGTCCTCAGCTTCGGACATCATCATCAAGTTCTCGAGCGTGTTGTGAAGGTTCCCCGCATAGTTCATGTGTACGTGCGTCGAGCCGGAATACCAGCCCTTTTCGGCCATGTCCGTCAACCGCTCGAGATCGACGGTGAGTGTCGTTACCTCTCCGGCTTCCACGTCGACTTCGACGACCTTCGGCCAGAACTCGAAGCCTTTTACGACCGAGAGGCTCGTTATCCCGACCGGAAGCTGCATGGTGAACTGGCCGGCAGCATGGAACATGGGATCGCCCATGCCGCTCCTGCGCGCATAGGCATCGGCTGGCGCATAGAACTTGCCGTCTGAAGCGGTCAGATGGATGCGCGTTCCCGTGACTTCGCCCGTATGGCCGTCGCGCGTGGCAACCGACAAGATCCCCATCGGGCGCTTCCACCGACGATCGGTGATGTGCACCGTCTTGCGCTCACCGCCATAGGTCTCGAGAAGTGCAAGTTGAGGCAAGCCCTCCTCGTTCGAGATATATGCTATCCACTCGCCATCTGGAGACCATCGCGGATGAAACGCGTCGTGACTGAAAAACGTCATCTTGTAAGGCTCGCCGCCGACGGTGGGCTGCACGTAGAGATTTGTGAACTGATCGGCGGTGCCTCCGGTTGACGCATAGATGAAGCGCTTGCCGTCAATGGACACATCCGGCTGCGCACGATAAAGGGTCTGCTCTCTCAGAACCGTCTGCGCTTCTTCGATCCCGTTCGGCGCGACCGGTAGCCGCACTACGTTCCCCGAGCCGAGAGGCACGTCGCGGTTCGTGACGATCAATAGCTCGCGACCGTCGGTAAGCCAGGACGGGCTGATATGCATGTCCCACTCGCCGAAATAGAGACGGCTGTTTCCGTAATTGTTGTCTTTGCTGAGCGCTATCGGCTTGCCTGTAAACTGCCCGTTCGCGATCGAACGGACGTAGACGTTGAAATAGCCGTTCGGCTGTGTCGAGACATAAGCGACGCGGGTGCCGTCCGGTGAAAAGACAGGATCGGTATAGATGAACGCATCGTCGGTCAGGCGACGGGACTCGCCGCTCTCGACGTTCAAGATCTCGAGCTGGATGGTCGTCCCGCCATCGTCCGCGGTGTAGATGATCCACCTGGCGTCGGGCGACCAGTCGGGGGACGAGTGATACTTTTCGTTGTAGGTCAGCTCGTGGGCGATGCCAGTCTCGGGATCCACTTTCCAGATCGAGCCGCTCATCGCGACCGCGATCCACTTGCCGTTGGGCGACCAGTCAGGGGCCCAGGGGGTCGAGCTCGGCGCCGGCGGGAAGTAGAAATTGTGCATGTAGTTTCCGCCATGCTTCGACGACGGGTAGGCGTCCGTGGGCTGCGCGGAAGCCGGAAAACTACCGCCAAACGAGACGAGGAAGGTGGTGAGCGCGAGCGCGGTTCTCTTCATGGGAAAGCCCCCTTTGTAGGCCACCTTTATGGCACAACTCGTGCCGGCAAGTCGAGAAGGACGGAGGAGCTAGTCCCCGAACCCGCTAGCGGTCAGAAACGAGGATTTTGTTCACACTTTCGAACCTCGTCCGACGCCGCAACGAAAGGAGATAGCGACAGAGCCACAGAGCCACAGAGCCACAGAGGCACAGAGGCACAGAGAAAGCGCGAGTGAGCGAAGAGCATTCGGCGGGCGCTATAGTTACCTCTGGGTTCGACGCTAGACAGCTCCATCCCGGTGGACGTTGACGTCGAGAGCTTCCTGGAACATCTCGTTGAACCCAGCAGAAATGGCAAGTGTTTTCGGCACTATGCCTGGACATGCGTGATCGGCTCTGCACTCTGTCTGGACGCAGTAACTTAAAGTACTGCTTGAGGTCTCGAGAAGGTGCCAGAGGATGGCCAGAGGGCAGCGGACTCGGACCAAAGCGTGGCACCGGTACGGTCCGGCCACAACCCGACCATCACTTCGGAGTTCGCCTGGACTCGCTGCTCAGCATTGGTGGTCCCGACTTGCAGGGCGGGGGCGGTTCGTTGATCGAAGACATCGCGTCGCCGGCGGAGATGAGCTTCTTTCCACCACCTTCGGACGACGCCGAATCACGACTCTCGATCAACCTCTACCATGCCTCCTTCCAGCCTGTGGGGCTCGCAGGGTGGGGAGTTCTGGTATCGCAGCCCGCCGCAGAGCTTCACCAACAGTTCATGCCGACAGCCTACCTGATCATCGGAATGTGTTGCACGCTGGTCATGTTCCTGTTTCTGACGGTGAAGCAGTTCACCCAGCGGATCTCGGAGCCATTCCGCGCGGCGGCCGGAGCCGCTCGCCAAATCACCAATGGCAACCCTCCGAGGGTGGGAGCGCTGAAAGCGCTTGCCGATTCCGAGCTCACCGAGGTAATGGATCTCTCCGACTCACTCGGCCGCATGGAAGAAGCGCTGGTCCAGAAGGACCATCGAAACCAGGAACGCCAGGACGACCTTCAGCAACAGCTGCTCCAAGCGCAGAAGACGGAGGCGATCGGCCGTCTCGCTGGTGGCGTCGCTCACGACTTCAACAACACGCTGACGCCCATCCTGGCCTATGCAGAGATCGGACTCCAGACTATCGAAGACAAGGAAGCCCGCGACTGCTTCGAGCAGATCAGCGAGGCCGCAAGCCGAGCCAAGGACGTCACCATGCAGCTCCTCGCCTTCGGACGGAAGCAGGTGCTCGCTATCTCGGTTCCATGAGCGTGACCGAAGAGCTGCGAAAGTCCGAGAAACTTCTTCGCCTGCTCCTCCGCGAGAACGTCAGGTTGGACATCCAGCTGACCGACGACCCCGCCATGGTGCTCGCGGACGCGAGCCAGCTTCACTTGATCTGGGTGAACCTCGCCGTCAACGCGCAGGATGCCATGCCGCAGGGAGGCGTGCTCACCATTCGAGTCGAGCCCGTCGACCGCACACCGACAGGCCCGTATTGTTCGTCTCCGGCTACAGCCACGACGTTCTTGCGGAAACCGGCTTGCCGGACCGCAACTCCTCATGAAGCCGTTCCGACCCCGTGAGGTCACGGACAAGATCCGCGAGATTCTAGGTCGGAAGTGAGAGCCTTGATCGGGCCTTAGTTTCAGGGCAATCGCGGCCGCGAACGTCTAGACCCGCGATCGTCGTCACGGGGTATGTGTGGCTTCCATCACCGTATAGATTTTCTCGTAGCCAGAATCCGGGTCCGTGACACGCACGGTGTAGACGCCACCCTCGAAAACTCTCGGCTCGAAAGAGCGCCCTTTTATTCGATAGGTGTAGAGGACCTCGCCGCTCGCATCCGCGGCGACTTGGATCACGGGATCATCCATCTCGGTCTCAATCGTGTCGAGCCGCCACCCCTCGGCTGGAAAGCCGTTGGCAAGTTGATCGACGGTGATCGGCCATCCCGGATAGGGCGCAGCGTTGGGTTCCGAGGGATCCACCCAGCGCGGCCAATTGGCGCACGTGATCTTGCGTGTGTCGCGATCGAGAGTCACGATCCCGTAGCCGGGAGCCCGGTGATGGATGGCCGTCGGCTCGACGCCGTTGGCGGTGGGATTCGACACGGCATGTACGGTCATCTTGTTTCCGAATCCGTCGAGATAGTCGCCGGTGTAGCGGGGTGTGCCGTCCCGATGATTCCCCCCGGGCTCCGGAGGGAACCAACGCCGCGGCCAAATGTTCGAGACTGAGGGCACGCAGAGTGCCCAGCCCGCGTCCCCGAAAGTGTCGATGCCGTACTGGATGGTGCTACCGAGATGCTGGTCGCCGGCGATGTGAAACGCGAATCCTTTCCGCATTGCTCGGAGCGCTTTGTTGCGTCTGGACTGGGGCCACCCGTTCGAGTCGTGGTCCTGGACGGGAAGCTCACCTTCGGCGTACTCACCGGGCGCCATGACTTTTAACGTCGGCGTGACGGCTGCGGAGAGCGTACCGCGCGGCAGGGTGGCAACGTTTGCGAAGATCGTCTGCGAGATCACCGCCTTCATCCATGTACCGCCGCTCCAATCTGCGGCCCAATCATCGAGAAACTCGAGCTGTCTTTCACCAAGAAGCCGCGCTCCTGTCACGTCGCCATCGCGGGCCGCGTTGTAGGTCGGGCTCTGCGGCCAACCGTTCACGATGCCGGCCCCGGGGAGCACCACTTTAGGCGCGGATTTCCATTTTCTGTCCTCGACGATCGCGAAGCTCACGCCTCCATAGAGAAGCGACGTATAGTAAACGCCGATACCTTGCTCGACCGGCGTCGGATCGTAGGGGGCCGGCATGTTGCTCGTCTGCGTTCTCTCGACGGCTTTCACGAACCGCGCCGGCATGACGTAACCCCCGGAATCTTGTCCTGTCTGGCCCGACCCCTCGGCTCGCTTGCCGCCGGCGCCCCATACGTTGCCGTGATAGACGTCGTGATCGTCCGGGAGCGCCACGGCGGGGATGTCTTTCAGAAGCTCCTGGTACTCCCAGCCAAAGAGGTACCATTTCCGGAGGTAGTCGAGAATCGCTGTCTCGACGGGCTCCTCCTGAATCCCGTACTCACCGACGCGCTCGTAAATGTTGTCGCCCGTATAGGCGAGAAAATCCGGCTCGAAGTGCCGGACGTGCTCGACGATGTCGGCATGCGGGAACCCTACGTCGTTATTGCCCGTGAACGCGGCGATGACGATTCGCTTCTTGTCGATCGGGTCCAACCGGATCGTTCCCTCGTAGACATGCGATCGCGTTGCCATGTCGTAGCGCACACGGTACGGTGTGTCCCCGCTAGCGTCCCAGTCGGTAACGCGAAACCGTGCCGTGCGGGCGTCGGGGTCGATGGTCGTCTCTGCCACGCGAGTCCACGTGCCGCCATCCTCCGTGTCAGTCTCAATCTCAATCTCGAGAGAAACTTCGCGCGGTCCATTGCCTATCGGCGCCATCTGGGCAGTGAGGTTAACCACGTTGCGGCTAAGTGTATGCATCGTAAACAGAATCGGTCCGAATGCCCTCTCCTCATGGGCCACGATCTTGGAGCCCGAGACCTTCCAGTCGCGGAACCAGAACCGTACGGTCCCGCCGCGGTCCGGTCCGGGCTTCCCCTGCCATCCCGTTTCTCGGATCTCCCGCGAGGTTATCGGGGTCCTCCGTGACTTCTCCCGAGCTCGAGACCAAAGCGAGGCCGCCTTCGAGCCACTCGGGCGGGATGTCGCTTCGGGACATGCGGGCGAGTAATGCGCCGCTTGCATCAAGAGCTTCGAGCGTGGCCTGGTAGCTCGATCCATCGGGCTCGGCGTGGAACCTGAGCTTGAGCTCCGAAAAGGTTCCTGCCACTCGGGCCGCGTCTGCCTCAAGACGGCCGATGAAAAGACGCCCGTCGGTCAAAAGGCCCACGTTCAAGTCATTGCCGCGCACGGCGCTGTCGCGGTAGTCATCGAACTGTCCGCGGATGCCGACCCTGAAGCCCGAGAATCCTTCCCCGAGTCCAACAGCGTCAATGTCCTCCTCGAGCCGGCCAAGTTTCACGCTCGTCCGGAAATCGCCCGGGGCCGCTCCGAGCTCTCGGGTCAGGAGAAAACGTTTCGGTCGCCTCCAGCAACGATGTTCTCGATGCGGCCGTTCGCGAGGCGCCAATCCTGCATCGGGTTGGCCCAATATTCCGGCCCGATCCAAACGCGCTCAGCTTCATCCGTCCACCCGCTTTCAAAGCCCGAATCAACCCCCTGTGAGCAGGCAGCGGTCCACAAGAGAATAGAGAAACGGATCCATCCAAAACGTCCAGATTTCTTCTTCACGTAGCATCCTCGAGAAATGACGAAAGTCTATTCCTCGCCGGGCCGGTTTACCAGCGAAGTACCCGATGCGGCCGAGCGGGTGCGCAGGCAATTTTGCATAATTTAGTAGCTCTCGTTACTCACGCCATGTTAGGGTCGAGCTCGTGAGCGCTCAACCGAAGCGGGACCTCCTCGCGGAGCTTTCGCTTTCGTCTGCGCGCTGGACCCGCATCTGGGGCGTGCCGGAGCTCGAACGCCGCAGCTCCATCGAGTGGAGCCGGCGGATGACCCGCAGTCTTGGCGTTTGCTACCCGCGCCGAGGCACGGTGCGTGTCGCCGCCTATCTCCAAAAGGCGGAGCGGCCGTTCGTCGAAGAAGTGCTCTGCCACGAGATGGCCCATCTCGCCGCGCGGGAGCTTTACGGAGACAGGATCCGTCCCCACGGCCGCGAGTGGAAACGCTTGATGCAAGCCGTCGGCTATGCCCCTCGAACGCGACTGGTGGTGCCGGCCGGTTTGCAGCCAATGCCCAGGAGGAGGAAACGGCGCAGCTTTGTGCTTTACTTCCATCGTTGCCAGGTGTGCCAGCTCATCCGCGTCACACGCGGACCGATAGCGCCGAGCGGCTGCCGCGCCTGCGGCCATGGCGTTCTCACGCTCATCCGGAGACTGTGAGCGGGGCGCGCTAGACCGGACCCGGCACTCTCGCCGACGTGGAACCTTCAGTCCTCAAACTGGGAGACGAGCGGCGCCGCCATCATCCGTCACTTGAATGAGCCCGTCATTCGTGCCCACATTGAGGCGGCTTTCTTTGAGAGGCGATTCCGAGAGCGCGACGATATTGCCGTACATTGAGGTCGACCTGTTCTTGGCCACGGCGTCGACGCTCCAGACCTTTCCCATGACCTCGAGCTCGTTTCGGTCGATCGTCGCGGTCAAATATGGGCTTACCGCCGTCCACGAATCTCCGCGGTCGTCGCTTTATAGTTGGGTTAGTACCAGAGCGCGCTCAGGCTGGACGCGTAAACGGTCGCGCAACCAAGAGCGAAGGTGGCCAGACCTACGGTCCACTGAAGCCCGTCCCGAAATCGAGTCAGGCCCCGCACGGAGAAACGAAAGGGAATCGCGATGACGACGGAGAGAAGCGTCATCCCCAGAATCGAGCCGAGGCCGAAGAGCAGCATGTAGACCATGCCCACCGCAGCGGACGGCGTGCGCTCCAAAGTAAGGAGAATCAAAGCGGCGGAGCCCGCCATGCCGTGCACGAGGCCAATCGCAAGAGCTCGAAGCACGCTGACTCTTTCGTGGCTATGCTCGTGAGCACCATGTGACGGCTCGCCCGCATGGGCGTGTAGATGCAGGTGGCGTGTTCCATCGCCGTGCTCGTGTTGATGAATATGAACCCGGTCGCGGCGCAACCGCCAGATGACGTCGAGACCGAGTATCACGAGCATGACGCCCACAGCGAGCTCGAGCCAGGCGGCAAGCCGGCTAGGCATCACGCTGTCGACAAGAAGCACGACCGTCCCGAAGAGAAAGAGCGTTACCGTGTGGCCCACGCCCCAGAGCGCGCCGTGACGGATACACTCCGCCGGTGTTTTGGCGCGCGTCGCGAGCGTGGCGACCGCAGCGATATGGTCCGCCTCGAGCGCATGGCGCATCCCGATGAGAACTCCCAGAACGAGAAGTCCGGCCATCCAGATTCTACCGCGCCCGATGGCGTTCGAAGGATTGCTCAACGTCCAGGATGTCGACCTTGTGCGGCAAGCTCATTTGCCTGGATGTTAGCACGCGCCTCGACGGAATAATTTTTCCGCCGGTAGGTAGGAACTTTGAGGCGGCCTCGCTCGTGAGCGCGCTCTCGACATCGCTTGGTCGCAAGAGGCTCATATCCCCGAGGCTGTCCGACTCCGCCCTCCAGTCTTCCTGTGTCGGCGCATCTCTTGTAATAATGATACGAAGCTCAACACCCATCGCCTTCACTCGGCGAAGAAACTCGGCACGCGGTCAGTCCTAGTCCTGAACGACGGCCACGACGCTCGTGATTTGCCCGAGCTTCTCGAAAAGCGCGGGTCCCACGACATCGAAAGCCGCCTCGCTGCAAGGCTCGAGACACGCCGGCACATCGAGAATGTTCTCGAGATAAGCGAGGCTCCGACCCGCGCTGACTTCGTAAATATCCGGCCCCGCCGCAAAGATGTCGACGATGTAGTCGCTCCGGCTGAAGAAATCCGCCACCGACGCAACCACCAAGATCGAGGCTTCGAAGGCCTCGAGGTCCGCCTTTTTTTGGAACGAACGTATCCAAAATGAGCGCGATCCTCGAGAAGTACTCTTCTTGAAACTCCATCACGACCGGCTTGCCGAGCCGCGCCCAGGAACGCCAGTGAATGTACCGTAGGGGATCGCCTGGCTGGTATTCTCGCGTCCCGAGAAACTCCAGGCTGTCGCCAGTGTGCGAGGCGAGCGGAATGCCCCCGGGTTGATAGCGGCGGCCGAGCGGAAGCTGAAAGGACTCCATCGCGTAGAAACGCGGATAGACGAGCAGTACTTCGTCGGCGAGCACTTTCGCACTCCCAGCGACGAGGCCGAGCGGATCGGTTGCCCGCACGGTGGGGGCTGGGATCACATAACGGCCGCGCCTCTCGATGCACACTGAAACGCTCGAGCTCACAGGGTCGGATTCCCCCCAAACCACAACCGACTGGCGCGGCTCGACGGAAACGTTGCTACCCCACCTTCGAGGACGCGGGAACGAAACGAGCAGAGGACGGAGCAGGCCCTGGGCCGCTGCGCTCACGCGCATCGGGATCTCGAGGCTTTGTCCCGCGGTCATGCGCAGCAGCAGCCTGCAAGAAAGCTCGACCCGAGGAGGACGTGCGAGCGCGAACAACGCCGCGACCACGAGGAGAGGCTCTATTGATCTCGTCCGCGAGCAGAATGTTCGTGAAAATCGGACCCTTCTTGAACCGGAAGCTCCCGTCTCTGGGGTTATAAATCAAACTCCCGAGAACGTCCGCGGGCAGGAGATCGGGCGTGAACTGGATGCGGCTGAACTCACCTGAAATCGAGCACGCAAGCGCTTTGGCGAGCGTGGCCTTTCCCACCCCCGGAACGTCTTCCATCAGGATGTGGCTCCCGCTAAAGAGGGCTATGAGCATGTTGTCGAGCACCTCGGGCTTTCCCAAGATGACTCGAGCAAGCTGCTCTTCGAGCTGGTCGACCTGGGCAGGTCTCGTTTCTCGTGTGAGCATGGAGGACCTAGAACGAAACGTCACGGGTACTTTTGGGGACCGCGCGGCAGGGTTTTTTCGAGTATGTGGACCAGTTGCCAGGGTGTCAATTCTCAGCGTGCTGCAGCCACGGGCAGGGCTCCGGCGGGCGACGCGGGAAGCCGATGGACTTCCGGGGCGAGAACCTCATACACTTGCGCCCGAGCTTGCGGAAGGCGAGCAAAGAAATCAGGGGTGGAATCATGAAGAAAAAGAACGTTCTCATTGCAGCAGGGCTCCTCACGGCCCTCATAGCACTCGGCATAGGGCAGCTCCAGCTCGAGCGTGTGTCGGCCTCCCAAGCGAAGGGTGCCGAAGCACCGATGTTCGAAGTCGACCCCTTTTGGCCGAAGCCCTTGCCCAATCATTGGATCATCGGCTCAGCCATTGGGGTCACGATCGATTCGAAAGACCACGTTTTCATCATCCATCGACAAGGCACGCTCAATCCGGGGACCGAGGCGGACGCTGCGGCTGACCCGGCGACGGCTATCGAGTGCTGTACCCCGGCCCCTCCGATCCTGGAATTCGATCCCGAGGGAAACCTCGTCGGCCACTGGGGCGGCCCGGCCGATGGCTATGATTGGCCTCAATCGAATCACGGCATCACGATCGATCCGATGGACAACATCTGGATAGGCGGCAACGGTGCACGCGACGCCCACATGTTGAAGTTCACCCGTGACGGGCAGTTCCTGAAACAATTCGGCAAACCCAATGCGCGGCGCGAGGCGGGCTCGTCCGACGAGGAGCCGCGCTTCGCAGCCAATAGCCACGACGAGGAAAATTTTGGCAGGGTCGCCAAGATCAGCTTCGATGCGAGCGGAAAGGAAGCATTCGTCGCCGACGGTTACCTGAACAAACGCGTCGCGGTCCTCGACTCGGAAACCGGTGTCTTGAAGAGGTATTGGGGTGCTTACGGCAACAAGCCTGACGACAGCAACGCTGACCGTTACAGCCCGACCGCTCCGCCCGCACAGCAGTTTCGCAATCCCGTGCACTGCGCCGACCCTTCCGTCGACGGGCTCCTCTACGTGTGCGATCGCGCAAATAATCGCATTCAGGTGTTCCGCCCAGATGGGGAATACGTGGACGAAGTGTTCATCGAGAAAGAGAGCCTCGGAAGCGGCGCTGTTTGGGATGTCTCCTTCTCGAGCGATCCGGAGCAGCGCTACATGTACGTTGCTGACGGCAAGAACCAACGGGTCCATATCGTCGAGCGGAAAACGCTGACAGTGTTGACGAATTTCGGGGATGGCGGCCGGCAGCCCGGCCAATTCTTCGGCGTGCACAGCATCGCCACCGATTCGAAGGGCAACATCTACACGACGGAAACCTATGAAGGGAAGCGCCTCCAGAAATTCGTCTATAAAGGGATGGGCCCAGTGCGCAAGAAGAACCAGGGCACGATCTGGCCGACCTTTTCGAATTAAAGTGATGCACGCAAAAGGCGAGTTCAGAGACGTGCTGTACTACCGAGAAGACGTGGAAAAGTACATCGAGCGCGAGTACCACCCAGGACAATAACCGCGCATGGCGAAGCGGCTTGCGCTGGGGTTTCTCACGGTGGGGCCCCTCGTCATCCTCGGAATTTTCTTCTTGACTCCAGCGGCTCTGTCGTGGCTCTTTGCTGTGGTCGTGATGAGCTTTCCGATCGCGCTCGTAACGCTCGCGGTGAGCCGCGACGGAGGCGTGGGACGACGCCTACGCTTCCCTCTCCTGGCGCTCTTCGCAATGCTCCAGGCCGGTGTCATCGGTGTGCTGGCCTTCAGCGCATCGGGCGTGAATGGCGTCTACGGATTCCCCCTCTCGCTACACTTTCTGTTACTGCTTATCTGGCTCGGCCCTCTCTGTGTGACGACCATCACCTACGCCGTCACGTTTACGGAGCTCGGCATCGACGACGAGCTCCTCGACCAACTAAAAACGATGCGCCGCGACCGCGAATCCTAGATGACAGGACTCGACAGGCCGCTCATCATCGGAGCCGCGAGCGTTTATCTGCTCCTCGTTCTGGCCGTCGGTCTTTGGTCCGCACGACGCACGCGCACGGCAAAAGACTTTTGGATTGCGGGTCAAAACATCGGCCTCTGGACGACCGGACTCGCCACCACGTCCGCAGCCTTCAGCGGCTTCGTCTTCCTCGGAGGCCCGGGACTCACCTACCAACTAGGCACGGGGTCGCTCTTCATCGTGGTCGCCGGTGGCTTCACCGCCAGCTTGATGTGCTGGGTCCTGGCGAAGAGGCTGCGCCTCCTGGCAGCGGTGCGCGAGATCTACACGATCCCGGACGCCATCCTCTGTCGCTACCGAAGCCGCGCCGCCTCCGGGATCGCGGCCGTCGCCGTGATCGTGGGGACGGTGGCTTATTTGGGCTCGCAATTTCTGGCGCTCGGGCGGCTCGTCGAAGCGGTGTTCGGCACGCGTGAGCTCTTCGGCCCGCAAAGCCTCACGATCGCCGTCACGGCGGGCGTCGTGGTCGTCGTCTTGTACGCGTGCCTCGGCGGGATGATCGCCGGCGTCTATACCGACCTTCTTCAGGGATCGTTGATGACGCTCGTGGCCAGCGTGGTTTTTGTCCACGCGATCGTGGAAGGCGGAGGCCTCGAGCGCATCGCGACGAGCATCTCGGTAAGTGAAGCCTTCGGAAGCTCCTTCCTGGAGCCGCTGGGACGCGTGCCGATTTGGACCGCTGTAGGTTTTTACTTCGTCTTCGGGATCGGCATCCTCGGCCAGCCGCACATGCTTCACAAGTTCTTCATGATCAAAGACCCCCGCGACTTGAAGTGGATCCCGCTCGTTGTCGGCTTCACGCAAACGCTGTGCGTTCTCATCTGGTTAGGCCTCGGCCTCGTCGTCCCAGCCCTCGTAGCCCAAGGCCGACTCGCCCCTCTCATGCAGCCCGACGATGCCGCACCGATCTACTTGCTGGAATTCGCACCGACACTTCTAGCGGGGTTGGTCTTCGCCGGCATCCTTGCCGCCATCATGTCGACGGCAGATTCTTTCGTGAACATCGGCGCCGCCGCCCTCGTTCGCGATCTGCCCAAGGCATTGAGCCGCGAGCTGAAGCGCGAGCTTTTTTGGGGACGTGTGGCGGTCGTCGGCATCGCCGCCGTCGCGGGTACGCTCGCGGCCCTTTCCGGAGACTTGATCGCGACACTCGGAACCTTCGCCTTCGGAACGTTTGGCGCCGCGCTTGCGCCAGCGCTTGCGATAGGGCTGAACTGGCACCGCGTCACCGCCAAAGCCGCCGTGGCCTCGATGCTCACGGGCATCATCCTGAATCTTGGGCTCGAACTTTTCGCCCGAAATGGAGTGGTGCTCTTGAAGCCGGGCGTACTCACAACGGCGGTCTCCCTGGCAGCGTCGTTCGCAGTGCTTTTTCTCGTGAGCTGGCTATCCGAGCCAGACAAGATCGATGAAGACGTCGCCTTTGTGATGGATCATTAGATTCCCGACGGCGTCTAATTTCAGAAAAGGCGACGTGACCTGTCACGCAGCTTTCTGCTCGACTCCTTTTTCAACTTTGAACCCCGCGACGAGGCTCTTGAGCTCTGTGGCCATTTGAGCAAGCCCCTCCGCCGCGTTCTGGGTCTGACTGACGCCGGCTGAAGTGTTCTGGGCCGCGTCAGCAACACCGACGAAGGATTAGCTCTCAATCACCACACGAATTCCTAACCCGACAGAGCACGAAGAGGAAAATTCTTTGCGACCTCTGCGTCTCTTCGGTTAGATTCTTCTTCCCAGTCAAGCTGGGGCTACGGCAACAGGTTCAAACTGGCCTGCCTCGGTCGACCCGGTGAGAGCTGTCGTGGAAGATTGGCCGCCCTGTATCGCCTGGGTTATCCGGTCGAAATAACCAGCCCCGACTTCGCGCTGATGGCGGGTGGCCGTGTAACCGAGCTCCTCTGCGGCAAGCTCCTCTTGCTGCAATCTCACATAGGCCGTCATCTGCTCGTGGACGTATTCGCGTGAGAGTTGAAACATGCTGTAGTTCATGGAGTGGAATCCCGCGAGCGTGATGAACTGGAACTTGTAGCCCATCGCACCCAGCTCCGTTTGGAATTTGGCGATCGTTGCGTCGTCCAAGTTCTGCTTCCAGTTGAAAGAAGGAGAGCAGTTATAGGCCAAGAGCTGGTTTGGAGATTCCCGCTTTATGGCCTCGGCGAAACGCTTTGCTTCGGCTAGGTCGGGACGGCCCGTCTCGCACCAGACCAGATCCGCATAAGGGGCATAGGCTAGACCGCGCGCGATAGCTTGATCCAGACCCGGACACGTGTAGAAAAAACCCTCCGTACTGCGCTCCCCGGTGAGGAATCGCCGATCGTATGGGTCCGTGTTCGACACGAGCATACCGGCCGATTCAGCATCGGTGCGCGCAATGATCAAGGTGGGTACACCAGTGAAATCAGCAGCTAGGCGCGCAACAACAAGCTTTTCGATCGCCTCCCGTATGGGTACCAACACTTTGCCGCCCATGTGACCACACTTTTTGAGGGACGCCATCTGGTCCTCCAGATGGACGGCGGCGGCCCCAGCCTCGATGAGATTTCTTGTCAGCTCGAACGTGTTCAGCACGCCGCCGAAGCCCGCTTCGGCATCGGCCACGATCGGCACGAAAAAGTCGACGTCTCCCTGCCCTTCCGCCCACTGGATCTGGTCGGCGCGGCGGAAGGCGTTGATGACACGCTTGACGACGGTCGGCACGGAGTCGACAGGGTAAAGACTCTGGTCCGGATACATCTCGCAAGCTCCATTGGCATCGGCGGCGACCTGCCAGCCCGAGAGGTAGATGGTCTTGAGTCCAGCCTTCACCTGCTGGACTGCCTGCGCCCCGGTCAAGGCACCAAGAGCATTCACGAAAGGCTCCGCGCGCAGCAGATCCCACAGCGTTCGAGAGCAACGCCCTGCGAAAACATGCTCGGGTTGCATATACGGTATTGCAAGCAATCGGCACGTGCTCTTGACCGTCGGCCGCATCGATCCGCAGAAGAACCAGCTTCTCGCGGTGGAGGCTCTCGAGGCGCTCCTGAACCAGGATCGACGGTGGCATTTGGTGCTCATCGGGCACGTCACCGACCTGGCCTATGGTGAGCGCCTCGTCGAGACGATCCGGCGTGAGGGCCTCGAGGAGCACGTCACCCTCATCGAGGGTCTCGACGCGGCAAGCTCGGATCTTCAAGACGCCTACGCGGCTGCCCATGTCTTTCTGCTCCCATCGATGCACGAGCCTTTCGGCATCGTCATCCTCGAAGCCTGGGCGGCAGGTCTTCCTGTCGTCGCGAGTTGCGCCGGCGGCGTCGCCTCCTTCGTACGGGAGGGCATCGACGGTTTGATGTTCACCCCGGGCGCCGTCGCAGGGTGCGTCCGTCTTCTCTCGGCGCTCCACGACAGCCGCGCGATGAAAGAGGTGATAGGCCGCAACGGCTATGTCAAAGCGCACACCGATTACGATTGGGATGTCATCACGGATCGGCTGTTGAAACTCTACGGCGAGGTCATCGATGCGCATCCTGTTCATTAACGAGAACTACGGGCTCCATGGCGGTGTCGAGCAGAACATCCTCGACGCCGCGAAAGGACTCCGCGCGCGCACGCCTGTTATCTCGCCTACGGCTCGGCCACGAAGCGCGGGACTAAGGCCTTCGACGCCGCATTCCACGAGACCTGCGCTATCACTGAGCTCGGCGCCTCCCATGTTACCCTTCGCGGATCTTTCGACGACGCGCAAAGAAAACGACTTGCCCAGGTAGCGGGGCGCTGTCCGGTGCACAAGACGCTCGCAAACGGTGTGCACATCAGCGACGCCGTTAGTTTCGACAGTCCCTGAAATTCGTGCATCCTAGACGGTTTCCAAGCACTTACTTAGGTCAACCGGAACCCATCCTCAGCGCTGAACCTCGTCAACTTGGCGGTACACGAAAAATCCCTTTCGGCATGTGCATGCTGACCAGGTAGTGGGGCATGTCCACAACTTCTGAAATCTTCAGGTCTCCTGCAAGCGAGCAGAGCAGGTACGCGTCTACGCGGGACAACCCCCGCTCCGCCTCGAGGTAATTGATCATGAAGCGTGTTGCTTTTCGTGCAGCCTCGTCGATCGTTTCGCCAAAGGCGGTCACCGCGTAATACTCATCGGTCTCGTATTCAGGCTCCGCCAGCACGCGACCACCCTTCCGCACTTCGATTTTCAGGAGGATGCGCATCGGGGCTTCGACGCCAGTGCCGCCAACCTCCCCGTCGCCCTGCGCGGCATGAGTGTCGCCGATGGACAGCAGGGCCCCTTCGACGAGGACCGGCAAGTAGACGGTGGTGCCCACTCCCAAGTAACGGTTGTCCATGTTGCCGCCGTTCTCGCGTGGTGGGATGGTGACCAGTTCGCCTTCGGTAGCCGGTGCGACGCCGATCACTCCGGGGAAGGGGCGGAGCGGAATCGAGATGTTGTCGTCGAACTGCACGTGAGTCTGGCCTTCTTCGAAGCTGAACGTCTTCAGCCGGGCGTCGGGAAATTCATCCGCGAGGAAACCGAACCCGGGAATAACGCCTGCCCACCCCCAACCCAGAACATCGATCTTATGGAAGGTCACCGCGAGTACGTCACCCGGTTCGGCGGTTTCCACGTAGATTGGCCCTGTGAGGGGATGGATCGGATCGAAATCCAAGTTCGCCATCACTTCGACTCCGGAATCGAGCGTGAGTTGCCCGTCGGTCGCCTCCTTCGTCTCGATCTCGACGATGGCTCCGGAAGGCACCGTCAACACAGGCGGGATCGCACGGCTCCAGTGGTTGTGGGTGTTCTCGGTGCCCAGCGTGTACTCGACCTCCACCGAAGGCACCGCGGGCTCTGCGGTCGGTGGGGGAGACGGTTCGGGCGCCGCGCAAGCAGTCAGGGCTAACGTGAATGCGATGAAGAAAGAATAAGCGGTGGCGGATCGGCTCGATTTCATGGACAGTCTCCTCTCGACTTGGATCTTTCTGAAGCCATTACATTCGTTTCAGTTGCGAATTGCAACTGTCGCTCGTCAACTAAGTTCCCCCGAACTCCGGTTCGGGGTGTCCGACGCGAACGCAGAGCTCGACGATCTTCTGGGTCCCACAACCCCAACGATCTATGAGTCCGCGTCGATAGAACACGTCTGCTATGAGCGGATTCCGTAGTCGAGACGGGTGTTCTCCTCTCAAGTCCTCGGGAACCATCCCGAACGGCAATGTTCCATCGCTCCATATTTCCAATCGCGTAGATAGCGAGACTAATGCAGGACGTCGGCTTTCAAGAGTAGACTCGTAAAGCATATGAACGCACGGGCACGCCGCATCCTGCTCCGGCTTCTTCTGTACGGGAGTGCTTTCTTCATCGGGCTACCGCTCGCTTTCTCGTACATCATGACCCGAACGTACCCGGGCGGCGGCTCCGAGACACCGCCGCTTGGCTACACGGCCGTCGAGCTCGACTCTGGTGGGCTGCGGCTACGAGCGTGGATAGCACGCGGCGAAACCGACAAAGCCGCATTCGTCATCGTCCACGGCCTTGGCAACACCCTCGAAAGCTATCAGGTGCATGCACGACCCATGATCGAGCGCGGCCACACCGTGATCCTGCCGGACCTGAGGGGCCACGGAGGGAGCGAAGGCAAGTACACGAGCCTTGGAGGCCTCGAGAGCGAGGACGTCCGCGCCGCCATGAACTACTTGCGCGAAGCCCACCTCGCCGACGAAGGGATCGTGCTGATGGGACATTCAATGGGAGCCGTCGCTGTCCTTTTGGCCGCCGCAGCCCAGCCCGACATACGCGCGGTGGTCGCTGAAGCCCCGTTCGACACCTATCGCAACACGGTCGCCTATCACGCGTGGCTTCTTTACTCCCTGCCGTCCTGGGTTCCCATCATCCCGCTTTCGATTATGGCCGCCGAATGGCGGGCCGGCTTCGACGCGGACGCGATCGACACGGTTGCGTCCGCGCGACATATCGATGCCCCACTCCTGGCTATCGTGGATGGCCTCGATAAACGCATGCCCGAATCCGTGATACGACGCATCGTCGACGCCCACGCGGGCCCGAACGAGCTCTGGGTGGCGTCCGGCGTGGGCCACGTCGGTGCGATATTGCATCCCGATTGGGAAAACGTCGTCCTTGGCTTCCTGAGCAGGAACGGTATCTTGACGGACTCGTGAAATCCTGGGACTAACCGGGTTACGCCAATCCACGACGAGCTCGACAATCTATCGAAGATGAAATTCCGAACGAGCCACTCCTGCGAATGGTAACGACGGAAGGGGCTCGCTATCTAGGGGCCGATGGGGAGTTTGGCGTCGTCGCCGCGGGAGCCCGCGCAGACCTGATTCTCGTGGTCGGAGACCCGATTACCGATCTGTCGGTGCTCCGCGAGCCTGTCGGCGTGATGGTCAACGGGCACTGGCGCACTCGAGAGGAGCTGATCGCAGTCCTCGAAGCCAACGCGGCTAAGTTCGAGAGCGCGCGCGAAGAAGAGAAAGCACGGTAGGGGTCTGTCGCCATTAGTAATGATGCTGGCACTTGATGGGTTGACGAACCATCATCAGCTGTAGTACCAAACACCGGTGGACCGTTGCAGGCAAATGCGGTTCGTTCTCGTGCTGGCAGCGCTCTCGTTAACCGGTCTCGCCCGCGCACAAATCCGCCAGGAGATCCTTATTCCTGGCTCGACCGAATCGGTGGCACGCGTACTCGGTCTCGATCCCGCGCCGGAGCGCTCCCGCTTCATGCTCGAAGCCATTCGAGCTCTGTATGACCAGCCTGAGAACGTAAGCCCCGAAGTCGATAAAAAGCTCGAGGCGTTGTATGGCTATCTCGATTCGGTGACGGCGCTGGAATCCGCCATTAAGGAGCACCGTGACGGACAACCAGGGCTCAGCCTCGACGACGCGGCCGACAAGCACCGACGCCAGAAACTGGAGCCCGTGCTCGAACTTCTGGGTTTGAAGCTTGTGAGACGCAAGAATATCTATCGTGTCGAGATCGGAAGCAGCAAAAAGGCGGCGCGACGCCGCGAAGCCCTGACGGAAGTGGGCATCGATGCCGATTCGATCGTGCGACGGCTCAGTGCGGGGGAAACCGTAAGCTTCGAGATCCCACACGAGAGCGCCCCGCTTCCTCTTCCACCTCCGGTCTGGGCCGAGGTGATTTTCGGCGGGCCGGTTCCGAAACACGCTCTGTTCCACGCCATCATGAGCGATCGGAAAGCGGCGCTGCTCTACTACGGACTCTCGGCGTTGAACGACCGAACTCTAACGTTCCTCGCCTCGCACCCCAATCTACTCGAACGACTCTACCGAGACCACGCTGCTACCTTCGCCGTTTTCGGCCGCTCCATCGTCATCCAAGATGGCGTGATCCAGATTCCGGGCGACGCTCGGGGCCAAAGCCTTTGGTCCGATCTCGTCGATGCGCAGATCGACGAGCCCGAGCGATTCATCCGACGCCTGCTCGGACGTGACAACGGGCGACTCGCGTACTTTTACGATACGGTCGCGCACCTCGATGAACCTCATCGAGCTTTCGTGCTCGCACTCTCTCTGGCCGACGCGGGGCAACGGAGCAGTCGGTTCCGCGATCTCTATCGAGCTTTCGCTAACAGTAATGACCATTTGAATCTGGAGAAGCTTCCGTTCAAGCGGAGGGCGTTCGACGCAGCGCTCTTACTGCGTGAGGTTACCGTCGAGAAGGACGGCCGTCTGATAGGCCCGAGCTGGTACCGGCTGTGGAGGGAAGCTTTCGGTGGTTCGGACTTGCCAGGAAACCCGAACAAGAATCTGGCGCAGCTCGATCGTTCGGAGCCTGTCGACGCCGATTGGCTCGTGGAAAGCGTTTGCCAAAGCGCACCGCAACTACGGCGTGAGCGTTTCGAGATGTTCCTGTTCGCTCAGCGAGTGTTCCGCGACCGGACGATCGAGGACGGGCCAGACATCCTTTTGGCCGTGCGCGGATTCGCAAGACATCGGACGTTGATGTTGACGCTCGAGCGCATGGGCCTGACGGCACCCGCGCTCTACGCCAATGCAGCCAAGCGCGCCGCCGAAGGCGGCTCCATGCACCAGAAGCAACCGCCGGCGAATGTCGCTTTTGCAAGCTCGGCCTCGGGCTTGTCTTGCGGCGCCAAACCCAACAGTACGAAACTCAATGCGAGTGTCGTTAGCTTCATCATCTCACCTAGGTTCTGAGTGGCGGCAGGTCTTCTCCGTCGGGCCCGCCGGGAACGAAGAGAAGCGCGAGCCCGTTGTTACACCACCGCTCGCCGGTCGGGCGGGGGCCGTCATTGAAGATATGGCCCTGATGGCCGCCGCAGCGAATGCAGTGATATTCCTTGCGCGGGAGGATGAGCTTGAAGTCCCGCTTCGTGTCCGCGTGCCCTTCGATTGCCTGGAAAAAACTCGGCCAGCCTGTACCACTCTCAAATTTCGTCTCCGAGTTGAAGAGCGGGAGATAGCACGCGGCACATATGTAGATGCCTGTCCTTTTCTCGTCGAGAAGCTCGCTCGTCCCGGCCCGCTCGGTCCCGTCCTGGAAAAGGATCCGATAGCGGTCCGGCTCCAAGAGCGCACGCCACTCGTCGTTGGACTTCTCGAGCGCGGCAATGTCTTTTTCCGATGTATTCATGGTTCTCCCCCAAATCGTTTCCGGAATCACGAGCGCGAGCCCGGTAACTCCCAAGAAATCTCTTCGTTTCATCACGAATCCTCCATGTAGGAGCCAGTAGCCACCAGCCGCTCTTCGGGCTTGAGACTTTCAGTACGCTCGACCACCATCGTGCCCCGGCCCTCGTTCGTGAAGACTTCGAGAAGCAAGCTGTCGGGCTCGTTGAACGAGATGATGTGCACGCGGTTGACGCCGCCTTCGAGCGCAGACTCGATAGCGCTCGCTTTCGGCATCATGCCTTCCGAGAGGCTCCCGCTGTCGCGCAAGCGCCTCAAGCCATCGAGGTCGAGATAGGAAACGAGCGAGTCGGGGTCGTGGGCGTCCTCGAGGATGCCCGGCGCCGCCGTCGCGAGGACTAGCTTCTCTGCCTTCAAGCCCACCGCGATCGCCGCGGCCACCGTGTCGGCGTTGATGTTGAGGAGCGTTCCCGAGCTGTCCGCCGAAAGCGGGCTCACGACCGGCAGGAAGCCGAGGTCGATCTGTTTCTCGAGCACGTTGACATCGACGCCTTCGATATCGCCGACGAAACCGAAGTCGACGGGCTCTTCTCTTTCGCTCATCACGACGGGAGGCCGCTTCGACGCGCGGATGAGCCCAGCATCGACGCCGCTGATGCCGATCGCGGGCACGTCGAGATCGCGGCAAGCGGCGAGAACGCGCGTATTGATGAGGCCGTTCAAGACCATAGTCATCACTTCGAGCGACTGCTCGTCGGTGACGCGGCGGCCGTCCACGATCTGGGTGTCGAGGCCGAGGGCCTTGCCGAGCTCGGTCGATTGCGGGCCGCCTCCGTGCACGAACACGATGCGAACGCCGAGCTGGTGCAAGAGTGCGACTTGCTCGAGGAAAGCCCGCGTCGACGCGTGGCTCGCGAAAATCGCGCCGCCCCCTTTGAGGACGAAGGTCTTTCCCTTGTACATGCGGATATAGGGCGTCGCTTGCTTGAGCGCTGTGACGACGATGGCCCGTTCCGTCTCAGATATCACATTGGTCAAAGGGCCTCCTGTCCGGCGAGGATTTCGTGAAGCACGGCCATCTGGACGCGCATCCGATTGCCGGCCTGTTGGATGACGACACTGCGCGGCCCTTCGAGCACTTTTGCGGTGACGACAACGCCGCGCCTGACCGGAAGGCAGTGCATGAAGCGGCAGTCCTCTGCGGCTCCGTCGAACCAGCTGTCATCGACACACCAGCTTCCGAGATCTTTTTTGAGCTCCGTGTCCGCCTCTGCATCCCCATAGGTCGACGCCGACGACCAAGCTTTGGCGTAGACGACGTGGGCACCGGAGAGCGCCTCGCGAGGGTCATCGCTCTCCCGCAGGGACCCGCCGCTCACCTCCGCAGCCGTGCGCGCGCGAGCCATGACAGCATCGGGCAGCGCGAAGCCTTCCGGCCGCAGCACGGTGACGTCCATACCCCGCATCGCCGCCATGTGCACCGTGGACGCGGGTACGGCCAGCGGGAGAGCTTTGGGATGGTTGGCCCAGCTGAGCACGAACTTGCCGCCCGCGCGAGGCACGCCGAGGTCGTCCATCGTCTTCCAGTCCGCGAGGCTCTGGCACGGATGCCGGATGGCGGACTCCATATTGATGACGGGAACCGTGGAAAGCTCACGAAGCATTTGGAACTCGCGATCTTCGATATCGGCCTCGAGTGATTCTTTGCTCGCGAAAGCGCGGATGCCGAAGGCATCACCGTAGGATGCGAGCACGGGGATGGCTTCTCGGATGTGCTCAGTGGTGTCGCCATCCATCACGACCCCGGATCGCATCTCCAGCCCGTGGATACCGTGGTCGGGTCTGACGATGAACGAGCTTCCGCCAAGCCGCCCCATCGCCGCTTGAAACGACGTCTGCGTCCGAAGCGACGGGCTCAGGAACAAGAGCGCCAAGACTTTGCCTTCGAGCGCGCGAGGCTCGGGCTGGGTCTCGAGTCGCTTCGTGAGCGCGAGTAGCTCGTCGATGGTCGCCGGGGCGAAGTCACCGAGGTCGTTGAAGCCGTCCATCGATCTAGAGCTCCGTGAGAGCGCCGGCGAGAGCGGCGACGTGCTCCGCTTCGAGCGTCAGAGGTGGCATCAAGCGCACGACGTTAATATCCGTGCTCGTGCCAACGAGAATGTCCCGAGTGAGAAGCGCGTCGCGCACTTCGGCGGCGGGTCGGTTACATTCGAGACCCAGGAGAAAACCCGCGCCGCGGATGTGCTTCACCGGGCCGACACAGCATGTCGAGCGGATCCGTTCCGAAAGCGTTCGGACGTTCTCGAGAAGGTTCTCGGTCTCGATCGTGTCGATGACCGTCTCGACGAGTGCGCAGGCCATCGGTCCGCCGCCGAAGGTCGTGCCCAAGCTGCCGCGTCCGGCGCGGCTTGCCGCGGCCTCGTTCGCCATCACCGCACCGACCGGAAATCCTGCCGCGAGAGACTTGGCGGTCGTTAGAATGTCAGGGAGCACGCCGCATCGCTCCGCAGCGAAGCCAAAACCCGTGCGGCCGACGCCGCATTGCACTTCGTCGAAGATGAGAAGCGCTTCCGTGGCGTTGCACGCCTCGCGCATCGCCTTCAGGAAGCGAGGCTCGAGCTCGAAAGCACCGGCCATGCCCTGCACGGGCTCGACAATGACGGCAGCCGTGTCCGCGTCGATGGCGCTTGCTAGAGCCGTGGCGTCGTTGCGCGGAACGAAATGTACCTCGAACGGCGTTTGCGGGAAGGCGTACCATTTCTCGCGCGCGCCAAAGCTCACCGCCGCGGCCGCGGAGCTTCGCCCATGGAAGCCGTGCTCGACGGCAACGACTTTGTGGCGATCGGAGCCGATGAACGCGAGCCGAAGCGCGTTCTCGTTCGCCTCGGCGCCACTGTTGACGAAAAAGACTCGCGCGAAGCCTTCGGGTGCAAACGACAAAAGACGCGCGGCGGCGCGCTCACGCACTTCGAGCGGCACGGCATTCGTCTGAAACGTCAGCTTTTTCGCTTGCCGCGCCAAGGCCTCGACGACGCGAGGATGGCCGAAGCCGAGACAGGCAACGGCATGGCCTCCATAAAGGTCGAGAATGTTTCGGCCCTCGGCGGTGCGAAGGTACACACCCTCCCCGGAGACCGGCTCCAACGGCAGCTGCGCGTAGACGTCGAAAAGAGGTGAGGTAGCCGCGAGCATGCCTGGTATCCTCTCTAGACCCAGCCGGCTCCCGTGAGAGTGAGCCCAGTCGTTTCCGGAAGACCGAGAAGCCGGTTCATCCACTGCACCGCGCCGCCCGCAGCGCCTTTGGTGAGATTGTCGATGACGGACATCACAGCGAAGGTCTTGCCGTCCGAGGCGACGCCGAGCTGCGCGTAATTGCTGCCGACGATGTCTTTCATGCGCGGTTCTCCTTCGACGACACGCACGAAGGGTGCTTCCGCGTAGAAGGCGTCGATCTCGGCCGCGATGTCGGCACTGGTGAGCTCGGTGCGCAGCGTGCCTTGAACAGTAACGTGGATGCCACGCGCGAACGGCCCGGAATGCGGAACGAAATGAACCGCGGGTCGAATGCCCGAGGCGCGCTCGGCGAGCGCGGTGACTTCGGGCACGTGGCGGTGCGCGAGCGGTTTATAGGAAAAGAGGTTGCTGTGGCGAAAGGGATGGTGCGTCGTCGATTTGGGCGATCCTCCGGATCCCGTGCTTCCCGTGATGCCGACCGCGTAGAGATCGGGCTCCACCATGCCAAGCTTCAACAGCGGCACGATCGCCAGAAGAAGCGCCGTCGCGAAGCAGCCGGGATGCCCTGCATGTCCCGGCCGGTCTTCGGGTAGATGCTCGGGAAGCGCGCAGGTGAAACGCGGCAATAGATCGGGAGCGCCGTGCGGCTGACCGTAGACCGCTTCATAGGCTTCGGCACTCGTATAGCGAAAGTCCGCGGACATGTCGACGACATGTATGCCGTCGTCGCCCTTCGTCGCCTGAAGAACGTCGCTCACGAGCGCGGCCGAAGCTCCGTGGGCCGCGGCGGAGAATACGGCCACCGGTCTGAGGGCTTCTTCGATGAGTCGCACGATGGAGTCTATCGGTTGAAAACGGTGACCTTCGAAGCTCGCGTGAAGTTGCGGGAACACGCTCTCGAGCGTCTGGTCCGCCTGACTTCCCGAGATGGCGGCTTTGAGCTCGAGGTCGGGATGCGCGCTGATGAGACGCAAGAGCTCGCCCGCGACGTAGCCGGAGCCACCGAGCACGATGGTGTCGATCCCGCGACTCATGTGCTCACTACCGCTTGCGCGAGGTTGTTGTAAGCGTATTTATTGTTCTGGATCTGGTGGCTCAGACGGAGCTCCGGCGTCAGCCCGCAGCTCTGGGCGATAGAAACGATCTTGTCCGCGACCACGCGTTTCATGACATCTCGGCCCGCCACAGCGAGCCTCCTCACAATCCAGACGCATAATTATTAACTCAAACCGCATAAATAGTCAAATTAGGAGCTTGCCACTTCGACGAGGGCCTCGTAGAAGATGCGGATAGCCGTTTCGATTTGGGCGACGGGAACACGCTCCGCGTCGCTATGCATGGAGGCCACAATCTCCGCCGAGAGCTCCATGGGAATGATGCCGTAGCTCTTGGCGCCCTTGTGGCGGAATGCGTTCGAGTCCGTGCCGTAGGGGATGAGCGTCGGAACAACGACGGCGTCAGGATGGTGCCGAACGATGGCGGATTCGAGAGCGCGGTAGAGATCCGTATCGCTCGCGGTGACGACGGTCTCTTCTGATTGGTAGGCGATTTCAACGAGGAGATCCGGATCGCCGAGTCGTATCTTGACTTCTTGAAGGAACTCGGTCGCGTCCGTCCCCGGCACGAGACGGCAATCGATCGTCGCCTCCGCGACCGATGGAATGACATTGATCTTTACGGGATCGCCGACGCCCGATTGCAGTGTCGTCAACGACAATGTCGTGTTCTGGATGGCGTTCGTGAACTTGTTCTTCCGGAGCGATCCGAGCGTCTCGCGCATAGACTCGACGACCGGGCTCGGCGACGAGGGGAACGGCTCGGCGAGCAGACGTCCGAGCGCTCGCACGAGACGATCGTTTGGGTTCTGGTCGCTCGGCTGCGATCCGTGGCCGGCTACGCCCTCTGCTCGAATCTTGAGCCAAACGATTTGCTTCTCGGCGACGGAGATGGCGAAGACGAGCTGATCGTTCGCATAGACGTCACGGCTTCCGAATCCACCTTCGTCGAGCACGTATTCAGGGTCGAGCTCGTCGTAGTGGTTCTCGATCATGAAGCGCGCGCCGAGCTCACCGCCAACTTCTTCATCAGCGACCGCCATCAAGACGATATCGCGGTTCAGCGGAATCTTTTGACGGTGGAGCGCCAGGAACGCGTAGAGGTGAAGCGTCCCCGTGCCTTTCATGTCCATCGCGCCGCGGCCCCAAATGTGGCCGTCCTTGCGCTCGCCGCCAAATGGGTCGACGTCCCAACGGCTCGCATCCGCCGGCACGACGTCCATGTGATGCATGAGAAGAATCGGCTTCGCGTCTCCCGACCCTCCGAGCCGCGCGTAGAGATTCACTTTGCCGGGCGCCGATACGTAGCGCGTCACCGAGATCCCCTCGGCTTCGAGAATGCCTTCGAGGAAATCCGCGGTCGCGCGCACATCACCCGGAGGAACGGTGGTGTCGAACCGGATATATTCCTGAAGCGTCCGAGCCGCTTCTTCCGCCGTTTGGCTCCAATCGACGTCTTCCCCCGTTGCGGACGCCGCAACCGCCAGCATCACCAGATAGCGCAGCATGACAATCCCTTCCCTCTAACCTTCAGGTTTTAGCAAGATCAATATTAGGAAAAGCGTAACGCAAAGGCGCAAAGGAAAAGAAAGGAAAAAACTCCACTCACGCGAAAACGCAGGCCCAAACCGGGGCGACAGGAGCATCTTCTCTCATTTTCTTTTTCTTGTTCTTCTTTGCGCCTTTGCGGCTTTGCGGCTTTGCGTTACGCTTTTCTTAATAATGATCCAAGCTGAAACCTGGCTAGATAGCTAGACAGGCTAGTCGTAGTATTCGGGCGCTTTGCGGAGAGAGTTCCACTGCGCCGGGTCGTGTCCGTAAACGAGCCAAGCGTTCTTCGAGGCCGTGATGTCCAACAGGCGTTTCGCGCTGGCGCGGACGAGCTTTTCGTCCCAAGCACCTGTGAAACGGTCTTGCTCGATCTCCTCGGCGCGGTTGATAGCGTCGCCGGCGAGAACGACGGGGCCCGTGTGGTCGAGCTGTAGCAAGAAGGCGAGGTGTCCCGGAGAATGGCCGGGGGTCAGGAGGATGGTGACGCCCAGCCAAAGCTCGGTGTCATCATCGATCTCGATATAGGAGGCGTTCTCGGGCCACGCCATCCGCGGCTTGCCTCCGAAGTAGCGGGGCCTTCCCATCGCCCGCTCCGCTTTCCCAATCACGACCGTGGCATCGGGAAACTCGTGCATGCGGCCGATGTGGTCGATATCCCCATGCGTCAATACCAAATGGGTCACGTCTTTCGGCTCATAGCCGATCGTCTTTAGCTGTGTTTTTGGAAAGTTTTCGGAGGTGAGCTTCAAAAGGCGGCCGAATGCGTCGAGGCCGTCCGCTTTCGTGGCTTTTTCGGCGTCCTCCTCGTACCAGGGGGGGAAGCCGGCGTCTATCAGGATTTTCTCGCCCGTCGGCATGTCGAGGAAGTAGCCTTGGATGCCGATGATGCGACCGTTCTCATGAACTTGAAAGAGGCCGTAATCGAAAACATAGAGCCGAAGCGCAGACACGACGCCATCGTATCTCGTGACGCGTTCAGCTGTCGATGGGAAGTTTCATCGCTCGAGCGAGCTCGCGAAGTTTGTTCTGCACCTTTCGCGCGTTTTGCGGGCCCATGCGAAGAAGCTGTTTTTGGGCGGGTGGAAGAACTTCGAGACGGCGGTCGACATAGGTGTAGTTCACGCTGTCGGAGTTGAGCGCAATCCGCCCTGCCACCACCGGTGTGCGCAGCAGTGTGTCGATGGCTTTGACGAAGATAGCCTCGAAAGGCTGGTCGAGATATCCGAGCTCTCTATAGGCCTCGAGCGCCAAGGGTAACGTCTTCTGATAGAGCTCCGCGACGCCTGCAGCGCTCAGGGATTCGAGCCCGGCAACGAGCACATCGTAGCGGTGGTAGCTCCGGGGGTCGACGAAAACCTGCGGAGGGCGATGGACGACCTCGTAGGGCTCGTCAGGCGCGAGATAGGGAAAGTGCCGCGCGGGATGGTCGCCCTCGGCGACGTTGACGATCGCGGTGACGATTTTCCGCACGAGCTCGTCGCTCATTAATAATGATGTCATCGCCGGGTGCCGCGACAGCCCCGCGAGAAACTCCCGAACGAAAGCGTCGCTTCGAGATAACGGGGGGAGGTCGACCTCGGGCTCCTCGGGCTCGACCTCCGCAGGCTGAGCAGGTTCGGGCGCCACCTCGGCGAGTGCCTCTTCAGCAGGTGCGGAGCTACGCGTCGGCGGCACGTTCACCCCGTGTTCGGAGAACAGCCAGTAAAGGCCGAACCCAGCGACGAGTGCCAGGGCGGCAGCGACGAAAAGCGGCCATGACGCTGAAGACGACGAGCTTGACAGGCTCGAATAGCTATCTTCGTCGGGCGGGGCTATTTCACGCGGCTCGGGCCCACCGTTCTCGTCCGCATTGCGGAAGTCTCGATCATCCCAGTCAGTCATGACGCCGCTCCCCTTGAGCGTGTTCCCTTCATGCTAGACCGCTCCTGGCGCGGACGCAATTCCAGCGCGGAGTTTGCGTTCGAGATGAAAACAGCGACAACAGACAAAACTGTACCAGCTGAATCTCGGGAATTTCCGAAAGGGGACCTTACCGTGTTGAACAACGTTATGCGTGCCGCGCGGCTCTGTGCTTCGGCGTCTCGGTGGCGGCGCTCGCCGACACAAAACTTGAAATCCAACACACCAATGCGGGCAAGCCGGCCGAGTCGCAGACCGTCATGATCACCACTGGGAAGGTTCGGATGGATCAGTCGCAGGCGGGGGACACCGTCCTTTTGTTCCACCAGAGCGCAAACACGGTGCCACCCTTGTAGCGTTTCGTGACGTTGCGATGGAATGCCGGACGCACGAAATAGAGCGATTGACCGGAGGCGTCATAGCTTCCTTCGGTAGCCTGGCTGAGCGGGATACGCTAGCGCATACCGGTGCCGATATCGAGGGCGACGAGCTGCGGGTTCGGAAGCGTCGCGTAGTGGGTCGTCGTATAGACGAGCTTGCCGCCAGGTGTCCACGTCGTCGCGCGCGACGATTCGGCTTCGTAAGAGCGTCGAACGGGAAGCCCGCCGTCGACCGGCATCGTGTAGAGCTCGACCGGGCCTTCGTAGCGCGCCGTGAAGGCGAGCACAGAACCGTCTGGAGAGATCCTAGGATGGGACTCCTCTCCGGGATGCGTCGTTAAACGCCGAGCGACGCCCCCGGCGGTCCCAACACTCCAGAGGTCGCCTTCCGCTGCGAACACGACGGAGTCGCCGTGAAGGGCGGGATAGCGGTAGAAGCCTTTCTGTGGCTCGGCGGCTACGAGCCCGCAAACGAAAAGCGCGCAACAAGCGATGTACAAGGGTCGACGCATGTTCATCCTCCTGATAGAAGGTTCTCGCGCCATACCATCCGACTCCGTCCCGGACGCCACCAGGTGTAAAAAAGCCGTGCTGTGTGCAACATCGCTACATCATAGATTGACATCATGATGTTACTGGAGTAGGATCTCGAATATGAGAACGACCGTCACTATTCAAGACGAAGCGTTGGCCTTATGTAAAGACAAAGCTCAGCAGAAAGGGATCTCGCTAGGTGAGGCAATCACTGAGGCGATACTTGCCACGTACCGAGACTCGCCAGAAAAGGCTCGTTCCCGACGCTTCACGCTCCCCGTTTCCGGTAAAAGAGGCTTGCGCTCTGGCGTAGACCTAGACTCGAACGCCGGGCTCGAAGACGTCATGGAACAACGCCGGTGAACCTGCTAGATGTCAACGTCCTTATCTATTCTTTCAGGCGAGATTCGGAGCGACACGGCATGTTCCGAGCCTGGTTGTTAGAGCTCGTGAACGCGGATACGGCTTTCGCGATTTCTGAACAGGTGCTCACAAGCGTCATTCGCATCACCACGCATCCGAGAATCTTCAAAGAGCCAACGGCGCTCGGAGAGGCGATTGCGTTCACCGAGTCGATACAGCAGCACCCAAACTGCCGCGTCGTACGCTCTTCACCCAAGCATTGGTCCTCTTTTGTTCGACTCTGCAAAACCACGAACGCGAAAGCCAACCTGGTCACAGACGCCTGGTTCGCTGCTCTTGCGATCGAATCGGGCTGCACGTGGATCACAACGGATCGTGATTTCGCGCGCTTCCCCGGGCTCACATGGCAGCATCCTCTCGACCATTCGGCCGCCATCGAGAATCCTACATAGCCTCCTACCTTGGTCTATTGGACCGGACGAACCTCCATCTCGTAAATCTCTTCCAAAAGCCAGGGGTACTCCCCGTACGGTTTCGCCTCGGGCCAGATCTCGTCCAAGGTGTCGCCGTCGTAGAGGACACCGTTTTTCATGTGAACTTCCAAATGGGTGACGAACGATCTCACAGTTTCCTCGAAGCGCCGTGAAGATGTATCGTGAGGGCCTCATGGATGACGCGATACAGCGCGCGCGCGACAAGTGGCACTACCGTGGCCAAGTGCGTCCCGAGTTCGCCGAGACTCCGAAGGACGGACAGGAATCCGTATGGGACTACCCACGGCCGCCAAGACTGGAGGCCGATCGGCGCGAGGTGCGGGTGCTTTTTCGGGACACGCTTATCGCGTCGAGCGTCAATGCTTTGCGCGTGATGGAGACCGCGAGCCCACCCACATTTTATGTGCCCCCATCCGACATTCAGATGGCCTATATCGAGAAAGGCGTCGGGAGCTCGTCATGCGAGTGGAAGGGCGAGACGCAATACTGGTCCGTCCGTGTCGGCGAGGATGTGTTCTTGGAGAACGTAGGCTGGAGCTACCCGGAGCCACTTGATGGGTTCGAGAGGCTTCGAGGCTTTCTCTCGTTTTATCCCGGGCGGCTCACTTGCATCGTGGGCGGCGAGCAAGTGTACGCGCAGCCTGGTGGATTCTATGGTGGCTGGGCCACGTCGGACGTTCTTGGTCCCTTCAAAGGTGCCCCGGGAACAGAGTGGTGGTGACGTGGCTCACTGCTGCGCGTCCAGTCGGTTGTACTTGCGTAGAAGCTCCTGAAGCCGACCATGAGGGAGAGCATGGACCTTGTTTCCGTTGATACCAATCATGGTCTCCGCCGCCACCATCGCGTTGACGATCGACTCCTCCGTGGCTTCCGCTGTGGCTTTGAAAAGTGAAGACATGGCGTCGTTCGGCATCATTTTGAGACGGACCGTTTCCTTCCGGCTCCACGCGTCTGGGTTGGCGGTTGAGAACGCGATGAAAATGTCTCCAGAGCCGTTCGTACCTAGCCCTCCTAATCGACCAATGCCCAATGGAACACGGCGGGCCAATCGCTTTAATTGATGCGGCAATAGCGGGGCGTCCGTCGCGACGACGACGATGATGGAGCCGTTCTCACCTTGATTATTGGAATGGTACTCGGGCATCAAATCCGTGATCTCACGGCCAACCGGGACACCAGCAATCGTGAGCCCCTCTCGTCCACCGTAATTGCACTGCACGAGGACCCCAACCGTATATGGACCGACGCGGCGTGAGGCCGTACCAATTCCCCCTTTGAACTGATTGCAGACCATTCCGGTGCCGCCGCCAACGCCACCCTCTTGTACTGGCCCTGAAGCGGCACCGTTCAACGCTTGGAAGGCATGCTCCTTCTGAACATGAAATCCGTTAATGTCGTTGAGGCCACCGTCATAAGTCTCGGCAACGACAGGAAGCCCCCACCAGATTCCGGGAGCTAGCGGACCATTCAAATCTTCGTCGCGCATCCACTCGATCACTGCGTCCCTGACCACACCAACGCTATGTGTGTTCGTTATCATCACGGGTCCTTCGAGAAATCCGGACTCTTCGACCCACGTCGTGCCCGTCATCTCTCCGTTACCGTTCAGCGAGTACCAGGCAGCAAAGACGGGTGAGAAGGTCTTTCCGCGAGGCAAGATTGCAGTCACACCGGTGCGGATAGGTCCTTGACCTACCCGCAAGGGACCGTCGCCTTCGACGAGCGTCACATGCGCGACCGCCACGCCGGCCACATCGGTGATGGCGTTTAGCGGACCCGTCTCCCCGGCAAAGGGCACACCGAGCTCCCTTGCTCTGGGCTTGGATTGGGCTTGCACCGTCCCAACGCCCGATAACGCGAGATGGAGACCAAGAACTACAGAGACGGAAATGTGATTTCGCATTCTTATCACTCCTCCTGAGATTGCCTTCGCTCGTGCCTCAACGGTTACTATATGCGAACAATTTCGCAAAATGTTGCTGATGGCCGCCATCACGTCGATGGCAAGGAGGGAAGAAGATTGAGACTCATTTCATACGAGCACCAGGGTGCATCGGGCGTGGGTGTGATGCTCGACAACGAGCGCTTCGTAGCGCTTTCGAAAGCCGCACCGGATCTTCCGTCCCTTCCGTCAACGATGCGCGGCATCCTCGCGCTCGGGGAAGACGGACTCGCGAAGGCAAAAGCCGCGGCCGAAGGGCGGGAAGCGGACCATAAGCTCGCCGACGTCACGCTGCTCCCCCCTATCCCCGATCCGCCCGCCATCTGGTGCGTGGGCATCAACTACGCGGACCATCGCGAGGAGACGGGCCGCGCACCCACAAGCGAGCCGACGCTCTTCATGCGCATCCCGGCAAGCCAGGTCGCGCATGGCGATGCGATCATCCGCCCGAAAGCGTCGCACCAGCTCGACTACGAAGGCGAGCTCGCGGTGGTCATCGGCAGGACTGGCCGCCACATCCCTCAATCAGAAGCCATGAGCCATGTCGCAGGCTACTCGTGCTACAACGACGGCTCGGTGCGGGACTGGCAGCGCCATACGTCGCAGTTCGGCCCCGGTAAGAACTTCCATCGCACAGGCGGCTTCGGGCCGTGGCTTCTGACGGCGGACGAGCTCCCGAATCCCTACGAGCAGTCGCTCATCACTCGGGTAAGTGGCGAAGAGCTACAGCGCACCACGATCGACCTAATGGTCTTCAAGATCGAGAAGCTCATCGAGTACTTGTCGACAATCTACCCACTCAATCCGGGCGACGTCATCAGCACGGGCACGCCGGCGGGCGTCGGGTGGAAACGCGATCCGCAACGGTGGCTCGTCCCCGGCGATACTGTCAAGGTCGAGATAACGGGCGTCGGGACGCTGGTGAACACCGTCATCGACGAGGCATAGCTCGGGCGCAGCCTCTTTACGCACGCTCGTACGCCTCTCTCAGCCAGCCCATAAGCTCGGCGTCCACATCCTTCTTGCTCTCTAGGCGTACCCGGTGGGTGCACATCGCGTTGAAGCTTCCGGAAGACTCTAAGCGTCCGGCGGGGCGGACGCCTTTTAGATTGAGCCCGACATCGACCCGTGTCTTCGTCGACGGCTGGATCAGCGCGAACTGCTTGTTTCGGCGAAGACTCACATAGGTCTTCTTCGGGGAGATCTCGACATCCTTTCCGAGCTTCTTCACCGCCCGTACGAAGGCGGTGTAGATCGGCTTCAAGGCTTCTTTGCCGTCGTGTGAAGGGGTACAAGGTTAAATATAGGGCCCGGCCGGCGAGCGTTTCGCTCAACTCTTTCGAAAGCGCGAAATTGGCAGAGCCGCTGAGGACGAAGCGGCCAGGCGAGCGGTTTCGGTCAACCAGTTGCTTAACCGTAAGCAGAAGCTCGGGTGCACGCTGCGCTTCATCGACTGTGACTGGGGTTTCTCCTTCGAGCAACGCCTCCGGCTGTCTTCGCGCGGCCTCGAGCGCCGCGAAATCATCGAGGGAGAAATATCGACGTCCGCGAAATACCGGGTCTTGCTGTAGAAATGTCGTTTTCGGGCTTGTCGCAATCCGGTAACGACCACGACGGGTAAGGATTGAAGCGCCTCGCGAACGAGCCCCGAGAGCTCCCGCGGTCGATATCGGGCTGTCATGCCACATCTCGCATGCTCGCGCTTCTGAACTTCGACATGGTGGGAGACCACCAAGTTCTGAGTGAGTCCATACTTCGCCTCTACCGCACGCCACACTCACTGCCGTCTTTTCTCAACGACGTCGTGCAAGAGATGTTCGAAGTCGTCGGCGCCGGAAATTCGAGCTCCCTGGGTGGAAGACGGCTTCTCGATTTCGGAAGCAGCTTTCGCCTCCCCATCGTCGAGCCGTCAAGCAGCCGCGATCCCTTTTATTACTACATCGAGGATTTCTGGGGGCCGAGCGGTCACGAAGACATCGCCGAAGCCAGTCTCGGCGTTCACGCCCCGTGCTGCTCAACACGTGGCCCGACCCTTATATCGGGACGCAGCAGGACACGCTCGAGCGAGCCGACGCGACCCAGATGAAGCGAGCGGCGGTCATCGCCGGCGCATCGGCTTACATTTTGGCGCGCGCGGACGACGACGAGCTGCCCGCCTTGGTGCAAAACGCCGCCGCCAAAGCACGGGCGCGCCTCGCGACGGAAGAAGGCCGGGCGATGGATATCTTGACGAGCTCGTCACGTGCGGGTTTCGCCGATGATAGCGCGCTGGCGCGGACGATCATCTCTCATGCCTATGCGCGAGAGGCGGCTGCCCGAAAATGCGAGCTTATTCTTTCGCGGACCCTTAGCCATCGGCCCCATCGCGCGCCACTGCGGTCGACGCCAAGTTCGGATAACCCTCGTCGACCCCGACGATACGCCAGCGTCCCTGAACGCACGCGAGCGCACAGCTCAAGTTCCACCCCACACGAAGCAACTTCGTCGCGGCTTCCGGCGCTAGAAGTGGGCCGATATCCTCCGGCTCGGCGTTTCGATACACGCGTAGCCAAAACCGGCCAGGCCCGATGCGCGTGATGGGGTGGTCGTCCGTGTCGATATAGTCCCGATCGGCGAAAAATAGGGGGTCCACTCGAACAGCACTTTGAGCGAGAAGCCGCGCTGCCCTTCGGGCCCGGGGCCCGAGCTTGTTGCGCTCGCGAGCCAATGCCTTCGAAACCTCCACCTCGCCGCGGGTCACATAGCCTCGCTCAACGAGCCAGCGGCGCAGGTCGTCCACGACGTAGGAAGCCTTTTTATCGATGCGCTCCGACGTGAAGACGTTTCTTCGAACGTAGATTTCAGCGAAGAAGTCGAGCTCCGGAAGCAGTTTCTCCGGCCCGAAGACTTCGAAGAAATGCCGTTCGCAGTCGGGCGCTCGAGAGTGCTTCTCGCACAGCGCACGCTCGTCTTCGGGCAAGTTCCGATGACCGTAATTGTTGATGCAAAGCTCGAGGAAAAAGAGGACCCGCCGGTAGGCGGAGACCTCGCGTGGCGCGTGCGTCGCGGCACGGGTCTCGAGGTATTCCGAAAGAACCTCTCGAATGGTCGACGGGGGAGGTAGGGCGGGGTACCGAGAGCTCATGGCTATCTCCTGAAACGCCCTTACACCCGATTCTGTTAGACGGTGAAAGCGCGGAAATTCAACACGCTTACCGCCAATCGAGTGATCTAAAATAGGCTCCGTCTATGACCAACCAAACCCATCGGCTCGTCGTGCCCCGCGCGGCGCGCTACGTCACGGCTGGCTCGATCGAAGGACCGCTCGACGATGTCTGGATCCTGTGCCACGGCTACGGCCAGCTCGCTTCCGAGTTTCTCGGATTCGCCCGCGCGCTCGAGCATCCTCGACGCTTGCTCGTGGCGCCCGAGGCCCTGTCCCGCTTCTATCACGAAGACCACAAGAAAATCGGAGCCTCGTGGATGACCCGCGAAGATCGGGACGTCGAGATGGAGGATTACGTCCGCTATCTGGACTTGCTGCACGACCAGCTATTCGAGATCGTCGAGCGTGAGCGGGTCGAGCTTCGACTGCTCGGCTATTCTCAAGGGGCGGGAAGCGCGGCGCGATGGGCGGTGCGCGGGCGAGCCAAGATCGACCACCTCGTGCTTTGGGGCTCTCCCATGCCGCCGGAGCTGGGTGAGGACGCCGCCGACGCGCTTCGCGAAACGCGCCTGACACTCGTCGGTGGGTCTAGGGACGAATTCTTCACAGAGAAAGTCTGGGCGGATGAGCGGACCCGCCTGCACGCACTCGACCTCGTTTTCGACGAGCTGAGCTTCGAAGGCGGCCACCGTTTGGACGATGACACGTTGCGCGCGCTCGCAGGCTGAGGCATGCTTAAGCCCTTGCAACCTCCACTCATCGGCGTCGACGAAGTCTTGAAGCTACCCAATCCGGCCCCCGATGCACGGATCCCCTATGGCAGCGACCCTCTGCAGTTCGGAGATCTGAGGCTGCCCGAAGCCGAGGGACCTCATCCCGTCGTCGTCATTATTCACGGCGGCTGCTGGCGCTCGCAATACACTATCGAACACATTGGAAGCTTCGCCGACGCGCTGACCCGGGACGGCCTCGCGACGTGGACCATCGAGTATCGCCGGGTCGGCGATCCGGGCGGCGGTTGGCCGGGAACGTTCCTTGACGTAGGCGCTGCCATCGACCATATTCACCGGCTTCGCGAGGAGCACGCGCTCGATATCAGCCGCGTCGTCGTCGCCGGCCACTCCGCCGGCGGGCACCTGGCGCTTTGGGCGGGAGCGCGCAGAAAGCTCACAGACGCAGCACTTCGAGGCAAGGACCCGCTCGCACTCAAAGGTGTCGTCTCGCTGGCGGGGGTGGACAATCTTCGCCGGGCGATCGACGAAGGCGTCTGCGACAATATGGCGGCCGAGCTTCTCGGAGGCACCCCGGAAGAGGTTCCCGATCGCTACGCTGTCACCTCACCCATCGAGCTTCTGCCGCTCGGCGTGGCGCAGCATCTCGTAAGCGGCGCACGCGACCCCATCGTGCCCGAAGCTTTCGGGCGCGACTATTGCAGAGCCGCACGCGAAGCTGGCGATGAGGCTGTGCTGACCGTGATCCCGGACGCGGGACATTTCGAGCTCATCGCACCCTCGACGGCGGCGTGGCGGCAAGTGAAGAAAGCCATCTGGGAGATCGTCGAATGATTTGGCTCGAGCGCGCGTCGCAGATTCTCGACTTCACGTTGTTTCAGTTAGGCGGCAACCCCATCACGGTGCTGCACGTCGTGATGTTCTGCACAGCACTCGTCACCACGCACTTCCTCGCGCGTTCCGTCAGAAAGGTCTTGCACCGCTACCTCCTCAAAGACCTCGACGACGCGCCACGCTACGTCATCGTCCGCTTCACACAATATCTCGTTTGGATCGTCGGCATTGCAATAGCACTCGAGCTTCTCAATGTCGACTTGACCGCTCTCACCGTCGTCGCGGGCGCGCTCGGCATCGGCATCGGTTTCGGTCTGCAAAACATCGTCAACAACTTCGTCTCCGGTATCGTGCTGCTGTTCGAACAGCCGGTGCGCTACCGCGATCGCGTCACGGTGGAGAACATCGAAGGACAAGTCGAGCACATCAACTTTCGCGCGACCACGATTCTGACCAATGACAACATCTCCATCATTGTGCCTAATTCGCAATTCGTGAACCAAACCGTCGTGAACTGGTCGCATGGCGATCCACGCATCCGCATCCACGTTCCCGTGGGAGTGGCTTATGGCTCGGATGTCGAGCTCGTAACCCAAACGCTGCTCGGCGTGGCGCGCGAGGCCGAAGGTGTTTTGAACCGTCCGGAGGCCGAAGTGCGTTTTCTCGAGTTCGGCGATTCCTCGCTAAACTTCGAGCTTCTCGTTTGGTCCGACGAGCCGCCGAACTACCACCGGCTACGAAGCCAATTGAACTACGCCATCGACAAGGCGTTCCGCGAGCACAGCATCGAGATCCCCTTCCCGCAACGGGACGTTCATATCAAGACGCCCGCACCGAAGGAGATCGTGAAACTCTTCCGCGAGAACTAGGCAGCGGCAGCAGCGTCGGGCGACACCCGCCCTTTGTCGAGGATGTGCTCGGGAACACGTTTCAAATCCCAGATCAATCCGATCTTCGACAACAAGTAGAGGCCGTAAAACGTGATGTCGATCTCCCACCAGTAAAAGCCTTGGCGCGTCGCGGTGGGATAATGGTGGTGGTTGTTATGCCAACCCTCGCCAAAGGTCAAGAGGGCCAAAAACCAATTATTGCGGCTGTCGTCGCCCGTCTCGTAGCGCTGCTTTCCGAACAGATGCGACAAAGAGTTGATCGTGAACGTCGAATGGCCGAGAAGCACAGTCGAGACGAAGAAACCCCAGATCAGCATTTGCGAGCCCGAAGTGCCGAGACCCGGCGCGTAGGTTTGGAGCAGCACACCCAAGCCGTAGCAAGCGGTGCCTAGAAGGATAGGAACGAGCACGTCGATGCGATCGAGAATGCGAAGCTCCGGAAACTTGGCGAGGTCGGGCACGAGCCGGATGCGGGTCGCCGCGTTGGCGCGGTCGAAGACCCAGCCGACGTGGGAGTAGAAGAAGCCCCGCTGCATGGGCGAGTGCACGTCTTCTTCCTGATCCGAATATTGATGATGACGCCGGTGATGGGCGGCCCACCAGAGAGGGCCTTTCTGAACGGAAGCGTTTCCGACCATCGCGAATAGAAACTGGAACCAGCGCGAGGTCTTGTAGCTTCGATGGGAGAGATAGCGATGATAGAAACCGGTAATCGCGAACATCCTCGCTGCATAAAGGGCGAGACACACGGCCACGGCTATCCAGCTTATGCCCACCCAAAACACGCCGAGGGCCACGACATGAACCGCGGCATACGGAATTGCAGAAGCCCAGGAAATACCGCCGTCGGCAGCCTCAGCCTCTAAATCGGTTACTGGCGTAATCACTACAGCTCTCCTCTAAGGATGGGGAATTAGGGGTTAAACGAGGAGCCTTCCTCCGTGGGAAACAGGCTCACGACCGCCGGAACGGGTCCATGATATAGCAACACGGCTCCTAGCGTAGCATGGAAAGGCTCATGAGCCCAAAGGCGAGCGGAGTCGGCTAGAATTGAGCTCATGGCGGGGCGGGGCGAGGCGAGGCGAGGACGCACCATTCTTCCCGACGTCTTGGGACTCAAGCTCGAGGACGTCGAAAAGCCCGCCACGAGCGCAACACTCTTCGGGAACGAGGCTCCTCTCGAGCTCGAGGTCGGCTCGGGTAAAGGGACCTTCCTCGTGTCGGAATCGAAGATCCGACCGGGAGTCAATTTCCTCGGGGTCGAATATGCGCGCCTCTATTGGCGCTTCGCCGAGGCCTGGCGCCGGCGGAACGCCTGCGAGAACGTGCGCGTCGTGCTCGCACACGCGGTTACTTTCATCCGCGATTATCTCGAAGACGAGAGCTTGCACGCCGCTCATGTCTATTTCCCGGATCCTTGGCCCAAGACCCGCCATCGCAAACGGCGCTTCGTCCAGCCCGATCGCATCGAGCTTCTTGCTCGGAAGCTGAAGCCGGGCGCCCGACTCCAGATCGTCACGGACCACGCTGTCTATTTCGATCAGATTCAGAAGGTCGTCACGGATTCTTCGTTGACGGTCGTCGATTTCGACATGCCCTCTTCGGCCCTGGAGCGGGAGATCGTCGGCTCGAATTTCGAGCGCAAGTACCAGCGTGAGGGACGGCGCCTTCACGCTATCGCGGCCCAGCGCGTTTAATTCTTTAACCGGTCCGCGCGGGGATTCTCCCGCGATCCTCGTCACACACTCGAGCTAAAGTGCTTGTCCATAACACGTTGCGGCTGCACCCATTTGGGAGCAGTGCTACCGTCAAGCCGAAAACGTCGCCAAGCTACTCGTAGCGGAGCGCTTTCATCGCGTCGATCCTCGCCGCCTGGCGCGCCGGGACGGCGCTTGCCAAGAGCACCGCAGCACCAAGGAGCACCGCCACGACGACAAAAGTCAGCGGATCAAAAGGCTCGACCTCGAACAAGACGCTCTGAAGGTAGCGACTCAGCCCAAAGGATACAGCAAGACCAAGCCCCAAACCCCAGAACAAGATCTTCCATCCCTCTGCGAGCACGAGGCGAATGATGTCCGAAGAGGTCGCACCGAAGGCAAGCCGTACGCCGGTCTCCCGCGTGCGCTGGCTGACCGAATAGCTGATGACGCTGTAGACGCCAGAAACCGCAAGGATCAAAGCAAGTCCCGCGAATAGCCCGAGAAGCACCGCATAAAGCCGCGGGCGAGCAACGGAGTCTCGGAGGCGCTCGCTCATGGGCCTCAAATCCGCCACCGGCAGCTCGGCATTGATCTCCTGGATGCGGCGACGCATTTCCTGAACGATTCCGTCTTGTCGAGGATCGACCCGCACGGCGACGCTCATCGTCGCAAGTATCATCCCCGCCATGCGATCCGGAATCTGGCGATAGTCCAGATAGAGCTCGGGCTCCGGTTCCGCATCGAGGCCTTCCTGACGCACATCCGCCATGACCCCAACGATTTCGCCCAGTCGCTGAATACGTTTTCCTAAGGGATCTTCGTCCTCGAAATAACGTGCGGCGAGCGCCTCGTTGATCACGACGACCGGGGGCGCGCCCGCACCATCACTCTGTTCGAGACCACGGCCGCGAACGAGTCGAACGCCGAGAGCTTGAAAAAATCCCGGGCTCGTGACGCGCATACTGGCGCGCGGCATGTTCATCCGATCCTCGACTGGTGGACGGCCCTCGATGGCGAGGGACGTAATGAACCGCCCTTGATCGAGAGGGAGTTGGTTGACGATGCCGCTTGCGTGAACCCCGGATATCGCGTCGAGAGACTCTCGCAAGCGATCGTAGAACGCCCGTTGCGCCGGCCCGCCTTCATATTTCGTCGCTGGCAAGTTGACGCGAAATGTAAGAACGTTCGTCGGCTCGTAGCCAGGATGAACACTCGAGAGCGTCGTGAAGCTCCGGAACATGAGTCCAGCCCCGACGAACAGAATGAGCGCAAGCGCGACTTCGGTCACGGCGAGCAGGCTGCGGAGACGACCGGAGGTAACCTGTACTAGCCTGGTGCCGAGGCCTTTGAGACCGGCGACAAGATCGACTCTGCCGGCGCGTATCGCGGGGACGAACCCCACGAGAACGGAGACCACAAGGGCCACGACGAGGTTGAAGACAAGCACCGTCCCATTGATGCCGACGTTCTCGAGAAGCGGAAGATCAGACGGCCGCAAAAGACGCAACATGCGGACGCCCCAATAGGCAACGAGGACGGCAGCCGTTCCCCCAGCGAGGCCGTAAACGACGCTCTCGAGAAAGAGTCTCTGCATGAGACGGCCGCGGCCGGCGCCGAGCGCCGCCCGAACGGCTAGGTCACGCTCCCGTCCCTGCGCGCGCACGAGAAAGAGGTTCGCGACATTCGCGCAGGCGATGAGAAGGACGAACCCGACGGCGCCGAGAAGCACCAGAAGCGCCGGGCGGACTGGAGCAACGAGCTGCTCGTGGAGAGAAGTCAGATGAATCGCGACGCCTTCGTTCATCCGCTGCGCCATCTCGCTCGTTCCGCGCAAGTTGTTCAAGAACGTCTCAGCCGCCGCCTCCGCTTGCCCGACCGTGACCCCCGGTTTGAGCTTGGCGATGACGGGAAGGAGCTCGATGCGCATTTCCCCAGGCGTTGCCGGCTCGACCGGCGCCATGGTCATCGGCACCCAGAACTCTGTATTCGGATCCGGGAACTGAAACTCGGGCGGCATGATGCCGACGACCGTATAGTTCGAGCCGTCGAGCTGGATGTCTCGGCCGACGAGCGTCGTCTCGGCGCCAAAAACGCGCTGCCACAAGTTGTAGCTCAGCAGGACAACGCGATCCCTGCCGGGTATCTCCTCGTCCTCGGCGAAATAGCGGCCGTGAAGCGGTTCGACGCCGAGCATCGGAAAAAGGGCCGGGGAGACGTTCTCACCTTCGATGCGCCGCGGCTCGGAGCCCCCGGTCAAGTTGAAGCTGACATTGCCAAGGGCAGCCATCCCTTCGAAAACGTCGTTTTCGTCACGCCACGCGCGATAGTGATCCAAAGAGAACGCCGCCATCTGCTCGGCATTCGGGCCCATGCGAGGCCGGGCCTCCCAGACCCTCACGAGGGATTGAGGGTCTTCATAAGGTAGCGAGCGCAGGAGCACGGTGTAGACCGCGCTGAAAATCGCCGTGTTGAGACCAATGCCGAGAGCGAGCGGGATCACGACGAGCGCCGTGAAGCCCGGACGCGCGACGAGGCCCCGCAACGAGTGCCTCAAATCCATCAAGATCGTATCCATAAGCGTAGAAATGCGCGAGCCCGCTTTTGGTTCCAGTCTATTCTACTTCTGTTGTTGGTCTCGAAAAAACGCGAACCCGACTGTGAACGTCGAAGACCAGCCGCTCAAGTTGCCATTCGCGCGGCCCGCGTTGCCCACGAAACGGTATCCGAGGCCAAAGGCGAGCCGTACGACCCGGGTAACCAGCGCGTGCGCACGATGCGCACCCGCGTCAAGGACGTGCCGTTGCCGCCGACCTAGGTCCAGTTGTCGACTGCAAGCCCCGCGACCCGCGCGAATTCTTTCGTGTTGTCGGTCACAAGCTTGGCGTTCAAACTGACGGCGTGGGCCGCGATGAGAAGGTCCATGGGACCGATCGGCGTCCCTTCGCTCTCGAGTGCGGTACGAATGGTTCCATAGGCGCTGGCTGCAGGCTCGTCGTATAGAGCGATCTCGAACGGACTGAAAAATCGGTCAAGCGCTTCATGATTGCGCCGGGGTTGCGCGCTCTTGCTGGCGCCGAACCGCAGTTCGGCTACGGTGACGACGGAAAGACCGACATCTTCCGTCGGCATCGCGACGAGCCGGTCCAAGACTGTTTGGGGATTCTGTTTGATGATGTAGATACAGATGTTCGTATCCAACATCACCTTCACGAAAAAGCCTCGTCACGTTTCTGCTGCTCGGGTTGGTGGCGTCCGCCGTCCATGAAATCTTCAGAGAAATCTCCGAGACTTTCGAGAAACGGCTTCCATGATTTCCTTTTGGGTCGGAGGATCAGCAGGTCCCCGCGGCGCTCGATCTCTACTTCCGTACCCTCCAACTGGAACTCTTTGGGAATGCGGACCGCCTGGCTGTTCCCGCTCTTAAAAATCTTAGCTATTTTCGAGACCACTTATTCACTCCACGCGCTTGCTGATGTATATACTAAAGTATACACATGTAGGGGGGCGGGTCCAGCCATCTCAATCCCTAAACAAAGATTGTCTATAATCCCGGCGCCGATGCCGCTTCTGACCGTCGACGCCGTGACTTACGAGATCGGCGACCACTCCCTATTACGCGACGCCTCTCTCGTACTCGAGCCGGGCGAGCGCGTTTGCCTCATCGGGCGCAATGGCGCCGGCAAAACCACCTTGCTCCGCCTCATCGCCGGAGACGAGAAGCCCGATGCCGGCCAAATCAAGCACAAAGCAGACCTCCGCATAAGCCAGCTTGCACAGACGCTCCCCGACGTCGGCGCGGCCACGGTTCGCGATCACGTCGCGGCTGGATTGCGCCCGCTGCAAGTTCTGGTCGACGAATATCACCGCATGACGGCAGAGAGCCTGGACGCCGCGGGACTCCGCAAGCTCGAGAAGCTTCACCACCGTATCGACGCCGAGTCCGGGTGGGATCTCGAAAAGCGCGTGGAAAGCTTGATGCTCGAGATGGGCTTGCCCGCGGACCGAAAGATGGAAGCGCTGTCGGGAGGCTGGCGCCACCGAGTGGACCTCGCGCGTGCGCTGGTCTCCCGTCCCGAGGTTCTGCTGCTCGACGAGCCGACGAACCATCTCGATCTCGACACGATCGAGTGGCTCGAGGAACGCATGCGAGGGTTCTCGGGCGGCTTGCTCTTCGTGACGCACGATCGCACGCTTCTCGAGCGGCTCGCGACCCGAATCGTCGAGCTCGATCGGGCGACGCTCACGAGCTGGCCGGGGGATTATAAGAATTTTCTTCGCCGGAAAGAGGCGGTGCTCGAAGCCGAAGAGCGCGCCGAGGCTTTGTTCGACAAACGCCTGGCGGAGGAAGAGTCGTGGGTCCAGCAAGGCATCAAGGCAAGGCGCACGAGAAACGAAGGGCGCGTGCGTGCGCTCGAAGCGATGCGGAAGGCTCATGGGGAGCGTGTACAGCGCGAGGGCACGGCGCGGATGCGTGTCGAGCGGGCGCGGAGCTCCGGACGCCGAGTCATCGAGCTCGAGAATGTCGGTCACGGTTATGGCGAGGACCGCTTGTTCGAGAACCTCTCGCTCAAGCTCCTTCGCGGTGGCCGACTCGGGCTCATCGGAAATAACGGCGTCGGGAAGACGACGCTCTTGCGCATCATGCTCGGAGAGCTCGAGCCCGAGTCGGGCACGGTGAAGCTGGGAACTAAGCTCGAGATCGCTTATTTCGATCAGCTTAGGTGCGATCTCGTCCCCGACAAGACCGTCGCAGAAACCGTCAGCGACGGAGGCGAGTTCGTGAACATCGACGGGAACGATCGCCACGTCATTGGCTATCTCGGCGCTTTCTTGTTCAGTCCCACGCGGACGCGCTCCAAAGTCTCGGCGCTTTCGGGAGGCGAGCGCAACCGGCTCGTTCTCGCGCGCTTGTTCGCCCGTGCGTCCAATCTGCTCGTGCTCGACGAGCCAACGAACGATTTGGATCTCGAGACACTGGAGGTTTTGGAACAGCAGCTCGTGGACTACAAAGGGACTTTGATCCTCGTCAGCCACGACCGCACGTTCCTCGATAACGTGGTGACGAGCACACTCGTTTTTGAGGAGGGCGGCGTGCTCCAACAATACGTCGGCGGTTACAGCGATTGGGCGCGGCGCGGCCGTGCGCTGGCGGTGAAGGAAGGACCCGCCACGCCAGCGCCCCGCGACGAGGTGAAGCCGAAGCCGCGCGGAGGCACGACTCGGTCGTCGACCAAGCTGAGCTACAAGCTCAAGCTCGAGCTCAAGGCTCTCCCGAAGAAGATCGAAGCGTTGGAGCAAGAAGTCGCAGCGCTCGAGGAACGCACGGGCGCGTCCGACTTCTACGCACAACCTTTCGAAGAGGTCAAGCCTGTGCTCGAGCAGCTCGAGGTGGCCAAGACGTCCCTCGATCGGGTGCTCGAGCGGTGGATGGAGCTCGAGGAGCAAAATCCTGCGCCCGATCGCAGTTAGAGTTCACGGATCCGCTACATCGAAGCTCGCGTCGCGTGCAACGGCGGACTGCATTTGCGTATGATCGCCGGTCCGCGGAAGTTTGTTCACTTTCAAGGAGAAGAAAGATGTCTGCAATAAGCCGTTTACTGCTGATTGGTCTGTGTGTCCTTCCGCTGGCGTTTTTGGCGTGTATGGATACCCGCGACGTTGAAAAGCCCAGCGACACCGAGGAGATCGCTGACGTGGTGGGAAACGTTCGGTTCGAGACATCCTGCGGCGAAGACGTCCAAGGTCCTTTCGACAATGCCGTCGCCATGCTCCACTCCTTCGAGTTCGAAGAAGCCCGCGGAATGTTCGAGGCGATTGCCGAGGACGCCGACTGCGCGATGGCTCATTGGGGTGTGGCCATGACCTACTACCACCCCTGTGGGCGCCGCCGACGGAGGACGAGCTGAGATTGGGCGCGGAAGCGGTAGAGAAAGCGAGAGGCCTAGAAGCGACAGAGCGAGAGACACTCTACATCGCGGCCATTGGAGCTTTCTTCGATGATGCGGAGAGTCTCGGCCATCGAGAGCGCGCCGTTCGCTACGAGGCCGCGATGGCAGAGGTGCACGGCCAAAACTCAGACGACCGGGAAGCCGAGATTTTCTACGCCCTCGCCGCCCTGAGCAACGCCGACCCGACAGACAAGACCTACGCGACGCAGAAGCGAACGGGCGGCATGCTCGAGCCGCTATTTCTCGAGATGCCGAACCATCCGGGATTGGCGCACTACATCATCCACAGCTACGACGTTCCCGCGTTGGCGGAGCGTGCCGTCGACGCCGCCCACCGCTATCTCGACATCGCGGCCTCCATGCCCCACGCACTACACATGTCGGGACATATCTTCACTCAAATGGGGATGTGGGAGGACTCGATTAACGCGAACACCCGCTCGGCAAAAGCGGCCCGAGAGCGGGGGGAGCGCCTCGGGGTGAGGGGGCAGGCCCAAGTCAACGAGTTGCATGCCCTGGACTATCTTGTGTATGCCTACTTGCAACGGGGCCAGGACGAGGACGCGGGGCGCGTCGTCGAGGACATTGAATCGCGAAACGATCTGAACTGGCGCAACTGCGTTGTGAGCTTCAACGCAGGCGCCGCCCCTGCGCGCTACGCGTTAGAAAGACACGATTGGGAAGCGGCCGCTTCCCTGAAGCCGCTCGAGGCCGCCGAGAAGGCGGGCGGAAATTACGAGGTCAGGAATGCAGTCATCTTGCGTTACTGGGCGCGCATCGTGGGCGCGGCTCGCAGCGGGCAGGTCGAACAGGCAGAGGGCGAGCTCGTCGAGCTCGAGAGGCTTTCGAGTGAGATGCAAACCGCTCAGTCGGTCTGGGCGCGTAACACGAGCAAGGTCTTGCGACGTCAGGCGGCGGGATGGCTGGCTCTGGCAAAGGAAAATCCGGAGCTGGCCTTGGAGCTGTTGCGATCCGCCGCCGAGCTGGAGAGCGCGACCGATAAGAGCGCCCTGAGCTCAGGCCGGGTCCTCCCTGCTCACGAGCAACTGGGGGACATGCTGGCCGAGCTGGGCCGCCCGCAAGAGGCGGTGGCCGCGTACGAAGCTTCGCTGAACCAAGCTCCGCGTCACATCAATAGCTACATCGGAGCGGCCCGAGCGGCGCAGGCTGCCGGCGAGCCCGAGGCCGCTCACGGCTATTACGAGAAGCTGTTGGAGCTGGTAGCCGAAGACAGCACGCGCGCCGAGCTGGATGAGGCGAGAAGCGCTTTGAGCGAAACCTCGTCGTAGTGCAACGTGGCGGCTATCCAACATGGCCAATGGCCTGGTTTCCGGAGGGCGATCGTCTGCTCTTCGAGGAATTCCAGCCCGACACCGAGCGTGACATCGGAATCATGCCCGTCGACAAACCAGACGGCCACCAAATGATTCTGTCCAGCCGTTTTAGTGAGCATCCGGCAGGGCTTTCTCCCGGCGCTACATGGATGGCTTACGGATCCAACGAAACAGGAAAGCATGAGATCTACGTGCGACGCACGAGTGCGGTCGGAGGCAAGCTGCTAGTGGACTGTAACATATAAACGTTTAGTGATAGTATACCTCTCATGGAAGAGAGAACGAGTGTTGTATTGACCGGAGCGGAACGGAAGGAGCTTGGTAAACGAGCTTCGAGCCGAAGCGGTCGCGCTGACGACGCGCGAATTGCTCGGACATTGGTTTTATTGGCCGACGGTGCGAGCTACACAGAGGTCCAGCGGACAGCAGGCTGTACGGCGCCTTTTGTCAGCAAGTGGAAACGCCGCTTCTTGGAGGAACGTCTTGCAGGTCTGTATGCGCGTCACGAGGGACGTCCAGTTCAGGTGCTCACACCTCGGATGGAAGCCCGGATTCTTTCATGGACGCAGAAGACGCCGACCGACGGCTCGACTCATTGGAGCACGCGCCGACTTGCCAAGAAGTTGAGAATCCATCACATGGCGGTGGCGCGCACTTGGAAAAAACAATCCCTCTCGGCGCATCAAAACCACTAAACGTTCAGCTGTTACAGTCCACTAGTGTCCACTGCAGGCGGCACGCAGCCAGTGTGGTCGCGCGACGGCACTGAAATTTTCTACCGAAACGGAGCTCGAATGTTTGCTGTCTCCGTAACGAACACCAACGACGAACTTACGCTCGGAGAGCCGAAAGTCCTGTTCGAAGGGGAATTCGCACCGGGGTTATTCGGGTTCGTGAACTACGATGTCGCCGCGGACGGGGAGGCTTTTCTCATGCTCCAGCAGCTCGAAGGCTCCGAGGTCTCAATCGTCGTCGTGTTGAACTGGTTCGGAAGAGTTGAAACAACTCTTTCCCGCAGATGACTAGGTCACGCCTTCTACTTGTACGCCATCGCCTCTAGTCCGAGGTAGCGGCGGTGCAGGGCGACCTGGCCTAAATGGTAGCCGTCGTGCTGCGTCAAGAAGGTAAGCGCCCCGAGAACGGTCGCGCCGCGTTCTATGGGGAACTCGAAAGATGGCTTTGCCTCGAGATCCTGCTCGCTCAGCTCTTCGAGTCGATTCGTTAGTTTCTTCGACACGTCCGCCCACGCGTCACGGAGCTCGGCAAGGGCTGGAAAAGCCTCGAAGTCTTCGCCGCCCTTTTTGCCTTCGAGAAGATCTTTAAAAGGACAGTCGAGCTCGACGCCCGCCGTGCGTAAAAGAAAGTAGCGCGCGTCGAGCATGTGAAGCGCGAGAAAGGCGACGTGATTCGTTCCCTCTTTCGGTCGCTCGAGGGCCATACTGTCGTCGACACCGTGGAGACGGTTCAGTAACAGGCGCGTGTTCACGTCGAGCGTGTGCTCGAGTGGCAGCACCGATGGGTGCATGGCGTCTTACCTCGTATAGGTTTGGAGGAGGCCATCCTCCTTCATCAACGCTTCGATCGCGTCCATTTCCATCGGGACGAACCCCGACAGGTTTTCCGCTCCGTCCTCGTTAATGAGGATGACGTCTTCGAGGCGAATATAGATCTGTTCCTCGGGAATGCGAAATTGCGGCTCGATCGTAAAGACCATACCGGGGACGAGGCTTCCGTCATGGACGCCGACATCGTGGACGGCCATCCCCACACCATGCCCGAGGCGCGCGGGACGCCGGCTCGCGCGCTCCCGATAGGCGGCCACGAAACGCTCTGCCGCTTCTCGGTAGATCGGCTTCGTGAACTTCCACGTTTCGAGAATGTCCGCCATCTTGTCCGCGGCGTCGTTCATGATCGCGTTGACGTTGCCCGGACGGATCGAATCGAGGATGGCTTTGTAATAGGCCAGATAGAACCCGTAGAGATCGCGCTGCCACTCATTGAAGCGGCCGTTCACGGGCCACTGGCGGGTCACGTCGCTCGAGTAGTAGCCGACATCGGGAGCGTAGTCCATCAGAAGCAGCTCGCCGTCTTTGAGCTCGCGCTTGCCGCGGTGGTAGTGGGGGTACCAGGCGTTCGGCCCGCCCGCGATGAGCGAGTAATAAGCATCCGACTGCGCGCCTTCTTTGAAGAAGATGAACTTGGCGACCGCGTCGAGCTCGTACTCCATCATGCCGGGCCTACTCGACCGCATCGCTTCCATGAGCGCAAGCCCGGAAAGGCGCGTCGCTTTGCGGATCAGCTCGATCTCGCGGGGACTCTTGACGAGGCGAAGCTGGTCGAGGATCGAAGAGAGATCCTCGATCTTGAATTGCGGGAACCTCTCTCTCAGCCGCGCAAGAAAGTGCGCTCCGCGTGATGGTCGGCCGTCCCACGGATCGTTCGCTACGTCTGAGGCCGCGCGGGTGGCGAGGTCGCGGGCCGTCGCCGCACCTTCGGCGGGCTTGAAGGCTGCGTAGAGCGTCGGGACACGCCCGCCCCAGGCGAAGCGTGCGAGATGCTCACTCAACAGATCCACGCCGTGGACCGCGTCGACACCGGATAGCTCGCGGGTGAGCTCGTCGTCTTCGGCGGAGAGAAGCTTGCCTTCGCTCGACTCGCGGCGCGGGTTTCGGTGCAGCAGGTAAAGACGGGTCTTGCGCTCAGTGCCGTCGAGCAGAAGATAGGCGTGCGGCGTCTCGATGCCCGAGAGGTAGTAAAACGAGTTCGTCTGCCGGAAGCGAACGTAGCCGATGGGGCTCGACGCACCTTGCACGAGGGCTATTGCGTTCGGGCCAATCGCGTCGAAGACTTTGTCACGCCTTGCTCGAAACTCCTCGGGCGAGAAATCTTGAGTGAAGAGCGGCACGTCTTGACCACTTACGGTGGCCGCGAGCAAAACGATGGCGAGAAGATAGCGTGTCATGGTCATGTTAGGTCCGTGACTCCGTTGACGGGAAGGGCGAGCTTCGATCTATCGATCACCGCGCCGCCTTTTATCACCGTGTGTATTTTCTTGGCGTTGTCGATATCGACGGTGGGGTCCGCGTCCAGTAGAACGAGATCGGCGCGTTTGCCGACCTCGATCGTCCCGAGCTCGTCTTCCATCCCGAGAAAAATCGCGCCATGTAGCGTCGCCATCCGGATGGCGTCGAGCGGTGAGATGCCACCACCCACGAGAAGCTCTAGCTCGCGATGAACGGCGGGGCCAAAGCTCTGGTCGGTGCCGAGAACGACGATGCCGCCGGCTTCGTTCAAGAGGCGCAGGTTCTCTTGCGCGACGGGGGTCATGACCTTCATCCATTGCGTCCAGCGGCGCTCTTCCCATTCGCGCCTGGTCGCCCCTCGCAATCGCTCGATAGCACTCGGCAAAAGCGTCGCGCGGTAGAGAGGCTCATCGAGAAACTCCGGATGGTCGACGAGGCGGCCATAGCCGTCTCCTATCGTGAGCGTCGAGACTTGCGGAATGCGCTTGACCCCCATCATGTTGAGATAGCGCTCGCTGACGGGCGCCTGGATCACGGGATGGGCGAGCGTGTCGACACCGGCATAGATCGCATCCCAAGCTCGAAGCTCGTTCGAGGTGTGGATCGTCGTGCGGATGCCGTGCTCGTGATAGTAGCGGATGACTTGCTGGAGCAGATCCACGGGCATGTGGCGAATGAGAGGGCGTGTGCCCCAACCGTGCTCGTCCTGGGTAATCTTGAGGATGTCGGGCTTTCTCGCGATATGTTCATCGAGCTTTTTCCGATCGCGCGCGAAGTCTTCGACGGTGACGGCGCCGCGTCCGCCATGGCCGCCTGGAGCGGTCACGACGCTCCCCATCGCAAAGATACGCGGCGCCACAATTTCGCCGCGTCGTTCCTGATCACGCAGCGCAAAGATGAAATCAGGAGAGTTCCCCGCGTCGTAGATCGAGGTCACGCCGCTATACAGATAGCCGTAAAGTGCGCGCAGACCGTCGCCCGGCGAGCTGCCGGCGCGGCCACCTCTGAGATGCACATGCATATCCATGAGACCGGGTATCGCGAATTTACCCGTTACGTCGAGGCGCTCGGCGCCCGGTGGTACGTCGACATCTTTAGAAACGGCGACGAAGCGGCCGCGATCGATGACGATGCTCACGCCTGTCACGGGGGCCGACCCGGTCCCATCAATAACGGTGATGTTGTCGATAACCAGTGCGGGCTGGCCGCTCGCTCGCGCTGGCGCCAGCGCAACGAGCCCGAGTACGATAAGCAAAGAGTTCCAGCGATCCATGTCACGCATCATAACTAGCCGCGGTCTCTAGGGCCACAATGGAGGTCTTATGTTCAAAGTCATGACGGGATTCTTCAAAGCGGTCGCCACAGTATTGGCCATGCCGTGGCTCATCTGGCTGGCCATGCTAGTCGGGGTGAACGCGATCGTGCCGCTTTTCTTGCTCGATCATCGCGAAGCACAAGTCGTACTCGGCACGACGATGCTCGCCCTGGTCATTCAGCTGGTCATTTTCAAATCCAAAGGCTATGTGCGCCTTCTCGGGATCGGCCATCTTCCATGGCTTCCTGTCGTGCTGTGGCTCGCGAGCCGGATGAGCGAGATCGGAACCGAGACGCTGTTCGGGCAATGGGTCCTCGCCGTCATTTTCCTCGACGGTCTGTCGCTCGTCATCGATGCCATTGACGTCGGGCGCTACATCAATGGAGACCGCACTCCCGCGACGACGCTCGAAGACGCGTGATAAGATTCGAGGCCATTCGCTCCTTCTAGGAGGTTCGTCATGGCCCTGTCCCACCGTGTTTTTTGTCTGGTGTTCTTTGCGCTTTTGGCGGGCGCTCTTAGCGCTCAGGAAACCGTCGACTATCAGATGCCGCCTCAGGCGATGGTCGATATCGCCGATGCAGCGCCCACGCCCGGAGTCGTCGTCGACCCGACCAAGACGTGGCTTCTCGTGCTCGAAAGACGGAGCTTGTCCTCGATACGCGAGCTCTCCGAGCCTGAGCTTCGGCTCGCGGGTCTCCGGATCCAGCCGGCGACCAACACGCGCAGCCGGCGGCGCGTCGCCAGGCATATAGAGCTCGTCGCCGTCGCCGATGGGTCGACGCGCAGTGTCACCGGGCTTCCGAGTGGAGCTCAAATCGATGACGCCAGCTTTTCCCCCGACGGCAGTCTTGCAGCGTTCTCGCTGACAACGGCCGCGGGCATGGAGCTCTGGACCCTCGACGTCGCTTCAGGCGCCGCGAAGCGCGTGCTGGAAGATCTCAACGGTGTGTTTCGCGGACAGCCTTACGCGTGGCTATCGGACAGCCGGAGCCTCGTCGTGAAAGTCGTGCCGGAAGACCGCGGTGCGCCGCCAGAAGCTCCTAGTGTCCCGTCGGGACCCATCGTGCAAGAAGCGAGCGGAACAAAATCTGCGGCCCGCACTTATCAGGACCTCTTGACGAGCCATCACGACGAAGCGCTCTTCGAGTATTACGGTCAGACGCAAGTCGTGCGCGTGAGCGTCGAGGGAGCGGTCCATAAGCTCGGAGCTCCGGGGCTCATCGCGCGCGCGGCGCCGTCTCCGGACGGCGAGCACGTCCTCGTCGAGCGGCTAGAGCGCCCATTCTCCTACCTCGTGCCGTATTACCGGTTCGGCCACCGCATCGAGGTCCTGGACATGTCGGGCGCGCTCGTCAGCGAGGTCGCTCGCTTACCGCTCGCGGAAGACGTCGCCATTGGACGCAACGCCGTACGAACGGGGCGGCGCGATTTCGGCTGGCGCGCAGATGCGGAGGCGACGCTCTACTTTATCGAAGCTACAGATGGAGGCGACCCACGCGCCGAAGCCAAGTTTCGAGACGTGGTTTACACGTGGAGCGCGCCGTTTACGGGCGAGCCCGAGCCGCTCATCTCGCTCGGCCTGCGCTTCGCCAGCGTCCATTGGGGAAGCGACGCCGTAGCTCTCGTTACGGAGTGGTGGTGGGCGACGCGGACGCGGCGTGTGTTTCGTGTGAAGCCGGGAACCAGCGACGAGCCCCCAAAGATGGTCTTCGACTATTCCTACGAAGATCGCTACAACGCGCCCGGCTCGCCGCTCATGACGCACAACGCACGCGGCTCGCTCGTTCTCGCGACCTCGGCGGACGGCAAATCGATCTACTTGAGAGGCGAGGGTGCCTCGCCTGAAGGCGACCGTCCTTTCATCGATGCGCTCGATTTGGAGAGCGGCGCCAAAACGCGCCTGTTCCACTCCGAAGCTCCGTATTACGAGATGCCGATCGCGTGGATCGACGCCGAGGCGGGACACCTTCTAACGCGGCGCGAATCGCGCGACGAGCCGCCGAACTATTTCGTGCACGCGTCGGGGGATGTGCGGGCGGTGACACACTTTCCGAATCCTTATCCGGGGCTCGAAGGCGTTGGGCGCGAGCTCGTCCGTTACGACCGCGAGGACGGCGTGAAGCTGAGCGCGACCCTGTACACGCCCGCCGGCTACACCTCCGAGGATGGCCCGCTTCCGATGCTCGTATGGGCTTATCCGCGTGAGTACAAGAGCGCGAGCGCCGCCGCACAAATCCGGGACTCACCCTATCGTTTCTCGCGCGTGAGCTGGGGCTCGCCGCTTTACTGGCTGACCCAAGGCTACGCCGTCATGGAAGGCGCGACGATGCCCATCATCGGCGAAGGGGACGTAGAGCCGAACGACACTTACGTCGAGCAGCTCGTTGCGAGCGGCCGAGCGGCGGTGGACGAAGCGGTGCGGCGAGGTATAGCGGATCGCGATCGCGTCGCTATCGCCGGTCACTCCTATGGCGCGTTCATGACGGCGAATCTTCTCGCCCATTCCGACGCGTTTCGCGCCGGCATCGCGCGAAGCGGCGCTTATAACCGTACCCTCACGCCCTTCGGCTTCCAATCCGAGCAGCGTACGTACTGGGAAGCGCCGGAGATCTATTTCGCCATGTCGCCCTTCATGCACGCGCAGAAGATCAACGAGCCCATCTTGCTCATTCACGGTGTCGCCGACAACAACTCGGGAACGTTCCCCATTCAAAGCCGCCGGCTCTATCACGCGCTCAAAGGACACGGCGCGACCGCGCGTCTCGTGATGCTCCCCCACGAGAGCCACGGCTATCAGGCGAGAGAATCCGTCATGCACACGCTCTGGGAAATGAACGTGTGGCTCGACAAGTACGTCAAGAACGCTCCCCCACGCAACACGACGAGCGAGGAGCATTGAGCCAAGACCCCTCGGACGAGACCGAGCCGCCATCGCAAGTCACCGAGCTTCTCAACGCCTGGCAAGCAGGCCGGCAGGGCGCGGTCGACGAGCATGCCAGGAAGAGAGATTCAAGGTGACGACGCTCGGGAAGAAAAGCCCGAGCACGGCGTAGTAAGTTAAAAACCCCAGCCACCCGAACTCTAGAAAGAGATAAACCAGGCCAATCATCAAGACGACCCACAGGCCGAGCGCCCAGCCCATGTAGCCCCCTGTGGGGTGGGAAACAAGAACGATGAGCAACGCCCACGCAACGAGCGCGAGCCACGGTTTTCAAAGCACGAGGCGCAGTACGACGAGCGCCGCGAGAACGAACAACGCGGTGACGAGGACGTTGGCGTGTTTGAGAAAGAGCTGCGACAAAGCCTCGCGCAGGCCAAGGATCGAAACGAGCTCCCCGGGGTCGGGGGATGGACGGTCCGGACGCGGCAAAGCGTAGCCGAGCCAGCCGGGTGCCAGCTTGTAAATCGGGGCGCCGAACCCCACCACCATGCCGCCAATACTGCCAGCCAGGATGTCGCGCCCCACGAGCGAGTCGCGAAACCGTCCATTCAGCAGGCGCACCCATGAGATCATGGTCTTGGGCCACATCCGGCGTGCGTAAGGCTCAAGAGCCATGTAGAGAATCCAAACCAGACCAAAGTGGAACAAGGCCCGATAAAGCCCACCGTAAACGACTTGAAGTTCGGCCTGGCTCGCGACATGGTGGGCCCCGAAAAGCCAGTGCAGCATCTGGACGGCGAGAAAGTACAACGCCAAGCGAAAAGCACCCTTCCGGTCTCCTCGTCCAGCCTGCAAGTTGCTCCACGCGAGCCAGGCGGGGAAAAGAATGAGCAAGAAATTCGCCCCCACGTGAATCCCAACCGCCCAGTCCGCCCCGCTGACGACGTTCGACGGTTGTGCCCAAGTGCCCCCGGTCAGCGTCGGCTTCGTCCAAGGCTCCACGATTCGGAAAGAGACAATGCGTCCTCGATAGGCGGCCGCCTCCACGCGGATCGGTGTCCCGCTCGTGCCGGGAGCTCGTCCTGTCCACGCGATACGGTGGTCCGCGAAAACGCGAGGCGCCCACGCCGTTTTGACCTCTGTGAATGCCTCGGGGTCGAGCTTGGCGGCATCGAAGAGTTAGCCCCAATCGGGATCGGCGGTAGAGCTGGCGGCGTCCTCGTCTAGCGGAACGGCATCGAACCCGCGGAGTCTCCCTTCGGGGTCGAGCTCGACGCGAACCATCCCAGGCACGATGGACGAAGGGTCAAAGTCACGTTCGACGAAGTCGATTTGCGGATAGGGGAGCAGGTAAGACGGGCTCTCGCGGTACCAAAAACGAACCGCGCTCGGCTGGGTTGTTCTGAGAAAATTCCAGTCCGAAGGCCATGTGCTGTCTTCGTAGAAAGAGTCGATATAGGCGCGATCGAAGTAGAACCCTTGCGCGGAGTCGCGCGTAGCACTAGCGTAGCCGAGCCCTTCGAGCACTTCGCGGGCGTCGTCGACGAGAACCGCGGGCGCTTTCGGAAGCGGGGTCAGAGCCCCGAGCTGAGTCTGGCTCGCCAAGTAAGCCGCCAAACCGATTCCCGCGAGCCCTGCGATCAAAGCGATCCACGCCGTACGCCGCGTCAGCCCTTCGAAAGCTCCCCCCTCAGCGACAAGCTCGGGTGCCAGCGTCTCCCCGGCCGCGATCACAGCAGCAAGAGGATAGCCTCCTGGAAGGGCTCCGCGCACGGCCAATGCCGAGGCCGGCCGGGCTTTGGGCTCTTTCTCGAGACATTTGAGAATCACGCGCTCCACCGAAGGGTTGATCCCCGTAACCCAGCTCGACGGTCTCGTGGGCGTCGTATCCTGCTGCTTATCGAACGCTCGCTTGCCGGTGAAGAGCTTCATAGAGAACCAAGCCGAGGCTGTAGAGGTCGCTCTTTTCCGTCACCTCCTGCCCCACCCGCTGCTCGGGTGCCATGTAGCCGGGGTACCGCTCCGGATGTCCCCTCGCTCGATGCTCCCCACGGCCGCGGCCAAACCGAAGTCGGTGATCTTTGCCTCGCCACGCTCGTCGAGCATGACGTTCGCCGGTTTGAGATCCCGGTGGAGCACACCTTTGACGTGCGCCGCCGCGAGCCCGAACGCCAGTTGCTGCGCAATCTCGACAGCTTTGTCGGGCGGGAGCCGTCCGATGCGTCGCAATAGCGATGATAGGTCCTCGCCGGCGATGTACTCCATCGAGAGAAACACGAGACCATCGGCCTCGCCAATGTCGTAGACGCGGCAGACGTTGGGATACGCGATCTGCCGAGCGATGCGAACCTCCTGGCGAAAGCGCTTCAAGCGCTCTTCGTCGTTGCCGAGAGCTTCGGGGAGAAACTTCAAAGCCACGGGCTGTTCGAGGGTCAGGTCGTTGGCGTGATAGACCTCGCCCATGCCGCCTTTACCAACGCGCTCGACGATGCGGTAACGGGCGGAGAGAACGTCACCCGGTTTGAAGCGTCCATGCGTGGAAGCAGACGTGGGGTCAGAGGAGCGGACTCGGGTCGCCGACGAGGACGCCGCGCTCCCCTTTTCCAACTGCGCGCCGCAGGCCGAGCAGAAAGAGACGCCTTCAGCGACAGGCCGCTAGCAAGCGGGGCAAGTTGACACGCTCACATAATCACTACGTTCGAGTGGAATTGGAAATCGGCCCAGACCCCAGTCGCCGGGGCGTATCGTCGGCCTTCCATTTGGCGGATGGCATTGTACATTGCGCTGGAGCAGATTTCGGACACCGTAGCACCAATGCCTCTCTACAGAGCGACGCGGTGTTCCTGTATCGAGTCCCTCGACTCCGAAAAAGCGGAACTCGCTGAAAGAATCTTCGGGAGTTTCCGAACGAGTTCCCCGAGAAGTAGCTGCGCGCTAGTACTTTGATGCAAGCTTAGAACCCTCAATTTTACCACGCTACGATAGAGCGATGGCGGTCGTAACGCGGTTGATGGTGCTCTTTCCACAGTTCTTGGCCAGCCCGGTCGAGGATCTGGCCGATCTGGAGCTCGAGATGGCTGAGCTCATCAACGCGGAACGAGAGGCGCGGGGATCCCACCGCTCGAGCGCAATAGCGAGCTCGCCGCCGTCACGCGCGCGGATGGCCACCGCGGGAAACGCGACTCACGAGCTGGATCGGCCGGTGGAGGAGCGGATCAAGGACGTGCTCCCCAATAGCTGCCTGTTTGGCGAGAACGTGTCCAAGCATACGAACATCGACTACTCCATCGGTGACATGATGGCAAGCGCGCAAACCTGCTGGACAAGAGATTCGAGGCGCTCGGCGTAGGCATCGCTCGAGGCAAGGACGACTTTCTCTACTTCACGCTGGAGTTTGCACGGTTATGTGAGGTGAGGCGCGTTAGCCGCACCCTCGAGAGCCTCGACAATCTCGCCGAGCAGGAAGATCGATCCAGCAACGACGATTTCTCCCGTCGGGCCCGCGATCTCGCGCGCGCGGGCGAGCGCTAGAGGCGATGAAAGGACCGACTCCGAGGGTGTGCCTTGCTCCTGTGCCCACTCGGCGAGCGGCACAGGCCCGCGCGCCCGCGACATTTCGGGACGCGTGGCGACGAAGTGAGATACATGCGGCAACAGATGGGACAGCATCTCGTGCACCCGTTTGTCCTTCATGACGCCGAAGAGCAGCACGCGATTCTCGCTCGGTTGCGCCGAAAGGAACCGGCCGAGCTGCTCGGCCGCCATTACGTTATGCGCAGCGTCGAGGAGGAGAGGAGGGCTTCCCGATATTCGCTCGAGGCGTCCAGGCCATGTCGTTCGGGCGACGCCCTCTCGGACGTGACGGGACTCGAGACCTAGGTGCGCGACCTCGGCAACACGGACGGCGAGAACAAGATTGTCGAGCTGGTGCAGACCGAGAAGCGGAAATTCGAGCTCGCCATAGTCCATCTTGGCCGTTTTCAGGGAAACGAGCTGGCCGGCTTCAGTCGCGCGCGCGGAAATCTGAACCCCCTCGTGTGCGAGAACGAGCTCTGCGCGTTTCCGACGGGCTTCCTCGCGGACGACGTCAAGTACTTCGCCGTCGAGCTTGGACACGACGACTGGCCGTTCCTCTTTGATGATCGCGGCCTTCTCCGCCGCAATTTTAGGCAACGTGTCCCCGAGAAATTTTTCGTGGTCGAAACCGATCGGCGTAATGACCGAAATATCCGCGGGGACGATATTGGTGGCGTCCCAGCGCCCACCCATCCCAACCTCGAGAACGGCGATGTCGACCGACTGTTCGGCGAAATAGGCAAAAGCGCAGGCAGTGACGGCTTCGAAAAATGTCGGCTCCGCTACCCGCCCCATTTGCAGGGACATCTCGGCGACACGGCTCACTACGGCGGTCATCGCATCGACCGAGATAGGCACACCATCCACGTGGATACGTTCCATGAGGCGACGGATATGAGGCGACGTGTAGCGGCCGGCGCGAAAACCAGCCGCGTGCAGAACGGAGCTCAGAATCGCGGCGGTCGAGCCTTTGCCGTTCGTGCCCGCGATGAGGACCGACCGGAAGCGGCGTTCGGGGCGACCCAAAGCCTCCGCGAGTTGGTTGATATTGGAGAGCCCGAACTTGATGCCGAATTTCTCGCGGCTGCTCAGGTAGGCGACCGCCTCTTCGTAGGTCCGCGTCAAGAAACGGACTCTTCCTTCTGGACCCTCGACCTCGACGTAGACGTATTAGTGGCCGAGTCGCTACCGGTTGCGGGCTTCACCGATTGTGTGAAGAAGCGCAGCATTCTTCCGAGCGTTTCCCTCATGTCTTTGCGCTCGACGATCATGTCGAGCATACCGTGCTCGAGCAGATATTCGGAGCGTTGAAAACCCGGAGGCAGAGCTTGGCGGATGGTTTGCTCGATCACGCGGGGGCCGGCAAATCCAATCAAGGCTTTGGGCTCGGCGATGTTGACATCCCCGAGCATCGCGAAGCTCGCCGTCACGCCCCCGGTGGTGGGATTGGTGAGGATGGAGATGTAGGGGACCTTGCCGTCGTCGAGACGCGCGAGCGCCGCGCTGATCTTGGCCATCTGCATGAGGGAGATCGCTCCTTCTTGCATGCGCGCTCCTCCGGACCGCGAAACGATGATGAGCGGCGCTCTCTCTTCGAGAGCGAGCTCAATGGCTCTCGTGATTTTTTCGCCGACCACAACGCCCATGCTGCCGCCGATGAAGCCATATTCCATGGCCGCGAGCACAACGGGGATTCCGTCGATGCACCCGCGAGCGATGAGCACGGCATCGTCAAGTCCGGTCGATTTCTTGCTACGGATGAGCCGGTCGCCGTAATTCTTGGTGTCGGAGAAGGAGAGCGGGTCGTTCGAAAAGAGACCCGTCTCTATCTCTTCGAATCTCTCGTCATCAAAAATCGCTTTCGCGCGCTCTACCGAGCTGAGCCCTATGTGGTAGTTGCACTTAGGACAAACACTCAGGTTTTTGACAATCTCCTTCGTGTACAGGATCTCCGAACACTCCTTGCACTTGGTCCAGAGCCCCTCAGGCATCCGGCTCTGCTGGATCGGCGCCAGCGGAGCCTTCTCTTTCTTAAACCAGGTCATAAGTCAGCCTAGCATCCTAGCAACCGCACCTAGGGGGGTCAAGAAGGCGGGCTTGCCTCGACGAAGCCTTGGCGAAGTCGGGAGGCGGGCTTGCCCGCCGAAGCCCGAAGGGCGTAGGCGGTTTAGCTGGCGGCTTCGTGCTCGTTCTCGATGCCGAGCATCGTGCACGCGGCGTCGTACATCTTCAGCGAGGCGGCTCGTTTCTCCTGAAGCACCCCGATGAGCTCCCGCACGTCGGCGAGCTCGCGCTCGATTTGAGCGTCGATCTCGTCGAGCTGACTTCGCGCCATCTCCAAACGCCTTTCGAAGACTACAGCTTCCTCTGGGTCAGAGGCGCCATGTCTTGATTGGTTCCACTAGACAACGTATGACTCCCTAAGATTGGCTCGAATGAACCACTCGCCCTCGCACAAGTCTCAATTCTCTTCGTAGAGCTCGCCGATGAACCGAGCCAGCTCGCTCGCGCCCACGACGGGCCGTTTTCTCAAATAGGTGTCCAAATCCAGAAGCATATCCGCAGCGTCCTGATAGCGTTCGTCGGGATTTTTCTGCAACGCTCGTGTCACGATGGCTTCGATTTCTATGGGAACGGCGGGGCTCAGCGAGGACGGCGCAAGGAACTGCGCCTCTCGAACTCTCTCGAGAACGCTTTATCTCGGAGTTGCCGCTAAAGAGCGGGTGTCCCGTGAGTACCTCGTAGAACACCACCCCAAGCGAAAAAATATCGGAGCGCCGATCCAGTGACTTACCCCACGCTTGCTCGGGAGACATGTAGAGAAGCTTCCCGCGAAGCGAGCCGCTATCCGTGTGCGAGGCCTTGGTGGCCGCCCGCGCGATTCCCAAATCGACGAGCTTCACTTCCCCCTCGCTCGAAACGAGGATGTTCTGAGGGCTCACGTCACGATGGACAATTTGGAGCTCTTTTCCCTCTTCGTCTCGGTGGCGATGAGCATATTCGAGCGCCGCGCCGACTTTGGCCGCAATGATAGCGGCAAGATCGACGCCGAGACGCGTGTCGCGATCGCTGGCGCGACTCAAAATCGTCCGAAGGTCCCTGCCTTCCACGAACTCCATCGCGATGAAGTAGCTAGCGTCGATTTTTCCCAGATCAAAAATCTGCGCGATGTTTGGATGGGTGAGCGAAGCGACTATCTTCGCTTCGGCGATGAACATCTCGACGAATTCCGCATTGTTCGACAAATGCGGGAGGACACGTTTCACCGCGACGATCTTCTCGAATCCCTCGACGCCTTCTCGCTTGGCCCGGAAAACCTCCGCCATCCCACCCGCGGCAACGCGGTCGAGCAGAACATATTCCCCGTAGGCAGAGCTTTCGTCGCGCTCTGAATTTTGAGCGGCGATCTTATCGAGCCGCTCGACATCTTTCTGTAGCTTCTCGTCTTTGAGCAGCGTGGAAGAGGCGGCGTCGAGGAGCGAATATTGGCCCTCTCTCCGGGACGGCGACCCTTGATAAGGGGCGGTATCGGCGGCGAGCAGTTCCGCGGCCGCTTCCGTAGCGCCGCGTTCGATCGTGTTCTCCACCCGCACGTTCTGCTCGAGCGGGGAGACGGGCTCGGGCGGCGAGTCGACCCGGTAGACAGGCTCGGATTCCACGGAGCGGAAGTCGTCGATGATGTCGCCGAACAAGTCTGTCGAATTAAAAAGGCCGCCGCGATCTTCCGTATCCACGTTGCCTCGAATTTTCTTTCGAACCTGACTAGGGTCAACGCCGAGAATCCTGCTATACGTGGCGCTGTCGTCGAAGAGATCGGCGTCTTTGTTTCTGGTCATGGCCCGTCAGAGGCACTCCTCACATTCTAATTTGGAAGGCCGCCATCATACGACGAAACGCCCTTCCAGTCCTAGCGTGTTCTTGACTTTCAATGTACCACGACGGAGCCGGCTTCTGATTCTTTCCCACCGCTCGCCGCGTCCTCGGTACCGATCCCGATAAGCGCTTCGTTGTTCTCTCTCATTCTCCGGGCCAGGCCTACCCCCTCCACCGGGCGAAGATGAGCATGAACCGCATGATCGCGGGCGATTGGGCTTTCAACCTCAAGTTCCGGGAGACCGATTTTCTCATCGACTACCCCCCGGTGTTCAATGCGATGCTGGGCGACCTCCGGCAACGTGCGTCCTCCGACATCGAGGATTTGAAGGCCATCGAAAGTGCATCTTCGGATGACGAAGTTCTGACTACTGATAAACAGCGACATGATCCCGATCACGATGATCCGAAGACCGACACGAAAGCCACCGCAGACACGAGAAGTGCGGGGATCGTGAGTAGCGGGAAGATCCCTTCTTTGGGCACGAGGTCATAGAAATGGTTTATGTGGCCTTCGAAGATGAGGTAGAGCACGATCGTGAAGAACACCGAATTCGCGAACCAGATAGTGAACAACAATCCGATAAACCGATACTGCAGAGGCTTGTTGACGATGTACTGGCGCTTATGCAGAGGCGGGCGGTTGCCCCATTTTTTCTTTTTCTTGGGCTTCGATGGGTTTTCGTTACTCATCAGAGTGACCTCCGGCTGACCGGAAAAACGACGCCGTTTTCCAGAAAGCATTGGCGTTGCAAGCAATCCGACCGCTCTAGAACGCGGGGGGAGTGCTTATTTTATTTTTTGGATGTGACAAACCAGGGTAGCACGGCGCTCGCGCCGCCGGCAACCCGGGCGGTAATGTTATTCGGGGGTTACTTTCGCCGGCACGTAGAAGCGGGTTCCACCCGGCAAGAGCCGAATCTCTTGGAGAAGATCCTCGAGATCGACATGGGGCTCGGAGAAGTCGACCTCCGCGGAGCTCACGACGAGAAGCGGCGTCGCCGTGTAGTGGAAAAAGAAGTAGTCATACGCCCGGACGATGTCGCGGAGGTCCTCCTCCTCGGGGAACCTCGCTTCCGAGCGGTCGCAGAGTCGCCGCGAAAGGACTTCCGCCGGAGCTTGCAGAAAGAGGACGAGCTCCGGTGCCGGCACTTCCCCCGCGAGTGAGCCGTAGATTTTCTCGTAGAGCATGAGCTCCGTGTCATCGAGGCCTAGATAGGCGTAGATCTTGTCTTTCGCGAAAATGAAGTCCGAGATCTGCGTCTGAGAAAAAAGCTCTCTCTGCGCGAGCGCGGCGAGCGCCCGGTAGCGGTTGAGCAGGAAGAAAATTTGCGTCTGGAACGCGGCCCCCGGTTCCCCCGAGAGAAATTTGTCGAGGAAAGGATTGTCCTTCTGCTCGAGCAACGTCCTACCTTCCAGGTTTTGGGCAAGCCGCTCGGCGAGCGCAGTTTTGCCTACTCCGGGTGGGCCTTCGACGGCGATGTAGCGAAAGTCCATGACGCTAAACGGTGACGTCCTCGAGCTGTAAAACGGCGCTCTCGTCGTCGCACGTCGCGAGGAGCTCCCGCATCGTGCGCTTTTTCAAGGGGTGGATCACATCGGGGGCTATCTCGACCATGGGGACGAGGACGAAACGTCGCAAGTGAAGCCGCGGGTGCGGGATGGTGAGATCTTCGCTCGAGACCACGAGCTCACCAGCCAGCAACAAATCCAGGTCGAGGGTCCGAGAACCGTTCTTGACCCCGCGCTCGCGCCCTCGCGCATTTTCAACGGCACGGCAGACATCCAGGAGGTCGCGCGCGCCCCCGGCGAAATGAATCTCGAAAACCGCGTTGATGAACCAGGCTTCGCTTTCCAAGGCAACATTGACGGGCTCCGTGCGATAGACACTCGAGCGTCGCGTGATCGTGACTCCTCTCTCGAGGAGCTCGGAAGTGCCCGCGCGAAGCTCGGAGACGGGGTCGCCCAGGTTCGAACCCAGTCCGATATACCCGTCCACGGCGCGATTATACGTTAATCAAGGCGCGGCGCTAGGTGTGCTAATATCTCGCGCAAATCGAGGTGACTCATGGAGTTCGGGACACTCAATCAACTTCTCGCCGCTGCCGTCAAAAAGCACAACAAAAAGGATGCGCTTCGCTTCAAGAAGGACGGCACCTGGCATTCGATTTTTTCGGAAGAGTGGCTGCGCCGCGCGCGCCACATCGCCTTGGGGCTTCACGAGCTCGGAATCGCTCACGGGGATCGCGTCGCTTTGTTGTCCGGGAACCGAGCGGAGTGGTTTCTCGTGGATTCAGCGCTTCAGATCCTCGGCGCTGTCAACGTCCCGCTCTACGCGAATCTGATGCCGTCCCAGATCAGCTACATTGTGAACGACTCGGAAGCGAAAGGCTTCGTCGTCTCAGATAGCGACCAACACAAAAAGGTCGCCGAGATACGGACCGAGCTCACGACGGTAGAGCATTTCGTGAAGCTCGATGCGAGCGCCGAGCTCGAAGGGGTGATGCTCGAGGACCTCGAAAAGAAAGGCCAAGCCAAAGCGGCTGCGGAGCCCGATCTCGTGCAGAAGCTCGCGGACGCGGTCACGCAAGAAGACTTGGCCAGTATCGTCTACACATCCGGCACTACCGGCGACCCGAAAGGCGTCATGCTCACGCAAGACAACCTGGTCTCGAACGTCAAGGCTGGTTTGGAAGTGCTTCCCATCAACCATACCGACATCGCGCTCTCGGCGCTCCCCTACAGTCATGTGTTCGAGCGGATGGTCGCTCACTACCTCTATACGGCCGCCGGCGTCAGCACCGCCATCGTGAGGAATATAGAGGACGTGGCGCCGAACCTCGGCGAGATCCGGCCCACCATCATGACGATGGTCCCGCGTTTCTACGAAAAGCTCTACGCGCGGGTGAACGAATCAGTGGACAAGGGAAGCCCGGGCAAACAGAAAATCTTCCATTGGGCTATCGGTGTGGGCGGCGAGCACGGCAAGTATCGGCTCGCGGGTAAGTCCGCGCCCTTGGGTCTCGAGCTCAAATACAAGCTCGCGAAGGCCCTCGTCTTCAAGAAACTCCAAGCCCGCATCGGCGGCCGGCTGCGCTTTTTCGTCTCCGGCGCCGCGCCGCTCGCCCCGGAGATCGCCAATTTCTTCTGGGCAGCGGGGATCACGATTGTCGAAGGCTATGGTTTGACCGAGACCTCACCCATCATTTCCGTGAACCGGCCGAGAAACCTGAAATTTGGCACCGTCGGTCAAATCATTCCCGGGGTCGAAGTGAAGATCGCCGATGACGGCGAGATTCTCGCTCGCGGGCCCAACATCATGAAAGGCTATTACAAGAACGAGGCCGCGACCGCCGAAGCCATCGACTCGGACGGCTTCTTTCACACGGGAGATATCGGCGAGCTCGATGGCGATGGCTTCTTGAAAATCACCGACCGCAAGAAAGACATCATCGTCACCGCCGGAGGGAAGAACATCGCTCCTCAACTGATCGAGGGCCGTCTGAAGACGAACGCCTATATCGCGGAGATCGTGGTCGTCGGCAACAAACGCAAGTTTCCCGCAGCGCTCGTCGTGCCCGATTTCGAGAAGCTCACCGTCTGGTGCGCTCGGCATTCCATCGCGGCTGACAGCCCCGACGCTATGGCGGCCCACCCAAGGGTCACAGAGTTCATTCTCGCGGAGATCGAGAGCTTGAGCAGCGGTTTCGCCCAGTACGAGCGCATCAAGAAGATCACGGTTCTCGCAAAGGGGTTCACGATCGAGGACGGCGAGCTCACCCCTACGCTGAAGGTCAAGCGCAGAGTGATCGAGTCCCGCTACGAAGGCTTGATCGAAGAGATGTACGCTCCCACATGACCGAATACGAGACCGTCATCGGGCTCGAGTGCCATGCGCAACTACTGACGGAGACAAAGCTTTTCTGCGGCTGTCGCGCCCGTTTTGGCGCTCCTCCCAACACGAACATATGTCCCGTCTGCATCGGGCTTCCCGGGGCTCTTCCTGTTCTCAATGGCCGCGCGGTGGAGCTCGCCGCGAGGATGGCTTTCGCGGTGGGGTGCCGGGTCAACGAGACGTCGATCTTTGCGCGCAAAAACTATTTCTATCCCGACCTTCCCAAGGGATATCAGATCTCGCAATATGACCGCCCGCTCGCCGAGGATGGCGAGGTGTACATCCGGCTCGACGATGCCAACAAGCGCATCCGAATCGAGCGCATCCACATGGAAGAGGATGCCGGAAAGCTCCTGCATGACGGCTTTACGGGCTCGAGCACGAAAAGCGGCGTCGATCTCAACCGAAGCGGCGTTCCCCTGATCGAGATCGTGAGCCATCCCGACCTGTCGAGCCCCGAAGAAGCGACACAATATGCGCAAGCCGTGAAAGAGATATTGGAATATACCGAAGTGTCCGACGCCGACATGGAAAAGGGCAATTTCCGTTGCGACGGCAATGTGTCCGTACGTCGGGTGGGGACGAGCGAGCTCGGGACCAAAGTCGAGCTCAAGAACATCAACTCCTTCCGCTTTCTCGCCCGCGCCCTCGCCTACGAGGTCGAACGGCAGATCGCGGCTTGCGAATCAGGTGAGCGCATCGTCCAGGAAACGCGGCTCTACGATCCGGACGCCGACCGCACGGTCTCGATGCGCAGCAAAGAAGATGCTCACGACTACCGCTATTTCCCCGAGCCCGACCTCCCGCCGCTCGGGCTCGAGCCCACGTGGCTCGAGGAGCAGAAGCGAAAACTTCCGGAGCTTCCGGAAGCCAGGCGTGCGCGGCTCCAATCGGATTACGACATCCCCGCCTATGACGCCAAAGTCTTGACGAGCTCGCGCGCGCGCGCCGATTACTTCGAAGCCGCCGCGAAGCGCTCCAAAAACGGCAAAGCCACGAGCAATTGGATGATGTCCGAGCTTCTGCGCAAGTTGAAAGAGTCGGGTATGGCGATCGAAAAGCTCCCCGTCACACCGGAGGCTTTCGGCGAGCTCATCGAGCTCGTGGAGAGAGGGACGTTGAGCGGCAAGATGGGCAAAGACGTCTTCGAGAAGATGTTCTCGTCCGGAGATGGGCCGGCGGCCATCGTCGAGCGCGAAGGTCTCGGTCAAATCTCCGACAGCGCAGCAATCGAAGAGCTCGTCCGGACGGTCATCGCTAATAACCCGGAACAGGTCGCCGAGCTCAAAGTGGGCAAAGACAAAGTCATCGGTTGGATGGTGGGTCAGATAATGAAAGCGTCGCGCGGCCAAGCCAACCCCCAACTCGCACGCGAGACGCTCGTGCGGCTCCTCGAAGAATCGTGATTCAGACGTTCCACGTCTATATGAATTACGGACGGGACAACATCGCCCTGAACGACGTGACGCTCGAGATCGACCGAGGCGAGTTCGTTTTTCTCACCGGTCCGAGCGGCGCGGGCAAGACGACTTTCTTGAAGCTCATCTTCCGCGAGGAGGTTCCGTCGCAGGGCCAAATCCTCGTCAATGGCAGAAACGTCTCCGCGATCCCCGAAGCCAAGATCCCTTTTCTCAGGCGCAATATCGGCGTCGTGTTCCAGGACTTCAAGCTGCTTCCGCGAAAGACGGTTTTCGAGAACGTCGCCTTCGTATTGCGGGTCATGGGCATCGCCAAGCTCGAGCGCAAGCGCCGCGCTTTCCAAATCCTGAAACAAGTCGGGCTGCACCACAAGATGAACAGCTATCCGTTGCAACTCTCTGGCGGCGAGCAGCAGCGCGTCGCGATCGCGCGCGCTCTCATCAACGAGCCTGTGCTCTTGCTCGCCGACGAGCCGACGGGCAATCTCGATCCCGAGCTCGCATTCGAGATCATGTCGCTCTTTCAGGAGATCAATGCGCGGGGGACGACTGTGCTTGTCGCCACACATGATCGTGATTTGATCACGCGCTTGGGAAAGCGCGTCATTCTTCTCGAGAAAGGACGCGTGGCGGAATCGTGACCTCCGTCGCCATCGGAATCGCAGGAGGGACGAGCTCGGGAAAGACGAGCTTCGCAAAAGAGATCGCGAATCGAATGGGGCCGGACAAAGTCGTGGTGCTGTCCCAGGATGCCTATTACGTCGACCCCTCCCCTCTTCCCCTCGAGGAACGCGCGAAGATCAACTACGACCACCCAGACGCTTACGAGACCGAGCTACTCGTAGAACATCTCGACGCGCTCAAAGCAGGCAAGGCCGTATCGCGGCTCGCTTACGACTATGTCGAGCACGTGCGCGTCGTCACCGGCGACAACGTCGAGCCCCGACCCGTGATCCTCGTCGAGGGCATCATGGTCCTCGTCGACGCCCGGCTTCGCGACCGATTCGACGTCAAGCTGTTCATCGATACCGACGCCGATATCCGCATTCTGAGACGTTTGGCGCGTGACGTTCAGGATCGGGGCCGAACGATCGAATCGGTCACGAATCAATATCTCGAATCGGTACGCCCTATGCACCTGGATTTCACCGAGCCTTCGAAACGCTACGCCGACCTCATTGTCCCAAGGGGCGCTCGCAACGAGGTAGCACTCGACTTCGTCACCGTCCGCCTCGCCGAGCTCACGAGCGATTAACGCGACGCTCTAGCGCTAACGCCTCGGAGGAGTCTCGGCGCTCCGAATTACACGGGGCTGGCGAGGAACTTGCGCACGGATAATACGCTTCCGAGGAGGCCTACGAACATCCCGCCGAGGATGAGGGCCGCCCAGGCAGGCGGTGGGACGAATTGCAGCCAATCGTCTGACGGCAAGAGCTGAACAGAACGTAGCGCCTCTCGGAGCAAGTATTGATGCGCGAAGTAGAGCAGTCCAAGCGCGAGCCCGCCGCCGAGCCCGCCTTGAAGAATACCCTCGACCAGGAAGGGACCACGAATGTAAGTGTGGGTCGCGCCAACGAGGCGCATGATGCTGATCTCTTCCTGCCGCCCATAGACGGTGAGCTTGATGACGTTGAAGATGGTAAAGACCGAAGCGATGGCGAGGGCGCTCCCTATCGTGAGACCAATCATCTGGACAAGCTCGATGATGCCCGTCAACCGTTCGATCCAAAGCAGGTCGTAGTCGACTTCGGAGACGCCACTGAGGCCCGCGAGGCGGCCCGCCACCACGCGCACTTGACCCGGCTCTCTGAAGTCCTGTGCTACGCCGACCTCGAACGACGCCGGAAGGGGGTTCGACTCGAGAAGGTCGGGCAAGGTGTCGAGCTCGGGGAAGTAGGACCGGAAACGCTCGAGCGCGTCTTCTTTGGAGACGAAATGGAAAGATTCGAGCTCCGGGCTATTTTCGAGCACGAGGTCGAGCTGTTCACGATCCGACGCGCTCAAGCCTTCTTCGAGGTAGAGCGTGAGCTGAACCCGTCCCGCCCAACCTTCCAGCAGTTGGTTCAAGCTGGCCGATACGGTCAGGAAGACGCCGAGGATAAATAGAGAGACCGCGATGGTGCCAATCGAAACGAGGTTGACGAGACGATTGCGCCAGAGCTCGACGAAAGCCTCCTCGACGCAGTAAGCGATAGCCCGAACGAATCGCATTTTCGCGCGTGATTCTACCGCGTGAGCACTAGACTACGAGCGCCGCTCAGAAATCATATGTTTTGCCTTGCTCAATCAACTCGACGCGCGCGAGGTTCATCTCTTCAAGCTCTTGCTCAATGAGATGCAAGTGGCCGGGTTTGGTATGCGTAACCAAGACCGGCACGTCCCTAGTGAGTTTTTTGAGCTCCCCGGCAAGGATGTCTGGCGTCATATGACCGCTCGCCTGCGCGAGCGCTCCTCCGGCATTCGAGAAGGAGATTTCCGCAATCACCGCTTTGAGGTTTTCTTGCGCATTTGCGCACTGCCAGATGCGATCCGTTGGGCCGGTATCGCTTGTATAGAGAATCGCGCCGTCTTTGTGCTCGATGAGAAGGCCCACGGTCGGCGTGAGGTGCTCGACTTCGATAGGCGTGAAAGTCAGCTCGTCGATCGAGAACGGCTTTTCGGCCTCGATCTCTTGAAAACGCATCGTCGGTGCCTCGACCAACGGAAGCTTCGTGAAATCGGGCCAGAGGTCGCCGTTGAACATGTGAGCCTTTAGACTCTCAATGACAGAGTGCGTCCCGTACACCATCACCGGCTCGCTCAGAGAACCAAACACGTTGTCCAGAAAAAATGGGAGACCGCAATTGTGGTCGAGATGGGTGTGACTAACGATCACATGGCCAATCCGTCGCTGCTCTTCGAGCGTGAGGGCATTGGTGAGACCGCCGGCATCGATCGACACACGATCCTCGAGAAGAAAGCAGGAAAGGAAGCGCCCGTGAACGCTACCCCCGGAACAACCCAGAACTCGCAGCTTCATGACGGGTGTCGACGACTGCTCGAGCTCGGTCGGGGTCGGGCGGGCATGGGCATTGGCATTGATAGAAGTCGTGCTGTTTCGCGTTTAGGAGCAACTTGCGTCTTGAATATATCGGTTAAAAATAAGGAATGTCAACATTGCTCGCCGTCGATTCGGGCTTACGCGTGACTAGCTTCGTCGTGATTCTGGGCATCGTGCAGCTGCTCATCGCGCTGTCGTCTTTTTTCGGAGGACGCGGCAACGACGTCGACGAGATCACTTCGATGGAGGCCGAGATGCCCTCCGTCACGCTCTTCGTCCCGTGCTGCGGCGTAGAGGAGGGTTTGGCGGCCAATCTGAAGGCCCTGGCACAACAGGACTATCCGAATCTCCAGCTCGTTTTCGTTGTGGAGCGCGCGGACGACGCCGCCATTCCGTTCATCAAACGCTTTCCCGTCGGCGAGCTCGTGATCGCGGGGGCGGCGGAAGGGCGTGGGCAAAAGGTGCACAACCTGCTCGCTGCCATCGATGGGGCCTCACCCTCGGACGTTCTGGCCTTTGCCGATTCGGACGGTCGGCCCGATCCCGGCTGGCTACGGCGTCTCGTCAGGAAGCTCGACCGCCCGGGCGTAGGTGTCGCGTCAACCTATCGCTTCTACGTGCCCGAGCCTTTGAGCTTCAGCACGTTGCTGCGCTCCGTGTGGAACGCTTCGGTGCTTGCCCTCCTCGGCAACCACGATCGGAACTTCGCCTGGGGTGGAGGCATGGCCATCCGGCGCGACGTGTTCGAGCGGATCGGGGTCGTGGAGGCATGGCAAAGAGCACTTTCGGACGACTACGCGCTCACCCACGCGGTCCGACGGGCGGGCTTGAAGGTGTCCTTCGTGCCCGACTGCCTCGTGCCTTCCTATGGGCGCGTCGGGCTCCTCGAGCTGGGCTCATGGGTTACGAGGCAAACGGCTATCACGCGGGTTTATTGGCCGGCGCTCTTTCGCGTCGCGGTGCTCCACCACGGACTGTACTCGGCTTTCTTGTTGCTGGGACCTTGGGCAGGCGGGAAGGCCGGACTCATCCTGTGGCTGCTTGTCCTGGCACTCGGAGCCTATTCCGGCGGCTCGCGAGCGATCGCCTCCCCTTGGGGACGAAGGTATTGGTGGGCCTATGCAACACTATTTCCTCTGTCGAGCTTCTTGACGATCCAAGCAGCCGTGCGTGCGTTGGCGTCACGGCGCATCACGTGGAGAGGGCGTGTCTATGAGATGAGGTCGCCGACAGAGACCGTTATTCATTAAGTAGTTCGTGCTGTCAAGCTGGGCGCACGTCACCGGCCGCTACGAGAAAAGTATTCCTGTTTGTATTGAAAATCTCCGCGATGCCTATTCTAGTGGTTGACGCCCGGCACGCGCTTGAGATACATCCTCTTACGGGAGGCAATCATGCGACGTTTGATTTTCGGTCTCTGTCTATTAGCGGTGCCGGGCTGGGCATTCGGCCAAACGTGGGAATGCCGGGAAGTCATGGTGCCAATGCGCGACGGGGTCGAGCTGGCGACCGATGTCTACGTTCCCGAAAATCAGTTCGAAGGCCCCTACCCAGTCCTCATCGAGCGTACGCCCTACAGCAAACGTGGGTGCGAGCACTTGCACGCGCGCTATTTCGTCAAGCGCGGCTACGTCGTCCTCATCCAGGACGAACGTGGGCGGTACAACTCCGAAGGAACGTATTACTGGTTGCGCGATGAAGGCTGGGGTGAGCGACAGGACGGCTACGACACGATCGAATGGGCCGCAAAGCAGTCTTGGTCGAGCGGCAAAGTTGGAACCATGGGGCTTTCCTTCACCTGCGCAAATCAATACCTCACGATGGTAACGAAACCGCCTCATCTCGAAGCGATGTTCTGCGCTCAATTCGCGACGAACATCTTTAAGGACCTCTACTGGGCGGGCGGAGCGCTCCACATGATCATGCCCACCTGGCTCTTGACCCAGAACGAGATGGTGCAGCCACTCGGCCAGAACTTCCCTGCGCATCGCGGCTATCTCGGGGACGGCGAGACGTGGATGCGCTGGTATGGGCGCAAGAACGAATCCGAGCGGACCTTCGCCCAGAGCATGATGTCCCCCATGCTCGACGACTTGATTGGCAAGCCTTACTACAACGACTTTTGGCGCCAATTCGCCGTAGACGAGAATTGGGACAAGGTCAACATTCCGATTCTTCACTATAGCGGCTGGTATGACCGCTACCCGCATGCCGCCGTCAAGCACTTCAACGGCATCAACAAGCTCGGCGGCGAGAAGGCGCGGGGCCACCAGAAACTCGTCTTGACCCCGCACCTGCACGGGGCCAGCGAGATCACCGCACGCGTCATTGGCGATATCGATTTCGGCCCCGAAGCCTCGATCGACTACAACGCGCTTCGACTCCGCTGGTTCGACTACCACCTCAAGGGAATCGATAACGGCATCATGGACGAGCCGCCCGTGCGGATTTTCGTGATGGGGGACAACGTCTATCGCGACGAGAACGAGTTCCCTCTCGCGCGCACCGACTATCAGGACTTCTATCTGCGCGCGGGCAAGTCCGGTTCGATCGATTCGCTGAATGACGGTGTCTTGTCGCGTGAAGCGCCGGCGGACGAACCGCCCGATATTTACGAGTACGATCCGCGTAACCCCGTGCCTTCGATTGGCGGCGACCTTTTCGTGCAGCCGAACGGCGCGCGGGACCACCGCCCCGCCGGGAAGCGAAGCCTGACCTACACGACGAGCGCGCTCACGAGCCCCGTCGAAGTGACCGGTCTGCCGAAGCTCTCGTTCTACGCGTCTTCGAGCGCGGTGGATACGGATTGGGTCGTTACGATCACGGACGTGCATCCCGACGGCTATTCGCAGACGCTGCGCCAGAACATTCTAAGGGCGCGCTATCGCGAAGGATACGAAGCTCCAGTCTTCATGACGCCCGGCGAGATCTATCCTTTCGAGATCGAAATGTATCCGATCTCGAACGTGTTTCTCGAAGGGCATCGCATCCGCATCGTTGTCTCGAGCAGCAGCTTTCCCAAGTGGTATCCCAACGGCAATACCGGAAAGGAAATGGACGAGGATTTTCCCGGCGTGGTCGCAAAGAACTCGATTTATCACGATCGGGAGCACCCGTCGAAGGTGGTGCTTCCTGTCATTCCGTGCGGAGCAACAACGAATTGACGATGACGGCGACCGAAGCCCTTGCCGAGTGGGCCACCGAGCAGCGGGCGCGCGGGTTCGACGAGGAGATTCTCGAGCAGGCGCAGCTCTTCGTGCTCGACTGGCTAGCGAGTGCCCTTGCCGGTCGCGGGACGGAGCCGGGCCGCGCGATTTTGAAATATACGCGCGGCCAGCCGAGCGGAGACGCTCTCGTCCTCGGCGAGACGGTGGGCCGGTCGGCGGAAGCGGCCGCGTTCGCCAACGGCGCGCTCTCACATATCGTCGAGATGGATGATGTCGACCGCGTCTCGATCGTCCATCCCGGCGCCATCGTCATCCCCGCCGCGCTGGCCGCCGACAGACGTGACGGTCGGAACGGTAGAGAACTGCTCTCCGCGATCGTAGCTGGCTTCGAGGTTGCGATCCGCTTCGGCTCCGCCGTCGGCGCGAAACACTACTACCATTTTCACAACACATCGACTTGCGGGGTCTTCGGCTCCGCGATGGCGGCGGGGTGGCTTCTCAAGCTCGACGCCGAAGCGCTCACGTGGGCGCTCGGCAATGCGGGCACGATGGCCTTCGGACTTTGGGAGTTCAACGCGGAAGGTGCGATGTCGAAACACCTTCACACGGGACACGCTGCCGCGAGTGGGCTTCGGGCCGCCGAGCTCGCCGCGCATGGTTTCACGGGCGCTCGATCGATCGTGGAAGGGGAGCGCGGGTTCTTCGCTGGTCTGGCCCCGGAAGGCGATCCGGATAAAGTCACTGCGGGACTTGGCGAGGCGCCTTTGGCTCTTCCGGGCGTGTCACTCAAGCCTTACGCGTCCTGCCGACATACACACGCCGCCATCGATGCCGCGATGGCGCTCCGTGAAGAGCTCGACGGGGGCACGATAGAGCGCGGGACAATCTCCGTTTACCAGGCCGCAGCCGACCTCTGTGACAACCCGAGCCCCAAGACGCCGTACGAAGCGAAGTTTAGCTTGCAATATTGCGTGGCGGAGGCGCTCGGCGGAGGTGCGATGGGCCTTGGCGACTTCGACGCCACCGGCGACGTCGCGAGCCCTGTGGACATTGTCGTGGATGCCGAGCTCACGGCAAGATTCCCGTCGCAGTTTCCCGCGAGGCTGTCACTCGAGCTCTCGAGCGGGGACAAGCTCGCGCGCGAAGTCGCCTTCCCTCTCGGAGATCCCGAGAACCCGCTTTCGCGAGAGCGCGTGGAGGCGAAGCTCTTCGAGCTCGCCGCGTTCGGCGGCGCGACGCAAGAAGAGGCGCAGGGGCATCTTGACTGGGTCGATGGTCTCTTGGAACGTGTCAGGGGTTGAGCGGCGCGCTCACTGCTGCGTGGATTTCTCTTTCAGATAGATGCTCGCGCGCCAGAGCTCGGGGCCGGGCCAGACGTAGGGAAGGTCGCGTTGCAACAGCTCGTCGAGCGCGTATTTTTCGGGCTCGACCTGGGGCTCGTGCGTGCACTTGTAAATATGGGTCGCGAAGAAGATGAGCTCGACGCCGTCTCGGTGCAGGGACTCGACGAGCTTTTGCATCTCGTCCGAGCACGCCACGATGTTCTCTCGGTCGTCGGGTCCTTGAATGATCGGACACGTCCGCTGTAGCGATTGCTGTAAGAGTGCCACAGTTGGCTTGGGGATGTTCCCGAAGCGCATGCGGCCCTCCATGTTCGGGCGGCTGTCGAGCGGCAGGAACCAATCGCGCAACATGAGGCCATAGCTGCGCTGCCAGTCCTCGCTGTCTTCCGCCGCAACCCACGTGCCCACAGGAGCGCCCCCGGAAGCGGCGTTCATCACGTGATTGACGATCGCGTCCTCGAACTGCCGATTGATTTTGTGCTCGAGAATATTGGGCCAGCGATAGGACGTCGAATAGCCGACAAACACAAAGGTCTTTTCTTCTCCGTCGAAGAGCTTCCCTGCGGCGAGCAATGGAGTGGCCGCCAAGGCGATAAGAACACAGAGGCAGATGATGCGTCTTTGCACGAGATACCTCCCTTAGGGGTTTTGTTTCTCGTAGGCCCGGACGACGACCTCGCCGCCGTCCGAGCCGTCGGACAACGATACCTTGACGAGGAGCTCACCGTCGAGTCGGAGCTCGTGCCGCCAGGGCGCGCTCTCGTCATGACTCTCTTCGAGCAACACGGCCCCTTTCTCCGAGAGCCAGGTCACGCGGTGGCGGACGAAGAACTCCGGCACCGTCACATGCCACTCACCATCCACGCGGATCGAGATGTTCCCGTGATCGTAGACGAGGCCGTCTTCGGCAAAGTGAAAGGCGATCGTCTCGGGCCCCGCCACGTAGGGGCCGAGCCATGGCTCGATCTCGTACCGCTCTGGACCGAAGGCTGCGAGCAAAAGGAAGAGCCACCACATAGGCGCCATTCTATATTGTGCAAAAGGCTCGTGATGCGGACGCAACGTCGCCGCGTAAGCGCCATTCGAGCATTGGGAGGGTCCCGCAGGACATTTCCGTCGTCTCTTCGAAGGCAAGAACCGAGCAAAACGGCTTCTCGAGACCGGAGACCCTAGAGGTCCAGTTGCTGCGCATCGCTTTGTCAATTTTTCAGAGCGACGCTATCATGACGTGATTGGAGAACGCTTGACGAAATTCGCGGTTCGATTCCTTACTTGCCTCCTTCTGGTTTAGAGCGCGAGCGCTTCCGAGCGTGCCATCTCGATCACAATGGACGATCTTTCCGTGGCTCCGGCCAATATTCGCTCCCTCGAAGAAGCGCGAGAAATCACCCGGGACATTCTCTCCACGTTCCAGGAGTACCGTGTTCCCGCCATCGGTTTCGTCAACGAGAACAGGCTCGAGGTCGAGGGCGTGGTCGACCCCGCGAGGGTCGCACTGCTCGAGCAGTGGCTACAGGCGGGCCTCGAACTCGGCAACCACGGTTACGCACATCTCGACCTCCACAGGGTCGACGTCGCTACGTGGGAGCAAGACGTCGTGAAGGGAGCGCGGGTCCTGGACCCATTGCTCGCCCGGCACGGTAAAACGCCTCGCTTCTTCCGGCACCCTTTTCTCCATACGGGGAAGAGCGTCGCTATCAGGGATCGTACGAGCGCGTTCATGAAAGACCACGGCTATCGCGTGGCACCGGTGACTATCGACAACCAGGAGTGGATGTTCGGGTTCGCCTATGCGGAGGCATCGGCGGACGCAGATAAGAAGCGCATCGCCGAAGCGTACCTGCGGTACATGAAGTCGGTCGTCGAGTTCTATGAAGAGCAATCCCGTGCGATTGTCGGCGAGGAGATACCGCAGAGCCTGTTGGTCCACGCTTACGCCTTGAATGGCGATTCGCTCGGCGAGCTCCTCGGTTGGCTTCGGGGTCGGGACTATCGCTTCATCTCTCTAGAAGAGGCGCTTCAGCACCCGGCCTACGCGTCGGAGGATCAATACACGGGTCCCGCCGGCATTACCTGGCTGCACCGTTGGGCTATCACCCAGAACATGCCGAAGTCGATTTTCGCCGGTGAGCCAGAGGCGCCGGACTGGATAAAACGCGACGACTGATCGATGCCTAAACGTTGCAGCTTTGGATCGTAGGCTTTCCAGACGTCACCCATTCCACCCGAACCGAGCTTTCCCTGGATTTCGTAGTGGGCGAGGTTTTGGCCAATCAAGACTCGGCCATTCTAGGTGGGGCAACAGAGAGCTTCAACCCGTGGGTTCCAACTTGGGGAAGCCACGTCTGTTGTGCGATGACGCTATAATTCTGGCTGGATGGCCGCACTCGCGCTCGACACGCTGATCTTCTTTGTCACGTCGCACTGTAACTCCAAGTGCCGTACGTGCTTCTACTGGGAGGAGCTCAACCAGGACACTGATTTGAGCTTCGAAGAGATTAAGCAGCTATCCGCCACGATGCCGCGCTTCAACGAAATCTGGCTCTCGGGCGGCGAGCCCACCTTGCGCGCGGAGCTCGTCGACATTCTCGAGCTTTTTTACCGCGCCAACGGGGTCCGCTCGATCAACCTGCCGGCCAACGGGATCCTTCCCGAAAAGCTTCTCGCGTTGCTCGAAGCGACGTTCGAGCGTTGTCCCGAGCTTCGCATCAACTTGAACCTCGCGCTCGACGGGATTGGCGAGACCCATGATCGCATCCGAGGCGTTCCGGGCAATTACGACCGGGCTCTCGAGAGCCTGGAGCTTCTCGACGGGCTCCGCCATCTCGACGCCCGGCTGAGGCTTCACGTGAACTCCGTCATCTGTAGCGAGAACGTCGACGAGATGCACGCGCTCGGACGGATCCTGCGCGACCGCTTCGACCTCGACGGGCATTATTTTCAAATCATCCGAGGCGAGCCGATGGATCCCGCGCTTCTCGATGTCCACAAAGACACACTCGAGCAGCTCCATCAGGACCTGAAGCCCCTCTATGAGCACTACGCTTCCAAGGTCGGCGCCCGCAAGAGCTGGTTCGGCAAGGCCACCTATCTTGGCGTGCTCGGCCTGTACCACGAGATTCAAGCTGCAAATCTCGAGCGCCATCATCGATGGCCTATGCCGTGTACCGCCGCGCAGAACATTGCGGTCTTGGATGCGAACGGCGATATCCGCTCTTGCGAGCTTCGCGAGCCGCTCGGGAATCTTCGCGACTATGATTGCGACTGGAGCCGCTTCTGGCAGTCGCGGGAGCGCGCCGAAGAGATTGCCGCCATCAAACGTGATGGCTGCTGGTGCACGCATGTCTGTTTCATCCACGCGAGCCTGAAGGCGAGCAAGAAAGCCTTGGCCATCGACGTGCCGCGCGCCTATTTGCATCAAATCGATTCAAGGAAGGACACCGATGTCAAAGGTTTTACAAATCGGGCATAGCCCGGATCCTGATGACGCATTCATGTTCTGCGCGCTCTCGCATGGCGCCGTCAAAATTCGCGATTTCGAGATCGACCATGTGCTCGAGGATATCCAGTCGCTCAACGAGCGAGCGATGAAAGGCGATCTCGAGGTCACGGCAATCTCGGCGCATGCCTTTCTCTCCGTCGCCGACAAATATTGGATCATGGCGACCGGCGCGAGCATGGGCGAGGGCTACGGCCCGGTCGTCATTTCGAAAGAAGCGCTTACGATCGACGCGCTCGAAGGCAAGCGCGTCGCCATTCCCGGTGAGATCACAACAGCGGCGCTTCTCTCGCGTATTTTTCTTCCAAAGTTCGAAGCGGTCGTTCGGCCCTTCGACACGATCTTCGACGCGGTCGACAAAGGCGATGCGGATGCCGGTGTCATCATCCACGAAGGCCAGCTGACCTATGCCGACAAGGGCTATCACAAGATTCTGGACTTTGGAGAGCAGTGGGAAAAAGAAACGGGGCTTCCTCTGCCGTTAGGCCTCGACGTCGTACGGCGCGATCTCGGGCGCGAGCTCGCGGTGGAGATCAACACTGCGATGCGCGCGAGCATTGATTGGGCCTATGAGAACGAAGAAGAGGCGCTCACTTACTCGCTCAAGTTCGGCCGCGGCCTCGAGCGCGAGCTCGGTCGGCGCTTCGTGAAGATGTACGTTTCGGACATCACGAAAGACATGGGCGACGCCGGCGAGAAAGCTTTGCGCGAGCTCTTCGCGCGGGCGGAGGCGGCGGGGGTCGTCGACAAAGCCCCAGAGTTCGAGCTGATTCGCTAACTAGAACAGCTACTGATTTAGCTCGTAGATGATCCTCAGGCCCTCGAGTGTCAGCCGAGGATTTACGATGTCGATCACTTGGGTCCATTCGGCGACGATCTCGGCCATGCCGCCCGTCGCGATCACTTTCGGCTCGCCGGGCGCTTCCGATTTGAGGCGCGCCACGAGCTCCTTTACGAGCCCCAGATAGCCGAGCACGAGACCGGACCGCATGGCGCTCACTGTGTTGGTGCCGATGGCCTTGTCCGGAAGCGTGAGCTCGACTCTCGGGAGCTTAGAAGTGCGCCGCACGAGCGCGTCCGCCGTGATCCCGAGCCCGGGAGCGATAGCGCCGCCGAGATAGTCGCCCTCTTTCGAGACCACGTCAAAGGTCGTTGCCGTTCCCAGGTCGGCCACAATGGCTGGGCCGCCATAGAGCTTGTGCACCGCAGCTGTATTGGCGATGCGATCGGCGCCGACTTCTTCCAGGTTGTCAATCTTGATGCCGATCCCCGTCTCGATGCCGTACGCAACGATAACCGGAGGGTGTCCGAGCACGCGCTCCATGAGCTCCTGAAACGTCGCGGTCAAAGGCGGTACGACGCTCGCGATCACGGCGCCGGAAATGTCCTTCCAGGAAAGCCCCTTGTCCTCGAGGAGTGCTTTCAAAAGAACGTAGTACTCGTCAGCGAGGTGGTCGAGATGCGTCGTGACCCGCCAGTCGGTCTTCCAACCGCCGTCGTGATACACACCGATGGCGGTCTTCGTATTGCCGACATCGAGCACGAGAAGCACGGCAGCATTGTAGCATCACGCCTCGAAGGCGAACGTGGTACAACTCGGCCGTGATACCCATCGCAGAGATCCGAGCGGCAAGAAAAGCTATCGAAGGCCGCGCATTGCGAACGCCGCTCGTACGCTTGAACTACCCCGAGAGCTCACGTGAGATTTATCTCAAGCTCGAGAGCCTCCAACCCATCGCTTCGTTCAAGCTGCGGGGCGCAATCAACGCGTTCCGGCTCGCGCCTCCCGAGGAGATCGCAAAAGGCGTCTTCACGGCGAGCGCCGGCAATTGGGCGCAAGGCATCGCATGGGTGGCGAGAGAGAAGAACATTCCGTGCACCATCATCGTTCCCGACCACGCGCCGAAAACGAAGCTCGCGGCGATCGAGCGGCTCGGAGCGCGTCACATCGACGTGCCCTACGATGCCTGGTGGCAGTGCATGACGGAGCGGCGCTTCGATGGCGTGAAGGGCTTTTTCTTGCATCCGGTCGAAGACGAGCCCGTCATGGCGGGGAGTGGAACGATCGCACTCGAGATTCTCGAGGACTTGCCGGACCCTGACGTCGTGTTGGTCCCCTGGGGCGGCGGCGGTCTCTCGAGCGGCATCGCGAGCGGGCTCGCGCAGCTGCGGCCTGAAACGCGCGTCTACGCGGTCGAGGTGGAGACGGCCGCGCCTTTGAGCGCGTCTTTCTCTGCCGGCGAGATGACGGAGGTCGAGCGGAAACCTTCCTTCGTGGATGGGATTGGAAGCGGAAGCCTGCTCCCGAAGATGTGGCCTCTCGCGCAGGAGCTCTTGAAAGGAGCCTTCACGGCAAGTGTCCCGGACGTGGAAAGAGCCCTTCGGCTTCTCGTCGAGCGCAATCGCGTCGTGGCCGAAGGCGCGGGTGCTGTGCCTGTAGCTGTGGCGCTAGGCGACAAAGTCGAAGACGATAAGATCGTCTGCATCGTTTCGGGGGGCAACATCGATACGGAAGTTTTGTTGAAGGTCTTGGAGGGCTGACGATGGAGTTCACCCATATCGACGTCTTTCTCGAATATTACGGCAAGGTGCGCCAGCGTACGAAGCGACTCCTCGACATCATCCCGGACGACAAGATGGACTGGACGCCCATCAAAGGCAAGTTTACATTCGCCGACCTCATCCGCCATCTCGCAGCGATCGAGCGCTTCATGTACGCCGAGAACGTCCAAGGGAAACCGAGCCGCTATCCCGGGTGCGGCAAGGAGCTCGCGGTCGGGCGCGAGGCGGTTCTTCGCTTCTTCGATCAGTGCCACGAAGAGTCGATGGCGATCTTCGCGACGCTGACGCCGGAGAATTTGAGCGGCAAGTGTGTCACTCCGGCGGGCACGTCCATTACGACATGGAAGTGGCTCCGGCTACTCCCCGAGCACGAGATCCACCATCGCGGTCAGATCTATACCTACGCTGGCTTTCTCGGGATCAAGACACCCCCAATCTACGGGATGACGTCGGAACAGGTCGCCGAAGCGTCCCGAGGCTCAGACGCCTAGCCGCTCGCGCAGGGCCTCGAGATAGCCGGGAACTTTGGCGTTCAGGTAAACCTCACGCTCTTTCGCAAGCTGTTCGAAACTCTCGAGAAAAGCTGGGTTCCCGAACTGCACGCGGAGCTCGGGGACGAGGTGCTTCACCTTCTCCCAAACCACGGTGATCTCACTGTTGGTCTCGAAGAAGAGCTCTTTTTCCACGGTGTCGCGTTTCACGATCGCGGAGATCATGTCCCAGTAGCTCACGACTTGCCGAAACGACGCGTCCTCCTCCGAGCCCGGAGGGCAGAGCTCGTTGAGCTCATCGACGGTCCTCGCTTTCAGTCGGCCGAGCACGAAAGAGCGGGCCTCCCGAAGGCGTGACTCCCGCCGGAGGCTGTAGAACTGCAGAATGAGTTGCACGCCCTCGTATTCGCTCATGGCTCCTCCCACAATAGATGGCTTTGAAATCCGATGGGCAGCCAGCCTATCATGCGCCTATAGGAGTTGGCGATGCTCGATGACGATTTTAAAGTTGTTTGCCCGTGCTGCGAATCCAAGCTCCTCATCGACCACAAGACTGGCGCTGTTGTGTCGCACGAGGAGCCGCCGCGCGGTGGCAAGGTAACGTTCGCGCAAGCGGTGGAGCGTAACCGGAAACGCAAGACAGACGCGGAGGACGTTTTCGCCCAAGCGGTCCGCGAGGAGGAGCACAAAGAGGAACTTCTCGAAAAGAAGTTCCGAGAAGCCTTCGAGAAAGTCGACAAGGACGACACCCCGCCGCCACATCCTTTCGACTATAAATAGGCGCCCCTATCTATGCTAATGAGCAGCATCGTTTTCGCGCTGATGTCCGTCGTGACCTCCACAGGAAGCGTCGCAATACGCTTCGCGCCGCGCGATCTCCAATCGTCCGTGTCTATTTACCATGATGTCGTTACCCGAATGCCCGACCTTTCGGACGAGGAGTTGGACCTAAAGCTCGAGGAAGCTGTCATCGATAGCGAAAAGGCCGAGATGCTCGTGTGCTGCTACCTGTCCGAAGTGCGCGAGAGGCGGCTCTTTGTAGCCTTTGGCTATGCGAACATCTCCGATTACGCGTTCGCGCGCTTCGGATTCAGGGCGCGCAAGACTCACTATCTGGTGCGCCTGGGCCAGAGGATCAAGCGTCTTCCGAAGCTCCGCGAAGCGATGGCGAACGGAAAAATCGGCTGGTGCAAGGCAAGTCGGATCGCCGCCGTCGCCGCTCCCGAGGACGAGGTAACGTGGATCGAATCCGCGCTGTCTTCGTCGGCGCAGCAACTCGAGAAAAAATCAAAGACGGAACGGACACGCTCGCGACGATGCTTCACTTCCCGTTGTCTCCAGGGATGCGAGGGTTGTGGGAGGACACGCTCGAGATTTTCCGCCGCCGGTCGGGCGCCGAGATATCGCCCCTTGCTGTCTTCGAGTACTTGCTCGCCGAGAACGTCGCGGAATGGGGCCATTACCTCGCCCCTGACAAAACTTCGGAAACGCCCGAAGATGAGGACGCCACAGCTCCCGAGGAAGACGACGCGCCTGACACCGACTCGCCCGCGGAAAGCGAGACCGAAGCGGGTCCCGTCTTCCCCTGAGCTGAAAGTATCAATACCGACCCAGTCATGCAACCGAGCCTATTCGAAAGCGGGGCCGTGGCCGAGGCAGATTACGAGAGCGATTTGGAATACAAACGGATGCGCGATCTCGTCCTGGAAAGGGACGGCTGGAAATGCACGGTTCCCTATTGCAGTACCCGCTCGCAACTAACCGTTCATCACATTCAGTATCGCAGCCGGGGCGTTTGCCACTCGCCGTGGAACAACCCGTCAACCGGACGGCGGACTACACCGGGGCGGATCAGTACCCCAGCTGGTCTCCCGATGGCAGCCAAATTGCCTTCCAGTCCGATCGAGACGGCGGAGGGTATTTCGTCATGTCGGCTTTGGGGGGATCCGCGCGCAAGGTGTTCTCTAAGCAAGGAGGTGGTTCACCACAGTGGTCGACAGATGGAGAGGAGTTAGCTCGTCTTGTGCGCGACGGCTCTGTGGAGATTGTGGAGATCGTGTCGATGAGAACCCGGGAATCTCGGCGTTTGGCTCTCCCGTCAGAGAGGAACGGAGCTATGGACTTGAGCTGGTCGTCAAACGGACGCTTCTTCGCTTTTGTGGATGGCGGTCCGGCGCACGACCTGACGCGCTTGTGGACGATCCGCGCGAACGACGGGCAGGCCTCCGCCGTGACAGACGGTCTATCGAAAGTGTGGAGTCCCAGTTGGTCACCGGATGGAAGTCGCCTCCACTTCGTCTCCAACCGAGGTGGAAGCATGGACCTATGGTCTCTGCGCGTGGGCCCGAACGCAGAGCCCGAAGACAGTCCTCAACCGGTGACGGTCGCTGTCGGGATGCGCCATGCGGTCTTTTCTCCAGACGACACCAAGCTCGCCTACTCGCGGGGGCGCCAGGTCGCCAACCTGTGGCGCGTTCCCATTCTCGACGACCGGCCGGCCACCTGGGCCGATGCTCAGCAGCTCACCTTCGAGGAAGCCTACATCGAGCGCGTCGACGTGTCGCCCGACGGAGAGCGCCTGCTGGTCCAATCAGACCGAAGCGGAAACATGGACCTTTGGATGCTGCCGCGCGATGGCGGAGAGTGGATGCAAGTCACGAGCGAACCCGCGCCGGACTGGTATCCAAGGTGGTCGCCCGATGGCCAGAACATCTTGTTATTTTCCAACCGGACCGGCAATCGCGAAATCTGGATCATGCCTGTGAGTGGAAGCCCCGCACGCCAGTTGACCGACGGCAAGGCCACCAACATAGAATCATGGTTACCGAATGGTCGAGAGATTGTGTTTTCGTCTTCGCTGGAGCACTCGATCTACGTCATGCCGAGCGACGGAGGGGAAGGCAGACAGGTGACGAAACGCCGGAGAGGGATTTTTTTTTCGATTGGTCACCCGACGGAGAATGGCTCGTCTTTATGCCGTCTGTGCAGTCTGGTCCTCAACTGTGGCGAGTGCCCGCCGCAGGCGGCAATCCCGAACCCTTGACCGAGGAGGGGTGAGGAGGGACACCGCGGTGGTCGAGGGATGGCAAGCGGGTCTTCTTTCCCGGAGGTCCCGGGGCGAGGCGGAACCTCTGGGCGGTCTCGCCTGAAGACGGAAAGGTGCAGGCCATGTCAGAGCTGGTCGGACGACTGGGGAGAGTGAGTACCTTTTGCCTTGCCACAGATGGCCAATTCCTCTTTTTCTTCTGGCGGGAGAATCTCAGCGACATCTGGGTGATGGAGTCGTGACAGAAGAATGATCGACTGATGGTTCCCCGCACACGTCGATAGATCCAGAACTACTTCGCCAAGTTTCGAAGCACAGTGTGCAGAATCCCGCCGTTCTTGTAATACGTGACGTCCACTCTCGCATCGAGTCGGGCGATGACATCGAACGTGAAGGTCGTGCCGTCCGCACGGGTCGCGGTCACCGCGAGCTCTTGCCGCGGCTCGATATCCTCGCCCAGTTTGATGTCGAACGTCTCTTGACCCGTGATGCCGAGGCTAAGAGCACCGTCGCCTTCCTTGAACTGAAGCGGCAAGACACCCATCCCCACGAGATTGCTCCGATGAATACGCTCGTAGCTCTCCGCGAACACGGCCTTGACTCCCATGAGCAGCGTCCCTTTCGCCGCCCAGTCGCGTGAAGAGCCGGTGCCGTATTCTTTTCCCACGATCACGACGAGCGATGTCCCTTCCTCCTTGTACCGCATCGCCGCGTCATAGATGAACATCTGCTCGCCGCTCGGGATGTGCACCGTATAGCCGCCTTCGACGCCGGGCACGAGCTGGTTCTTGATGCGGATATTCGCGAACGTGCCGCGCAGCATCACCCGATCGTTGCCGCGGCGCGAGCCATAAGAGTTGAAGTCTTTCTTCTCGAGCCCGCGCTCGCGCAGGTACTGCCCCGCGGGCGAGTCGTTCGGGATGTCGGCGGCGGGAGAGATGTGATCCGTCGTGACCGAGTCGCCGAGAAGCACGAGCACACGCGCACCCGAAATGCTCGAGAGCGGATTGAGCTCGAGCGTCAAGCCTTCGAAGAACGGTGGCTCTTGAATGTAGGTCGACGCGTCGCTCCACTCGTAGAGCTTCCCGCCGGAGGCGGGGATTTTGTTCCACTCTTCGTTCCCGTCCCAGACATTCCCGTACATCTTCTTGAACATGCCCGGATGGATCGCTTTTTCCAGCAGGTCGTTGACTTCTTTTTGGCTGGGCCAAATGTCCTCGAGATGGACAGGCTTTCCCTCGACGTCTTTTCCGAGCGGCTCGCTCGCGAGGTCGAGATCCACCGTGCCCGCAAGCGCATAGGCCACGACGAGAGGCGGCGAGGCCAGATAGTTCGCGCGCACGAGCGCGTGGATGCGTCCTTCAAAGTTACGGTTGCCCGACAACACCGCGGCCGCGACGAGCTCGCCTTCGGAGACCGCCTTCTCGACGGGCTCCGGAAGCGGACCGCTATTGCCGATGCAGGTCGTGCAGCCGTAACCGACGAGGTGAAACCCGAGATCGGCCAGCGAAGCGAGAAGGCCGGCTTCGCGCAAGTACTCGGTCACGACTTTCGAGCCCGGCGCGAGCGAGGTCTTCACGTAAGGGGGCACTTTGAGCCCGCGCTCCGTCGCTTTCTTGGCGAGCAGCCCTGCGGCCAACATGACCGAGGGATTGGATGTGTTCGTGCAAGAGGTAATCGCGGCGATAACCACGGCGCCGTGGCCGACGTTCTCGCGTGTGCCGCCCAAGGCCACGCTCGCGGTCCGCGAAAGCTCGTCGCAGGACAACCCGAAGCCGCGCTCTTTTGGCGAGGTGGTGAGCGCCGAGCGAAACGCGTCCTTCATGTCGGAAAGCGCGATGCGGTCTTGCGGGCGTTTGGGGCCGGCAAGACTCGGCTCGACAGTGGCCAGATCGAGCTCGAGCGTATCGGTGAAATCGGGGTCCGCGGCCTCGTCGGTGCGGAAGAGTCCCTGCATCTTCGTATAGGCTTCGACCCGCGCGACATGGTCATCGCTTCGGCCCGTACGCCGAAGAAAACGAAGGGTTTCCTCGTCCACCGGAAAAAATCCCATCGTCGCGCCATATTCTGGAGCCATGTTCGCTACCGTTGCGCGATCGGGAAGTGACATTTGAGACAGGCCTTGTCCGTAGAACTCGACGAACTTCTCGACGACGCCCTTTTCACGAAGCATCTGGGTCACGACGAGCACCAAGTCGGTGGCGGTAACACCCTCGCGCAGCTGCCCGTGCATCTTGAAGCCGATGACCTCCGGCATGATGAGATAGGACGGCTGGCCGAGCATACCCGCTTCGGCTTCGATACCGCCCACGCCCCATCCGAACACGCCGAGGCCGTTGATCATCGTCGTATGCGAGTCCGTCCCGACCAGGCTGTCGGGGAAGAGAAACGTCTCACCGTTCTTCTCGCCTTTCATGACGACCGTGGCAAGAAATTCGAGATTGACCTGATGCACGATCCCAGTTGCCGGGGGCACGACGCGGAAGCCATTGAAGGCGTTTTTCCCCCATCGCAAAAACTCGTAGCGCTCGCGGTTGCGCTCGAACTCGATTTCCGCGTTCCGGCTGAGCGCGAGCGGCGTTCCGAACACATCGACCTGCACTGAGTGGTCGATGACTAGATCCACAGGGACGGCGGGGTTGATGCGTTCCGGGTCGCCGCCTAGACGCTCGAGTGTCGATCGCATGGCCGCGAGATCGACCACGGCGGGAACGCCCGTGAAATCTTGAAGGATGACGCGCGCGGGCAAGAACGGCACTTCGTTGTTGCCGGGGTCGCTTGCCTTCCAGCCGGCGAGGGTCTTGATATCGTCTTCTGTGACGGTCTCACCATCACAATTGCGGACCACAGCCTCCAAGAGCACCTTGATGCTGTAGGGCATCCTCGAGATGCTCCCCAGGCCAGCTTTTTCGAGCGACTCGAGCGCATAGGCGTGCGCAGTGCCCTCGGGGGTCTCGAGAGTCGTCCGGGTACCTAGTGGGTTGTGCATGGAATCGGTCATTGGGGCTCCTTAGGAAGAAATCGAACCCTACAGCCCCTAACTTTATCAAGAACCAAGAATCGGCGCGCGGCGTCCGGGTCGCTGTATCTGGTTGGCTATAATAAATCTTTGCTGTTATAACTTTGACCTTGACTGTAATCTTGATAGCGACGAGCCATGCTAAGCGCCCCTAAGAACACCGACGCGGCAGGATTGGATCTGTCCCGGACGCTTACTTTTTTCTTCGAAGATCCCAACTGGGTGCAGAAGCTTCTCGTGGGGTCTCTCTTTGCTCTGCTCTCGCCGGTTCTCATCGGGACGGTGTTCATCGCTGGCTATGCCGTCGCACTCGCGCGCAACACGATGCGTGGCGCGACCCCGTTGCTCCCGGAATGGGACGATCTCCAAGCGATCTTCATCGACGGCTTGAAGGGCGTCGCCATCTCGCTTGCGCACAAGCTTCCCGTGCTCATTTTGATCCTCATGACGTGTCTCGCTCTGTTCGGCGGAATTTTTCTCCACAGCGGCGATCGCGCCCTTCCGGAAGAGTTCCTTTACTTCGGCCTTCCAGCTCTTTTGGCGGGATGGCTCGTCGTCTTCGTGCTGTCGTTCGCCATTCTCGTCTACGTGCCCGCCGCGTTCGTACGATTCGTCCGAACCCATCGGCTCGGCGCCGCGTTCGACGTCATGGAGAATATCGCCTTCATCCGCAACCACAGTGCGGACTATCTCACGGCGCTTCTCGCTATCCTGCTGGCTAGCTTCATCGCGCAGTTCGGTTTCATCGTCTTATGTATCGGCATCTTTCCGGCCATGTTCTGGTCGGCTTGCGTGATGGGTTACGTGGTCGGTGATCTCGCGCGAATAGCAGGCGGCGAGAGCGCGGACGCAGGCGAAGCGTCGTAGCCGCGGACTTTGTGTTCGTGGACACCCATGTGTAATCTGGGTGTAGCACCCCTTCCCACCGGAGGAATAACTTGAAAAAGATTGGAACGATCGTCGCGGTCCTCACCATCTGCGCTGCACCCGTCGTCGGCCTCGACAAGGTAGCCGACCGTCTCGAGAAGGCCGCGTCTGTCGTCGGCGAGCAGAAAATGCACGAAGCTCGGTGACACCTGTGAGCGCATGATCGGCATGGCGACATAGCTGAAACCGAGGAAGATCAAGGCCACCCAGAGAAAGGCGCACCCGGCGAGATCGATGACGTTCACGTCATCGGGGACCTCGAGGGCGGAGAAGCGTACACGCTCCCACATCTCTTGGAGCCAGGATTCGGCGGTCATAAGGTGTAATGGTTCTGTTGGAGGGAATATCAACAGAATAGCATCCGCATTTTCGAAAATGCGCGTCCCTACCTTACCGTCGGCCGAAGCGGTTGAAGATAGCGTCGAAGGCCAGCTGCACGTCGGCCTGCTCCAGGAAAACACAGAACTCGGTGGCGGTCGACGTCACTTCGATGACGTTGATGTTTTGAAGCGCGACCTCCTCCAGAAGCTGATGGAGAATGCCTTTTACTTTCAAGTAGCGCGAGTCGAAGGTCATGCCGACGGAAGCGAGGTTCCGATGAACGATTCGAGGAGCCGCACTGAGTGCTCCGAGAAGTAGCTGCAGGTTCTCGGCCTCGACGATCATCGTAATCTCGCGAATGCCTTCGGTGACAGTGACGAAGCCGTTGCGGGATTGGATGCGCTGGAAGACACGGTTCAACTCGAGATGACTCTCCGGTGTTTTTAGCAGGGTCGCGGAGCACAAGCCGGATTGGACGCTGACCTTGTCGAGAACGAGCTTTTCTTCATGGGATCTCGGTGCTGGCACGGTGCGTCTCGAGAGCCGCGAGAGATTCATCAGCACGGCCGACTCCGTCACTTCCTTGTGGGTCTGCGCCTCGATGCTCGGCCGCAGGAAGCGCGCAAGCTGGCTCAAGTTAAGCAGGCCATGGTGGAAGCAGAATCGAAGTCCTTGATGGCCTTCGATAAATGTTTCCACCGCCTCCGAGATCTTCTTCATGTTACCAATATAACAATATTTCTATTTTTGTAACAAATTTTTGGACTTCCTTGGTGGATCCCGCGCGGACCCCTATTCTGCAGTTCCAACAAGCATTACTGATTCATTTGAGGGAGGTTCCATCATGAACGCTTGTCCTGTCTGCGGCGGCGGAGTCAACTTGCCGATCAACGCCGTGCTCAGTGAGCTCTTGGACTGCGGCGAATGCAGCTCGGAGCTCGAAGTCAGTTCTCTTGAGCCGGTACGGTTCGTAGAAGCACCGCTCGAAGCCGAAGACTGGGGTGAGTAGTCCGCTCCGCGTAGCTCTTCTTCACTCGGTTATACGCCGGGAGGAAAAGCTCCTGCTCGACGCGTTCGAGCGTCACGGCGGTGTCAAAGTCACCTGCCTGGACGACCGTAAGCTCGACTTCGATCCGTGTGGCGCCGCACCGCCTCTTCCCTACGACGCGGTGCTAGCGCGCAGTGTGAGTTTCTCGCGCGGGCTCTACGCGCGCTATCTCTTCGAATCGCGCGGCCTTCGATGTTTCAATGAATCGGCAGTGGCAGCGCTCTGCGGTGACAAGCTCCGTATGTCGTTAGCACTCCTCGAGGCCGGAGTCCCGCATCCCGATTTGCGTATAGCGTTCACCGCAGACTCTGCTCTCGAAGCAACGACCGCGATGGGTTATCCCGTGGTGATGAAGCCGATCGTAGGATCGTGGGGCAGGCTCATCGCCCGCGCCGACGACGCCGATGCGGCGGAGAGCCTGCTCGAGCACAAAGCAGCGCTCGGGAACTTCCAACATCAGATCTATTACCTGCAGCGCTATGTCGATAAAGGCGGCCGCGACATTCGAAGCTTCGTCGTCGGCGGCCGCTGCATCGCGGCCATCGCGCGAACGAGCGCCCATTGGCGCACGAACACCGCGCGCGGAGCGACCGCGTCGAATTGTCCGGTTTCCGAAGAGCTCGCCTCCATCTCGCTCCAAGCTGCGCGCGCGGTCGGCGGCGGCATGCTCGCCATCGATCTGTTCGAGACCAAGGACGGCTATCTCGTGAACGAAGTGAACGACACGATGGAGTTCAAAAACAGTATCGAGACAACCGGCGTCGACATCCCCTTTGCGATGGCCGAGCACGTGGTCGAAGAGCTGCAGAAAAGAAGGGCAGCGTGATCCGCGCGAGCATCGTCGGCGCCTCAGGCTATGCCGGCGGCGAGCTTCTTCGGCTTCTTCTCGCTCATCCCGAGATCGAGCTCGCCCAAGTTACTTCCGAGCGGCTCGCGGGCAAGAGCGTGGGCCGGGCCCACCCGAATCTGCGTGGTGTCACGTCGCTTCAATTTTCTTCGCTCGAAAGTCTCGAGCCTTGCGACGTTCTCTTTCTTTGCCTGCCTCACGGCGAAGCGGCCGAACGCTTCGAACAGTTCTCGTCGCTCGCCGAGCGTATCATCGACTCGAGCGCGGATTTTCGACTGCAGAGCGCGTCTCTTTACGCCAAGTATTACGGAAAAGAACACCCGCGGCCGCAAGAGCTCGGTGAGTTCGTCTACGGCATCCCCGAGATCCATCGCGACAAAATCCGGGACGCGCGGCGTGTCGCCTGTGGCGGCTGTAACGCCACGGCGTCCATCCTCGGCCTCTACCCGCTCTATCGCGAGAAGCTCGTCGAGCTCGACCGCACCGTCATCGAGGTCAAAGCGGGCTCGAGCGAGGCGGGACGCCGCGCGACGAGCACGAGCCATCACCCGGAGCGCAGCGGCTCCGTCCGCGCCTTCGCGCCGACGGGGCACCGCCACACCGCAGAGATCGTGCAATCCCTAGAGAACGGCGTCCCTATCGACGTGCATTTCACGGTGACCTCCGTCGAGATGGTGCGCGGCGCCGTCGCGACGAGCCACGTCTTTCTCAATCGCGAGATGAGCGAGCGCGATCTCTGGGGCGTTTTTCGAGCCGCTTATCGGGACGAGCCCTTCATCCGCTTGATCAAAGAGCGTCAAGGAAGCTACCGCTATCCCGACCCCAAGATTCTCGCGGGAACGAACTTCTGCGATGTCGGCTTCGAGCGCGACCCCGATAGCTCCCGGGTCGTCGTCATCAGCGCCATCGATAACCTCATGAAAGGCTCCGCCGGGCAAGCCGTGCAATGCATGAACTTGATGATCGGGCTCGAGGAGACGACGGGGCTGTCTTTTCCGGGGCTCCATCCTCTTTGAGACCTCGAATACCTTGAGCCCTTAGACAATGTGTCGCTTTCTAATGATGCGCTCGGACGCGCCGTTTCCGACCGAAGAAGTTCTCGCAACCTTTGGGCGCAAGTGCCTCGAGAGCATCGAGTATCAAGGACACGGCTGGGGCGCAGCGTGGCGCGCGGCGGGCACCTGGTCTCGCCACAAGAGCTTGACGCCAATTTGGGAAGACCGGCTCGAGATTCCTGAAAAAGTCGACTTTCTCATCGTACATGCCCGCAGCGCTTTCAAAGATACCGGCATCACGATTGAGAACAACATGCCGTTTTATCGAGACGAGCGAGCCTTTGTCTTCAACGGAGAGCTCCGCGGCGTTCGGCTTCGCGTCCCCGGGCGTATCGGCGCCGAGAAAGTGTTCAACCTGATCGAGCGCGCCGTGAATCAGGAAGGGAAAGGCTTGTCCCGCGCACTCGGAGCCACGGAAAAGTTGCTTCTTTCGAAGAGCGACTATGTCCGCGCGTTGAATGTCGCCGTCGCGGACGACAATCGGATCTATGCGCGCTGCCGGTTCAACGAGTCGCCAGACTACTTCACGCTCCACTATCGAGACGACGCTGTTCGCGCAGTGTGCTCCGTGCCGCTCGACGCGACCTACCGACCCATGCAGAACGGGCAGACGGTAACCCTCTGATGGATGCGACCCTCGTGAAGGTCGGCGGCGGGGCCGCCATCAACCTCGCCGGTATCGCTTCCGATCTGAGTGAGCTCGAGGCTCGCTGCGTCGTCGTCCACGGAGCGAACGCGGCGCGGGACGACTTAGCTGCGCGACTAGGACGCCCGACCCGCACCATTACGTCCGCGTCGGGCGTCGAGAGTGTTTTTACCGACGATGCCGCGCTCGACATCCTGACGATGGCCTATGCCGGGCTCGTCAACAAGCGTTTCGTGAGCCTTTGCCAGCAACACGGTGTGAACGCGATCGGACTCTGCGGGGTCGACGGCGCGCTCGTGCGCGGCCGTCGCAATCGTGGTATCCGTGTCGTCGAGAACGGCCGTAAGCGCCTCGTCCGCGACGCGTCGGGGAAGCCAGAAATCATCAACACCGAGCTCCTCGAGCTTCTTCTCGGCGCCGGCTACACACCCGTGGTGACGGTGCCCATTCTCGACGAAGATGGCCGCGCGGTGAATACAGAGAACGACTCTGTCGTCGCTCTTTTGCAAAAGAGCCTCTCTGTGAAACGCGTTGTGCAGCTCATCGAAGCACGCGGGCTCCTTCGGGATGCGTCCGACCCCCAAAGCCTCGTGCATGAAGTGAGCTTCACCGCGCTCGAAGCCTGGCAGGAGGTCGCGGGTGGGCGTTTTCGCCGCAAGCTCATGGCGCTTTCAGACATGGCGTCGACCGGATGCGGGTCTGTTCTCATCGGAGACGGCCGTTCTGAGCACCCGCTGCGCGAGACCCTTTCCGGCAAAGGAACGGTAATCCGATGAGCACGGCCACCCGCATGATCCACGAGCTCGACGTCTATGGGAAACGGGGCATCACCCTCGTCAGCGGAAGCGGCGCCCGACTTTGGGACGACACCGGCCGCGAATATATCGATTGTATGAGCGCGCACGGCGCAGCGATTCTCGGCCACGCACACCCCTGGGTTGCGGAGGCGCTCGAGGGGCAAGCACGCACGCTCACGAGCTGCCCCGGCTCCTTTTACCACCCAGGCAAAGAGAAGCTCATCGAGCGTCTCGCCGAACGCTGTCCAGGCGATATCGACCGGGTCTTTCTCTGCAACTCCGGAACGGAAGCGGTGGAGGCCGCCATCAAGTTTGCCCGAGCGAGCACGGGACGACCAGGCATCGTTGCGGCGAAGCGCGGGTTTCACGGAAGAACCTTTGGCGCGATGAGCGCGAGCTTCAACCCGAAGCATCACGAGCTCTATGCACCCGTCGTCCCGGGTACGCGCTTCATCGCTTTCAATGACACCCCAGCCCTCGAGGACGTGCTCGAGGACGACGTGGCGATGCTGCTGCTCGAGCTCGTGCAAGGTGAAGGCGGGGTTCACGTCGCCGAGCCGTCTTTCATATTGCGAGCGCAAGAGCTTTGCCGCGAACGAGGCATCCTGCTCGTGATCGATGAAGTGCAAACGGGCTTCGGCCGTACGGGCGGCTGGTTTGCCTGCTCGCGCTATGGACTCTCGCCCGACATCTTGTGCCTCGCCAAAGGGATCGCGGGCGGCTTCCCCATGGGCGCGGTCGTAGTGAACGACAAGGTCCGGGTCGAGGTCGGCATGCACGGCTCGACTTTCGGCGGCAACCCGCTTGCCTGCGCTGTCGCCAATGCGGTTTTCGACGTGCTCGAGAGTAAAGGTTTCCTAGAATCCGTCGTCGAGAAGGGGCGTCATCTGAAAGAGCGACTTCGGGGGATCGATTCTGAGGCGATCCTCGAGGTGCGCGGCCGAGGGCTCATGGTGGGCATTGCGTTGAAGCAAAAAGCCCGCCCCTACCTCGATGCACTTGCTGAGCAAGGGGTGCTCGCACTCACGGCCGGCCCGAAAGTTCTGCGCTTGCTGCCGCCTCTCGTGATCACCGACGAAGAGCTCGAGCAAGTCGTCACGACGCTCGACGACGTTCTAAAGCAGTGAGTCTTCGGCTATAAGCCGGCGGCGCGAAGGTTGGTCACGTTCTCGACAATTTCTCGCGTGACTTCCTCTTCCGCCATCTGAGCCCATGCGCCGGGGACGAGCTCGGTCGCCCGCACGGCGAGCTTTTTCGCCTCTTTCGTGAGCGAGCCACGAAGACAGTGCCCGGGCATCGGTGCGAACAGTATCGCGGCCGCCGCACCGACCACGGTGCCAAACAGTAACCCTGCAGCAAACTTCATGTCCCGTCGCTCTAACTTAGCATGTCCAGAACCAGACGCGAAGTGCCGCGTTACGTCTTTGCGTCAAAGCGGTGCTCGCTCTTGCGCTCTTCGAGCGCTTCCAATGTTCGCGGCCAGTCGCCCTTCAACAAGCGCGAGAGGCCGCGATCCGCCAGAAGCTTGCCTTCGGTCTGACAGGCGGGGCAGTAATTGGTCTCGTTATCAGCGTAGTGGATGCGTTGGATCGGCCCGTCGCAATCGGGGCACGGCTTGCCGTAGCGGCCATGAACCGCCATCTTCGGACGGAACGCGGTGACCTTTTCCGGAAATTTGCCTTTTCGTTCCGCGCGAAGCTCTTCTGTCCACTCCGACAGCGTTGCTCGCGTCGCGACATAGAGACGCTCGATCTCCTCGTCACTCAAACGCGACGTCCACTTCACCGGCGAGAGCTTCGCGCGATGAAGGATTTCGTCGGAGTAAGTGTTTCCGATCCCGCTGAACAGATGGGGGTCGGTGAGCGATCGTTTGAGCGTGTGGTTCTCGAAGCGGAGGGCTCCCGCAAACGCCTCGAGGTCAGCCTCGAGAACCTCGAGACCGCCAGGGTCGAGAAGTGAGAGCTCTTTCTCGCCCCGTACGAGCCGGAGCGACGCGCGTTTCTTCGTGCCGGCCTCGGTCAAGCTCAGCGAGCCCGAGGAGAAATCGAAGCGCGCGAGACCGCGACGCTTTTGGGGCTTTGGCCGAGCGCCACCTTCTTTCCAATGAAAGCGGCCCGCAACCATCAGGTGGATCACCATGAAGAGCTCGTCCTCGAGGCCGATGACAATACGCTTGCCGAGCCGGCGCAGCGCAACGACCCGTTTGCCTTCGAGCTCACTCGGACTCGGTGCTATCGACCTGAGAAGAAACGGGCTTCCGAGCTGGAGCTTTTCGAAAATCTCACCTCCGATACACGCGTCGAGCGCTTCGAGGTAAATCACGATATCCGGTAGCTCTGGCACGAGGGCATTGTCTCACGAGCCCTTGACGCGTTAGTCTAGTCGGCTCAAAGGAGGCTCTGAATGGCAAGTAATCGATTCGAAGGTAAGGTCGCGCTCGTGACAGGGACAACGAGCGGCATCGGAAAAGCCACGGCGCTGCGGCTCGCAAGCGAAGGGGCCAAAGTAGCGGTGACCGCGCGACGCGAAGAAAAGCTCAAAGAGCTCGTCCTCGAGATTGAAGGCGCGGGCGGCTCGGCCTTTGCCGTCCCCGGCGACCTCACGAACGCCTCAGACCGTAAGCGGCTCGTCGACGAGACCGTGGCTCAATATGAAAGCCTCGATATCCTTGTCAACGCGGCCGGCATCATCGCTTTTGGAACCATCGAGGACACTTCTCTTGAAGTCTGGCAGAAGATGTTCGACATCAACGTCGTGTCGGTCTTCCATCTCATGCAGCTCGCTCTCCCGCACATCATCCCGCGGAAAGGCAATATCGTGAACGTGTCGAGTGTGAACGGGATACGATCCTTCCCGGGGGTGCTCGCATATAACTCGAGCAAGTCGGCGCTCGACCAGCTCACGCGCTGCTCGGCGCTCGAGCTCGCGCCTGCGGGGGTCCGCGTGAACAACGTCAATCCTGGCGTCGTCGTCACCGAGCTCCACCGCCAGGCAGGCCTCGACGACGAGAAGTACGCGGCGTTTCTGGAGAGAAGCAAGACGACCCATCCGATCGGGCGCGTCGGGAAAGTCGAAGACCTCGCTGCGCTTATCACGTTTCTCGCTTCGGACGAAGCGACGTGGATCACTGGTGACACCGTCAACATCGACGGCGGGCGCCACCTGACTTGCGCGCGCTAACTGAGCGCTTCGTCGAGACTCGCAACCGCATCGTCACGTCTGCGGGTGAAGCGGATAACTCCCTCGACGATCAACCAGATCGCCAGCAACAACACGATGCTGCCCACGGCCAAGAGCAAGTAGCTGCCTTGGTTGAAGAAGCTCCGGACGTTGATGATCATCGCAGCGAGGGTCGTCACAAGCATGAAGACCATCGGGATGGCGGTATAGAGATAGTTTTTCTTCCGGAAGTAGAGGTAGAGCGTCACGGTCAAAAGCGTCAGCCCGGCCATGACTTGGTTGGTTGTTCCGAAGACCGCCCACAGCACGACGCCGGCGGGCCGGCCATCGACCCTTAGAAGCGCGAAGAAACCAATGGCCGCGACCGACAACGTCGTCGCGACATAGCGGTTTGCGAGCACGGGCATCTTCACCGTCTCGGCGACCTCTTCGATGTTGTAGCGCAGAAGCCGCGTGGCCGAATCGAGCGTCGTGAGCGCGAAGGAGACGGCCACGAGTGCTATGAACGCCTTGCCTAAGGCGGGATCGATTCCCAGGCTCGCGAGAAACGTCGCGGAGCCTGAGACGAAGGCGTCCAAGTTCGAAGCGAGACCATCCGCCGATTCCCAATTCGAGTAGTGTGCGCGCCACGCTGTCGGGCTCGCGAAACCAGCGGTGCAGGCAAGAACGGCCGCAAGACCCAGAACACTCTCGCAAACCATGCCTCCATAACCGATGAAGACGGCGTCCTCCTCCTTGTCCAGCTGCTTCGCCGTCGTTCCCGAGGAGACGAGCGCGTGGAACCCCGAAACGGCGCCACAGGCGATCACGATGAACACGAAAGGATAGAGGGGCGGCGCACCCGGCGGGCTTGGGTCGAAGGCGGGAGCCACGAAGCTCGGACGCAGAATGGCAAAGCCGAGAAAGATCGCGATGAGCCCCAGATAAAGAAGCAGCGAGTTCAAGAAGTCTCGCGGCTGAAGCAAGAGCCACACGGGCAGCACCGAGGCGGCAAAGGCGTAAGCGAGCAGAATGTAGCTCCACGAGGACACGCTCAAGTCCGGCGTTGGGAGAACACGGCCCATATAGACGGCGATTAACGTGAGCACGAAGCCGACGAGCGTCAAGCGTCCGAGCGGCACGCCCTTCTTGTAGAAGAGCACCCCCATCGCCACGGCCAGCACCATCAAGGAGAAGCTCGGGAACACCGCCTCGGGATAGAAATCCGCGGAAAAGAGCTGAGAGACAACTTGGACGAAGACACCCATCGCGAGTGCTATGAGAAAAATAATAATAACGTGAAAGAGGCTCTTCGCCCGGTGCCCGATGATGTTCTCGGCCACCTTGCCGACCGATTTGCCCTTCGCGCGCAAGCTCACCGCCAAGGCGCTAAAATCGTGCACGGCGCCAATGAAGATCGTTCCCAAAACGACCCAAATCATCGCGGGAACCCAGCCCCACATCACCGCGATGGCGGGGCCGAGCATCGGCGCGAGCCCGGCGATAGATGCATAGTGATGCCCGAAAAGAACGTAGCGCTTGGAAGGAACGTAGTCGTGACCGTCATTTAGAATATGCGCGGGTGTCTCGGTAGCGCCCGTAAGCTCGAAGAGATGGCGCGCGATCCGTTTCGCGTAGAAGTGATAGCCAAGAAGATAGACGACGAAGCAACTAATCGCTGCTACGATAGGGCTCATTCGACCCTCCCTTTCGGAATCGAGGATTATAGGTTCTAGGCACGAGCCTAAACAAACGCTCGATTAGAATCGGGTCAAAGGATTCGCAGATTTGCAGAATTTGAAAGGTTTTCGAGATTTCTTCCCCGAGGAGATGGCGGAGCGGACACACGTGTTCGACGCGATGCGCCGGGTCGCGACACGCTACGGTTTCGTGGAATATGACGGCCCGCCGCTAGAGAGCCTCGAGCTATATAGGAAGAAATCCGGCGACGAGATCGTGGCCCAGCTTTACCACTTCGAGGACAAAGGCGGCCGCGAGGTTGCGCTCCGGCCGGAGATGACGCCCACTTTGGCGCGCATGGTGGCCGCGCGCGCGAACTCCCTTCAAAAGCCCATCAAGTGGTTCTCGATCCCGCAGTTGTTCCGCTACGAAAGAAACCAAAGAGGCCGCCTCCGCGAGCACTTCCAGCTCAACGTCGATATCATCGGCGCCCGCGAGGTCGAAGCCGATGCTGAGCTTCTCGCCGTAGGACTCGACGTCCAACGCGAGCTCGGGCTCACCAAGGAAGATGTCGTCGCCCGCGTCAACGATCGCCGCATCGTCTCGGGGGCGCTCGGCCTTCTCGGGGTCTCCGAGGACAGCATCGCGGCAACCCATACCGCTATCGATAAATTCCGAAAAGTGCCCGACGAAACTTTTACGGAGCTTCTCTCGGATGCCGGACTTTCCGACAACGCTATCGAGGAAATTCGAAAACTATGCTCCGGCAGCGTGAGTGTTTTCGAGTGGTTCGCGCCTCAGCTCGACGACGCCGACGAGCCGACACGAGAGGCCGTCTTGGCTCTCGAGACCTATCTCGCGCGGATGGCCGAAGTGGGCTTCGAAGACTTTGTCGAAGTCGATTTTTCAATCGTGCGCGGGCTCGCTTATTACACCGGGATCGTTTTCGAACTCTACGACCGGAAAGGCAAGGAGCGCGCTATCTGCGGCGGCGGCCGCTACGATGACCTCGTCCAATCGCTCGGCGGACCTGATTTGCCGGCCCTCGGCTTCGGGATGGGCGACGTCGTGCTGAGCCTCATGTTGCGCGATCGTGGCCTGATGCCGAAGGCGCCGCCACGCTCGGACGTTGTCGTCATCCCCGTAGGCGCCGAGCTCGCCGTTATCGCGCGCCTGATCACGACCGAGCTTCGCCGCGCGGGAAAGCGCGCCGAAACGCCGTACTCCTCCGCGGGCGTCAGCAAGGACCTGAAAGCCACGGGCCAACGCGGCATCCCCTACGCCGTCATCGTGGGCCCGGAGGAGTGGGCCGCCCACGAAGTCAACTTAAAGGACTTACGCACCGGCAAACAAACCCGCGTCCCCGTCGACGCCCTCGCCGCCAAAATCAAAACCTAGCTCTCGCCAGGTAACCTGAAAGCGTTCTAAATCTAAACCACAGAGCGAATTCTCATCCCCGCATCCCCTCCTATCCCCACATCCCCCTTGCCTTTAAAAACGCCGCTAAAAGCAAGGAGAGGTGGGGATAGGAGGGGATGGGGGGATAAGAAAGAATTTGCTTCAGAACATGAAACCAAACCTTCGGTTCTGACGGGTCAGAGCGTAGAGATTAGTCCACCGGCTCGATCCGTACTTGCTCGTCGTCTTCGAGGTGCACGCGGAAGCGGACGCCTTCGGGAAAGAGATCGGGGTCGCGAAAGACCGGCATGGGCCGCGCGGGCTCGCGCACAAAGAAATCTCCATCGGGAACGAGAGCGCCGATGAAAACGAGCTCACGCCATTTGCGCCGCGGAAGCCAAAAAGCGCCCACTCCACGCTTCACGTTCTCGAACGGTCGCTCATCCACCATAATAGACCCTTCAATTATGCCAAAAGTCCGCGTCGTTCTAGTTCGCCCCGAGAACGCCGCCAATGTCGGCGCGGTCGCGCGCGTTGTCGCGAATACCGGCCTCGAAGGCGTCGACGTCGTCGCCCCCTGCGATTGGCGCACCCTCGAAGCCTGGCGCATGGCGTGGCGCTCCGAAGATATCTTGGAGGCGACGCGCGAGTTCACGAGCCTCGACGAAGCGCTCGAGGGCGCGGTCTATGTCGCGGGCTTGTCCGGACGTTCCGGGATGCGCATCAAGCCGATAACGCCTCGGGCGATGGCGGCCGAGATCGCCGCGCTCGATGCTAGCGCGCAGGTCGCGCTCGTCTTCGGATGCGAGTCCCAGGGTCTCACGGAGAACGATCTGAGGCATTGTCAGCGCCGAGTTGGAATCCCGGCTGATCCACGGCAGCCTTCGCTCAACCTGGCCCAGTCCGTGATGGTCACGTGCTACGAGGTCTATCAGGTGCAAGCACCCAAACAAGCACCGCTTCCGCGAGCGCCTTTCGAAGACGTCGAGCCGGCACTCGCGAAGCTCGAAGAAGCGCTCCTCGACGTCAACTTCTTTACGGCGGACAACGTGGGACCGCGTTTCGCGGAATGGCGGGAGCTCTTCGGACGCGCCGGGCTGACGCCTCGTGAGGTAAAGCTCGTTCTCGCACTCGCGCGCAAAGTGCGAAACCTCGGTCGGATGGCGCAGCAATCTACGTTTAAGAAGCCTTGAGGTGCTTGCCGAAGAAGTCCTGGACGCGGTTCCACGCATCCGTCGCCGCGGGAAGGTTGTAGACCTCGCGCTCGTCATTGTAGAACGCGTGGTCGACACCCGGATAGATGTGAAAATCGGTGGACACATCAGCTGCCTTCAGCTTCCCTTCGAGCTCTTTCACGACATCCGGGTTGACGAAGCCGTCATTCTCCGCAAATAGACCCAGCACCGGCGCTTTGATCTGTGTGTAATCGGGCTGCACGTTCGGATGGATGCCGTAGAAGTCGACGCAGGCGCCGACGCGGTCGTTCTTGCTGGCCGCAAAGAGCGCGAGCTGGCCGCCCATGCAAAAACCTATGACGCCGATCTTCTCGCCGGTGGATGCGCTCGCGACGTAATCCACCGCGCCGCGTAAATCCTTCTCCGCGGAGTCGATGTTCAAAGCCATCATGAGCTTTCCGGCATCGTTCGGGGATTTCGTCGCTTCACCGTGATACATGTCCGGCGCGAGCGCGACATAGCCCACCGACGCGAACCGATCCACCACCGTCTTGATGTGGCCGACGAGACCCCACCACTCCTGTATCACAACGACGCCGCGGCCCTCGCCGCGCTCGGGTTTTGTCAAATAGCCGCTTGCCGTGCCGCCATTGGCGGCAAACTCCACCATCGTTCCGTTGAGGCCGGACATTATCCGCGTATCCTACAGCATTCGGCATACAGCTTCAGCATTCAGGGCTCGGGCTTGACCGGGTTCTCTCACTTCGGGACAATCTCCTCGTGATAGCGACTCCGCCTATGGTGCTTACGCGGGAAGAGATGTCTTTTGATTTTGGCGTGGCGCGGTTTGATGTGGAGCGGGATCGGAAGTTGCTCGTTTGGATCTTCGATCAGTTTCTTTACGGTGAAGTGACGGGGATCCAAGTTGGGCATTGGCTTTATCGGGCGCCGACTCTCGATGCTGCGAATTTTCTTGCGCGCCAAGCGGTGGAAGAGCTGCAGCACGTAGATCGTTTTCTCGAGATCTTCGGGATTCTCGCCGCCACTCCCGGGCCCGCTCATCCCGCGGTGCGTTTTCTTTCGACGGGCATGATGTCTGATGACTGGAACGAGCACGTGTGTCTCGAGATGGCGCTCGGCGAAGGTTACGTGCTCACGGTGCTCTACGGGCTCATCGATACGCTCGAGCAAGGGGAGATCCGCTCGATTCTGCAGCGGGCCACGCGGCAGGAAGAACGCCACGTTGCCTTCGGAGAATCGGAGACGATCAAGGCGCTTCAGGAGAAACCGCGCGAGCGACGCCGTCTTCTCGGACTGTCGCTTTGGTCACTCGTCGCCATAGGTCTTCTGGCGCGGGCGGTCGAACGGCGCGCGAGCGACGAGCATCCGGTGCTCCGACAGTTTCCGGGTTTTCTGCGCCACGTGCACCGAACAACAGAGCTTCGGCTCGAACGGCTGGGAATCTTGAATTCACCATTTTCCGAGATCGGTTTGCTCTCGAGATCGGGTATGATGAGCCTGTCAGCCGTGCGCCACTTGGCTAACCGCCTCTGGCCCAGGCGTCGGCCACGCTTGACGACAACGTATCTCGAAGATGCGCGGGTGCGCTCAGGTGCAAATCAGCGTGGTCGTGCAGGTCACGCCCCGCATGCCGCCGATGGTACCGGTGACGAGGTGAGAGATCTGACGGATGTCGTCGACCTCGAGTAGCGCAACGATGTCATAAGGACCTGTGACCGGGTCGACCGTTCCGGCGGTGGGCATTCGCTCGAGTGAGCGGATGATCGCCTCGACGCGTCTTGGTACGGTCTGAATGAGAATGTAGGCGCGGAGTTTTCGCGGCTTAGTGGATGATGAATATTTTTGAACTTGGTTACTCGGGCTCGTGTCATGTGTGCCACCCGCTACCCCGTGCGGACCAGTTGAGAAGGTTCGGACTTCGGACTTTCACTTGCGCTCGGAATCTGCTAACATAGTTGGCGAGGGTTCCATTTGGAACTTTAGGTCCCGGCTGTTCTGGCGGGACGATAGTTGCGACGCAATAGCTCCCTTATGATAGACGCTGTTGGTCCCAACGAGCCAAAAGTAAAAAGAAAAGGGTCTATGACTCGTCAAAGTGCGCCTCCCATTGCAGCTGAAGGTGTGCTGGAGCTGGAACAGCAAGGTAACGGCCATCTCCGGCAAATCGAAAAGAATTTCCTCCCCAGCCCCGAGGACGTTCGCGTCCCTAACCGCCTGGTCAATAAGTACTTCCTGAAAGAGGGCCAGTTCATCGAGGGCCCATCGGGAATGGCCCGCCGGCGGAACAACCGCCGCGGCGGTCCACCGCATCGCGAGCTCACGGCCGTCGACACGGTCAACGGCTTCAAGCTGCGGGAGCTCCCCGAAGTACGCCCCTATTCAGAGCTCGTGAGCGAGCATCCGGACGACCGGCTGCGGCTATCCCAGAAGCCAGAAGACCCGCTCTCGATGCGGGTGGTGGATCTGATCACGCCCATCGGCCGCGGTCAGCGCGGGCTCATCGTGGCGTCCCCCAAGACCGGCAAGACGATCCTTCTCGAACAGATCGGCTGCGCCATCGCCGAGTATTACCCCGAGAGCCATCTCTACATACTCCTGATCGACGAACGCCCCGAAGAAGTCACGCACATGCGCCGCACGGTCAACGCGCAAGTCATCGCCTCGACCTCGGACGGAACGAGCGCGAACCATATACGCATCGCGCGCCTCGTGCTCGAGCGCGCGCGGCGGCAAGTCGAGATGGGCGACGACGTCGTGATCCTGCTCGACTCGATCACCCGACTCGGACGCGCTAGCAACCGCGAGCAAAAAGGCCGTGGCAAAACGATGAGCGGCGGCATCGACTCCCGAGCGCTCGAGTTCCCCCGCCAATTCTTCGGCGCGGCGCGCAACGTCGAAGATGGCGGAAGCCTAACCATTCTCGGCACCGCTCTCGTCGATACTGGAAGCCAAATGGACGAAGTGATTTTTCAGGAGTTCAAGGGCACCGGCAACATGGAGCTCGTGCTCGACCGCAAGCTCGCCGAGTCGCGCATCTTCCCCGCCATCGACATCGCAGGCTCCGGCACCCGTCGCGAAGAACTTCTTCTCGACGCAGAAGAGCTCCCGAAGGTGCACCTGTTACGCCGCGCTCTAGCCGGCCTCAAACCAACCGAATCCATGTCGCTGCTCCTCGACAAGATGAAAAAAACCAAGAGCAACAAGGATCTCCTCGATCAAATCAAAATCAGACCGTAGAAAAGTCCGCGACCAAAACCCATTCCCCATTCCATCCCCACCTCCCCGTTCTTATCCCCATATCCCCTTGCTTTTAAAAACGCCGCTGAAAAGCAAGGAGAGGTGGGGATAAAAACGGGGAGGTGGGGATAAGAAAAGACGCAGCGCTTTTCTTGGTATTGCTCCCAAAAACAGTCTGGAGGGCAGCGACTAGTCGCGGCTCCCGATAAAAATCCTCAACACATACCAGAACATCAGCGCGACGGAAGCGAATAGCTGCATCGCGGCGCCCACGTAGCGGTCCTCAGGGAAGTGATGCAGCACGTTGGACGTGTCGTATAGGACGGCCACACCGGCAAAGGTTACCATCCCGATCGAAAACCACGTTCCGAGCTCGAAGCCGAAGATCACGGAGGCGACGATGAGCACGAGCGCCATGACGCCGATCCAACGCAGCGTGCTGCCGAGGAAGCTGAAATCTTTCCGTGTCGAGAACGCGACGGCCGTCAAGCCGACGAAGCCCATCATCGTTACGAGGGCGGCGCTCTGGATGGTGCCAGGAGCCTTGGTGTTCGCGATATAGAGAAGCGGCACAAAGATGATGGCCTCGGCGACCACGAAACCAGTGAGGGCGGCGTATTGCGTCGCCAACGAGGTGGCATTCATCGCGGCGCGGCTCGCGAGCCAGCTCACGAGCATGAAGGCCCCTAGAACGACGAGCCAACTCCCGCCGAGCATGGTACGGGCAATGGGCTCGGCCAAGCCGTTCGTGAACAGCATGACTTCGAGCACGGTGAACCCGAGAATCGCGCCGAGCAAATTCGAATAAGTGCGGGTCAGAAACGTCGCCCGGCGGTCGGTGTCAAGCGCGGCGACCGGCATGGTCATGGATTGTTCAGAATACATGGACCCTCCTTCGGCTGGACCTTCTTAGAAAGCAGCTCTCGGCGGAAGTCTAACTCACAACCCGCCTTCAGGTTACAACGATGCGCTCCACCTGTTCCGGAGCGACACCCACATCGTCGTGTTTCGCATAAAAGTATATGTCTTCCGCACCGCCGACCGATTCCCGCACGAGCGAGCGCAAGGTCTCGATCTCCGCATCCGTATATGGAGGCGGTTTTCTCAGACGCAGATAGATAAATGGCGCGGTCTGCACGATCTCGGCAGCGTCGATCTCGAGCTCGGAGGCGCAGTGCGCGACCCCCGAGGTTTTCAATTTTTCGACGACCGCGGGCTCGTTCCAGGACGCATGTCGAAATTCCATCACGTAGCAAAAACCCGGCGGGAGCTCGCCGAGAAAGCTGTCGAGTCGGTCGTGGTTGAGCTTGAAAAAAGGCGCGCCCTATGCGTCAAGCTCTGATGCATCTTGAACGAAAAACGAAAATGCTCCGGCGTTTTCTCCGCCCACTCTTCGATGACCTCGATTCTCGGAAAGCGGCGAAACGTGTGGTTGATCTCGACGCTGTTGAGCTTCGTCGCATAGTGCTCGAGATAGTCTTTCGACTTTGTCTTCGGAGGATAGAAGTGGCCGACCCATTCCTTGAAGCTGTAGCCGGAGCAGCCCGCGTAGATCACGTCAGGTCAGACACCCAGCGAAAGCCGAAATCCGCATAGTGGAAATCCGGCGGCAGGCTGCTGCGCGCCGCGCAAGCGGTAACGACGATTTGATGCCGCCAGGAGCCACCGCGGGCGGCGCGCCGCGCACCGCCAAAGGCGCACGGGTTCGCGGACGGCGAGACCTGGTAGAAGTCGGCATGATAGGCGTCGAGACACCACTCGTGAACGGTGTCAGCGACGTTGTACAAGCCATATCCGTTGGGCGGGGTCGTGGCAACGCGCTCTGGAGCTTCGAGTGGTCCCTCGAGACAGGTGTGACCGCCACCTTCGATCGCGTCGCCCCACGGGAATAGCTGGTCCTCGACTCCGCCTCGCGAAGCTTTCTCACGTTCGGCTTCGGTGGGGAGACGAATCGCGAGGCCGCTCTTCGCGGCAAGCCAGTCGCAATAAGCGCGCGCCTCGTGCCAGTTGATGCCGACGACGGGTTGGTTCGGGTGATCGAAACCCGAGGTGTCGAGCCACGCCGGTGCGTCCGCGTCCGTTTCCTTCAGGTAGGCGCGATAGTCCGCGTTGGTGACGGGTGTCGTTGCTATCTCCACGGCAGCGACAAAGACAAGATGCTGCGGCTCCTCGTTCTCGAATCGTCCCGACGAGCCCATGAGAAAGGTCCCCCCGGGGACGAGCACCCGGTCGAGCACCCGCGAAGCTCCGCTCAGGATTTAAACAAATCGTGAAAGGCGCTGCGAGCGTCTGTGGCTGTATTCGCCCGTCGCCCGGTAGCGTCTAGCGACTGCACAGGCTTGAAAAGCTCGCATCGGTTCGCCGCGCCTTTGTCGGCGACCCGAACTTCGATCTTCTCCCGACACTGAAACCTCGCGTCGGGATCGAAACGCTTGCAATGCCGGCACGAGTGGAGGGGCGTGCCGCATTTCGCGCAAGTGGAGTGGTAGTCCACTTCGAGCTGGCTCGTGGGGACCTGATGCCCGCATTTAGCACATCGGGTCACGATGATCGTTTCCCGGTCGATGGCATGTCTCAGTGACCGGGTTTGCTCCCGGTTGCCAAGGTCAGGAGGACGTTCGGGCCGTTCGGACCGGTAACGGTCCTCGCGGTCGCGACGATGTTCGTCGTCCCGGTAGCCTCTTTGACGGTACTTCATTAACGTTTCCTCCTCGAACAGCATGAGCTTAGAGCCCGAGCGGTCGTGGAACGTAGAGAGATGACTTCCTTCAGGGGGGAAAGCCTGGCACGCGACCCCAAGGCCTTCACTAGAGAACTGAAGTCGACCTTAAGATAGCAGTTCTGTCAAGTAAATTCCAACATCTAGACGGCGGAGAGGGCCTCCTTGAGGTCTGCCCGCAAATCAGAAACCTCTTCCGTCCCGACGGCCAACCGCACGAGACCGTCCGCGATGCCGACTTTCTCTCGCTCCTCGGATCTCAGCATCGCATGCGATGTCAAACAGGGGATGGAGAGCAGCGACTCCACGCCACCGAGGCTAGGCGCCACCCGGACGAGCGAAACCGCGTTCGAAAAGCGTTTGGCTCCCTCGAGCCCGCCTTGAACTTCGAAGCTCAAAACACCCCCGCCCCCGCGCATCTGACGCTTGGCCAGCTCGTATTGCGGGTGCGTTGGAAGAAGCGGATAGTGCACAGCCTCCACTTTGTCGTGCTCCTTCAGAAAGTGGGCGATCGTGAGGGCGGTTTCATTGTGCTGGCGCACGCGAAGGCCAAGGGTCTTCATTCCCCGGATTAGGAGGTACGCAGCATGAGGATCCAGGTTGCCTCCGAGCACGCGCTGAAAAGACTTCACCCGATCGACAAGCTCTCGCGAGCCGGCAACGACACCCGCTAGTAAATCGGAGTGCCCACCGAGATATTTCGTCGCCGAGTGCAAGACCCCATCGACGCCCAGCTCGTACGGGCGCGTATTGAGCGGGGTTGCGAAGGTCGAGTCGATGAACGATACGATGCCGCGCTCCCGAGAGACACTCACGATCCGCTCGATGTCGACGAGCTTCAGCGTCGGGTTCGTCGGCGATTCCAGGTACACGACCCGAGTATTGTCCCGAATGGCCTTTTCAAAACCGTCGGGCTCCGTCGCGCCGAACCAGCTCACGTCGATGCCATATCGGGGCAGAAGCTCGAGGGTAAATCGATGCGCGCCGCCATAGACTTCGCGCTGCACGACCGCGTGGTCGCCCTGCTTCAGGTGGGCGAGCAGCGACGTCGTAATGGCGGCCATTCCCGAGCCGAAGACGGCGGCGGCCTCCGCGGATTCGAGCTCCGCCACGACGCGCTCCGCGAGCGAAAGCGTCGGGTTCCCGTATCGGGTGTAGAACGTGTCCGCTTTCGCTTCTTCGAGCGCGACCTGCTCGTCGATGTCTTTGGACTCGAAGGTCGCGGAGAGATAGATTGGCGGCGCCACGGGCTGGTTCCTTCGCGGTCCTTCTTCGTTGGTGTGAATGGCCCGGGTCGACGGGCTGAGATTTTCGCGTTTCATGTCATTTCCTCTTCGGGCTGGACTGACAGGACGGGCAATAGTAAGTCGAACGTCCGCCCTGGACGAGCTTTGCGATGCGTGTCTTGCAGCGTGAGCATGGTTTCCCAGAACGGCCATACACTACGAAAAGGTTCTCGCCGCCGGCCTGAAGATAGGTAAGCGTCTCGGACCGGGAGCGTTCGATCTCACTTCTTAGCGAGCCTCGGATGGAGCGTGTGAGACGTCCGACTTCGCCCCGCGTGAGCGTATTCGCAGGTTGCTCCGGATGAATGCGTGCGCGAAAGAGCACTTCCGCGGCCTGGATGTTGCCGATACCGGCGATGCGCTTCTGATCCATCAAGAGTAATTTGATGGGACGGGCCGATTTTTCCGTGAGCTCTTGCAGACAATTTGCGGTGAACTCCCGGCTCAAAGGCTCGACGCCGAGCGCGTCGAGGCGCTTTTGCTCTTTTTCGTTGACGAGACGGAACTCGCCGAGGCGGCGCGCATCCAGGAACGCGAGCCGCTCTCCGCGGGAGAGCTCGAGGACGACGCGCGTAAATTTGGGGAGGGGGGCGTTTCGGGCAACGCGCTCGAAGGTGCCCGTCATCCCGAGGTGAACGAGGAGCTCGGGTCGGCGAGCTCCGAGGTCGAACAGCAGAAATTTGCCTCGTCGCGAGATCTTCTGGATCGTCGCTCCAGCGAGCGCGGCCTCGACCTTGCGGCGTGGCTGAGAGCCGCGGAGGAGCGCATCACCAACGCTTGCACCAAGGATTCGGCGGCCGACGATCCAGCGCTCCAGGTTTTCGCGCCAGATTTCTACTTCGGGAAGTTCGGGCATGATCGGGATTCAGCATTCAGGATGCTCTAGACGTATCTTATTTGGTTTAGTTGACGCTTTAGTTTTTTCCAACATTCGAGCATTTGGGTGTACGTGTAGTGGGCGTTTCGGCCACTTGGGTTTGGTAGCACGAACAGGGCGGTTTTTCCTATTGTTTCGGGGCGGTGGCCGCACTCCAACTTTTCGGGCTTGGGCTTGATGGAGATTTCGGGCCATAGCTCTCTTAGGACCGTGATGCCTACGCAGGCGGCGATTTTTGGGCGGTAACGTTCTATTCTTGTTCGGAGGGTACGGCGGCCCGCTTGGTAGTCTTCGGGGCCTAGATCTGAGCTCGAGCTCGAGGGTCGGACGACGATATTCGTGAGACCGATCCCGTACCCTAGAAGGTCGCCATCTTCTCTATAATGGAGCTTCCTTGGCGTCAGGCCGGAGTCTTTGAGCAGGTCCCAGAACTTGTTGCCTGGGCCGGCGAAGTGGTGGCCTTTTTCGGCGGAGCGAAGCCCCGGGTTGATGCCAACGAGGATGACGTCGAGCCCAGAGGCTAAATAATCGGGAAGCACGGCGCAGAATAGCGCAGCGGGTCACCCGATTGCGACGGTGTTTTTATCTGTGTCACGAATAGCGTTGGAGGAAGCGCATTGAAAAGCGCCATCCTTGCGATCGTTTTTGGACTCGCCGGCGCCACGAATGCGCGGACGGCCGACCGGCCCCAACGAAATTATTTCGTCTATGTCTGTGCCGAGTCGGACGACACCGTTCACAAATTGCGCTACGGTCCCAGCGGCTTCGCGGAGGTCAAGTCGATCTCGGTCGGGGCCTTTCCTGCTGAGACCGAGGGACCCCACGGCATTAACATTTCGCCCAACGGGCGGTACTGGTTCTTGTCCATCGCGCACGGCATGCCGTTTGGCTCCATCCATAAATTCGACACGGCTAACGACGAGTGGCTCGGTGACGTCACGGTGGGCTTGTTTCCCGCAACGTTGTCCATCTCGCCCTCGACGGGCCTTCTCTTCGCGGTCAACTTCGATCTGCACGGCGATATGAAGCCGAGCAGCATCTCGGTCGTCGAGACGAGCACGATGACCGAAGTCGAGCGCATCGACGTCGGCATCATGCCTCATGGCTCGCGGATGAACGCGAAAGGCACCCTCCTCTACTCGGTGAACATGATGAGCGACAGCCTCATCGAGCTCGACACGTTCAAGTTCGAAGTGTCGCGGACGTTGTCGCTCTTCGATTCAGCGACAGATGAGGACCTGCTCGGGCGGATTTCGATGAAGGTGAAGCCGACCTGGGCAACGGCCCCGACGCCCGAAAACCGCATCTACGTCGCGGGCAACGGCGACAACGTGATTTACGAAATCGATCTCGAGGCGTGGAAAATCGCGCGTAAGCTCGATGCCGGCAACGGCATGGGCCCGTACAACCTCGAGGTGACTTCCGATGGTAAGTTATTGATTGCCACTTACAAGTCGGGCGCCTATGTTGCGATCTGGGACCTCACTTTGGGCGAGGAGCTCGCCCGCATCAAGACGACACGCCGCATCCCGCACGGCGTCGCCGTTTCGGACGACGACAAATATGCTTTCGTGACGCTCGAAGGTGTGGGCGGTGAGCCGGGTACCGTGGAGGTCTACGACCTTGCATCAAAGGAACGCGTCGCTGTCGCCGATGTCGGCAAACAGGCGGGCGGGATTATCTTTTGGAAGGGAGCACAATGAAACAGACCGCGGTCGTACTCATATTGTTATTCGTCTCCGTCGCCGCATGGGCGCAAGAAGAGCCCGCTGAGCCTACTCCGAGGCTGACACTCGAGGTCGAGCCGAGCGAGCTAAACCTGAAGGTCGGCGAGAAAGCCACGCTCGTGGCCACGGTGCTCGACGAAGACGGCAATATTGTCGAGCGCGCCGTCGTTTTCTTTTCGCGACGCCGGCGTTCCGTAAGCATCAATCCCGCCGGGAACGTCGAGGCTTACCGGCCCGGCGAGCATGTGCTCATCGCGATGCTCCCAAAGGATCCCGAGGATCTCCATCGGCGCGCCGACGCACTGCTGACGGTCGAGATTCCCGTCACCATCCCCAACCCACCCGCGGCCTCCGTCGATTTCGTCGCGCTTCCATCGGCTTTTTATGCCGGAACCGTGGCACCTATCGAGACCCGAGTGACCGACACGGCGGGTGCCAATCGCCCCGACGTCGAAGTAAGGCTCGAGACCAGCGACGAGAGCATTGCGAGCCTCGATGAGCTTGGCTCGCTCTCCTTCAAGAAAGCGGGCATGGTGCGGATCACGGCGCACGCGGAATCCGTGAGCGGCCACATCGACATCGACGTCGCGGCGGACCCGGTCACCTCGTTCGAGCTGATCGCGAGCGGCGACGACGTTCGCACGGGTGACGTCGTCTTCTTCGAAGCGAAAGCTCTCGATGTAAACGGCAAAGCCGTTCCGGATTATCCTGTTCAGTTCGCGACCTATGCGCGGCCTGAAGCCGGCATCATCGCGGCCGGCGCCACGGCCCAGATCGACGAGGACGGTGCTTTCGTCGCCGAGCGTCCCGGACTTCACACGATCATCGCTGTAGCGGGCAACCACGTCGCTCGCAAGACCATCAAGGCGCGCATGCGAAACGTGCGCAAGGAGGTCGAAGTGCTGGGCCAGGGGCCAGTGCGCGATCGCCACACCTCGGACCTATGGGTCTGGGAGGCGCCGGACGGGCGCGACTACGCCATCACCGGCACCTGGGGCGCCGACGGCCACGCCTATTTCTGGGACGTCACCGAGCCCAACTCTATTCAGCTCGTGGACACTGTACGCGTGGACGCGCGAACGGTCAACGACGTCAAGATCACCGAAGACGGCGCGACCGCCATCATCAGCCGCGAGGGTGCGTCCAATCGTAAGAACGGTCTCGTTATCCTCAACGTCAGCAACCCAACCGACGGCGTGCGCGTCATCGCGCGCTACGACGACCAGTTGAACGGCGGCGTACACAATATCTTCATCCATGAAGGGCACGTTTACGCGCTCTCGAACGGACGTCGCTACGACATCATCAGCATCGAGGATCCGACGAATCCTTACCGGGTGGGACGTTTCGAGCTCGACACGTCGGGACACGGGGTCCATGACGTTTGGGTCGTCGATGGTATTGCCTATTCGTCCAACTGGTACGACGGCGTCGTGGCTGTGGACGTCGGCGGCGGTGGCCAGGGAGGCGCACCCAACAATCCCGTGAAGCTCGGAAGCTACGCCTATCCGAGCGGCTGGAATCATGCGGCCTTTCCCTACAAGAGCCAGTCGACGGGCAAGTTCTACGCCTTTGCCGGCGACGAAGCTTTTCCCTACCCAAAGGACGATCGTCCAGGGGCGCCCCCGCAACGGGCCGCGGGATGGATTCATGTGATCGAATGGGACGAATGGAACGAGCCCAAGGAAGTCGCCCGCTACCAAGTCCCCGAAGCAGGCTCACATAATCTCTGGGTCGAGGACGACGTGCTCTATATCGGCTACTACGGAGGCGGCCTCCGTGTCGTCGACATTTCGGGCGAGCTTCGCGGCGACCTCTATCGGCAAGGACGGGAAATCGCGTTCTGGCATCCCTACGACCCCAAGAGCGTCACACCTAACGCACCGAACGTCTGGGGCGTGCAGCCTTACAAGGGCAACATTTTTCTCGCCGACTTCACCTCGGGCCTTTGGGCGGTCAAACTGGTCGAGCCGAAGAAGCGATTCATGGGGGAGCCCACGAATTAGCCGGACTCCATAAGAGCCGCGGGACGCTCGAAAAAGAAGCACGGCAAGCGGTAGAATTGTGCCTTCACGATTCCGCCAAAATCTGATGATAGCGCATTCGATACGTCGCAGACTCTTTGCATGGGCCATGCCCGGCCTAATGGTCGTGACCGGGTGCGCCGTCATGGTCGTAGCGTTGGCGAGCAGCGCGATCTCCCGTCATGCCGATGCGCAGTGGACGGGCCAAGTCCAGCGTGCGCAGGAGCGTCTCGATGAACGGCGTACGATGCTCAGCGTTTGGCTCGTCAACTGGGCCCTATGGGACGAGCTCGTGGATTACGTCGAGCATCCCGACCTCGGTTGGGCACAGGGCAACCTCGATGGGCTCGTAAAAAACACTGTGTTCGATGTCCTCGTGGTCGTCGACACAAACGGTTATGTCGTGTACTCGGACTCGCCGACCGTCGCTTTCGAGCCCGGCAAGAACGTTCGGGATTTGGCGCCCGTGAGAATGGGTTTCGAGCGTCCCGGCACGGACGTGCTCTGGCGCATCGGCGGAAACGCCCTCTGGCTTAGGGCAGGCACCATCGAGAGTAAGGGAGGTTTCGAACCGACCGGCCACGGCGCGGTGATCCTTGGATGGCAGATCACGGATGCCTTCCTGAAGGACGTGTCGGCCGCGGTCGGGGGCAAGGTCGAGCTCGTTTTCGAGGAGACGGATCCGGCGGCCGAGCCGCAGCCGCAAACACGCACCGCCACCATCGCGCGCCTCACGAACTTCGAGGGAGACCAGATCGCAAGTTTTTGACTGACCCAAGACAGCGATATCAGTGATACTTCGAACCGCGCTTTCCTGGCGCTCTCCATCTTTTTCTTGCTCGCGATAGCGGTAGGGCTGATTCTCATCGGTGTCGCCGCCGATCGCGCAGTCGTTCGGCCGCTCGTACAGTTGCGTCAAGCGGTCGTTGATCTGCGTGAGAGAGGCGAGCTCACGAGCTCACGACCTCACTGCCGCTCGAGCGTCGAGACGAGCTCGGCGAGCTCGCGGTCGAGGTGGCTTCCTTTGCGGCGGACTTGCGTGAGGCCAAAAACCGCCGACGTGAGCACCAGATCGCAAGAGAGAAGGCGTAGGTCGCGCTTCGTGAGAACGAAGAACACTTGCGACAGTCCCAGCGAATGGAGGCGTTGGGCAGCTCGCCGGCGGTATCGTCCACGACTTCAACAATCTCCTGACCACCATCCTCGGCTATTGCGAGCTCTTGTTGGCGCGGAAAGGAACAGCGCGAGCGGAACGCCAGATCGAGCAAATCGCCAAAGCTGGTCGGCGCGCCGCCTCGCTCACGCGTCAGCTCCTCGCGTTCAGCCGCAAGCAAGTGCTGCAACCGAGGGTCATCGGCCTGAACGCGATTATCACCGAAATGAGAGGCATGCTCGAACGCCTCATTTCGGAGGATGTCACGCTCGTCATCGATCTCGCCTCGGACCTGAAGCCCGTCAAGGCCGACGTGGGGCAGATCGAACAGGTCATCATGAACCTGGTCGTCAATGCGCGCGATGCGATGCCAAACGGTGCTCGGCTGAAGATCGCAACACGCAGCGTCGATGTCGACGGAGAGGACGCGTCACCGACCAGTCTGCAGACTTCGGCAGAGATCGCAGTGAGTGATACCGGCGACGGCATGGATGCCGAAACCCTGCAGAAAATCTTCGCCCCGTTCTTCACGCCGAAAGCACCGGGAGCAGGGACGGGGTTGGGCCTTTCGACGGTATACGGGATCGTGACTCAGAGCGGCGGTGAAATCGTTGCGTCGAGTCAACCGCTCGCAGGCTCGACGTTTCGCGTGCGCTTGCCGCACGTGGAAAGCACATTCACGGAGCTCCCGGAGGAGGAGGCGGCGGTTACGACGCCGATGGTCGACGGGCGAGAGACGATCTTGCTCGTGGAAGACGACGACGGGGTGCGAGAGCTAACCCGAACGATCCTGGAATCCGCGGGTTATCAGGTGCTCGAAGCGAACCGCCCGGCGACGGCGCTCGAGATCGCCGAGACGCACAGGATCGATCTTCTCGTCACAGACGTCGTTATGCCCGGCGGGAGCGGCCCCAAGCTCATGGAGCGCATGAGCCTCTTGCATCAGTCTTTGAGGGTCCTGTTCATCTCGGGCTACATCAACGATGCTTTCTCGCACGACAAGATGCCCGTAGATCGTACACGCCTGTTGGAGAAGCCATTTACTGGAACCCGCTTGTTGCAATTCGTGCGCGCCATTCTCGATGGAGCGGAACCGGACGACGTGAGCCAAAAACTCGAGACACGCACAGACGCGGCGCCTACGACACTCTAAACCGGACCGCGTGAGCTCGGGTTAGGGGATGGCGTAAGCCAGATAGGCGTCACCGGATTGGGTCCCCATCTTCCCGCCGCCGGCGGCGATGACGACGTATTGCCGGCCGCCGACGGAATAGGTGGACGGTGTAGCGTAGACTCCAGCGGGAAGATTGACTTCCCAAAGAAGCTCGCCTGTCTGTTTATCGAAAGCGCGGAAGGCTTCGTCCTTGGTGGCCGCGATGAAAACGAGCCCGTCAGCGGTCACGACAGGGCCTCCGTAGTTCTCCGTACCGGTCGCCCCGCCTAGTGGAACTTGCCAACGAATCTCACCACGCCTGAGGTCGATGGCGCTCAATGTGCCCCACGGCGGCTGTACTGCGGGATTGCCGTCTTCGTCGACGAAGCGGTGATAGCCCGAGCTTCGGAACTTCACCTGCGAGTAGCTCACCTGACCGGGAAACGGATCGTCTCGCGCGAAGAGATAGGCGACGAGGGATTCGATCTCGTAGGCTTCGAGATGAGCGAAAGCGGGCATCACGCCTCTTCCATCCTGAATAACGTCGCGCGCGTAGCTCTCGTCGTCGAGATCCTCGAGCGACGGATAGATGCCGAGCGGACCCCCTTCGCGCTCCACGCTGTGACAGTAAAGGCAGTGGGTGGCGTAGGCGAGGCGTCCCGAATGGGTTTCTCCGTCGGCCACGTCGATCATTGTAAGAACCCAGGGCATTTCGCTCGCATTGACGTAGAGCGTCTCCGTCTCGGCATCGAACGCCGCCCCGCCCCACTCCCCGCCGCCATCATAGCCGGGAAAGATCACCGTCCCTTCGCGGCTAGGCGGCGTGAACGAAACGGTCGGTCGCAATCGCTCGAAGCGCTCGCGCGCAAATTCCCGAAGGTTGTTTACCGTCAACCGCTGGCGCGCGAAGGGCGGCAGCCTCGTCGGCAGCGGTTGCGTCGGCCACACTTCCTCGCCTTCGAGGTCCGATGCTTCGACAGGCTGCTCTTCGATGGGGAAGAGAGGCTCGCCGGTCTCACGGTCGAAGACGAAGACATGACCGGATTTCGTGATTTGCGCGACAGCGTCGACACCGCCCACGCGGATCAGGTTGGGCGGTGCGGGAAGGTCGCGGTCCCAGGCGTCGTGATGGACGAATTGATAATGCCAGATCCGCTCACCAGTGCGAGCATTTAGCGCAAGGAGCGTGTTAGCAAAGAGGTTTTGGCCCAGACGGTCACCGCCGTAGAAATCGTAGGCGGCGGAGCCGGTCGGAACGTAAACGATAGCGCGCTCCGGGTCGAGGCTCAGGCCCGCCCACGAATTGGCGCCACCCGAGCGCTGCCACGCATCCTCAGGCCAAGTGTCATATCCGAGCTCTCCCGGATGGGGGATCGTGTGAAAACTCCACACGAGCTCGCCGGTCCGGACATCGAATGCTCGGATGTCGCCGGGAACAGCCGGTAAGGCTTCCGCCGCACGGTGGCCGAGAATGAGAAGGTCTTCGAAGATGATGCCGGGCGTGTTCGACGTCAGGAATAGGTCCTGCGCGTGTTCCGGGAGGCCGACATGGAGGTCGATGGAAAAAATCTCCTGACCGTCCTCCTCGAGACGGCGTAAAGCTGGTCCCCGGCGGTATAGAGGATGCGCTCGTCCCAAAGCGTCACCCCGCGGTTCACACCCGCGCCGAACAGGCCGTACTCGCCACCAAACGGGTCAAAGCGCCACCTCTCCTCGCCCGTAGCCACGTCGAGCGCGAAAAGGGCGAGACCTGGCGACGTCCCGTAGAGAACTCCGTCGACAATGATGGGATTGCATTGAATTTGGCTGCGGTTTTCGGGGTCGGTGCCACCGGAGTCGTAGCGCCAGGCAAGCTCGAGCGAGCCGACATTGCCGACGTGAATCTGGTCGAGCGCTGAGGACTGGCTCGAAGAGAGATCTCCGAGATAAGCAGGCCAGTCGACATTGGGCGGCGGCGCGCATCCGACGGCCACCACAGCCACAACCATCACGCCAACTTCCAGAGTGCCGAGCGCCGCACTGCGATTCAAAGCTCTCTCGGCCCCCGTTGTTTGTGGCCAAGAACGGGGTGCGGGCGGTAGGGTTTCTCGAGTCGCTCGATGAGCTCATCGCCGAGCTCGAGCTCGACAGCCTCGACGAGCTCTTCGAGCTGGGAGATCTTGGTGCTGCCGATGATGGGAGCTGCCACGCCCGGAACGGAAAGCGCCCAAGCGAGGGCGACTTGAGCGGGCTTTTTCCCAAGCTCCTTGGCCACGTCGACCACGGTGTCGACGACGTCGAAATCCTCGTCACGATAATACATGTCCTCTGCAAAAGGGTCGTCTTTACCGCGCGCGGTGTTTCCCTTTCCCTCACGCCGCCGGTTGCCGGCGAGAAAGCCTCGGGCAAGCGGGCTCCATGGGATCAGGCCTACGCCTTGCTCGAGGCATAGCGGAATCATCTCGCGCTCCTCTTCGCGGTAGACGAGATTCAAGTGGTTCTGCATGGTGGCAAAGCGGTGGTAGCCATTGACGTCAGCGAGGAAGAGCATCGTTGCGAACTCCCATGCCGCCATGCTGCTCGCACCCAAATAGCGCACTTTGCCGGCGCGAACGAGCGAGTCGAGCGCCTCGAGAATCTCTTCCATCGGAGTGCGATGGTCGAGGCGGTGGATCTGATAGAGGTCGATGTAGTCGTGGCCGAGCCGCTGCAAAGAATCGTCGCAGGCAGCGAGGATGTGCTTGCGGGAAAGACCGCTGCGATTAGGACCTTTGGCAAGCGGGAAGAAGCACTTCGTGGCGAGAACATAGTCCTCGCGGTGCGCGAGCTCTTTTAGGAGCTTGCCCGTCACTTCTTCGCTGACGCCTTTCGAGTACATATCCGCAGTGTCGAAGAAGTTGAAGCCGAGCTCGAGCGCGCGCTTGAAGTGCGTGCGCGCCTCGTCTTCACCGAGGATCCATGGTCTCCAATTCGGGTCGCCGTAGGTCATGCAGCCAAGACAGAGTCGAGAGACCTCGAGTCCCGTCGCCCCCAGTCGCGTGGTTTTCATGCGGCCTCTCCTTGTCGCCGCGGTGTCCCGACCGGCTTGCCATAGAAGAACAAGACCGCCAACAAAATACCACTTCCGAGGACGAGCGAGATCCAAGGGGAGAGACCATAAGCGGTAGGTATATCGCCGACGAGCATCCCGACGACCGCGACGAGGAGCGCGTAGGGGAGCTGCGTCCGCACGTGGTCGATGTGGTCCGCGGCAGAGGCCATCGAGCTCAGGATCGTCGTGTCCGAGATGGGCGAGCAGTGGTCGCCAAAAACAGCCCCCGCGAGCACGGAGCTGATAACCCCGACGAGGAGGGTGTCGACGCGCTCGGGAGCGAGCCCCGCGTTTCGGCTCAAGGCGTCGGCGAGGGGGATGACGAGCGGCATCATAATCGCCATCGTGGCCCAGCTCGATCCGGTCGCGAAGGCCATCGCCGCGGCGATGACGAAAGTCAAGACCGGAAGCCACGCGGGATGGAGAGCACCTTCCAGAACTTGCACGAGGTAGCTGGCGGCCTGAAGCTCGGTCGTCGCGGCACCGATACACCACGCGAGGACGAGAATGACGACGGCCATCATCATAGACTTCATACCTTGGATCCATGCGGCAAAGGCCTGGCTCAAGGTGAGCACGCGTCGTCCCACCGCAAGAACGATCGCGACGGTACAGCCAGCGAGCGAGGCCCAGAGAAGGGCGACGTAGGAATCGGACGCTCCGGCGATGTCCTTCAGACTCGCGCTAGAGGCATCATCGAGCGCCCAAACGCCCGTGATGTAAATACCGGATAGGGCAACGACAAGGATAGAGACGATGGGCGCAAGACCGTTCAGCGAGCTCGACGGACGCTTGGCGTCCTCTTCGTCATCGAAGGTCTCGGTCGCGGGCTCAGCCCCATCGCGCTGCACTTTACCTTCGTGACGAGCTCGTTTCTCGGCCTTGAGCATGGGGCCGAAGTCACGATCGGTCGCGGAAATCATGAAGGCGAAAATGAGCGCAAGAAGGGGATAGAAACGGTAGGGGATCGTCCGAATGAACATGCTGAACGCGTCTTCGGACGAGCCGATGAGCTCGAGCCCAGGCGCGATGAGACCGATCTCGTAGCCGATCCAGGTCGAGACGATGGCGGTGCTGGCGACAGAGGCAGCGCCCGTATCGACGAGAAAGGAGAGTTTCTCGCGCGAGATGCGAAGCTTGTCGGTAATGGGCCGCATCAAGTTGCCGCGGACGAGTACGTTGGCATAGTCGTCGAAGAACATGACAAGCGCCATTACCATCACGGAGAGCTGGCCTCCTTTGGCGCCTTTTGCGAAACGTGTAACCAAATCGGCGATGCCTCGCGCTCCGCCGTTTTTCGTGATGACACCGACCATTCCGCCGAACAGAAGGCTAAAGACGAGAATTTGAGCCTGGCTCGTCGTGGTAACGGCGTTGATGACAAATTTCGTGAGGACGTCGAGAAACCCAGCGACGATGTTGTAGTCGTGGATAAAAACGGCGGCGAGCCAGATGCCCGCGATCAGCGAAACGATCACTTGACGGAAGATCAAGGCGAAAGCGATGGCGATGAGCGGCGGCAGGAGGCTGAGAAAAGCTGGGATCGCTCGGAGCTCGACTTCGGCGGAGAGCGTGCCGTCCTGCACGCGGACGGTGTGACGACCGGTTGTGCCGACAACAGCACGTGCGATCGAAAGACCATCGAAGCTCCCCTCGGATAAACCGGTCACGGAGAGTTGTCGGTCATAGCGTGAAACGACGCCCCCTTCCGGAGTGACGGGCTGGACCGCGATCGTGAACGGCACGCCGGCCAGAACGACGCCCGGAACCTCGATGCGAAGCTCGCTCTGCGCGGAGAGAAGCGCTGGCAGGACTGAGAATATCAATGTGAGCGTCAGCGTGCGTGTGAGAATGAGGAAGGTTCGCTTCATGAAAGCGGCTCCTGCACGATACCGAAGTGGCTCTCGAGGGTCGAACGCCACTCGGCTTCGTTGTTCACGGGTGTCTCGCTACGCTTGCCATTCTCACGGACGATGCATAGGTCGGGAGTCAAGGTCACGCGCCCGTTGGGAGTCGCGCGCGTCGTAACGACTTTTTGAGTAAAGGGGATTCGGGTGACGTCTGGTGGTGGTGGCAGCCGGCCTCGAAATCGGCAAGCCGGCGCGGCTCCAGGGTGAAACGGTATATCGCTTCGCCGTCTTTTTCCAAGTGCCAGGCATCTTCGTGCGGGGGCCGTCTCAGGCAGTAGCCTTCATCAGAGGGCCGGTCTGGAAGGAGAGGGAGAGGCTGAATGAAGGATTCGCCGAAGCCGACATCGGCCAGCCACGACCGACCGTCGATGTCGACCCGGAGAGTCAAGTGGCCGAACGGTAAATCAAACCTTCCGCCAAGCCGCGCGACTTCTGCGCTCAAGAAGGTGACGTCGAAGCCGAGCTCCCGCAGAAGCCAGGCGAAAGCCGAGTTGAGCTCGTAGCAGAACCCGCCGCGACGGCGGCGAACGATTTTGTCGAGAATCGCGGGTTGGTCGAGAACGATGGCAACGCCGCGGTGGACATCGAGGTTCTCGAACGGCACGGAAACAGGTGTTGTTCCTGGAGATAGGTCAAAGTTTCGATGGAGCATACGGGGTCGACGGTACCCTTGGCATCGATATTGATGCGCTCCAGGTAGTCTCGGACCTCCACGGGAGCGCGATTGTAACAGACGTGCGTTAGAATGCGTGTTCCGGAAGATGAAGCAATGGCTCGCGCTCTCTGACCGAGAGCTCATGACCGTTCGGCTCCAAGACCTCGAGCTGGATGTAGAAGGAGAGTGTCTGCTCGAGTGTCTGGCGGTGGTCCGCGGCGAGCTCGGGGCCCGAGGATTCGGCTTCGAGCCGCATGTGTGGCTTTCGGACGAGTGGTTTTGCCCGGATGGCGTGCCGGGCTTCGCGATTCCCTTCTATCTTGCCCACCAGCGGTTGCAAGCGCTCGAGCGAAGACAAATGGAGGAGGTCGAAGGTGGAACGCGGCGAAGCTTTCTGAGGCTCGTGCGACACGAGACGGGACACGCCATCGACAATGCGTATCGCCTCCGAAGCCGGGAGCGTCGCGTCGAGCTCTTCGGGAGCTCGGAGATAGAATATCCGGACTCCTATGCGCCACATCCTTACAGCCGGAAATTCGTGCGATATCTCGAGCTCGGATATGCCCAGTGCCATCCGGACGACGACTTCGCGGAGACGTTTGCGGTTTGGCTCGACCCGGCTTCACGCTGGCGCCAGCGCTACGCCGGGTGGCCGGCTCTCGCGAAGCTTGTCTATATGGATGAGTTGATGGGAGAGCAGGTGAAGGCTCGGCCTAAAGTGGCGAACCGGCGAGAGCCGGACGCGCTCTCGACGCTTTCGGTCACGCTCGGCGAGCACTATCGCGAACGACGGAAGAAGCACAAGGTGAACTTTGCGCGCCGCTACGATCGAGACCTTTGCCGCGTGTTCGGGACGCGCGGAAGAGCGCCCGGAGCGGCGTTTCTTCATCGACATCGGACTTCGCTCCGGAGCGAGGTGGCTCAGGGTACAGGAACGCGTCGGTATATCGTCGACCGCGTGCTCGCGGATTGGATCGCCCGCGCCCGCGCCCTGAAGCTTCGGTTGTACCGGAGCGAGAAGAGAACACGCGCGGAGGTCGTCACGTTGTTGCGGCTGCATGTCGCTAGTTACATGCGTCAGGAGCACTACCGGATTACTGTATGAAGAAGCTGCGTGTTCTGGCTCTCGTGCATCAAGAGCTGATGCCGCCGAGGGATTCGGGAAGATACAACACGAACGTCGAGTGGAAGATGGAATATGACGTCATCGAGACCCTCGAGCGCTTGGGACACGAGGTCGAGGTCGTAGGGCTTCATGCAAATCTCCGTGTGCTTACAGCCGCCATCGATCGGTTTCGGCCTCGCGTGCTTTTCAACTTGCTCGAGGATTTTAACGGCGTGGCGGTCAACGACCAGCACTTGGTCTCGCACCTCGAGCTGCTGGGGATTCCCTATACGGGATGCAACGCGCGCGGACTCTTGCTTGCGCGTGACAAAGCGATCTCCAAGAAGATCCTCGCGTATGAGGGCGTCGCTGTGCCGAGCTTTGCTGTGTTCCGGCGAGGGGAGAAGATTACCGCGACGGAGCGCCTGCGCTTTCCCGCGATCGTTAAATCGCTGGTCTTCGATGGCTCGGTTGGTATCTCTCAAGCTTCTGTGGTGAAAACAGATTCCAAACTGCGCGATCGCGTGCGCTACGTCCATCAGGAAATTGGCACCGACGCGATTGCCGAGCACTACATCGATGGGCGGGAGTTCTATGTGGGCATTCTCGGCGCGAAGAGTCTGAGCAGTTTTCCTGTCTGGGAGCTTGCCTTCAAGAAACGGCCGCCGTCTACGCGATTGATCGCGACGGAGCGCGTGAAGTGGAGCGACAAGTATCAGAAACGCCTCGGGGTACGAACCGCCAAGGCAAGACTCCCAATGGCCAAGGCGAAGGAGATTAGCGATCTCGCGGAGAGGATCTATCGTCTGCTAGAACTGAGCGGGTACGGCCGGATTGATTTCCGCATGCGGGATGACGGGGTCGTGTACTTTCTCGAGGCGAACCCCAACCCTCAACTCGCCTATGGCGAGGACTTCGCGGAATCTGCGGAGAAAGGCGGGCTCTCCTACGAGGAGCTCATCTCTCAAATCGTGGAGACAGCGTTCGAGAAAGGCTGATGAAACTTCTGGACCGTTCGCCTGGTGAGGCGGGTGCGAGCTCAGCGCGATTCGTCCGGGTAAATCCAGGAGAACGCGTCCGTGACGCCCTCGGTCGGCGGTGCGGACTCTTCGTCAAGCGCGTCGAGGCCGTCACGAATGTGGCGCGGCATCGCGAAACAGTGGGGAAAGTGCTCGGGAACGAGTGCGCGCAGGTCGCCTGTGAGCGCTGACGCACGGTCCGCGATGAGTTCTGCGGCGGTGCCGTCGAACGCGACAGAGTTGGAAGCAAGAAGGAACCCATAACCGCCGCCAAAGGCGGTAAGCGGCGCCTGGTGCATGGCGACGTTCTCGAAAACACGTTTCAGGCCTCGATAAGGCACGCGAATCGCCATGTGCGGCGGCGCCACATCGCCGAATGCGCCAACGATGCCAGCCGGGGTGAGCGCGTCTCTCAGGAGACGAAAAACTTTGTCGTACAAGCCGACGGCGAGCTGGTCATAGGCGTCGAGAAGGTCGACGAGAATCACGTCGAAGGGCTGGGGGTCACTTTCCAGATAGGGAAAGATGTCTTGGATGAGGATTGTGGCGCGGTTGTTGTCGAAGCTCCCGCGATGGAGCTCGGGGAGATGCGCCTTGCAAGCGTCGATGACGAGACCGTCGAGCTCGACCATCACGACTTCGTCGACGCGCGGATCACGCAAGACCTCGCGAAGGGCAAGGCCATCACCGCCGCCGGCGATCAAAACGCGTTCGGGTGAGGGATGGAACAGGAGCGGCGGCAGCGCAAAGGACTCGTGGTAGACGAACTCGTCGAGAGCGAGGAACTCGACGACAGCGTCGAGAAAGAGTCCGCGGCCGTAATCGGGGACGGTCGCGATCGCAACTTCTTGAAATTCAGACCGCTCGCGAAAGATCCATTCTTCGATCCCGATCAGAATGTGGCGGCCGCGCTGGAGCTTGTCCCAGGAGCCCGCGATCCAATTCCCGTACTTCCATGCGGTCGACATCGAGCCTCCGTTCGATCTCCTCGAGTGCTTTACGGGGCGAGCCGCCACAAGTGAAGATGTCCACCGCGGCGTAGCCGTGCTCGGGCCAAGTGTGGATGGACATATGCGACTCCGACAAGAGGACGACGGCGGTCACGCCGTGTGGCGAAAAGGCGTGGCTGCTCAAGTCGAGGACGGTAAAACCACCGCACTTGGATGCGGCGAGGAGAGTATCCCGAACGAGCTCGGGATCGTTCAAGAGATGTGGTTCTCGAACCCAGAGTTCCGCGATTAGGTGCTTACCCAGAGCTTTGGTCATTTTGCCCAGGCGATCCTCCATTCGCCGAAGGCTATCCGAGTAACACCAGAAAGCCTTACGGTCACTAGGTGAATGGCTGCATACAAACGGCTAACAAATGTTAGCCTCTACCTCCCGCCGCGAGCTCGAAGGCCGCGGACTGACTATAGGCTATCAAACTCTTCGAGTGACTTCAATTTAAACGCCCGGCCTCCCCTTCGCAGGGAGGTCGGGCGTGCTAATTTATATTCCCGGCAACGTCCTACTCTCCCACAAAGTCTCCCTTGCAGTACCATCGGCGCTGGAGGGCTTAACTTCCGTGTTCGGAACGGGAACGGGTGTGGCCCCTCCGCTACAGTCACCGGGAAAACCTTTTGAATATCTTCCCGCGCGGCAGACCGCGCTAGCGCGGGAACCCGCCATAGCTGCCCGAAGGGCAGCGACGGAGGGTGGCAACCACTTTGGATTCCCAAATGCGGATGCGAACGAAACTTTGCTCTAGGTAAATTTTATGGTCAAGCCTCACGGCCGATTAGTACCCGTTAGCTGAAGCGATTAACTCGCCTTACACACCGGGCCTATCAACCTGGTGGTCTTCCAGGGGCCTTCAGGGACCTTATGGTCCGGGAGATCTCATCTTGGAGTAGGCTTCGCGCTTATATGCTTTCAGCGCTTATCCCTTCCGAACGTAACTACCGAGCGATGCTCCTGGCGGAACAACTCGTAAACCAGAGGTTCGTCCAGCCCGGTCCTCTCGTACTAAGGCCAGCTCTCCTCAAATCTCCTACGCCCACGACAGATAGGGACCGAACTGTCTCACGACGTTCTAAACCCAGCTCACGTACCGCTTTAATGGGCGAACAGCCCAACCCTTGGAACCTGCTACAGCTCCAGGATGCGATGAGCCGACATCGAGGTGCCAAACCGCGCCGTCGATATGAACTCTTGGGCGCGATAAGCCTGTTATCCCCGGCGTACCTTTTATCCGTTGAGCGACGGCCCTTCCATACGGAACCGCCGGATCACTAAGCCCTGGTTTCCCACCTGCTCGACTAGTAAGTCTCGCAGTCAAGCTCGCTTGTGCCTTTACACTCTACGGCTGGTTTCCAATCAGCCTGAGCGAACCTTCGGGCGCCTCCGTTACATTTTGGGAGGCGACCGCCCCAGTCAAACTACCCGCCTAACAGTGTCCCTGACCCGGATAACGGGCCTAGGTTAGAATTTCAGTACGATGAGGGTGGTATCTCACCATTGGCTCCCCCAAAGCCAGAGCTCTAGGTTCAAAGCCTCCCACCTATCCTGCGCACAACGCACCAAAATTCACTGCTAGGGTATAGTAAAGGTGCACGGGGTCTTTCCGTCTTGTCGCGGGTAACCGGCATCTTCACCGGTACTACAAATTCGCAGTGCCTCTCGTTGAGACAGCGCCCAGATCGTTGCGCCATTCGTGCAGGTCGGAACTTACCCGACAAGGAATTTCGCTCGGATACCCCCAACTGTTTCCAGAAGGGCCGGACTTTATCTTAACCAACCTCGATTCATCTTCGCCGCGATATCTCTGATTTTCTCGATACCTTGCGGCGTGAGATGCTCGCCCGCCTGCATCATCCGAAGTACACGTTTGAACTTTTGAAAGTCCAACCGCTTCTTCGTCTTCAGCGGGTGCTTGACGAAAAATGGAACGATGCGCTCCCAAAGGTGTGTTTGACCTCGCACTCGATAAGCCATCCGGTCGCCGTGATTCCTTCGAACCACGCCGCATCCGAAATAGGCTTTGAATGCGTGGAGCACTTGCACATCGCGTTCGTGCTGCACGACGGTGAATTCAGGAAGAACCTGATAGCCAGCTGTCATGTCAACGTGCTCATTGATGCCAACATAAAAGCAGCCTTCACCATCCACGAAACCTGTAATCCATTGAGCGTCGAGTTTCATCGGCTGGTCCCAAACGTAAAGTCTCTGAGGGTTCCCGGTGCAGTCACCGGGCCTTCCCTGCGGATTGTCCCCATGTCCGTCGGATTTTTACTGCCATCCCGACTCGGGATGACGAGTACCGAACGGCTGTGGAGGAGTTTCCCGCATATGGTTCAGTTTTACTAAGGCTAGCGATTCCTAACCTTAGGACCGTTATAGTTACGGCCGCCGTTTACCGGGGCTTCAGTTCAGAGCTTCGCCGAAGCTAACCCCTCCCTTTAACCTTCCGGCACCGGGCAGGCGTCAGACCCTATACGTCGTTTTTGACTTTGCAGAGTCCTGTGTTTTTAGTAAACAGTCGCCTGGGCCATTTCACTGCGACCTCCTCGAGCTCGGGGAGCAAGTCCCTTCACCCTAACGAGGCACCCCTTCTCCCGAAGTTACGGGGTTAATTTGCCGAGTTCCTAAACGAGAGTTCTCACTTGCGCCTTTGGATTCTCTCCTCGCCTACCTGTGTCGGTTTGCGGTACGGTCACGTAAAGACTCACTAGAGGTTTTTCTCGGCAGCGTGGGTTCGATCAGTTGGTTTGCTCGAAAGCGCACTTCCCCGCGATTCTCGATGTATATGAAGCCCGGATTTGCCTGAGCTTCCACCTACGATCACGGCCGCACACATCCAATCGTGCGTAGACCTACCCTTCTGCGTCACCCCATTGCTCAAACGTCTTTGACGTGGTGCAGGAATATTGACCTGCTGTCCATCGGTTACGCCTTTCGGCCTCACCTTAGGCACCGACTAACCCTGAGCGGACTGACCTTCCTCAGGAAACCTTAGGCTTTCGGCGTCCAGGGTTCTCACCCGGATTATCGCTACTTATGCCGGCAGGGTCACTTCCATATCGTCAACTAGTCCTCGTCGGTCTAGCTTCAACCAATATGGAACGCTCCTCTACCACTCCTCAATCCCCGTAAGGGGACCAAAAAGTCCGCAGCTTCGGTAACATGCTTGAGCCCCGTTACATTATCGGCCCGGAGCCACTTGACCAGTGAGCTGTTACGCTTTCTTTAAAGGATTGCTGCTTCTAAGCCAACCTCCTGGCTGTCTGAGCGTCTCCAGATCCTTTCCCACTTAGCATGTATTTTGGGACCTTAGCTGGCGGTCTGGGCTGTTTCCCTTTTGACCATGGAGCTTAGCCCCCACAGTCTGACTCCCGAAGTACGGTTCATGGCATTCGGAGTTTCGTTGGATTCAGTAACCTGGTAGGGCCCCTAGTCCATCGAGTACTCTACAACCACGACCGATCCTTCGAGGCTAGCCCTAAAGCTATTTCGAGGAGAACGGGCTATCACGGAGTTTGATTAGCCTTTCACCCCTACCCTCAGCTCATCCAAACCGTTTTCAACCGATACTGGTTCGGGCCTCCGCCCGGTGTTACCCGGGTTTCACCCTGGCCAAGGGTAGATCACCCCGCTTCGCGTCTATTACCAGCGACTAATTCGCCCTATTAGGACTCGCTTTCGCTACGGCTCGCGTTGAAGCTTAACCTCGCCACTGACAATAACTAGCCGGCTCATTATGCAAAAGGCACGCGGTCAGGCAACACGAACGGCCGAAGCCACTCGCAAACGCCCTCCCAC
>Ga0310120_10000001_pt1:237500-332570 | contig 332570 bp, 308 predicted proteins | sample CB27_AW_983_MG_FD_203506 | JGI IMG/M metagenome (GOLD analysis project Ga0310120, IMG submission 203506) | Marine microbial communities from Western Arctic Ocean, Canada - CB27_AW_983 | ecosystem: Environmental > Aquatic > Marine > Oceanic | place: Canada: Western Arctic Ocean...
AACAAGCTAATCGGCCGCAGGCTCCTCCTCAGGCGCCAGGCCCCGAAGGGTCCCCAGCTTTGATTTCCAATACTTGTGTACCGGAAATGTCATGCGGAATTAGCCCAGGTTTCCCTGAGTTATTCCCCACCCAAGGGTAGATTACCCACGTGTTACTCACCCGTCCGCCGCTTTACTTGGGAACCGAAGCTCCCTTTCTCGCTCGACTTGCATGTGTTAGGCACGCCGCCAGCGTTAATTCTGAGCCAGGATCAAACTCTCGAGTTTTAAAACGTTTTCGAACTTTTCCGCCTTCGCCCTTACGGACTACAGCGGGCCAAGCCCGAATCTCGAAAGGCCTCGAAATCTTGCGACTCCGAGACACAATCCATAATTCTTCTTAGAATACTTCGCTAGACTTTTGAACTCGCTCTACCTAGTTTTCAAAGAACATGCCCCCCCAGGGGCAAACCATGAGTGTAGCAAAGCCTCTACTCACCGTCAAGGGAAAGTTGAATCAAATCAGTTTCCTGGAACGATCCCACCGCAATCGGCGCGATCGAGGACGCCCAACACCTGGGGGCTCCTTGAAAACGATGGTTCGATGACCATCGCCGGGCCGCAGGGCGTCGAGCAAGCAGCATTCCCCGACGCGTCCGGTGTACCACCATTAGGCGCCAGGATTATCTCGAACGCTGGTCTGCAGCAAGACCGCCAACCGTTGGCTCACCGGGGCACGCGCCGCTTCAGCTCTTCGTCGAAGTTCAGGACGACTTTGAGCTGGCCCATGGTCTCCTGCGCGGTCCGGATCATCAAAAAACGCTCTCCGTCAAGCGCCACGTCGTAACTCGGGTGGCCAGCATTGTCAGCGAGGAACGGCCCGTCGAACAGCATCTTGGGCTTACCGAAGACATCGTTGCTGACTGGTACGACCATCATGGCACTCTGCTGGCGATAGAAAAGCTCTCGGCTGTTTCTGGCCCAGACCGGCGTCTTCCCGCCAGCCGTCGAGACCAAGATTCGGCTTCCGGCACCCTTGAACGGCTGCACGTAAATCTCAGTCAGGCCCGTTTCGTCGGACTGGTAGACGATCCATTGGCTGTTGGACGAGATCTCCGCCGCACGCTCGTTTGCGGACGTGGCGATAAGCGAGAGCAGCACTCCGTCGCTTGAGCGGGTCCAGAGGTCCCACTGCTTCGAGGCGCCCAACCGGGCGAACACCAATGTGCCATCGGCAGACCACGACATTGGAAATTGGGTCGAATTATCACCGGCGACCAGAACTTCCGCGTCCCCGGTTCCATCCGCGGCCTTCAGCAAAACATCGCCGCGGGTGTTCGCGTAAGTAAGGCTCGCGCCGTCCGGAGTCCACCGCGGAATGAAGAGGTTGTTGGGATCGCTATCGACACGAATGCGCGTCCCACGCGCGAGGTCGTGAGCCCAAAGGTTGACCGCGGAACCTTGGCCATCCGCACCCATGTAGAAATACGAGAAGTTGTTCTCAACGTAGGTGTCGTCGACAACTGGCACAGAGGCGCCAATCGTCTGGAGCGTGTCGAGCTCGAACGGAACAGCGAAGAGCTTGGCCGAGCTGAAGGCGGCCCCGTACACAATGTGCCCACTCGAAACATAGGCCGGAGAGAAACCTTCGAAAAGAATTTCGACATCGGGTCGATCCAAAGCCGTCACCGCGACCATGTGCGCGAGTCTCTGCTGATGAACCATGCCTTTGTCGACGGCAACAAGCGGGTCGCCTTCTTCGCAACAGACGTCTTCTTGCGAATGAACGGATGGAAAATCACGGCGCCGACGGAGGAAGCCTACAATTTTCTCGTGAGAGGCCTCGAGCGCGGCGGGCTCGACCGCGAGGCGCTTGAGACCTGGCTGCGCACAGTCATTACCGAGCTCGGTTGAGCAGTGCTCTGCGGGGCTCGATGGATACGCCTACTCCTAGGATAGAAGTCGCTCGTGTCGGGCTGAAGGATTTGATGAGGACCCGGCTTGTTGCCAGCAGTGAGCGTGATCTTCAGTTTCCGCTCGGGACGAGCCTCTCGAGCTCGTCGAGCCAGTTCATCACGACGTGGATTTCGGCCGCATCGATGTTGGTGTTCTCGCGAACCATGAGGAAGCGTTTTCCGTCTGGCGTGATGTCGTAGTGACGGCCATTCTACCGCAGATACGGTCCGTCGAAAAGAGGTCGGGGCGTGCCCGCATGAAACTACGGGTCGTAACGTATCGGCACCGACATGTACATCCCGCTCTGCATCGAAAAGTAGAAGAGCTCCTAGCCATCGGGACTCCAGAGTGGCCAATTGCCGAAATCATTCGAGATTTACCACCGGCCTCGGTCGATGGATGGGAACGTCCGAACGGAGATATCCACGTTACTCAACTCGTCTGTGGCATAGGCCATGTACTTACCGTTAGGGGAGATCGTTGGCCATCGATCGACAGACGATTGACTGAGAAGCGGCTCCGCTGCGATACGATCTTCCGAAAGCGATAGCGTCCCAATATTCCAGGATCCTCCGGCCGTAGAGCGTTCGACGAATGCGAGCGTATTCCCGTCCGGCGACAAACTATAGGGACGGAGCAAAAATGGTTCGTTGTTCTGAAGTAGCCAATGCTTCGGCTGTCGGGAGACCAAAAAGGCAGGGTTGCTCCCTCGGTGTCGGGAACTTCGCGGGCGTCAACCTGAGCCAGATCACGAACCCATAGCCGCTCGTTTTGAACGAACGCAACACCCTCCCCATCGGGCGAGATGACCGAAACAGCGTGGTTTTTAACGTCGTGGAGTACCGTGGCGGGAAAGCGCTGCTTGCGAATTCGAGGTGGCGTCGGGTCGGTCCGCAAGTAATACCCCCCCATTCCACCCAGCAAGGCGGCCATCAGGAGCCCTGCGAGAACCCGTGGTGTCGACGGCACGGAGAGGGGACGGGTGTACGGAACCGCGACGGCGGATGGGGCTTCCGGATCGTTCGAAGTCTTGCCCATCGCGATCCGCGCTTCGCCAACATCGCGGAGCCGCTGGCGCCCGTCCTTCTCGAGGCACCGCTTCAGCAAATGCGCGATGGCTGGCGGTGTGCTTTCAGGAAGCCATTCCCATGCAGGCTCGTTCTTGACCACCGCGGCGATGATATCGGTGACGGTCTCGCCTTCGAAAACCTTCTTTCCCGTAAGCGCTTCGAAGAGACAGCAAGCAAAAGCCCAAATGTCTGTGCGTTTGTCGACGACCTTTGCACGCGCCTGCTCGGGGCTCATGTAGGAGGCGGTGCCAATGATTGCGCCGAGCGCGGTGCCTTTCGTCAACGTCGGAGACTGCGAGCCGCCTTCGCCCAACGTATCCGAATCGTTTTCGGCGAGCCTTGCTAGGCCAAAGTCCAGAATCTTGATCCTCCCCTCCGGGGTGATCATGACGTTCGCGGGCTTCAGGTCGCGATGAACGATGCCTTTCTCGTGCGCGGCTTCCAAACCCTCGGCGATCTGGATAAACAAAGGTAGCGCTTCGTCGATGGGAATCGGGCCACGTGCTAGCCGCGCCGCTAGCGTTTCGCCTTCGACGAGCTCCATGACGAGGAAATCGTCTTCGAAGCCGTAGAGCGTCGCGATCGCGGGATGGTTCAGCGCAGCGAGGAGTTTCGCTTCGCGCTCGAATCGAGCGAGGCGCTCTCTGTCCCGGACAAAGGTTTCAGGTAAAACCTTGATCGCAACCTCGCGTCCGAGCTTCGTGTCGCGAGCGCGATCAACTTCTCCCATGCCGCCCGCGCCAAGGGGTGACACGATTTCGTAGACACCCAGACGCGTTCCCGGCGATAAAGGCATGGCTATTTAAAAGCTACCTTTAGAAAACGCCGTTTGCCGGCCTTGAGAACGAACTCTCCGGGGCCGGACACTTCGCGATCCTCGGATACGCGCTCGCCGTCGATCGAGACCGCACCTTGCTGGATGAGACGGCGGGCCTCGTTCCGCGAGCTCACGAGCTTCGAATCCGCCATCAAGCGGGAGAGCTGGACGGGCGCAGGGCCCGCCTCGTGCTCCGGAATGTCGTCCGGGATCTCCTTTTTGCGGATCACTGCGTCGAAGTGAGTTTGGGCTTCTTCCGCAGCGGCCGCGGAGTGGAAGTCGGTGATGATGCGCTTCGCGAGCCCCATCTTGGCGCCCATCGGGTCGCCTTGTGCGTTGAGCGCTTCGATCTCCTGGACGCTCATATCGGTGAGGTGCTCGTAGTACTTCCACATGAGCTCGTCGGAGATCGACATGAGCTTGCCGAACATCTCGTTCGGAGGCTCGGTCACGCCGACATAGTTGTCGAGGCTCTTCGACATCTTGTCGACGCCGTCGAGGCCTTCGAGAAGCGGCGTCGTCATCACGACCTGAGGCTCGAGATCGTATTCGCGCATGATGTCGCGGCCGACAAGAAGGTTGAAAAGCTGGTCGGTTCCGCCAAGCTCGAAATCCGCTTTCAGGAAAACCGAGTCATAGGCCTGCGCGAGCGGGTACAAAAACTCGTGGACGCCGATGGGCTGCGCTGACCCATAGCGTTTCTTGAAATCGTCGCGCTCGAGCATGCGCGCGACGGTGTAGCGCGAAGCGAGGCGGATGAGGCCTGCGCTTCCGAGCTCTCCGAGCCACCGGCTGTTGAAGTCGACGATGGTCTTCTCCGGGTCGAGGATCTTGAAGACCTGCTCTTTATACGTCTCCGCGTTCTTGTTGATCTCTTCACGTGTCAGCTGCGGGCGCGTCTTCGACTTTCCGGTCGGGTCGCCGATGAGGCCGGTGAAATCGCCAATCAGGAAGACCACCTCGTGGCCGAGGTCCTGAAAGTGCTTCATCTTCCGCATGAGCACGGTATGGCCTAGATGGATGTCGGGGGCCGAGGGGTCGAAGCCGACTTTGACTTTCAGCTTCTTTCCCGACTCGAGCTTCTTCTTCAGCTCCTCCACCCGGATGGCGTCGACCGTGCCTTTGGTCAGGTATGCGATTTGCTCGGCAATATCAAGGTCAGGGTTCATGTTTCAATAATGGCGCGCCGTCCGTCGACGCGCACTTTTCCATCGAGCACGAGCCGGATGGCTTCCGTGTAGAGCTTGTGCTCTTGTTCGAGGATGCGGGCCGAGAGCGTTTCTTCGGTGTCGTCTTCGAGCACGGGCACCGTCTGTTGCAACAAAATCGGGCCGTGGTCGAGCTCCTCGTCCACAAGGTGCACGGTGCAGCCGCTCACCTTTACGCCGTGCTCGAGGGCCTGCTTTTGCGCGTGGAGCCCGACGAAGGCAGGGAGGAGCGACGGGTGGATGTTCAAGATGCGGTTCGGGAAAGCGCGCACGAGCACCGGCGAGAGGATCCGCATGAAGCCCGCGAGGCAGACGACCTCGACGTCGTGCTCACTGAGCCGCCCTAGCACCGCCGCGTCGAAGGCCTCTCGAGAGTCGTAGTCCTCGTGCGACAGAACCACCGTCGTGGCTCCGGCCTTCCTCGCGCGCTCGAGTCCCGGGGCATCATTCTTATTACTGACGACGATCCCAACATAGGCGTCGAGGAGCCCTTCATCGATCGCATCCAGAATCGCCTGCAGGTTCGAGCCGCGTCCCGAAATCAGAACGCCGAGCGTTCGGCTCATAAAGCACCCTCGTACTCGACGCCGCTCCCCGAGACGACTTCGCCGAGGAGCCACGACTCCGCGAGACCGAGGTCATCCTTCGCGATGACCACCATGCCCACGCCCATGTTGAACGCGCGCAACATCTCGCGGCCTTCCACGTTTCCTTTTTCCATCAGATAGCGGAACACCGGAAGTGGCCGAAGCTGTCCGAGGTCGATGCGGACGCCGCACCCCTCGGGGAGAACGCGCGGGATGTTATCCGTGAGCCCGCCTCCCGTAATGTGGGCGAGTGCGTGGATCGTCCCCGAATCGAGGTGCGGCTCGAGCTCCGGCAGATAGCAGCGGTGCTTTGCGAGCAAGATGTCCGCGATGGTGCCGCCGAGCGCCTCCACGTGGTCGGTTGGCTCGAAGCCTTCCTGCTCGAAGAGAATTTTGCGGGCAAGCGAATAGCCGTTTGTGTGAAGGCCCAATGATGGGATGGCCCACAGCTTGTCGCCGGGCTTGGCTTTCGAGCCGTCGATGATGTTGCCTTCTTCGACCACGCCGATGATGGTGCCGGCGACGTCGTATTCGCCCGAAGCATAGAAACCCGGCATCTCCGCCGTCTCGCCGCCGAGAAGCGACAGCTTGAACTCGCGGCACGCCTCTGCCATCCCCTCGACCACAGTGGCCGCGACGTCCCCGTCGAGCTTTCCCATGGCGATATAGTCGAGGAAGAAGAGGGGCCGCGCGCCTTGGACGAGAATATCGTTCACGCAATGCGCTACGAGGTCGTAGCCAACGCCGGCGTGGCGTCCGGTGGCGAAGGCAATCTTGAGCTTCGTGCCTACCCCGTCCGTGCTCGCGACGAGAACGGGCCTTTTGTAACGCTCGGTGTCGACCCGGAAGAGCCCGCCAAAGCTGCCAATATCGGAAAGGGTCCCCGGTTGGTAGGTCGAGCGCGCGGCCTTGCGCACCTTCCCCAAGGCTTTGGTCGCTGCGTCGATGTCAACGCCTGCAGATCGATAGTCCACGGTCCGCTATTATAAGGCCCATGCTGCACGGACTCGCCCATTTCTTGTTCGATACCGAAGCGCCGTGGCGCGTATGCATTTCCGGCGCGAGCGCTGATCTTGCCGAGTTGAGGTGCGACGCTTTTGCAAGCGGCCTTCTGATTCCCTTGGACTCGAACAAAGAGGGTCTCCTCAACCTCAGGGACGTGACCAAGGTAAAGGTCGCAAACGGGCGGGTGGTGCGGATTGGAAAAGAGCTGAGCGAGTGGGACACAGCGGACACAGGGGTTTTCTACTGCACGCAGGCACTCTTCGAGGGTATCCAGCGCGCAGCGACTAAGGGACATCACGGGCTTTCGGATGCCATCGGGGAGCTTGCGGTTGAGGGGCGGGTTCGCCCGATTGATGTCACGGGCGAGCAATGGACTGATATGGACAACGCGTTCGCGTTCCGCCACGCCAAGAGGAGGCTTCTTGCCTCGGTCGTCAAGAATACGGATGACGGCTACGTCTCGCAACATCTCAACCGGCGTCTCTCCTTGCGGCTCTCGAGTCTGTTAGCCGGGGCGCGTGTCTCTCCCGACCGCATCACCGTCGCCGCCTTTGTGCTCTCGCTTGGCGGGGCGGCTCTCCTCGCCCTACCAGGTTACCTGGCGGGGCTCTTGGGGGGAATCGTGGTACAGCTCTCTTCAGTCGCGGACGGCTGTGACGGTGAAGTGGCTCGTCTCAGACAGGTAGCCAGCCCCAGGGGAGGTTGGCTCGATACGATGCTCGACCGCTACGCGGATCTTGCTGTAGTGCTGGCCATCACCTTCTCCTACTCGTCTTCCCATCCTGGACCTCTCTCGTGGATGGGGGGGGATTCTTTCCCTTTCCGGCTTTTTCATGGCCAGCTACGTGACCAAAGAATACGCTCTCCGGCACGGCAAACCCTACCCGCCCGATTTCCTGAATCGCATCAAACGCCGTGACCTTCGTCTGCTGGGGATTGCAGTGGGAGCTGTTCTCGGTGTCGCGTTTCAGACCATGGTTGCCCTTGGCGTGCTCAGTCACGTTTGCGTGGCGGGAATCTTGGCCCACGGCTGGCGCGGCAAGGGTGCCGTGTCCGGTAGCCTCGAGGCAAGTTTGAGCTCCACGAGCGTTCGAAGATCGAGCACGTGCCCGTAATGTGCCAAAGGGCGGACCAAAGGCGAGGCTCTATCATCATTAAAAGTCTGCTCCGCTTGAACGAGGGGAAAAAGGACATTCTTCCGCCTATCCACGCCTCCTGCAACTTCCTTCCGCACCCCGTCAGGCGCAATTCCGCCCATTTTCCAAGGACCGTGCTGGATCTAATTCCCTATGTTTTGGCCAGCGGCGACGACGAGGGGACGACGACCAGGGAACTGGGCTGATTGGGGCTGCGAAAAGACGTGCGCACCAGACTCGTTCCCATCGACATGATGAATTTGACGACGGCCGCGCTGAAGATCGAATCGCGATCGACGACCAGCTATCGCGGCGCGGCGTCGTATGGAAACGCGTTGCGGAGTTGCTAAAGCATGAGAACGGGGGAAGGCTTCATCGCACGAGTCTGTAGAAGACAAGGTAAACCAGTACGCCGAGACCCACCGCCAAGAGCAAGGCAAGAATCCTACGCCACCTGATTTGTACGACTTCGATTTCGGCGAGAAAACCGTCGAGGAGATCGCGACGTTTCTTTACCGCGTCTTTGGGCAGCTCACGCCTGTGGGTGAAGAGCCGGCCTAGACGCCGCGTCAGCTTCATGCGAAAGTTCACCGCCCAACCCGCCGCTTCCATCAGAGCGCTCATGTCGCGCGAACGTAGTTTCAGATAGCCGAGAAGTCCGCTCGATAGCATGACGATGCTTCCCAGGCCGAGAACAGCCGCCCCCACGTGCAACGGATTCACTTCCGAGAGGGTCTTGAGAATAAACGCGAGCGAGGATCCCACTGCGGCGAAAGCAAAACCGCCGCCGAGTACAAGGTCGCGAGCCGACGTTGGTTGAGCTGGGGCCACGGCAGACCCGGTGGAAGGTTTTTCTTCGCTTGCAGGTGTGGCGCCGATTTTCTCCAAGCTCGCTTCGGTCGTCGTTTCGATCAATTCCGTTTGTTTTGCGGCGATCCGCTCCACCTTCTGCGTAGCCAATCCTCCTATTCGCTGAAACGGTGCTTTCACCGCCTCCCACAGGCTGATGGGGTTCTCCACGAGTTCCACGATGCGCGCGTCCCATTCGCGCTCCTCGATGTCGAAGAAGACACCTCGTTTACCGACGGAAATGCCGCCTCGCTGGCCTGCCGTTACCGCCACGACGAGCTCGAATTTTTCACGATGCGCGGAAGTGACTACCTTAGAGGTGATCTCGGCGTAAATGAGAAACATTTGGCTCATCTCGGCGAGCTTCCTATGGTCGGAGCGGTTCGTCACTTTCATGCTGAACGATAATTCGCGGCCGTCGATGACCAAAGTGCCTTCCTCGAAAAGGGAGCGCTGCTTGGGGTCATACAGCTGGGAGAAATTCACGAAGTTGTTCGCAAGCTCCAAGAGCCAGCGCTGCAGCAGGCAGAGCTTCTCCACCGTGGCGATTTGCTCGAGCTCATCTTTGACAGCCAAGTCGCGCTCGATGAGCACTTCGGCTTCCTTTGGCAGCTCGCCATCGACGTAGGCGGTCAGTTTTTCCTCTCCGAGAGCCTCGATCTCGTCTTTTGGTTTCGCGTCATGCCAGGCTTTGTGCGGCTCCAAAAGAGCCTTCACCTTTTCCCAGTCTTCGCGGGTGAGCTTCTCCACATCCTTTCCCAGGGCTTGCTTCAGGACTTTGTCTCGGAGCGCCCAAACGCGTTCTTCGTAACAAGGGTTGAGACCGCCGTTCAGGTTCAATTCCCCCGCTTCATTCGGACGACTGAGCGGGGCCTCCGTCACTCTCTTTTCGATGGCGAGGGCGTTGTCGAAGTCGAATCCCTGGAGCTCATCTTCGTTCAGCTCGAATCGGCTCGCCGCACGAGGCTCCACTCGCAACAAGTCGCATTGCCAAAAGAACTGCTCGAGCTTCGCTTCGAGAACGAACACGATGGCGGTCGCTTCTGGAGTGGCATCGCCCCACGTCCAGAGCTCCGAGCCGCGTTGCTCGCTTGCCCCTGTCTGCTTTCCCTCTACCATCCAATCCCGCATGGCTCGCGCGCGATCGAGAAATCGCTCGAGCTGTTCCCTGCCGTATCCGATCTTCCCGCCGGCGTCCTTGACTTCCCCCGCATATTTGACGACATCCGTGCAGAACGCGCGGATATTTTCGGCTTCAATATCAACCAGCGGCACGATGCCGTCTCCGTTCGGGAAGATTCGCGCGTAGCCGGCGCGAAAGGCGCGGATCTTCTCGAGCGAGATTTCCTTGCTCCCTTGCTTCCCGAGTTGTTCCAGCATCCACTTGCAAACTTCTTGCAGTTTGCCGCCTTCCGAGTGGGTCGTATCCAAGTCGTCAAGACGCAGAACGTCGCTCTTCTGGGCGGCACTCTCGCGGTTGCTCAAGAAGTGAAACAGGAACTCTTGCGCATCTTTCAGGTCTTGGGTACGGATCCGTCCAGTCTCATTGGCGTCGAGACACTTCAGCACGGCGGGATCGCAGCGAAAACAGTCCACGGGCGCGCTCGTTGCCGCCCACCTGGACTCTTTCAGGTTCCCAAGAGAGGCGAGATCCTCAGCCGTTTCTAGACGCAGCTGGAATATACCGCCGTAGTTCTCAAATACCATGGAGCTCAAAGCTGCACTTCCACACCCAACACCTTTGGATTACCCTGCGCCAACTTGGCGCGCACCGAATGCCGGCCCGAGTTCTCAGGCTTCGATGTTACCACCTCCCTTGTCCCGGCATAGCTCCATCACTTCGATGAACCCAGCCACAATCGAGGAGCTTGTTCGCATTGAGGTACCAGACCCTCTCTCAGTGAGGCGCGACTAAAAAGTATCAATCGTCTTGTAATTCTTTTCTACCTGCCGCCCGTGCCCTTGGTGACGAGCTTCTGGACGCGCCAGTTGATAAGTTCGGCCACCCAGATTTCGTCTTCAGATGGGCAAGCAATGCCATGGATCCAGCCGAACTCGCCAAGGTTGCGCCCAGGCTGGCCATAGACGCCAAGCACCTTGCCCTCGAGCGACACCTTGTAGATACGACTCGGATATAAGTCGCCGACGAAGAGCACGGGATTGGGTCCAGAGGTCATACACAGGGCGTCGGGTGCTCCTGGAGCTTCGGAGCCCGTCTTCCCGTCAGGATTTTCGCGGGGCCCGTACACAATCTTGCCTCGGGTCGTGTCCACCGGCACGTCCACTGTGAATTCAGGCAGGTAGTTACCATCTGGATCGAACACTTGAATCCGGCGGTTGCCGCGATCGGCCACGTAGATTTCGTCCTGGGGTGACACCGCGATGCCATGCGGCGTATCGAACTGGCCGGGCCCAGTGCCGAGCGATCCCCAGCTGGCTACCCATTCTCCTCGTGCATTGACCTTGCCAATCCTCGAGTTAATATAGCCGTCGCTGAAATGTGAGTTCCCTTGAGAGTCCCACGCTACATCGGTGGGCTGGTTGAAAACGTTGTCCCGATGTACCGGTATCGGCCAGCGCGGGTTGTTGTTCTCAGGTATGTCCACGTCCACGCCCATGCGCGCGAGCCTTCTAGCCATCACGGTCTCGTAGTCGGGTGGCACCTGAATGTGCGAAGCTTCGCCTTTGCGACCAAAGACCCAATCCACGTGACCCTCGGGAGTGAACCTGACGATCATGTTCGATCCCTTGTCCACGATCCAGATGTTGTCTTGCGGATCGACGCGAACAGCATGCGCGTAGGACCAGGCATTCAGGTTCTTGCCGATCTCACGAACGAAATTGCCCCTGGCGTCGAACTCGAGCAACTGGGAGGCGGTGGCCATGTAGGTCGGTCCGACCGAATTGCCGCGCGAGAACACGAAGACATGCCCGACTGAATTGACCGCCACGCCAGCGATCTCACCGAAGTGGACATCGTTAGGCAATTGCAGTGGATTGGGCACCGATTCGAACGGAAGTCCTGGAACAGCCTGCGCGAATGCCAGAGTAACGGAAAAGCTTCACGCAGTTTCTAGATGATCCAAGCGGCCTAGGTGACGAGGGGACAGCCAGTCCGCAAGGTATCTGGAGGGAAGTTCCCCCTGGGTGCAGCCCGTCGTCATCGACCCGTGAAACCTCTTGCCAAGACGCCGTCCGGTAGGCGATCCTAATCCTGAGATTCAAGGATGGAGTAACTATGGCCAGTGAAGTTCCCTCTCCCCCGGCGAAAGCGCCCGAGCCCAAGCTCGCCCCCTATGTCATCGAAGGCGCTCGCTCGAGCCGTTCCAAGTGCAAGAGCTGCCGCAAGAAGATCGACAAGGGTGTGCTTCGTCTCGGTGTGCTCATCGAAGGTCCTTACGGCATCGGCTATCTATGGCATCACCTGACCTGCGCGGCCAAGCGCCGGCTCGACGATGTCGAAGAGGCCTATACGACGGAAGCTTGGAAACAAGCCAAGGAGCCGCCCGAGGAATACCCGACAATCGAAGAGCTCCGGAAGGTCAATGAAGAAGCCGAAGAGAAACGGCAGGCGCGCAAGCAGATTCCCTGGTTCGAGGTCGACCCGTCCGGTCGCGCCAAGTGCAAGAATTGCGGCGACATCATGGAGAAAGGGAGTCTCCGTGTCGTTCTCGGCCGCGAGGTCGAGTTCGGAACCCAGTACCGTACGATGCCCATCCATGTTCATCCTGCCTGCGTCGCGGAAGAGATGGAGAAAGCGGATTGCGGCACCGAGGCGGACGGTTTCGAACATTCGGTCCGGCAGAACAGCCAAGGGTTATCGGAAGAGCAGATCGATTCCGTTCTCAAGGAGATTGGCGAGCTGCCGGAGTCCGAAGGCGACGACGACGCACCGCCGTTTTAACTCGTCCGCGCGTTAGTGTGGTCGAGCGGGCTGATATCGGCCACGTTTTCTATGCCCCTGCAAACGAGCTGATTGCGGTAGGTCGGTTGGACCCACGAGAGAAGCGCCGCCGCTACGATAGTCAGGCCGAGCAGCAATACAAAGGCGTAGCGGTAGGTGCCGCTCTGGTCATATATCCACCCCACGGCAACCGGACCCGCGGCATAGCCGATGCTCGCCACCGCGGTGAGAATGCCGATGAGCTTGCCGAGTTGAGTTGGCCCAAAGCAGTGCTTGGCGAAGATCGATTTTTGGACGAGGAGCCCGCCGTGAGCGGCGCCCCGAACGAGCGCAAAAGCCAGCGCGGTCAAAACACCACTGATGGGGAACGCGAGCGCTATCCCGACGGCCATGAGAATGTAAGAACCCTGGATACCGCGAATGGAGACCCTGTCGTAAATCCAGCCGAACCCTATTTTCGCGAACACGCCGGCGACGAATGTCGCGCTCATAGCGCGTGCCGCAAGCTCCTCGCCGAGGCCGCGATCCCTCTCGATGAAGAGAACCGAATGTTGGTTGAGGCTTTGATCAACGAAGGAAATGATGAATATCGCGCACACGATAATCCAGAACATCGGCTGCGAAAGCACCGATGCCAGGAAGTCACGCGGGCTCGTTGGCGCCATCTCTTTTAGCTCCTCGGGAAGCCTAGCGTCATCGAGCTCTCGCGAAAGCTCTTCTTCGCTCGGCGTCTCTCGCGTTACGAGCAGAAAGAGCGGTAGCCCTACGAGCCAGATACCCAAGCTCATGAGAGCGAACGTGACCCGCCAACCATGGGCGTTGATGAGCGGCGCGGCGAAAAAAGGCAGCACGATACCCGCGACACTCGACCCCATCATGACCACGCCGAGGCTCAAGCCTTGATTTCGGTCAAACCAGTGAGACATGAGCGTTTTGACCGCCACGATGATCGTCGTCGCCGCAAGACCTAGCACGATCCCCGCCGCATAGAAGCTCGCGAGGCCCTGGATGGCCATGGAATCCGCACATGCCGGTCGCGGTAATCAGGCAGCACCCGACGACGACTTTTCTGACACCGAAGCGATCCACTAGATAACCAGCTGCAAGGGCGCTCAAAGCGGCAGAGGCGAATTTGAACGAAGAAATGGCCGTGACTTGGGCCCGGGTCCACCCGAACTCATCAATGACAGGCCCGTACACGAAAGGAAGAAGCTCGGTCGGCACGCCGAAGATGAGCATCAGACAAACCATGGACGCCACGGCGTTCCACCAACCGTAATAGACCCCGCCTATTTTGGCGTTGAGCTTCTGCAGCATGGTCATGATCTGGCGAGCCCTTCTGTTGTTCTCGAGCCGCACCCGAAATCAAGAAGCTGATCGTGCGGGTGTCGTGACAGACGGAGTGTTTGCGAAGGTCCCGATACCGCTGACGATATCGGGGCCTCCGACTTTCTTCCAGAAAATCAAGTAGGACAGGGACGACCTCGAAAAGGTGCGCATCCCCGTCGATGACGGGATGGCCGAGCTTTCCCCGGATCTCGACGGCCCTGCTCAGGCCTCGAAACTTAGTCCGTGCTGCGTGAGCGTCGCCACACACGCGGGGATGTGCGCGCTCTATTCGCTGGCCGCCGGGACCCCTAGCTCTTTCAACCGCGCCGCAACGTCCGCGCCGGCGGTGTTCGTGTCCACGCTCTTGTCGATATGGAGGATCTTGCCCTCGGCATCGATGTAGTACGTCCAACGATGCGGCAACTCACGCTCAGGCGTCACCACTCCATAGGACTTCGCGACATCCTTGCCAGGATCGCTCAGGAGCGGGTAGTCGAGAGACAGGGATTCCGCAAACTCTTTGTTGGTCTCAGCCGTGTCGCAGCTTGCAGCAAAGTAATTGACGGCAAAAGCCCGAATCGCGTCGCCGCTCTCACGGAGCGACTTGCATTCGCGCGTTCACCCGCCGGTGAAAGCTTTCGGAAACCACGCAAGGACGACAGCCCTGCCCTTGAGATCCGAGAGCCGGTACGACTTTCCGTCGCTACCCTGAAGCTCGAAGTCCGGCGCCGCGTCGCCAACGTTCAGCTCGGCGGCCATCGCGGGCACCGCGAGAACCATCAGACAAAGAATCAAGCAAGCCATTTGTTTCATTGGTAATACTCCCATTTAAAAAAAACGCCCCGTTTCTCGACGCAGTCTAGAGCCGTCGGGCAGATATGGCAATCGTCATCCGGTGCGCGCATCAGTTCGCCTCACGCGTAAACTTGAACTCCGCGAGCTGGTCCCACCTGTCCACCGATTCGCGGTACATCAACTCCTCATAGGCGTTGTCGCCGACGATTCGATAGACGAGCCGCCGCCAATCGGCGAGCGCGCGAAAGCCGCCAACCGACATGCGCACGTGCATGTCGGCACGAGGAAATGACTGTTGAGATCGCGCTCCCACGTTCGGGTAAGCTCGACGTCGTTGCCGTAGACGACACCCGTGCCGGACCACGACCCGACGATCGTTTGGGCGAAGAAATCGTCGCTCCACGGATCAGGTCTCTCCTGGCTGGCGACGGGCGACAAAGCGAGCAGCGCAGAAAGAGCAACGATAGGCTTCACGGCAACACCGCGATCGCGTCAATCTCCACGAGGAAGTCGGGATGGGCGAGTCCAACGACTTGCAGCACCGATAGCGTCGGAGGATTCGGGAGCGTTCCAAGCGCCTCTTGCGCCGCAGCGAAAGCGGCGTGTATCGGCTGGCCCTGCACGAGGCAGACCGTCCACTTGACCACATGCTCCGCGCCGGCGCCCGCCGCCTCGAGCGCGACTTGCAGATTGCGGCAAACCTGCTTGGTTTGGGCCGCGACGTCTCCGTTGCCAATGATCCCGCCTGCATCGTCCACCGCGTTCTGGCCGCCCACATAGATCGTGCGGTGCGGGCTCTCGACCGTCACGGCGTGCGAAAAAGCGGGGTTCTTGTGCAGGCGCTCGGGATTCAAGTAGTTCACACGAATCACTGAAATTTGATGGTGGTAGCGGCCTAGGAAACCGTCGATCTCTCCCATCGTTTTTCTTCCCGAGAGCACGGAGCCCGAGATGACGCGCTGCTCACCGTCTGCGAGCTCGCCCGCCGTCAACTCGTCGGTGGAGGCTCCGAGCCGCGTCCGCACGACACGCGGACGGGAAACCGAAGGGCCGGCTAGCGAAACGACGCGCTCGAGCTGAAGCTCTCCGGTCTCGAAGAGCGAGCCGATGGCGACGACATCCTGGCAATCGATGTACCAAACGTTTTTTTCTGATCGACGGGGTCCAGCCGATGAATTTGGTAGCCAACGGTACCCGCGGGGTGAGGGCCACGAAAGCGCGCGTGCCGAAAGCGGTCCGGCACCGGAATGTTCGTCTCTCCGGCAGTGCAGACGTAGACCGGACCATCGGTCAGCTTCGCCATCGCCGCGAGGCCTCGCTCGAAAGGACCACGGCGCCCCTCGAGTATTTGTTCCACGTCGGGAGCCAGTGGGTTCGTGTCCATCGCCGTGACAAAGATGGAGTGCGGTACGACCGCGGGATCCGCGATACGGCCGAAGGGTCGCCCGCGGAGCGCCGTCCATTCTCCGGACTCGAGGAGAAGGGCCTTTACCTCTGCTCGCGTCGAGCTGCCGGGGCTCTTTTCCGAGAACGAGTCGAAGCTCACTTGATCGGTTGCACCGACACGGCCCGAGCGATCGACCCTCGCGAGCTCGATCACCACGGATTGGAAAGCGCGGCGCTCGCCGCGATGGACGGCAGCCACTTTGCCCACACCGGGAGACGTAAAACGGACACCGGGCGTCTTCTTGTCTTGAAAAAGGAGCTGCTCCCGGCGAACTTCGTCGCCGACCGCCACGTGCATCGTTGGGCGCAGGCCGGGGTAGTCGGCGGCGAGAAGAGCTACATGGCCCGGCGGATCATGATCATGGATGCCGGGCTCAGGCTCTCCGAGGATCGGAAGATCCAAGCCCTTCTTCGATACGTGAACGGTCATGACCCTGCTTGCGCTTTTACGCTTTTACGGACGACACGCGAAACGTTGGCCCATTACAGGCGCGAGGCTCAGGCGTGAATGGCGGAAAGAAAGAAACCGACTCGCGAGGCCTCCCTAATTGAATCGTGCCCGCGATTCCGGCACATTCTTCGATTCTTCCACAAATCTTCGGGAATCGCAAAACAGCGAGCGCCGTCGCCCCCGCTTTTCCTTCGAAAGAAGCGAACGATGTCGGCGCTATAATCAGTAGGCATGAGCAAAGTGAGCGAAGAGGCAAAATATCATGATGTTCGCAGTGATTTTTGGCGCGCATGCTGGGTCGAAGCGGCAAGCTACAACGCCTATTTGGAGGGGTCGGACCCGAAGCGCGCCGAGCACTGGCCAAAGCTCGAAAAGCGCATCCCGGCGCTCAGCGCGGCGCAACAAAAGCGCCTGAGCAATTACGGACGTAAGCTCAACATCCTGCTCGTGAGCGGCGTGTGGTGCGGCGACTGTGTGCGCCAAGGGCCCATGATCCGGCAGATTGCCGACGCTTGCGATGATTCGGTCGAGCTTCGGGTCATCGACCGCGACGTCAATCCCCAGCTGCGCAACGAGGTGCGCATACTCGGGGCCGCGCGCGTACCCGTCGTCGTTTTTTTGAGCGAGGACTTTCACGAGGCCGGCCGTTTCGGCGATCGTCTTCTTGAGACCTATCGCCGAAAGGCGACGACCGAAATCGGCCCTGCCTGCGCGGTGCCAACGGCCGAGACCCCGCCAGCGGAGCTCGTAGGCGAGCGGGACGAGTGGCTCGACATCTTCGAGAGAATGCTCTTGATGGTGCGCCTCGCACCGCCGCTTCGTGCACGCTACGGAGACTAATCGTTCTCTCGAGCTCGCGGCTGATTGCTCTGATCGCCGAGTTCCCCTAAACTCCTCTGACAAGACCGGAGGAAGACCAAAATGCCACGCACGTTTGCAGCTCTTATCGCATTGCTCGTAACCATTCCCGCAACTGGCCAAAACGCGGCTATTCTCGACGACCGGATCTCCGAGCTCGTCGCGAAGCACGAGGCGGAGATCCTCGAGTTTCGCCACTACGTTCATCAGAATCCAGAGCTTGGAAATCGCGAGCACGAGACCGCGAAGCGCGTCGCTGCGCACCTCACCGCGCTCGGCATGGAGGTCCGTACAGGCATCGCCCATACGGGTGTGGTCGGGATTTTGAAAGGCGGCAAGCCCGGCCGGACCATAGCCGTGCGCGCCGATATGGACGCGCTCCCCGTAATCGAAGACACGGACCTCCCTTTCAAATCCACGATCCGGACGACCTATAACGGCCAAGAGGTAGGGGTCATGCATGCCTGCGGCCACGACGTTCACACCGCGGTGCAGTACGGCGTGGCTTCCATCCTCGCGGAGATGCGCGACGAGATTCCGGGAACGGTGGTTTTCATTTTTCAGCCGGCGGAAGAAGGGCCGCCGCAGGGTGAAGAAGGCGGCGCAGACCTGATGGTGCGTGAAGGCGTCTTCGACGATCCCAAGCCTGAAGCCGTATTCGGCTTGCACACGCTTGCCGGCATGCCTGTGGGCGAGGTGGGTTTCACGTCGGGACCCGCGCTCGCCGCGGTGGATCAATTTCGCGCTACGGTGCGCGGCGTGCAAACGCACGGCGCCCAGCCTCAACAGGGCGTCGATCCCATCGTGATGGCATCGCAGGTTGTTCTCGCCTTGCAAACGATCGTGTCGCGCAACGTCCACCCGCTCGAGCCCGCGGTCGTGACTGTCGGGATGTTCCACTCGGGCGAGCGGTTCAACATCATACCCGCGGAAGTGAAGCTCGAAGGAACCGTGCGAACCTACGACCCCGATGTGCGGGATCTCATCGAGCGCCGGATGAACGAGATACTCGGCGGCATCACTAGCGCGGGCGGCGGCTCCTATCTGCTCGACTACGAGCGCGGAACGCCAGCGACTATTAATGATACCGAGCTCACGGCACAAATGGCGCCGAGCCTTCGTGCCGTCGTCGGGACAGACCGCGTGCAGGAAATCCAACCCACGATGGGAGGCGAGGATTTCGCTTATTTCGCGCTCGAAGTGCCCGGCTTTTTCTATCGGCTCGGTATCCACAAAGAGGGCTCGGTGATAGGCCCGCATCACTCGCCAACGTTCCGCGCCGATGACGCTTCCGTTTCCGTGGGCATGCGCGTCATGGCGAATGTGCTCATGGACTACTTACTTGCCAATGCGCCCTAGTCGATGAGGAGAAAGCCCGATGTCTGATGCGCAATTGCAAATCCGCGGCGACATACAGGTCCAGCTGGCGAAAGTCGGCTACGAGCTTCGTCGCATCCAAAAAGCTCTCGAGAACGTTACGCTCGACCGTCCGCCGGACGAGCTCGAGCGAGGCGTGCTCGACCACACTTCCGAAGCTCTCAAAGGCGTGCGGCTCGCGCAGGACCACGCGGAGCGCGTCGGGTTCTATCTCGAGGAGCTTTTGGACGACGACAAGTCCGACGCCCGAATAAATTGCTAGCGCGTCCGGTTCTTATTGGCCCGTACTGCATGGGTTTCTTTGAACCTCCAATTAAAATCATCAATCGGAACAGCGCTTCTCCACAGAAGTTGCGAATGTCGGATTCATTTTCACCGGAAAAATCTATGCATCGCTGGTGCCTCGAAAGCACGACGGATGGCGGAAAGAGCCTCGCGCGCATTCCGATCCAGAAGTTGCCGTTTCGCATCGGACGCCTCGACGACCTCGAGCTAACACTTCCCTTTCAATCCGTATCCAAACGCCACGCCGTGCTTCTTTTCGCGGAAGACGGCTTGCATCTTCGAGACTTATCGAGCACGAATGGATCCTTCGTCAACCGAAAGCGTGTCGGCGCAGCCATTCTGGGGGAAGGCGATATTCTGCACTTTGCCCAGGTGGAGTTTCGTATCGGACGCCACCCCGAAAGCATACACAACGACACCGTAGTCTGGCGCGACAAAGAGTTCGCTGGCCTGCCAAAAGGCACACATGGAAAAAGGCGCCAGAGCGGTCGGGTTGAAATCGAAATCGGACACGTAAGGCAGTTGGTATCGCAGCTAGAGATCGAGCCCGAGTGTGCTCAGAAGGGTTCCCTTCCGCTCAACCCGCGAGTCCAACTTGAACTATACGCTTCGCCATCCGCTAAGCCTGAGCTCGGGGCCGCCTCGAATTTTAGCGGCTAATCACGAAAAGTCGCGAGTCGGTCCGTCAGCAACCGGAAAAATCCGTCGGCATCGCCGTCGTGTATCCACATCGCGTTGGGCTCGCGGTCGGTGACGTCCCAGAAGTCGACGACGGTCTCCCCCATCGTGAGCTCCGATTCCGTCTCGACGGCGACGTTCACGCGCTTGCCTCGAAAGAGCTCGGGCTCGAGTAGATAAGCCACCGTACATGGGTCGTGGAGAGGCCCGCCTTCCACACCATATTTTTCGACATCGTAGTGGCTGGAATAGTCGAGCATCCCTTGCACGTTGCGCGCGACTTTCGTTCCGAGAGTGCCGATGGCCGCCACGCGCGGCGGGGTCGTGAGGACTTGAAGAGTTACGTCGAGCGGTAAGACGACGAGCGGACGACCGCATTCGAACACTATCTTCGCCGCGTGCGGATCGACATAAACATTGAACTCTGCCGAGGGCGTGACGTTGCCACCTTCTCGAAAGGCGCCGCCCATCATCACAATCTCGCGGATCTTGGACGCTATTTTCGGCTCCTTTTCGAGGGCCGTCCCGACATTCGTGAGCGGCGCCGTGGGGACGAGCGTAATCGAGTCGTCCTCAGCCGCCATGAGCGTGTCGATGATGAAATCGACGGCGTGTTTCGACTGTAGAGGCATCTCAGGGTCGTAAACGTCAGCTCCGTCGATACCTTCACGGCCGTGAACGTATTCCGCCGTGACGAGCGGGCGCTTCATGGGCGCCGCGCAGCCGGCAAAGACGGGAAGGTGGACTCTACCGCCAAGCTCGCAAATGATGCGGGCGTTGCGCTGTGTCTTGTCGAGCGGCACGTTGCCCGCAACAGTGGTGATCCCGAGAATGTCGAGCTCTTTCGGGGCCGCCAGCGCAAGCAGGATGTTGACGGCGTCGTCCTGGCCGGGGTCGCAATCAATAATGATGCGTTTTAATTCAGCATTCAGCATTCAGGCGTCTCTGGCCGCGACGGCGGCTTTGTGTTACATTCGCGCTTCATTCTACGATGTTTGTTCCTCAGTCGTACCTAGTCGCGCTTCTTCTCATGATCCTCTGCGTGGCTTGTTGGGGGTCTTGGGCCAATACGTTCAAGCTTGCGGGGAAGGTTCGTTTCGAGCTTTTTTATTGGGATTACGCGCTCGGGGTTTTTATCATGGCGCTCATTCTCGCCATGACGCTCGGGAGCTGGCACGGCGGGGAGGATGCTTTTTTCAACAATCTTACTCAGGCTACTGGGTCGCGCATCGGCTACGCGATGCTCGCGGGCACGATCTTCAATCTCGCGAACATCTTGCTCGTAGGAGCCATCGCGATAGCAGGGATGGCCATAGCGTTTCCCGTGGCCATTGGGGCGGCGCTCGTCATCGGCACCATCTTGACCTACCTCGTCGATCAAACGGGTAATCCCGCCATGCTCTTTGCCGGGGTCGCGCTCGCGGTCATTGCCATCCTTGCTGATAGCCTCGCCTACAAAGAGCTGTCCGGGGGGAAGGTCCAAGTCACAAAAAGGGGCCTTTGGATCTCGATCGTCTCCGGGATTCTCATGGGAAGCTGGTCACCGCTCACGGCGGCGTCGATGGCCAACGGCGGCGGGCAGCTCACGCCTTATACGAGCCTCGTCGTCTTCACTTTCGCGACCCTCGTTTCGACGTTCTTCTTCAACGTCTATTTCATGCAGAAACCGCTCATTGGCGAACCCGTGTCGTTCGAAGGCTATTTGCAAGGCAAACCGAGCTGGCACGTGCTGGGGCTCACCGGCGGGTTCATCTGGAGCATCGGCACCGCGGCCAATCTCATTGCCGGGCGCGAAGCGGGATTCGCCGTCGCCTACGCGATGGGGCAGAGCGCTCCCATGGTGGCGGCCCTCTGGGGGGTTTTCGTGTGGAACGAGTTCGAAGGCGCCTCGCGTTCAGCCAAGATGTACTTGGCGGCGATGTTCGTTTTTTACGGCGGCGCCATCGCCGTCATCGCGAACGCCTTTTAGACGATGAGGTAAGACGATGGCCAAAAAGAAAGCCCGTATCGTCGTCGTTGGGAGCGCCAATGTCGACCTCACGACGTTTACCGATCAGTTTCCCAAACCCGGTGAGACGCTTTTCGGTAAGAGCTTCGATCTCGGCTTTGGCGGCAAAGGTGCCAACCAGGCTGTCGCCGCCGCCTATTGCGGGGCGGAGGCGCACATGGTCGCGCGCGTGGGCGATGATTTGTTCGGCCCTGCCAGCATTCGCAACTTCAAGAAGCTCGGTATCGGCGCCAAAAACGTCAAGATGGTAAAGAATGTCTCGACCGGCGTTGCGCCTATCTTCGTCGAAGCTAACGGTCAAAACCGAATCCTCGTTGTAAAGGGCGCCAACGACAAGCTCACGCCGAAAGCGGTCGGCAAAGCGACATCGCTTCTCAAGAAAGCGGACATGATCGTCCTGCAGTTCGAGATACCGCTCGAGACCATTTATTACACCGTCAAGCTCGCGAAAAAGCACAACGTTCCCGTGCTGCTCAACCCCGCTCCCGCGATGAAGGCCGATCTCGCAAAAATTCATGACGTCGATTACTTCATTCCCAACGAGAGCGAAGCGGAGGCAATCACAGGTAAGGCCGTCAAGACGGTGGACGATGCCAAGAAGTGCGCCGAGCACTTACTCTCGAAGGGTCTGAAGCGCGTTATCCTTACGCTCGGCGAACGCGGCGCGCTTCTCGCGTCCAAGGACGGCATGGACCTCGTGCCTCCCTTCAAGGTGAAGTCGGTCGACTCCACCGGGGCCGGCGACGCGTTCATTGGAAGCTTTGCTGTATTCCTCGGCGAGGGGCTTCCCGAACGCGAAGCCGTCTCGCGGGCAAACCTTTATGCCGCGATCTCGACAACCGGTATCGGGACGCAGAAGTCGTTCATCAAGCGGCGCAAGTTCGATCGTGCGTGGAAGAAACGGGCCCGTGCGTAAACTCTTATTGTCGGTTGCTGTCCTCGCGGCCGCGTCATTAACAGAGGCTCCCGAGAGCGAGAACGTCGTCGTGAGCGCGTGGTTCGAGCGCATGAACGCCCTCGACGAATCAGAGGAGAGCGTCGATGCGCTCATAGCACTCTACCAGCCGGACGCCCTTCACATCACGGGACCCGAAAGCCACCAACTCGGGGCGGTTACCTATGCCGGGCACGAGAACATCCGCAAGATGGCACGTGATTTCGTTGCGACTTATGAGAGCCCACGGTTCCGCGTCGAGGTGGTGACGGCTCGGGAGCAGTCGCTGTCGCTGTTCCATCGCGCCGACGGCCCGTGGGGCGGGGCAAGTGTCGCCGTTGAATATGTAGCGGCTTACACCCGACGAGAGGACGGGACGAGAACGATGGCCCCTGGCGCGGCGTTCTTCCAACTTGCCGACGGCAAGATCCGTCGGGCGCGCTTCTATTTCGCGACGGGGGAAACGGCACCCGTCCAGTAGGCGTCCGATTCAAATTCTTGAAGACCCGCGAGCCGGTTGAGATTTAGCGGGTAGCGGCGGTACGATAGACGACGTTCTCTCCAAGGAGGACGGCTCGATGCGCCACCTTTTCCTCTCCTTGTTCCTCGTCGTCCCCTGCCTCGCGGCTTTCGATGATAACAAGAGAGCCTCCGATGACCGCGCCGACGAGGCCCATCGCACGCTGCTCGAATCTACCGATCGCGGCGCTGGAGTGCGCCCATTTTACCGAGGCGGTGATGTCTGACTTGCCTGCGACGTCGCCCGGCTCCGATGTTAACCCGATGGGCTGCTGGGATTTCAAACAGACCCGCTATACGCGCAAAGAGACTCAAGCGGAACGCGCGGATCGATGGCTTTCCCTTAGAAGGCCATCGACGGCGAAACCTATGCAAAGCTTCTGCGGGGCGAGGAAGAGCGAACTCGAGCCCGCCGATTTCACTTGACGTAGCTCGGGACGCGGCGCACGCCGTCTTCGATCCCATCGGCGTACGGAGATGTGCGGGGCTTCTCGACGCGTTGGAACAAGAGCTCGGAGGATCGCCGCGAAATCGTGCGATTCTCACGGCCGAATCGCCAAGGCTGGACTTCTGAGCTGCCGGATCAAAGATGGTAGACACACTAGACTAGGCGCTACCCAAGGACAGGGAACCTAGGGAACGTTTGGAAAAATCAACAAGGAGCCTGGAATGGACAGGCGGACGTTGCTCAAGGCGGGCGGGATGGCGGTTGTTGGTTTGGGGCTTGGCGGATGCGCGAATCGAAGGACGCCGTCGAGACCAATGCGGCCTCCGGTCAACCTCGTGCCTGTCCATGTCTCTTGGGATCGGGTCATCCATACGACGGTCGGTTTGCGTCCGCACCGCCCCTCGGGTTTCTTCGTAAGGACCGAGAAGCTCGACCACAAGACCGTCATCCACAACTACGGCCACGGCAGAGCCGGCATTTCGCTCTCATGGGGCACCAGTTATCTCGCCGCCGACATGGCCATGGGCCATCCCGATCGGCGCGCGGCCGTTATCGGCTCGGGCGCCGTCGGCGTGGTTACGGCAAGGCAGCTTCAGCGGCGTGGCATCAAAGTGACCATCTATGCGATGGCCGTGCCGCCCAACACCACGTCGAACATGGCGTGGGCCGGGTTCACACCCACTTCCGATCTCTTTGCCGTAGGCAGGCGCACGCCGCAGTGGGACGAGCAGTTCCGGTTTGCGGCCGAGATCTCCTACCGGCAGTTTCAGCTCCTCGCTGGTCGTGACTACGGGGTGTCCTGGATCGACAATTACAGCACGATGGACGAGATGCCCGTCGAGCGCATACGCCGGGGGGCTCGCTTCTTCCCGAGCACTTGCGGACGGGCCGCGTGATTCTTCACGCCGGCGAGCATCCGTTTCCTCTGAAGTACGCCACCCGTACCCCATCGATTCGAATCGAGCCGGCTACCTACCTCGATGCTCTCGTCCGTGACTTCCACCTTTTCGATGGCCGTATCGTCATCCGCCAGTTCGACACGCCCCGAGATCTCATGTCGTTGACCGAGAGACTCATCGTCAACTGCACCGGTCTCGGGTCGCGTGAGCTCTTCAGCGACGAGGAGCTCACGCCCGTCAAAGGGCAACTCACCTTGCTCGTCCCGCAGCCGGAGGTCGACTACAGTACTTTCGGTGGCCTCGGGCAAAGCGACTCGTTCGGCATCCACATGATGCCTCGGTCGGACGGTATCGCACTCGGGGGCACCTCCGAGCGCGGCGAATCATCGATGGAGCTGGACGGTGAAGCCCGCAAGCAAATCGTGGAGGGACACATGGAGCTCTTCTCCGCGATGCGCCCGCCCCAGCCTGGTGCACGACTTACGACGTCCCGGACGCCGGACGAGGTTCCCGCGCTCGATAGTTTTGGCGGGCTCGGCACATAAGAGGTAGAACATGGCCCGCTGCGCCCAATTCCCGACGCGGTGTCGTTCGCGCAAGATCTCCATCGCCTCCGAGAGACTACGATCCGAGGCCGCGTCGACGGGCCGTGGGGCGTCGCGAGCGGCGCCGTAGAATATGTAGCCGCTTACACTCGACGAGAGGACTGGACGAGGGTGATGGTCCCTGGCGAGGCGTTCTTCCAACCTGCCGACGGAAGATCCGTCGGGCACGCTTCTACTTCGCGACGGGGGAAATGGCGCCTGTCCAGTAGGCGTCCCGATTCAAGTTCTTGAAGGACGGCGAGCCGGTTGAGACTTGACGGGCTGTGGCGGTAGAATAGGTGACGCTCGCAGGAGGACGTTTCGATGCACCACCTTTTGCTTTCCCTTATATTCGTCGTCCCTTGCCTCGCGGCTGCGGATGACGACAAGAAAGCCTCCGACGAGGGGCGCCGGAACAGCCGCGCCGCGGAGGCACACCGAACGTTGTTCGAATCCACCGATCGCGGCAGGGAGAGCGCCCATTTTACCGAAGCCGTGATGCGTGACCTGCCGGCGACGGCGCCCGGCACCGACGTTCCTCGACAAGGCTTCATCGATAGGATCCTTTTCCGCCAAATGGCGGAGCGAGGCATCCCTCATGCCGGGCTCGCTTCGGACACCGAGTATATCCGGCGGGTCTATCTCGACGCGGTTGGTCTCCCGCCCGAACCGGACGCGGTCCGCGCATTCGTCGCGGGTGACGCTCCCCAAAAGCGCGTCGAGCTCATCGATTCTCTAATAGGCACCGAAGCCTTCGCCGAGCAATGGGCCTGGTTCTGGGGCGATCTCTTCCGGCTCGCGTCACAGGTCGGTCCGGTCAAAAACTCGTTTCAGTTCTGGGTCAAGGAGTGGCTCCAAGTGGACCGGCCTTACGACGAGGTCGTCCACGATCTTTTGACCGGTGTCTCGAAAGCGCACGGCACGATCCCATCACTCGCATTCTTGTCGCGCTCGCATCAAGCGAAGAGCCGCATCGTGATGAGCAACGAGGATTACGGGATCCTCAACCGGCTCGACTCGATCGATCAATTCAACGTCGACACGTCGCGAATTTTTCTCGGCATCACGACGTCCTGCATTTCTTGCCACGACGGCGAGGCCCACCTCGAACCCGTCAGTTCCTGGCTCACGAAAAAGACTCGAGCGGATTTCTATCGCCATTCGGCCTTCTTCGGAAAGACCCGCATGATTACGACGTGGGACGACCGGTCCAAGAACGTCGTTGTCGATCTCATCGTCGACGATCTTGCCAAAGGCTACGACACGGCGGACGATGCGCCGTTCTTTACGCTCTCCGAGAACCGCTTTCCACGCCTCGAGGGCGAGAGCTACGAGCCCGCCTTCTTGTTGACCGGCGAGAAACCGAAGCCGGGCGAGAACGAGCGCAAAGCACTCGCGCGCATGATCACGTCGCACCCGCAATTCGCGCGCGCGACCGTCAACTTGATTTGGGGAAAGCTGATGACGGCCGCGTTCGTCGAGCCCTATAACGCGTTCGACCTCGACCGGATGGACCCTAACAATCCGCCCGAGGCGCCATGGACGATACAGCCGACGAACCCGGAGCTTCTCGAAGCGCTCGCGGCGGATTTTCGCGAAAGCGGCTACAGCATCCACCACCTCATGAAAACGATCTTTCGCTCGAGCGCCTATCAGCTCGATTCGCGCTATCCCGCCGAGTGGAAGGACGACTATCTGCCTTACTACCCACGCAAATTCGTCCGGGTGCTCACCGGTCCAGAGCTCGTGGATACGATTACACGCGTGACGGGACGTCCGGGCGAGTTTCAGTTCTCAGGCACGACCGTTACTCGGGTCAAACAACTCGCCGCGCCTTCCGATCTCGGCGCACGACGGGGAAGAGGCGAAGGGGCTGAGATCAACGCGCTCTTGCTCGCATTTTCTCAGAGCAACCGCATGACGCCGATGCCGGTTGGCAACAAAGTCTCCACGTTGCAAGCGATGCTCATGATGCAGTCGGGCGTCGTGAGCCGCCGCGTTGCCGCCGAAGAAGACTCGCGGGTCGATCGGCTCGTCAACTCGGACGCGACCAACGATGAGCTCATCGGAGAGCTCTATCTCGCGACGCTCGCGCGCTGGCCAAGCGCCGCCGAAAGTAAAGTCGCTTTGAAGGCGGTGTCGCGGGACCGCGCGGCCGGCGCTTCGAACTTGCAATGGGCACTCTTGAACTCACCCGAATTTCTCTTGAACCACTAATGGATGACGGAGGACGTCATGCCTCGCGTAAAGGACATTCTGCCGACGCGTCGAGACGTGCTCCGCTTGGGCGGGCTCGCCCTGGCGGGTACTAGTCTCGACCATCTGGTGTGGCCGCTCGAGATCCACGCGAACGGCCAGACCGACCCAAGAGGCACGGCGCGAAACTGTATCTTCATCGAGTTGGGCGGTGCGATTAGCCCGATGGACTGCTGGGATTTCAAACAGACCCGCTATACGCCCAAAGACCTCGACATGGTGCAGCTCAAAGGCGACCTCGCCATCTCACGTACGCTCTTTCCGGAGCTTCACAAGCAGATGGACAAGGTCGCGCTCGTCCGTTCGATGCGCGCCCCCGAGCTCATCCATTTCAACGGGCAATACCACACCCAAACGGGCCGCGCGCTCAACGTCGCCATCGCTCGCGAGATCCCGAGCTTCGGCAGCATCATCTCTTACGAGCTCGAAGCCCAAAGGCGGGAAACGGACACGTTTCCGACCTATATGTCGACGCAGCTCACGCGCGCCCGCGCCGGCTCGATCGGCGCAGGCTTTCTGCCGACGCGGTTCACGGGGCTCGATCTCGACCCCACAACCGTGTTCGAATCCTTTGCCGGCAACACACAAGGCAGTAAGGAGCTCTTAGAGGAGCGCTTCCGGCTCTTGAACGCGCTCGTCGACGCGTCCGAGACAGAGCGCCTTTCGATGAGCTCGAAAGCTTCGGACTATCGCGACTTCTATCAGGGCGCCTATGAAATTTTGAACGACCCGCGCTGGCCCACGATCTTCGAGGCGACGGAGGAAGACAAGACGCGCTACGGGAACGATGAGTTCGGTCTCGGCTGCATCCTCGCACGCAATATTCTCGACGCCGATGCAGGCACGCGCTTCATCTACATCTATGACGGCGATCATTGGGATCATCACTCGGGCATCTTCGATCGCAAGAAGAAATGGAATCACTACACGACCTGCCCGCGGCTCGATAAAGGCCTCGTGAGCTTGCTGCAAGACCTAGAAGCGAGACCGGGAACGGCCTCCGGTAAGACGATGCTCGACGAGACCCTGATCGTCACGACGAGCGAGTTCGGACGCACGCCGGAGATGAATCCGGTCGCGGGCCGCGATCATTGGCGACAGGCTTACACGTCTCTTTTCGCTGGGGGCGGGGTCGTGGGCGGACGCATCATTGGCGCGACGAACGAGGACGGCGCCGAATGCATCGACTATGGCTGGAAGCACGAGGGACAGCCTTTCATGGACAGCATCGTCGCCACAATCTATTCCGCTCTGGGCATCGACTGGAGAAAGTCCGTCAAGAACACGCCTTCGGGCCGGGAGTACCGCTACGTAGACACCGTGGCGCTTGGAGGGTCGGAGATGATGTTCGACGACGAGATCCCGGAGCTCTTTGTCTAAAGCAGTGCTGCTCACTTTGGTACTGGCGGCGGCCACGGCCTTACTGCCTTCGCCGCCATCCGATATGGTCTCGATCCCCGCCGGTGATTTCTGGATGGGTCGGTATCACATGTGGCTCATCGACGAGATCGGTTGGCAAACCCGCGATCGGATGGACGACCGCCCGATGCATCTCGTCTACCTCGACGCCTTCCTCATCGATCGCTACGAGGTGACGAACAGCGACTACGCGCGTTTCGTCGAAGAGGTGAGACATCGCGCGCCCTTTCATTGGCGCAAAGGGAGGGTTCCCCAAGAAAAACCCCGCATGCCGGTCTACAACGTGAGCTGGGACGACGCGGCCGCTTATTGTGCGTGGTCGAGCAAGCGTCTTCCGACGGAGGCCGAGTGGGAGAAGGCCGCACGCGGCGGGTACGAAAAACTGTCTCACCCATCGAGTAATGGGCTCGACGATGAGCTTGCGGAAGACGCCGACGAAGGCGCGAAACCCGTCCGGCTCGCGCATTACGGCTATCCCAAAGGCCCCATCGACGTCAGCTACTATCCGCCAAACGCCTATGGCGCCTACGACATGATAGGAAACGTCTGGGAGTGGGTCGCCGATGGCTACGAGCTCTACTACTATTCCGTGAGCCCGCGCGAAAATCCCCGCGGGCCGAAAGACGCCCCCTATAAGATCTATCGGGGTGGAAGCTGGGGCGATGTCGACGAACGTCTGCTCTCGGTCTTCTACCGCAACTTCACGGATCCGGCGATGCGCACGAGCACGATCGGCTTTCGCTGTGCGAGCGACTCCTGAGGCGAATCCCCATGAATGAACCGAAGAACCCGGAACGTCGTGGTTTCGTCAAAGCGCTCGGCGTAGCCGCGGGCGGCGCCCTGGTGCCATCGAGCACGCGCGACGATACGGCGGGCGTACGCATGCGGTCGCTCGTCTCCCGCGCAGCGCCTGTGATGTGTCCCGGGGGCTACGACGTGCTTTCGGCGAGACTCATCGAGCTGCACGGCTTCGAAGCGATGGTCGTGGGCGGAAGCGCTTGCTCGGCGTCGATGTACGGGATTCCGGATTACGGGCTCGTGAGTATCACCGAGCTGATCGAGCTCGCCGCGCGCATCGCGGGAGCGGTCGAAATCCCGGTCCTCGCCGATGCAGATGATGGCGGCGGAAGCCCATTGAACGTCTACCGAGCGATGCAAGGCTTCGAGCGTGCAGGGATCGCGGCCGTCATGATCGAAGACCACGTCCAGGTCAAGCATGTCGGCGGCGAAGGTGAGCTCGTTCCGACGCACGTGATGGCAGACAAGGTCAAAGCCGCGGTCGACGCTCGACAGGGCGACACGATCGTGCTTGCACGCGCCGACTCCGTCTCCGTCGGTGAGTCGGTGGAGGCCGCCATCGAGCGCGGGGTCGCTTACGCCGAGGCTGGCGCGGACATGCTTTTCTTCGCGGGCATGGCCCTCGAGGATTGCCCGCGCGCCGCCGACGCCGCACAGAAACCTTTGATGACGACGGTCCGCGATACGCCGCTCGATGTTTTGGAACGCCAAAAGATCACTCTCGCCGTCTATGCCGCACACGCGCTGCAGCTCGCGCTCGGGGCTGCCGATCGCGGTCTCGCCGAGCTCAAGCGGAACGCGCGTATCGACAGCTTTCGCGACCGCGCCATCGACGGCGAAACCTACTCGAAGCTTTTGAGAAGCGACGAAGAGCGGACGCGCGCGCGCGAGTATCACTTGACGTAATCTCGCGAAACGGCGCACGCCTTCTATTCCTTGCCGAATAGTTTCTTCAAGCCCTCCCACCTCGCCTTCGGTTCGACGACGGCGCTCTCCTCGTATTCCAGGACGCGGCGAAGCACCTCGCCGTCCGGCCAGTTCTCGAATGTGTACACGAAAGGATGCGTCGACGCCCCCGCGACCGTCGATCGGACGAGCTTGTAGAAGCGCTCACCGAACGGGAGCGCCGTCGACTGCGTCCACTCCGCCCGTTCGTTTTGCGAGTGGATGGTAATCCGCGGTGCACTCGCGTTCTCGTCATAAGTGATGAGGTCGCCGGGTGCCTTTCGGTGCGCCGTCCTGAGCGGGACGGGGCGAGCTCACGCCGGATCTCGTCCATCGACTGGAATCGGCGGGAGGGTTCTTTCTCTATGGCGCGCAGGATGATGCGCTCGAGCCAAACAGGAAGCGAGGCTTTCAGGGTCGACGGCGGAAACGGCGCGCGGTTCAGGTGCTGCATGATGACCGCCATCGCGTTCTCACCCACGAACGGGAGCTCACCCGTGAAAGCCTCGTACATGAGGACTCCGAGCAAGTAGATATCCGCGCGGCTGTCCACCCGACGTCCTTCGATTTGCTCGGGCGCCATGTATTCCGGCGTCCCCATGCCCCCCGTCTGAGTGATGCGCGTGAGGCCAACGCCTTCCGTGAATGCGAGCCCAAAATCACACACTTTGACGTCACCCTCGCGCGTCATGAGGACGTTGGAGGGCTTCACGTCGCGATGGACGACACCGGCCTCGCATACCGCCTGAATGCCGTCGCAGAGCTGGCGTAGCAGCGGGAGCGTTGCCTCCACCTCGAGCGTTTTGCCGCGGCGAATCCTTTCCTTCATCCCCATACTCGATATCAAGCCCTATCTCTCGAGCGTGCCCGCAGATGAGCTCGAGCGCGGCTGGATTGCGGAAGTGGAGTCGCGCTCGGGACGCGGTGAAGATCGAAAGTGGTCGGATCGAGCCTAATCGATAGCCAGGTAAACCTGAAAGCTCGGCCGCTTCTCTAAATCGTCCGCATGAGGCACCGTTAGAATGGCCACAGAGACACAGAGCGGCGCGACGCGACGCGCTCCACGAGCTGACCGCTCGCGGCGGAGATTTGGTTGTGGCCCGCCGCGCTGTGCCTCTGTGCTTCTGTGGCCATCCCCTTTCGTTGCGGCCAGCAGGACCCAGATCAGGCCGCTCGCGGGCGGACTCGCCCTTGCAAGAGTCCGCTGCTGTGAGATACGCTATACTTTGGCGGGATGGCCAAACACATGTGGATGTGGTCCGCCTAAGCGTTACCTTCGACCGTTTCTCCTCTCTGCTCGAACACCTATCGAAGGATTAGCGCTATGCGCCTAAGCAGGTTTCTATTCAACACCTTCCTCTGATACTTCGCTATGATCACAACGTGGTACTTGCATTCCCATCGCACATGCGACAGGCTTTCTCATTCAAGCATGCAGGTTCAAATTTCGGGGGCCCCACGGGGTCTTCCCGGAGGGGGAATCTAGCGCAACGCGCCGCATCGCTCGAAGCTCTTTGGGTCACGCCGCCAGGGGCGGCGGGTTTATAGGCGAACGAACGGACCGTCAAGCTGCGAACGAGACGCGAGAATAATGTGACCGAACGCGCGACAACACGAATGCCGTCAGGCACCTTGATCCACAAGCATCGCGCTCCTGTGCTCGTTTCACAAACCGATCACTCGAGCCATATATCGTCAGGCTCCGGGGCTCCCTTGGGGTTTTGGTCGGGCTCCGCCTCTCGCGTGGACCGCAGCGAAGAGGCCGTCACGGAAGCGGTGCAGGACACCGAACGACCCGTGATCCTCATCTCGGATCGAGGCGCATATGCCCGAGTGACGGGCGGTACGGCGATTCTGGGAGCGGGTGTTCCCGACCGTGAAGCGCTTCCCATCGTGGGCTACTCGCCGGCCAATCCTCCCGAGCACCTCGGTGACCCAGGATTTCTTTCAGACCATGGAGTCCGCTACGCCTACATCGCCGGCGCCATGGCCAATGGGATCGGTTCGGTCGAGGTCGTGGAGGCCATGGGCCGCGCCGGCATGCTTGGCTTCTTCGGCGCCGCCGGCCTACCTCTCGAGGCGGTGGAAGCCGCCATCGACCGCCTGTCTCACTCCCTGGAGGGACGGCCCTACGGCTTCAACCTCATTCACAGCCCCAACGAGCCCGACCTCGAAACTGCCGTAGCCGACCTCTACATTCGGCGCGGCGTGCACCTTGCCTCAGCCTCGGCTTATCTGGATCTCACTCTTCCTGTGGTTCGCTATCGCGTCCACGGGATTCACGAAGATCAGAGGGGTCGCATCGTGACACCGAACCGGCTCATCGCCAAGGTGTCTCGACTAGAAGTAGCCACGAAATTTTTCTCCCCACCTCCGGAACGCCTCCTGGAATCTCTCGTCGACGCGGGAGACATCACCGAGGGGCAGGCCCGTCTGGCCAAACGTATTCCCGTGGCCCAGGACATCACCGCCGAAGCCGATTCCGGCGGTCACACCGACAATCAGTCGGCCCTAGCCCTCATACCCACGCTGATAGCGCTCCGGGATCAAATTCAGGAGCGTCATGGGTACCGTCAGACCCTGCGTGTAGGAGCCGCGGGTGGCATTTCCACTCCTATTTCAGCGGCCGCGGCCCTTTCCATGGGGGCAGCCTACATCCTTACCGGCTCGATCAACCAGGCCTGCGTCGAGGCAGGTACGTCCGACATCGTCCGCAAGATGCTCGCCGACGCCGAGCAGGCCGACATAACGATGGCGCCCGCGGCCGACATGTTCGAGATGGGTGTGAAGGTACAAGTGCTCAAGCGAGGCACCATGTTCGCCATGCGCGCGCAGAAGCTCTACGAGCTCTACCGGGCTTGTGACAGTCTAGACTCGATTCCGAAGACCGATATGGCGGCGCTCGAAAAGAGCACCTTCCGAGCACCCGTGGACGTGGTGTGGACCCAGTGCCGCAACTTCTTCGCCGATCGGGACCCGGCCCAGCTGGAGCGAGCGGCGAAGGATCCCAAGCACAAGATGTCCCTCGTCTTCCGTTGGTATCTCGGCCAGTCGTCACACTGGGCCAATGCCGGCGATCCGACCCGGGTAATCGACTACCAGATCTGGTGCGGCCCGGCCATGGGGGCCTTCAATGGATGGGTGAAAGGATCTTTCCTGGAGGAGCCGGAAGAGCGCAGCGTCGTCACCGTTGCGCTGAACATTTTGCATGGCGCCGCGCTGTTGACCCGCATCAATGCCCTTCGCAGCCAGGGCGTCCAAACACCACGCGCGTGGAGCGAGTACTTTCCGCGGCCTATTGAGCCCATTCAAGATGAGGAGCTCCGTGTCCAGTAACGGTCGGATGAAACAAGAGCCCCTGGCCATTGTAGGCATGGCCTGTCTCTTCCCCAAGGCGGATGACGTTTCTGCTTTCTGGGCCAATCTCAAGAACGGTGTGGACGCCATTACCGATATTCCGTCCTCCCATTGGAACGTGAAGGACTTCTTCGACGACGATCCCAAGGCACCGGATCGCACCTATGCGCGTCGTGGCGGATTTTTGTCACCGGTGGAGTTCGACCCCCTCGCCTTCGGCATCGCGCCCAACGACATAGAGGCCACAGACACCACCCAGTTACTGGGCCTCATGGTGGCGCAGCAGGCCTTGGAAGATGCGGGCTACGGCGAGAAAGGGAGCTTCGAGCGAGATCGGGCCAGCGTGATTCTCGGGGTCACGGGCACGCTGGAGCTGGCGATTCCTCTGGGAGCCCGTTTAGGACACCCGTTGTGGCGACGGGCGCTGAAAGAATCCGGTATCGCCGACGACCTCGCCGAAACGGTGGTCCAAAAAATTTCCGACGGCTATGTCGGGTGGCAGGAAAACTCCTTCCCGGGACTCTTGGGCAATGTCGTGGCCGGGCGCATCGCCAACCGCCTCGATCTCGGAGGCACGAACTGCATCGTGGACGCGGCCTGCGCCAGCTCACTAGCTGCCCTCCATCTTGCCGGGATGGAGCTCGCCTCTGGGCGCTCCGACATGGTGCTCGCTGGAGGCATGGACACCTTCAACGACATCTTTATGTATATGTGCTTCAGCAAGACGCCGGCGCTCTCGCCCACCGGCGATTGCCGCCCGTTCGACAAGTCCGCCGACGGCACGATTATCGGTGACGGCCTCGGCGTCTTGGTGCTGAAGCGATTGGCAGATGCTCGCAGAGACAAAGACACCATCCACGCAATCATCCGATCGGTGGGCTCGTCCAGCGACGGCAAGGGCACGGCGATTTACACGCCGGCAGCCAGCGGCCAGGCCAAAGCGCTCAGAAACGCCTACGACGCGGCCGGAATCTCGCCGGAGAGCATCGAGCTCCTCGAGGCACATGCTACAGGCACGAAGGTGGGAGATGCCACCGAGGTCGCATCTCTTTCCACGGTTTTTCGAGAAGCGATTGCTGAGGGAACATGGTGTGCCCTTGGCAGCGTCAAGTCGCAGCTTGGTCACACGAAAGCTGCCGCCGGAGTCGCGGGCGTGATCAAGGCCGCCTTGGCATTGAAACACAAGGTTCTTCCTCCCACATTGAAAGTTACCGAGCCGCTGGATGCGCTGAAGAATGGGAGCTCACCTTTCTACATCAACACGACGAAACGGCCATGGCTTTCCTCGGAGGATCATCCGAGGCGGGCCGCGGTGAGCGCCTTCGGTTTTGGCGGCACCAACTTCCACTGCGTTCTCGAAGAAGCGGACGCGGCGAAGGCGGCTCCAGACTTCGACAGCGAAACGACTCTCCTCCCCTTTTCAGCCGACACTCGGGAGGAGCTGATCGGGGCCGCCGAGGCCTTCCCGTCGGACCGAAAAGGCTACGACCTACGAGCCCTGGCGGCCCGAGCCCGAAACTCATTCTGCCCCGAGGCCGCGCACCGGTTGATCTTGGCCATGGAGTCCACGCGTCTCGGGAAGTGTCTCGAGGGCGCGGTCACGCTCTTGAAGAGTCAGGCGGACAAGAGCTCGTGGACGACACCGGACGGGGCCTTTTACGGCACCGGAGAGCCGAAGGGATCTCTGGCCTTCCTGTTCCCGGGCCAGGGCTCTCAGTACGTGGGAATGCTCAGGGACCTGGCCTGCCAGTTCCCGGAGGTGTTGGACAGTTTGACCCGGGCCGGTAAGCGGCTAAGTGATGTCATCTATCCGCATCCCGCCTTCGACGAGCTAACGAAAGCGGTTCAAGAACGAGCTCTGCGCGCTACGGAGTTTGCGCAGCCCGCCATCGGCGCCGTATCAGTGGGTGCCCTTGGCCTCCTCCTGTTATTTGGTCTCGAGCCCGCCGCCGTCGCGGGCCACAGCTACGGTGAACTGGTGGCCCTGCACGCTGCCAAGGTGTTCGACGCTCAGACACTCAGTGTCCTTTCCATACTTCGCGGGCGGCTCATGGGCGAGGGCGACCGTGGCGCCATGCTAGCGGTGGACTGCGATGAGAGCACGATAGAGTCCGTCGTCCAAGAGAACGAGCTCGCTCTAGTGGTGGCCAACAAGAACGCTCCAACCCAGTTCGTTCTGTCCGGTGCCACCGAAGAGATCGAAAAAGCAGTGAAGGTCTTCGAGGAGCGGGGTCTCAGATGCAAACGCCTTCCGGTCTCCGCCGCCTTTCACAGCACGCTCGTGGCCGATGCCGCGGCGCCTCTGGCCGACGAGCTTGGCCGGCTGGACTTCGCCGAGCCCCAGTGTAAGGTCTACGCCAACGTAACGGGTGAAGCCTATCCGAGCGATGCCTCGGCCATAGCAGCACTCCTGGCCGATCAACTCAGTCGCCCGGTAGAGTTCGTCAACGAGATCCGCGCTATGCACCGAGACGGCGCTCGGTTCTTTCTCGAAGTCGGCCCCGGAAGCCGGCTCACCGGTTTGGTGAAGTCGATTCTCGGGGACGAAGAACATGTAGCCCATGCCCTCGACGCTTCGTCGGGCAAGCGCTCAGGAGCCGTGGACCTCGCCCGGACCTTAGCCCGCGCTTCGGCCTACGGCTTCCAGATCAATTGGAGTCAATGGGACACCGCAGCGTCTTCATTCGCGAACGAGGGCGAACGTAAAAAGCCCGCTCTCACGGTAGCCATCAGCGGCGCCAACTACGTAAAAAAGAAGCCGGCGTCGACGAGCCGGCCATCCCCCACCAATGCGACAGTTCCAAGACCAACGAACATGAGTAGTCAACCACCCGAAACGGTCAAGCCCCTCGAGCACCTCATCAACGGAGAAACACCTTTGCCATCCGCCGCGACCCCGGTCCACGCATCGCCGTCGGAAAACGGCGCGCTAAACGACGCGCTACGGATGACGCAGGAGAACATGGCCGCGCTTCAAAAGATGCAGGAGCAGACCGCCAGCCTCCACCAGCAGTTTCTTCAGGGCCAGGAGACGGCTCAGCGCACGCTTCAATCTCTCGTCGACCAACAGCAACGCCTCGTCGAGCAAAGGTTGGGCCTAGCACCATCACCCCTGCCGCGAGCCGAACGAGCAGAAGCACGCGTGCAGGCCGCAGTGCGAATTGCGACTCCGCCGGTACAAGCTCAGCCTCCGGTGGTGGCAGCGCCCGCGGCACCTCCGCCGGCCGAGACGCCGAGAGCGGCGTCTCCCGTGGAAACTGTGACGCCTTCCTCTCTTGACGCGGGCAGCGTGGAGGGTGTTCTGCTCGAGGTTGTCGCGGAGAAGACGGGATACCCGGTCGACATCTTGAACCTGGACATGGAGATGGACTCGGACCTGGGCATCGACTCCATAAAGCGCGTGGAAATTCTCTCGGCGTTGCAGCAGCGCATTCCCGAGGCGCCTCCCGTAGGCCCCGAGCATCTGGGCACTCTACGCACTCTACGACAGATTGTGGCCTTTCTCACCGACGATGATTCGGACGCTCCGTCATCAACCGTGGTTGAAGTAACGGAGATAGGTTCTGCGGTGAAGAAGAACGGCGCTCCGCCATCATCGATTTCCACATTTGACCATGAGATCGGCTCGAGAGTTTTGGCGGTGGTTTCGGCCAAGACGGGATTCCCCTTGGACGCTCTCGACATGAACATAGATCTCACTTCAGACCTCGGCATCGATCAGGTCAAGCGCGCTGAGATCTTCTCGCTGCTCAGGGACAAGACGCCATCCATGCCGGAGATCTCCCACGGCACCATCAACTCCTGGCGGACCTTGCGCAATGTGGTGGACACGCTGGCGGAAGCCACCAAGGCCTACGGCACGCCTTCATCGATCCCGGACGAGGGTATCGACGTGGACGAGCTCATGCGGCGGGCTATTCCGTCGGAAGCCCTGGCGCCACAGAGAAGCGTGCTCGGTATCACGGCCCTGGACGAGACGGAGGACCGCAAGAAGATCTCCCTGGCCTCTGACGCCGTCGTGTGGATCTCTCGTGACAATTCCGGCCTCTCGGAGAAAATAGCCGAACGCATGGAGGCGCAGGGTCATACACCCCGTCTCGTCGCCCTGGAAGACGCCGCATCTCTGGAACCACCAACGGAGCTAGCCGGCCTCGTTGTGGTCGGTCCCGTGAATCCTGACAGCGACGCGTTCCTTGCCCAATCCCTGACGCTCCTGAGCCGAGCGGCCCCTGCGCTACGACGGGCCGGCCACGGCGAAGGTTCGGTCTTCGTAACGGTGTCTCGCCTCGAGGGCTTCTTCGGATTGAAGGGCATGGGCCCCGAGACACAGCCGGCGAGCGGCGGATTGGCGGGTCTCTCCAAGACCGCCAGCCTCGAGTGGCCCGAGGTGCAATGCAAGGCCATGGATGTGACGACCGCACTCGTCGGCGTCGACGTTGACGCCGTCGTGGATGAGATTTTTCGTGAAGGGCCACTCGAGGTGGGTCTCACCGCCACGGGCCGGGTCACGCTGGAGCTCGCACCTCGTGCGATCATTTCCGCCAACGTTTCCGATGACCCATCCCGAGAGCTCGTCAAGGACGACGTGATTGTCTTGTCAGGCGGAGCCAGAGGTGTGACGGCGGCGGTCGCGCGGGAGCTGGCCCAGACTTTTGGATCCAAGCTCGTGCTTCTTGGGAGGAGTCCAGAGCCCACCGACGAGCCCGATTGGCTTCGAGGCCAGAACACTGAAGCGGACATCAAAAAAGAGATCGTAGCCCGGACCGTCAACGGCGCCTCTCCCAAGCATGTAGGGGAGGAGTACGCACGGCTCATGGCGAATCGCGAGATTCGACAGACTCTAGATGATTTGGCCAGGGTGGCACATGTCGAGTACCACTCGGTGGATGTCCGCAACGGTGAAGCCGTGCGGAGTATCCTGACTGACGTTCGCGCGAAGCTTGGACCCATCACCGGTCTCGTACATGGAGCCGGTGTGCTCGCGGATCAGCTCATTGAGGACAAGACGGCGGAGCAGTTTTCCCGGGTCTTCGGGACCAAGGTCGCTGGCATGACGGCCCTCGTGGACGCTGTGGAGGTCGACGCCCTAAAGTTCGTGATTTTCTTCTCGTCGTCCACGGCTCGCTTTGGTCGTAAAGGCCAAGTGGACTATGCCGTGGCAAACGAGGTGCTCAACAAGGCTGCCTGGCAGCTCGCCGCGAAGATTCCTGCCGCCCGCGTGGTTTCCGTAGGTTTCGGCCCTTGGGACGGCGGGATGGTAACTCCCAGCTTGGCCAAGGTGTTCCGTGACGAAGGTGTGGGGCTCATCGATCTCAAAGAAGGAAGCCGAGCCCTCATCGACGAGATTCGCCATGGTAGCCGGGACGCCGTGGAGGTCGTGCTGATCGCGCGGCCAGACAAAATGGACGGGACGGATGGGCCTGAGCAAGGCGCGTCCTGGAATGGGAACTTGAGTGTCGCCTTCGAGAGAGATATCGGTGTCGAGCAAGTACCGATGCTGAAGGATCACGTATTGAATGGCCGCGCCGTCGTTCCCATGGCTCTCATGGTGGAGTGGTTGGCCCATGCCGCCGTGCACAAGAATCCGGGGCTCCACTTCCATGGATTCGACAATCTCAGAGTGCTCAAGGGGCTGACTTTGGATGCGGGCGAGACCCGCACGACGCAGGTCCTCACCGGCCAGGCCACCAAGGAGAACGGCCACGGCATTCTTAGCGTTCCCGTGGAGATTCGCAGCACCGGCGCCGACGGCAAGGTGCACTATCATGCCCGGACCACGATTCACCTGGTATCCACGCTGCCCAAAGCTTCCGGCGCCCTGCTGAACATCAACACCGATCCGTACCACCGGCCCAGCGACGAGATCTATCGCGACCTTCTCTTTCACGGGCCCGCGCTGCAGGGCATCCAAAAGGTGGAAGGTATCTCTGCAGATGCCATCATCGCCCGCGTCGGTCCCACAGCGCCCCCCCCCCATTGGATAGTCGAGCCGCTCAGAAGCTCATGGCTCGCGGATCCCCTGGCGCTCGACGTGGCCTTCCAACTGATGATTGTCTGGAGCCAGGAGATTCACGGCACGGCCTCCTTGCCCTCTTTCGCCGGGCGCTATCGTCAGTTCAGAAACTCATTTCCCGCGGACGGTGTCTCTGTTGTGATAAAGATCCGCGAGAACGGAAACAGGTTGGCCCGGGCCGATATCGAATTCCTCGACAGCAAGGGTGGTCTTGTAGCCCGTCTCGAGGACTACGAATGCGTCTTGGATACCTCCCTCAGCGAGGCGTTCACCCGCAATCGTCTGCCGGTCTGACTTCCTCCCGATGAAGTCCCCCATCGCCGTTGTAGGTATGGGCGGGATTTTCCCAGGGGCTCCGGACCTCGATCGCTTCTGGGACAACATCGCCGCTTCCGTGGACGCTTCGCGAGAGGTGCCTCCGCATCGCTGGATCCTTCGTACCGCAGAGGCCCATGACCCGGAAATCGGCGCAGCGGACAAGGTGTATTCCACTAGAGGTTGTTTCATAGAGGACTTCCATCTCGACATGTGCAATCTGGATCTTGATCCCGATGTCGTAGCCGCCCTCGATCCCCTTTTTCACCTGGCACTCCACGCTGGGAGGGCGGCCGTCGAAGACGCCGGCTTGAGTGAGGCGTCCCGGGCGCGCGTGGGGGTGATTATCGGGAACATCGCCTTGCCCACCGACAGTTCTTCAAGAATTGCGCGGGAGATCCTCGGCCAAACCTTTGACGAGGCCACCGGTAGCCGGACGTCGTCCGGGCAGCAGCCGGGCCAAGCGCATCCTCTCAATCGCTATGTCACCGGTCTCCCCGCCGGTGTGCTGGCGAAGGCCCTCGGACTCGGTGGCGGAAGCTACACCTTGGACGCCGCCTGCGCTTCATCTCTCTACGCTCTGAAGCTCGCTTCCGATGAGCTCAACTCGGGACGCTCAGACGCTATGGTCGCCGGAGGACTGTCCCGTACCGATTGTCTCTACACCCAGATGGGCTTCTCCCAGCTGCGGGCGCTTTCTCCTTCCGGGCGCTGCTCTCCGTTCGATTACAACGCCGACGGGCTGGTGGTGGGAGAGGGCGCCGGCATGTTGGTGCTCAAACGCCTAGCTGACGCGCTGAAGGACGGAGACCAGATTCACGGTGTCATCACGGGCATTGGGCTTTCCAACGACGTCGAAGGCAAGCTTCTCGCGCCCAGCACCGAGGGGCAGCTCAGAGCGATGCGGCCAGCCTACGAGCAGTCGGGCTGGACGCCGCAGGATGTGGATCTCATCGAGTGCCACGCCACCGGCACACCTGTCGGCGACGCCATTGAGCTCGAGAGCTTGAAGCAGCTCTGGGCCGGGAGTGTCATCGACGGCAGGCCGTCACGTCAATGTGTTATCGGAGGCGTGAAATCAAACGTAGGACATCTGCTCACCGGCGCTGGCGCCGCGGGATTCATCAAGGTTCTGCTCGCCATGAAAGCGCGAACCCTCCCGCCAACGGCAAACTTCTCCCGAGCCGGATCGAATCTGGATCTCGAAGCCAGCCCGTTCAAGGTGCTCGCCAAGGCGCAGCCCTGGGAGACTCGGGATGCGTCCACACCCCGCCGCGCCGCAGTGAGTGCGTTCGGCTTTGGCGGCATCAACGCCCATGTGCTCGTGGAAGAATGGATAGGAAAGGGCGGCCATGTGGAAGTGCCGGTGGAGCGAGAGGAATCGCCGGTGGCGATTGTCGGCATGGACGCTCACTTCGGATCGCTCGATTCACTGGAGACTTTCTCGAGCCAGGTGCTGGGTGACGAACGTCGGGATCCGCAAGAAAACAATTTGTGGTGGGGCGTTCAAGAGTCTTCTTGGTTCAAGAACAGCGGATGCCAGGCGACGGACTTCAAGGGTCATTTCATCGGCGAGCTCTCAATCCCCTTGGACAAGTTCAGGATCCCCCCGGTCGAGCTCGAGGACATGCTGCCCCAGCAGTCGTTGATGCTCACCGTCGCCAAGGGCGCCATGGACGATGCGGGTCTGGGCACCGAAGAGAAGCTCACGACTGGAGTTTTCGTCGGGATCGGGCTGGATCTCAGCACGACGAATTTCAACTTCCGTTGGTCGGTGCTGGCTTCCGAGGAGCCGGCGCCAGACGCTCTTGCCGAAGCCGCGGGTCCGCCTCTGACCGCCAATAGGACCATGGGCGCGCTGGGCGGCATCGTTGCGAGCCGGCTGGCAAGGGAGTTTCGGATCGGTGGTTCGAGCTTCACCCTGTCCAGCGAGGAGACCTCAGGCTTCAAGGCCTTGGAGGCGGCCGTGCGAGCGCTCACGATCGGGAGCGTCGATCAAGCCCTTGTCGGCGCTGTGGACCTGGCCGGTGACGTGAGAGCCGTACTCGCGGCCCACAACGCCCGGCCCGATGGGCAGCGCGGAACACCCTTGCTCGGTGAGGGCGCAGCTGCCTTCATACTCAAGCGTCTCGAGGACGCCGAGGCCGACGGTAATCGGATCTATGCCGTGATCAAAGGGATGGGTAGCGCCACCGGTGGTGGCGTCGAGACGACCGTGCCTACTGTTCGTGCCTATGAGTCGGCGCTGCATCGCGCGTACGAAGAGTCGGGAATCGACCCGTCCACGGTGAGCTACATCGAGACCCATGGCAGCGGCATTCCCTGTGAAGACAGCGCCGAGCAATCCGCCCTCGATAATCATTTCGCGGATCTTTCGGAGCGGCCGGCCACGGGAAGCGTCAAGGAAGCTATCGGCCACGCGGGCGCCGCGTCCGGAATGGCATCGCTAGCCAAGACGGCTCTCGCTCTTTACAACCGCGTCCTCCCCGGTCCCGCCCGGCACTGGTTGAGAAACCGAGCCGACGGGCCGCGCCGCGCGGGTGTCAGCGGCATGAGTGTGGACGGCAATTGCTGTCACGTGGTGCTTCAGGAATACGAGCCGGAAAACTATCACGAGCCTGTCGGCAGCATCACGGCAAAAGGGGAGGCCCTCTTTGCCATCGAGGCGGATGACGAAGCGGGGCTCGCCTCCGAGAGCCGCAGACTCACAGAATGGCTGGGGTCACAGCCCCCTATCCCTGACGTAGATGACGCCCGAGCACTGGCGGCGCGCTGGCATCACGAAAACCCGTTGCAGCCTTCCAAAAAGCTCGGCCTGGCTGTGCTCGCCGAACGCGCGTCCGACGTCGGCCCACTGCTTTCGAGCGTTGACGAGACGCGCGTCTTTCAGAGCAAGAAACCCTTGGCGCGTTCGGGAAGCGTCGCTTTCGTTTACCCGGGATCCGGTAATCACTACCACGGCATGGGGCGAGAGCTCGCCCTGCATTTTCCCGAGATCCTCCATCGTCACGACAGCGAGAACCTTTATTTGAAGCGGCAGATGGTGCCGGATTGGTTTTGGGGGGCGGCACCTCGTGAAGGCGTCGACGCTTACCACCGCGCTCTCATCTTCGGCCAGGTCACCTTCGGAACCGTGGCCACCGACGTAATGGAAATTCTTGGTGTGCGCCCCGACGCCATCGTTGGGTACAGCCTCGGTGAAGCCGCGGCGTTGTTCTCCACACGGACGTGGAAACAGCGAGACGACATGCTGGAGCGAATGGAAGCGTCATCACTTTTCGTCAGCGACCTAGCCGGCACCTGCGATGCCGCCCGGCGCTCATGGGGTCTGACGGACGGAGCCCCTGTGGATTGGCTGGTGGGCGTGGTGGATCGTCCGGCCGCAACCGTAAGAGACGCCCTCGAGAACTACGAGCATGTTTACCTGTTGATCGTAAACACCTCCGATGAATGTGTCATCGGTGGCGAGCGAGCCGCCGTGACGAGCTTTACCTCGTCTTTGGGAGCGACGCTGGTTCCCGTGAACGGCGTCGCCAGCGTTCACTGCGAAGTGGCTGGGGAAGTCCGGACGGCGTATCACGACTTGCATCTCTTCGAAACGACACCACCCGATGGCGTGCGCATCTACTCGGTGGCCGCGGGCGACGCTCACGAGGTCACCTGGGAGACGGCGGCTCTCTCCATTACGAGCCAAGCTCTTCACGGATTCGATTTTCCTGCCGTGGTGAAGAAGGCCTACGCCGATGGCGTAAGGATATTCGTCGAGATGGGACCTGGTTCTTCCATCACCCGGATGATCGATAAAATTCTTCAGGACCAGCCTCACTGCGCGGTCTCGGTTAACGTCCAAGGGCAGGGCGAGATCCAGTCCCTCCTCCGAGGCCTTGCCACTCTCATCGCTGAAAGAGTCCCCGTAGATCTCGGACCCTTATACAAAGCGCACCTGGCTCATACCGATCCCACCTCACTGGAGAAAGCGAGCCGTTCCTCGCTGCGCATCACCGTAGGAGGCCGGCCGTTTACGGCACCTGTCCGTGTGACCCAGGCCAGCGCGATTCCCTTACCGGCGACACCAACAGGCATACCGCTGTCCAGCGTTATTCAGGGGCTGCACCAATCGGTGCTTCGTACCGGCGAGGCCCACGGTACTTTTTTGCGCGTGAGCGAAGCCCTGCAGGACGATATAGCAAAGAACCTTTTCTTTCAGAATCGTTTGCTCGAGATGATGGACTACGGCCCAGTGGCAACCACACCTTCCGTGGTCCTAGACCGAGAGGCCTGCCTGCGCTTCGCCATCGGCTCCATTGCCACGGCCCTTGGCGCGGAGTTTGCGGAGGTGGACCGCTATCCTACCCGGGTGCGTCTTCCCGACGAGCCGCTGATGCTCGTCGATCGCATCGTGGAAATACACGGTGAGCCGAGATCCATGAGCCATGGTCGGGTGGTTACCGAGCATGACATTCATCCTGGAGCGTGGTATCTCGATGGAGGCCGGATCCCCACATGTATCGCTGTCGAAGCCGGACAGGCGGATCTTTTTCTGTCGGCCTATTTGGGCATCGACTTCATCACCAAGGGCCTCGCCGTCTACCGTCTCTTGGACGCCGAGGTGACTTTCCATCGAAGTCTCCCCCAAGCCGGCGAGATCATTCGCTACGACATCGTCATCGACGAGTTCTTCAGACAGGGCGACACCCATTTGTTCCGCTTCAACTTCGAGGCCACGGTGAATGGAGAGCCCGTGCTGAGCATGGCGAAAGGATGTGCCGGGTTCTTCAACGCAGAAGAGCTCGCCGCCGGCAAGGGCATCGTTCACACGCAGATGGACCTGAGACCCGAGCCCGGCCTGCGGCCCGACGACTGGCGTCATCTTTCTGAGATGGTGGTGGAATTCTACGACGACGACGCTATCCGGGCCTTACGGGACGGCGATCTCGCGGCCTGCTTCGGTGAGGCCTTCGCCAACCTGCCCGTAAAGAATCCCGCCACCATTCCCGGCGGCCCCATGAAGCTTCTGGATCGAGTGCTTCATCTCGATCCCCAGGGCGGAAGGTTCGGGCTAGGGATCATCAAAGCCGAGGCGGACATCCACCCCGACGACTGGTTTCTGACCTGTCATTTTCCCGACGACATGGTCATGCCCGGCACACTCATGTACGAGTGCTGTCTCCACACGCTTCGCGTCTTCCTGCTCCGCATGGGGTGGGTGGCTTCCCAGGATCACGTCGCCTACCAGCCCGTGCCCGGCATTGCGAGCAGCCTGAAATGCCGCGGCCAGGTGATTCGGTCCACCGAGAAAGTGCAATACGAGATCTCTTTGAAGGAGGTCGGATACGAGCCCAAGCCCTACGTCATCGTGGACGCCCTCATGGTCGCCGACGGAAAAGCCATCGTTGAGATCACGAACATGTCTCTCCAGCTCGACGGCGTAGACCGAGAGACTCTCGAGAGAACTTGGACTTCGTCGGCCGTAAGCACTGACGGGAATGGCCGGAAACCGGCCATCTTCGATACGGATCGCATCACCGCCTTCGCAATAGGCAAACCGTCAGAGGCTTTCGGTGAAGCCTACGAGGTGTTCGACCAGGAACGGATCATCGCCCGTTTGCCCGGCCCGCCCTATCAGTTCCTCGACCGCATCACCGAGATCGATGCTGAGGCCTGGAAGCTCGAGGCCGGCGGGGTCATCGAGGCACAATATGACGTGCCCCGAGACGGCTGGTATTTCGACGCGGACAACCAGAACACCATGCCTTTCGCCGTGCTGCTCGAAGTGGGCCTTCAGCCCTGCGGTTGGCTCGCAGCCTATCTAGGCTCCGCCTTGACCAGCGACATCGATCTTTCATTCCGTAATCTTGGAGGCCAGGGCTTACAGCATGCTCCGGTTACCCGCGACACGGGTGTGCTGAGCACTACGGTGAAAATAACTAGTGTGTCCCAGTCGGCCGGAATGATCGTGCAGAACTACGACTTCGAGATTAGATCGGTCCGAGGACCGATCTATACCGGCGACACCTATTTCGGCTTCTTCTCCAAAGAGGCCTTGGTCAATCAGGTCGGCATCCGAGACGCCGACCCCTACGCCCCCACCGACGACGAGCGTCGCAGAGCCCGAGCCTTCTCGATTCCTCTAGACGCGCCCCATCCCGACGAGCAGTTTCAGATGGTGACCGACGTGGAGCTCTTCGTTCCCAACGGTGGTCCGCAAGGCCTAGGTTTCGTGAGAGGCACACGAGCGGTGAATCCCGAGGCCTGGTTCTTCAAGGCCCACTTCTATCAAGACCCGGTCTGGCCAGGATCGTTGGGACTCGAATCTATCATCCAGCTCATGAAAGTCTTTGCGATAGAGCGTTGGGGGGCCCCGGCCGATGGACGTCTCGAGGCGATGACGCGCGGATGCAAGCATAGCTGGCTCTACCGCGGTCAGGTCATACCCACCGACAGCCGCGTTGTTGTCGATGCTGTGGTTACTGCCATCGATGACGCTGAACAAACCGTCGAGGCCTCCGGCACGCTTTCGATCGACGGACGTTTCATCTACAAGGTGACCGGGTTCAAGCTAACATGCGGCGCTAGCAAACCATGAAATACACAAAAGTGTTTGTGGAGACGATCGGATACGAGCTACCGCCCATCGTCGTCACCTCCGCCGAGCTCGAGGCCCGTCTCGCGCCCGTTTACGAGGCGCTCCATTTTCAACCGGGACAGCTGGAAGCTCTGACCGGCATCTCCGAGCGCCGCTATTGGTCTCCAGACACCCCGCTGTCCCAATCCGCCATCACCGCGGCCCATGCCGCCCTAGACGCGTCGGCGGTTGTGCCTTCAGACATCGACGTTCTCATTTATGCCGGCGTGTGTCGGGAAAGCTTCGAGCCGGCCACGGCCTGCCGGGTAGCCAATGGTGTCGGCGTCAGCCCCAGCGCCGCCGTCTACGACATCTCCAATGCCTGCCTCGGCGTTTTGAACGGCATGCTCGACATCGCCAACCGCATCGAGCTGGGCCAGATCCGCGCCGGCCTCGTGGTCTCCTGCGAGAGCGCCCGGGAGATCGTGGATATCATGATCGACCGGTTGATTGCCGAGCCGGACATGGAGCTCTTCAAATTGTCCCTGGCCACCCTCACCGGCGGCTCCGGCGCCGCAGCGGTGCTTCTGACCGACGGCTCCTTTAACTCTTCTTCGAAGCACCGCCTCCTTGGAGGCGTGACGCGCACGGCGCCTGAGCATTACGGGCTGTGCACATGGGGAATGGAAGAGACTTCGCCAACCACTTTTGGCCAGCTCATGTCCACCGACGCGGTGGCGGTTCTGGAATACGGTGTGGCCCTGGGCCTCGAAACATGGAAGGCTTTCAAGAGAGAGATGGGTTGGAGGGGAGAGGATGTCGAAAAGACCATCTGCCACCAGGTAGGATCCTCGCACCAGGAGTTCATTTTGAAAATGCTAGAGATACCTAAGTCGAAAGACTTCACGACCTTTGCTTACCTGGGAAATATGGGAACGGTGTCTTTACCCATCACCGCGGCGTTGGCCGCAGAGCGTGAGGTCCTTCAGTCCGGCAACGAGGTTGCCTTTTTGGGAATAGGTAGTGGCCTTAATTGCCTGATGCTCGGGCTCGAGTGGTAGAAAGCGAAAGCCTCTATCCCTTCAAGAGTCGTTATCACGATCTCGGCGGCTTGAAGCTTCACTATGTAGACGAGGGCGCCGGAGATCCCGTGGTTTGTCTTCACGGCAATCCGAGCTGGTCCTTCTACTACCGCGAGCTGATCCAGGAGTTGAGCAAGACCCACCATGTCTTGGCGCCAGATCACATTGGCTGCGGCCTCTCGGACAAACCCGATGACTCACGCTACCCATACCGACTCGAGCGCCGCATCGACGATCTCGAAGCCTGGCTCGACGCCATCGACATCAAGCAAAACATCACGCTGGTGATGCACGACTGGGGCGGCGCCATCGGGATGGGCTATGCCACGCGTCACCCGGAGCGCGTCTCACGTTTGGTGGTCATGAACACCGCGGCCTTTCCCATACCTAGGGCAAAAGAGTTGCCCTGGCCCCTCTGGTTTTGCCGAAGCACCAAACTTGGCGACTTGTTCGTTCGAGGATTCAACGGCTTTGTTTGGGGTTGGCTTCTCCTCGGTTGCAAAAAACGCCGTCTCAATGCTTCGGAAAGAGCCACTTATCGTGCTCCCTACGATTCTTACAAAAACAGAATTGCGGTTCTGCGCTTCGTTCAGGACATTCCCCTTGATCGTAACGATCCCAGCTTCGGCTGCCTGGCCGGGATCGAAGGTGCGCTGAGCTCCCTTGGAGACAAACCCATGCTCATCCTTTGGGGAGAGAAGGACTTTGTTTTTGATAACCACGTGCTCTCGGAATGGAAGCACCGGTTCACCGCCGCCCAAGTTGAATTATTCCCGGAGGCCGGACACTTGATTCTCGAGGACGCCCGGGACGAATCCCTTGCTCTCATCCGTAATTTTCTGAAGGCGGAGGGGCCTTGAGTCTCGAGACCAGCGTCAACATCGCCTCTCATTTGCCCGCCATGGCGCAGCGCCAGCCGGACAACCTGGCTGTCACGCTTTGGTCCGGTGAATCCCTGACGTTCAAGGAGCTGGACGAAGCCAGCGGAACGCTTGCCCGCGGGCTGGAATCCGTGGGGATCGGCCGTGGTGTGCGCACCGTGCTGATGGTCAAACCCAGTCTCGATTTCTTTACCCTCACTTTCGCTCTGTTCAAATGCGGCGCGGTCCCAGTGGTGGTAGATCCGGGGATGGGAATCAAGAACCTCGGCGTCTGCTTGGCCGAAGCCGAGCCCGAAGCTTTCATCGGAATTTCCAAGGCCCACGCCGCTCGCCTTCTTTTCAAGTGGGCCAAGGGGACGATCCGCATCAACGTCACGGTGGGACGCCGGTGGTTCTGGGGCGGGCATACCCTCGGCGCAGTCTCCCTTCGAGGACAGGCCGACGTCGAATATGTTCCGGCAACCACCGGGGCGGACGAGACAGCGGCCATTCTATTCACGTCGGGGAGCACGGGTGTCCCCAAGGGCGCCGTCTACACGCATGGCAACTTCTCTGCCCAGGTCGAGATGATTCGCCAGACCTACGGAATCAAGCCGGGTGAAATAGACATGCCCACCTTTCCTCTCTTCGCGCTTTTCGATCCTGCATTAGGGATGGCCGCCGTCATTCCAGACATGGATGCCAGCCGTCCGGCCGATGTGAAACCGGAGAACATCATCGAGCCCATCCTTCGCCACGGCGTCACCAATATGTTCGGCTCGCCCGCGCTCATCGACAAGGTCGGGCGCTATGGCGAAGCCCATGGTGTGAAGCTTCCGTCACTAAAGCGCGCCATCACCGCCGGCGCGCCCGTGCCGGCCCGGGTCCTCGAGCGTTTCTCCAACATGCTCTCCCCAGATGCACAGGTCTTCACCCCCTATGGTGCTACCGAGTCGCTGCCGGTTTGCTCCATTGGCAGCGCAGAGGTCCTTTCGGAGGCCCGGGAGAAGACGGAACAAGGCGCGGGGATATGCGTGGGCCGACCGGTGAAGGGCATGACGGTTGCGGTGATTCGGATTAGTGAGGAGCCCATCAAAGAGTGGAGTGAAGCCCTTCGTGTGCCTCGGGGTGAGGTGGGTGAGATCGCAGTGAAGGGTCCAGTGGTCACGCGCTCCTATTTGAACCGTCAGACCGAAACAGAGCTGGCGAAGATTACCGTGCCTGGCTCGGCCAACTTTTATCACCGCATGGGCGATCTCGGTTACTTCGACGACGAGGGCCGGTTGTGGTTCTGCGGCCGCAAATCCCATCGCGTTGTTACCAGTAACGAGACCTACTACACGATTCCATGCGAAGGTGTGTTCAACGCGCATCCAAAGGTTTGTCACTCGGCGCTAGTGGGTGCCAGACTCCACTCTCGAGTCGAGCCTGTTCTCGTGGTGCAGCTCGAGGCTGGTGTCCAAGAATCCAAGGATCTTCGCCAGGCTCTGCTTTCGCTCGGCGCCGCTCAGCCCCTTACGAAAAAAATCCAAACGCTCCTCTTTCACAAGAGCCTGCCCGTCGACATCCGCCACAACTCGAAGATCTTTCGCGAGAAGCTAGCGGTGTGGGCCACAGAGCGTCTCCGGTGAAAGCACTGGTCACCGGTGGGGGTGGCTTTCTCGGGCGGGCTATCGCCACGAGGCTCCGCTCGCGCGGCGATGAGGTCCGGAGTTTTTCACGAGGAGAGCACGTCGATCTCGAACCGCTCGGTGTCGAGCATGTTCAAGGCGACCTCGCCGACATGGAGGCGGTGACCGAAGTCGTTCGCGGTGTGGACGTTGTCTTCCACGTCGGTGCCAAGGCGGGAGTCTGGGGCCCCTACGCCGATTACTTCTCTACCAATGTGACCGGCACCGAGAACGTCATCACCGCTTGCCGCGAGGAGGGGGTTCCGAAGTTGGTCTACACCAGCACGCCCAGCGTGGTTTTTGGCGGTGCCGACTTAGAAGGGGTGGACGAGTCCATTCCCTACGCCTCTCGTTACGAGACCGCCTATCCCGAAACGAAGGCGATGGCCGAACGCAAGGTGCTTCAGTCGAACGGCCCGGAGCTTCTCACCATTGCCTTGAGGCCCCATCTCATCTGGGGGCCGGGGGACAACCACCTGGTTCCGAGAATCGTGGCCCGGGGCCGGGCAGGCAAGCTCAGAAAGATCGGCCGGCGGCCCTGCGTCGTGGACTCAGTCTACATCGACAACGCCGCCGACGCACATATTCTAGCTTTCGAAAAGCTCGCACCCGGCACCGCTTGTGCCGGCAAGCCCTACTTCATCTCCAATGACGAGCCCATGCCGGTCTTCGATCTCATCAACAAGATACTCGCCGCCACAGGAATACCACCCGTCACGCGATCGATCCCGCTACCCGTAGCCGTGACGGCGGGCTTCATGATGGAGATGATTTACCGCGTATTGTCCATCACGGAAGAGCCGCCAATGACTCGTTTCTTGGCGCATCAGCTTGCCACCACACACTGGTTCGACATCTCCGCTGCCCGGCGTGACTTGGGATACGTGCCGTCTGTCACCATTGACGAGGGCCTGGATCGCCTGAAGCGATCGTTCGGCACGTGATCGCACCTCCTGTTGGTATGGTATGGTTCCGCCCGTATACCCGTTCTAGCGCGGTCGGGCCGTAACCGCGAAGACGTGCCCTGTACCCATCGTCCTCCGGCATTCCTTGACAACCTTTCAGTCCCGAAAGCGGGCCAGCTGTAAACGTCGAAATATCTTATTCTCGCGATAAACCAATTAATAAAGAGCGGATCAAAGACCGAGTAATTCAGGATCTGATCAAAGCTAATATCCTGACTCCAGATGATAAAATACTAACCACCTGCATCTTTGATATTCCATGTGCCTATGTCATTTATGATGCTAACCGTGAAGAAATATTGCCAAACATCAATGACTACCTCACTCAAAATAACATCCATTCTAATTGGAAGATACGGGGGTTGGGAGTATTCAGGCATGGGAGATGCCATTTCTCAAGGAATGAAGATCGCCGATAAAATAACTCAGCCTACATAGATTTAAAAACTCTTAATATTGTCGAACCATTTTTCTAGTATAAGAACCTTCCACATTTCTACTGGCAATTTCGTTTTCCCTTCAAAATAATCATTCGATTTTTTCTTTAATTTAGGGAGGTCCCAAAAGGAACTCTGATGAAACGTTTGAGAGTTTAACATGTCTGAAAATTCATCAAAATAATTCTTCTTAAACCAGTCTTGCCCCAGGTCCACCCCTATCTTCTTACGCGCTCGAATCGATTCAGGCATTGCGCATTTTTTCATAACATTCCTCAACAAAATCTTTTGATTTGAGGGAGATATTTTAAAACGACTTGGTAATGCAACACAAAACTCCACCAAGCGATGATCCAGAAATGGGAATCTAACTTCTCGGCTAAAAGCCATGCTGTTATGGTCTCCATACCTCAGCATTCTTGGAAGTTTAGTATAAAAAATATCACGATACTGCGCATTTCTGAGAATAGATTTAAAAGGTGTTTTGAATTTTGGATTTAGATCTTTAAATTCTTGCACATAGTTTTCGGAAAGTACATCCGCTGACATTTGTTTAAATTGAAAACCATATTCCGAAATATCCTTGTCTTTTTTATTAGAAAATAATGAACTCATTTTAAATTTTGCAAGTTGTTTTAAATACCTCCTTGTTTGATTCCCTCCTAGATACCTAGAGAGCTCAAGAAAACGTTTATTCTTGACCAAATCAAGCATATGGAAATTAAGAAACCGAGGATATCCACCCAATATTTCGTCCGAGCCCTGCCCCTCCAACAAAACAGTAACATTATTATCTTTGGCAAGTTGGTAAACTTTTTGCATGCCACTTGTCATAACAGAACCGAACGGTTGATCTTGTATTTTGATCATTGAATCATTCAGTCTCAATTCCTCGGGGAGAAATTCTACTTTGTGCCAATGATCCAGTTGATTTTTAGTTAAATATCCAGAAATAAGCTGACCTTCATCTACAACGGCTCTTGGTGATGTTCTCGTAAATAAAGACACTCCCTCAGCATTCAATTTATCATACGCCATGAAACGGACTGAATTAGAGTCCAAGCCACCCGAAAGACAGATTCCAACAGGAACATCACTTCTCAATCTAAGAGCAACAGAGTCCGCATACAGTGACAAAAAATTGTCTTCAACTTCTTTATCCGTCCAATGATTGTACTGATCTTCCAAAATTTGTTCTTCTAGTTTCCAGTATTCTTTAATAGTCAGTTTTCCCTTTTCAAAAACAATCATGCATCCTGGATTGAGCTTTTGGACATTCTTAAAGAATGTTTCAGAGGAATAATCTATCAAACCACGGTATAAAAAATTGAAAATCGTATAATTGTTTGCTGTTGGGTCAACTCCCAATGAAAGCAAGGCTTTAATTTCAGAAGAAAAACTGAAAACTCCTTTAGAAAATGAATAAAAAAATGGTTTTATCCCAAGACGATCTCTAGCGCAAAATAACCGTTGTTCATCACGGTCCCATATTGCAAAAGAAAACATTCCGTTAAAGTGATTCACACAGTCGAAACCCCATTTTACGTAGCTAGCCAAGAGAACTTCGGTGTCACTTTTAGTTTTAAACTTATAAAAATCGCTTAATTGAGTCTTAAGCTCAATGTAATTATATATTTCACCATTGAAAATAAGAGAATATCTTCCGCAGCTACTATGAAATGGTTGTTTAGACTGATCCGAGAGATCTATTATAGAGAGGCGCTGGTGACCCAACGCTAGACCTTGGTCGGCTATATAGAAAGTACCCGAGTCATCCGGACCACGATGTTCCAATACGTCGAGTGCTGACAAAAACCTTTCAGCTGTTATTCTTCCCCCAATGACACCGAATATTCCGCACATTTTATTGTCTGTGATTTGTTAGCAGAGAAAATCAAGAAATTGCACTCTCACAATTTCCAATAATAAAAACCTTCCTTCGTTACCTCTTCGCGATCGAACTTCCATCTAACATCAATAAAAACTGGCTTTCCATTATTTTTCTTGCACGTATTTCTATAGAGGACATCCTGAATCTAGTTGAAATTGGTGAGTGACTCCCTTCAAGATCGTCGGTTATTGAGAGGATATCCTGAATCTAGTTGAAATCGGTGAGTGACTCCCTTCAAGATCGTCGGTTATTGAAGCTGGCGATAAAAAAGAAAGGAGCCCCCCGGTGAGAGCAGATACGAAGAAGAGAAAGAAAGCTCCGAGAATGGTCAAGACCATCAGGGAAAACATGCCGTGCATTCTATCCGAACGTGGCGCCGTCCAGCATGGATTGACGTCTTCGCCGGCACCCGCTACTCTTGAGTCAATCCCGATTCCAGTGCCGAATCGGCCCGTCTCCAACTTCCCTCCTTGATATTTCGCGATCGAAAGAGGAGAACGAATCTTGAAACATATCCGCATTTGGTCCTCGCTCCTGGTGCTACTCAGCCTTCCTCTTCTGAGTTGTTCCGATACGTCGTCTCCCACCGGAAACACACCCGTGGCCTCGGCCTTGTCCCCGGCTCAGAGGACTCTGGGAGCATCGAGCCTACTCGGCGCATCCACGCGGAGCGTGAATCTCACCGACGAAGCTTTCAACTGCACACACCTGATCGAGTGGTTCGTTCGCTTCAGTAGTCCAGGCTTTAAGACGGCCAACCACGTGGGCATCTTCTATAACTACGTGGGGGCTCCTCCCGGAAACAAGAAACTCGAGATCTTCTGGGATGAGGAGAATGCGCCGACGAAAGTCGCTTATGTGCCGCTCGGTCCCGGCGAGGTGCGGGGCGAGGATGACGCTCTCTTCGACCTCTCCGGCGTCGCGGAGCACGTCTACCCAAGTGTCCGTGAGCCGACCAGGATGCGAGTGCGCGTCAACTTGATTGTCGACGGGTTGACCGGAAACTGCGCCACCGTCCGCCGCGTAACCGTGACACCGGGTGAAGCGCCCCTCCCTCGCTTCGTTCTTCAGTCCGTCACGCGCGCATTCGGGGATTCGATTTTGGTCACGGATATTCCCAATAACCGATTCGCCCTGACGGCCAATTTCGTTGACGGAGACGACAACGACATGAACTACACCTTCAGGATCTCCGACGGCTCGATGCGAGCGGTGACGGCCACCGTCGGGGACGGCTCAGCGTCAGGCCTCGGGAACAACGAGTGGGGAAATGGGTGGACGAACGATTTTTTCGGACCGGTCGCGGGACCGGCGATGATGACGACCTCAACCACCGACACAGACAATCTCTTCCGGACGTTCTTCGCGACCAGCTTCGTGGACCATTTCCTCGACATCGACCCGGCAACCAGCGGAGTCATGACCCTTACCCTGACCGCTCCCGGGGTGCAGCCTCTGACCATTCTTGGCGTCCTCAACCCTTGACGCGCGGGCTGTCCCTCGTCAAAACTCGTGCTGCCTTGAAATCCAGGACTTACGCCCTTCTCGCGCCGCTTGAGTTCCGGGGCGACGAAGGTCAAACTCCGCCGCCATGCTCCGCATACTCATCTTTCTCGTCACTCTCGGCGCCCGTGCGTTGCGGGCGATGTGTCGGCGCCGAGCCGACCGCGTAATTGAAAACCTCGCTCTGCGGCAACAAGTGACGGCGCTGAAGAAACAGCGCCCGCGCCCACCGCTGGAAGACGTCGATCGAGCTCTGGGTGGCGCTTCGCGAATCGTGGCCAGCGTGGGCCAGTCGTCTAGTCATCGTCAAAGCCGGCACGGTGGCCGGGTGGAATCGGGCCCGATTTCGACGATACTGGACGCGCATCTCGAGCACGCGCTACCCGGGACGGCCTCGCCTTGCTGCGGAGATTCGCCGGCTCATCCGGCAGATGGCACAAGACGGCTGGGGAGCACCGCGGAACCACGCGGAGCTGACGAAGCTCGGGTTCATCGTGTCGGAGGTGACGGTATCAGGTTGCATGCCGCGCTGGCCTGCCGAGCCCGACCAAGTGAAGCGCTGGGTCGCGTTCTTGCGCAACCACAAGGACGACATCGCAGCGATGGATTTGTTCACGGTGCCGACCGTGTCGCTTCAGCTGCTGTACGGCTTCTTCGTCATCGAGCACGGCCGACGTCATATCCTTCACTTCAACGCGACATTTCACCCGACTGCCGCCTGGGCCATCCAGCAACTACGTGAAGCGTTTCCCTACGACACCGCGCCAACGTATCTCATCTTCGACCGCGACTCCATATTCAGCCCTGCGGTGGTCGAGTTCATCAAGGCGATGGGCACAAAGCCGGGCCGTATTTCTTTTCGCAGTCCTTGGCAGAACGGAACCGCCGAGCGCTGGATCGGCAGCTGTTGGCGCGAGTTCCTCGCGCACGTCGTGGTTTTCGGCGAGCGCCATTTGGTCCGTCTTGTGAGGTCGTACATCAGCTATTACCACAAGGATCCTTGCCACTTGGGACTCGAAAAAGACACGCCGGACGAGAGACCGATCACGCCGCGACCGTCACCGACCGCAAAAGTCGTTGCGCTTCCGAGAGTGGGCGGGCTGCACCATCGCTACGAGTGGCGGGAAGCTGCGTAGCCCCGTTTCCAGTGGCGAACATCGCGTGGCCCGAAGCCGTGACCGTTCTTGCTCCAATCATCAAGTTCGCAGTCGACGTGACGGCGGCACCGTCTCGCGGACGTCGACTTTGCTTTCTTCTTCTTATTCTTTGGGGGCACACGAGCCCGCAGTTTACGCGCCAATTAATAATGACGAACGACAGGCGACTATCGCCGATAGCGACGGCGTCCTGCCGCAACCCTATCTCGCGCTCACGCATGCCAACGTCGTCGATGTCCGCGGTAGCGGGGATTCTCCGCGATGTCACCATCGTGCTGCGCGACGGCAAGATCGCCTCGGTGGGCTCGACCTCATCGACAACATGAAGCGCATGATTCGACGCGGCTACGAAATGGGAGTGACCATCGTGACCGCGGTCGATTCAAGCTACGGACCGGAGAGCGTGTACCGCATTCCGGGCGAGATCAACGCTTTCGTTGATTTCGGAATGAGCCCGATCGACGCGCTCCGTGCGGCGACGCTGCGTTCCGCGGAAGCCTACGGGCTCGACGATCAGACGGGAGCGATCGAAGCCGGCCTCGAGGCGGACTTGCTCGTCTTCGAACCTGTCTACCTGTAACACACGACCAAAAATGCGAACGAGACCAAGACCCTCCTACAGGGGCATTTCTGATGAGCGTCTCCATTTTGATTGGCAACGCAAGGTAACGTGATCGAGCTCTCCTCGCGAAAGATTCACGTTGCCGGAATTACTCGGGGGCCTGACAGCGCGTTCATGATGCAGGTCGGTCGCAATCTCACTGATCCACTCCACGGCGCACATCCACCAAAAAGAGGGCCCCGTCGGGCCCCCTGTTCTGGGCGACGACGACGCCTAAAGCTTGTCCATCGCCGCCGCCATGTTGTCCATGGCAAGCTCGATGAGCTTGCGAGATGTTGCGATGTTCATGCGCATGTGGCCGTTGCCGCCGGTGCCGTAGCTCGATCCGGTATTCGTGTATACGTGCGCATTGTCGACGAGCCAACGCTGGACGATACCCTCGGGGGTGACGCGGGTTTCCGACGTCTTGTTCGCGGCGTCAGCTTTACCCTTGGCGTCGATCTTGTCGGCGAGCTTGCTGACATCGAGCCACGCCAGGTACGTGCCCTGCGCCTTGGTGTAGTCGACGAGGGGAATCTTTTCCTTCGCAGAGGCTTCGACGAAATCGTGATTGGCATCGAGGTACGGTAGCAGCTGATCGAGCCAATCCGCGCCCTCTCGATAGGCGGCCTCGTTGGCGACGATGCCAAGCGTGTTGAGATCGGCTTGGTGGTGGACAACGACCCTGTCGAGAAAATCCTGATTGGTCGAGAAGAAATACGCGCTCTTCATCGCCGCCAAGCTGAACGTCTTGCTGACGGCTTTGAACGAAATGCTGTTATTGACGACGTCCTTGTCGGGAAGACTCGCGAACGGAACGTATTTATTCCCTTTGGTGACGAAATCGCAGTGAATCTCGTCGGCGAGGACGACGACGCGCCTCTCGAGGCACAGCCGGCCCAGTCTCAGCAGATCCTCCTCGGACCAAACGTTGCCGGTAGGGTTTTGCGGGTTGCAGAGAATCAGCGCGTTGGTGTCGATGTCCATCTGAGACTGAAGATTATCCCAGTCGATCGAGTAGCGGCCATTTTCGAGCGTCCCGAGACTGTCGGCGGTCACCGTGAGCGATTTGCGGAGATCGCCATAAAACCCACTATAGATGGGGGTCGTCATTAAAACCTTGCTTCCCGGCGGTGCGAACGCCCTCAATGCCGCGATGAGGGCGGGATGGACGCCCGCGGCGAGATGCACACTATCGGGATCGACCTCTACGCCATGGCGGTTCTTGTTCCACGCGACAATCGCTTCTTTGTAGGAATCGGCCGGGACGCCATAGCCCCAGTTCTCATGACTGCAGCGTGCTTGAAGCGCTCGGGTGACACAAGGCGCCACCCGGAAATCCATGTCGGCGATTCCCATCGCGACTTCGATATTTTCTTTGCCGTACTTCTTGATTTGAGCATCCCATTTGGTGCAGTGCGTGCCGGTACGGTCGTAAATCTCGTCGAAATCGTATACGCCGTCGGGCGGCTCCGCGGTAGCGCTCGGGGCCGGGGCCGCTATCGAGGCCTTGGTCGAAACCGCACCCGCGAGTGCCGTCATGCCCGCTGTTCTCAAGAACGACCTACGGTTTAACTGGATTCTCTGTGACATGCCTGTAATCCCTCCCTGTGCCAATAATGGCGAAGACCGGGCCGTGCCAGCAGCCTTCTCGCGGCTCATTATAGTGGACAGGAACCGTTTAGAGCATATTACCAAACCGTTCGGCTGAGCACGCGCGGATCGGCGATACAGCCTTTAACAGCCGAGGTCGCGACGGTTTGCGCCGAAGCGAGGTAGTGATGCGCGTCGGGACTTCCGTTGCGTCCGGGAAAGTTGCGCGCCTGTGTCGAGATCATCGCTTCTCCCGTTGCCATAGCTCCCATGTTGACCGCTTGATTGGAGCCGGCGCTTGGAGGAAAGATGATGGCGCCCGCGTCCAGAAAGATTTCGAGGAGCCCCTCGTCGAGCGCGCGACGGTAGATCCCGGTTGAGGCGGGAACGATTTGAAAACGCAGGTCGGGATGTCCTCCTCATGGATGAGCCCTTCAGCGGGCTCGACGCCCTGACCGCGCAGAAGATGCGCGAGGAACTGGCCGGATCTGGCAGAAGACGGGGAAGACGATCCTCTTCGTCACCCACGACATCGCCGAGGCGGCCTTCCTGTCCCAACACGTGCTGCTCTTGACTGAAAAGCCTGCAAAGGTTCACGCCACCGTGACGATCGATCTTCCCTACCTAAGAGAGGTGGTAGACGCAAAGCTGTTCGAGAAAGAAAGAGAGATTAGACAGAAGTTCCCGAGATAACGCCTTCTGAGCTCTAGACGCCCAGCAGCCGGATGAAGCGGACCCTAAGCGGGTAGTTGGCTAAATCGCTCGACGAGATGTTCTCACCCTGTCGAGGCTGTTGTCCGAGTAGCTCAGTTTTGAGATGGAATATTTCAGTGTAAAATCGTCCAGTGACTTTTAAAGTTGGCTCGGCGAGAATAGGATTCTCTTTCGCTGAGCTGGCTCGAGGTCAGCTCGGGCGCATCACAAGGAGTCGGGTCTTGAGAAATAGAATCCTTCTCGTGCTGCTTCTGACAGCACTCTTTTCCTCCATCGGGTTCGCAGAAATCTACGACCTCGGTGGCATGTACACCTACCACTACAGGGACGGCCGTTACGCCGATTGGGGAGATTTCGAGCGACACGGCGCGCGCATAGCTATTCAGGAAATCAACGCATCCGGCATTCTGGGTGACGACCGCATTCGCATGAAGGACGAGAACATTATCGACTACCACTGCTGGCCGGAAAACGCGGCCATCATGGCGGAGACGCTCATGAAGAAAGCCATTCTCGTTCTCACCGGGGCGGATTGCAGTGGTCCCGCCGTCGAAATCGCCAGAGTCGGCGCGAAGTACGAAATCCCTGTCATCTCGAACGGCGCCAACGCGTCTATGCTCTCGTCGGTCGAGGATTTTCCCTACTTCGTGCGTGTGGTGACGCCCAGCGAGCAGTATGAAGGCTATCTCATCGACATGGCGGCCCATTTTGGCATCGAGGAGATAGCACTCTTCTACACGACCGACGCGTGGGGCCTCGGCGCCAAGAACATCATCAACCAATATGCGAAGAGACACGCTATCAAAATCGCTCAGGAATACGGCTATCCTCGAGACACGCCCTACGAAGAAGTCAAAGCGTATATGGAAAAGGTCAAGCAGGCCGGGATCAAGCACATTTTCAATACGAGCCCCACACCGGACACCGTGAGGATGTTTCGCGCTCTGCATGAGCTCGGGATGAATGCGCCAGGCTATTCCTTTTACGCCGTCGAGATGATTTCAGCCGACGAGGCGCCCGAAGCCGTCGCGGGCAGCCTCGGCTATTTAGCTCCCATGAACGAGCTCATGCCTTCGCCAAAGCTTTCACAATTCAAGAGCGCACTCGAGAAACGTCTGGGTAAGCCCGTCGACCCCTCGTCCAAAGCGTTTTTTTATGGAGCTTTGAGCTACGATCACATGCTCGCCGTTGGCTACGCCATTAGGGATATCAAAGACGCCGGCGAAGACGTGACCAGCCAGAACATGATGAAGTACCTGCGAAAAATGGATTTCGGCGGTGCGACCGGACACGTCTCGCTCGTTCCTGGCACCAATGACCGAGCCAACATGCCCGTTCAGATATTCAACAGCCACGGCTACAAGGCCGACGGCAAGACCGTGGATCTCGTTTCCGTGGGCAGCGTGGACCCGGCGACCGGTCGACTGACGGTGAACGAAAGCGCCATTGTTTGGCCCGGCAACGTCACAACCCCACCCAAACAGTAGGCCGCTTCCATCCGACCCGCTCCGCTCGAGCCGCCGCGTCTACTTGAATCCGTGCTCAAGGTAGCTCAAAAATTACAATACTGATTTTCTCCGCCGCCTTCAGCATGTGCTGATCATAAGTGGCGAGCTCGATTTTTTTGATTCTGCTCCCTGAGATTCCCAAAAGGTGGGCCAGCACCACAGACGTGTCGAGGTAAATCGCCGCTCGGCGCGGTCCTCGTCGAGGCCTTGAAGCACTTCAGCCACGGTCGCAACGGGTAGGCGAGGTGGTGGATCAGAGCTCACGAGAGTCGGTGGGGTCACCCACCCCTTCCGAACGGCCTCTGCAAGATAGACGTCTGCTAGGACGAGGCTCCGCTCTTGCCTCGGTGGAACGAGCTCAGCCACGACCTTATCGCCATCGGTAACGAGCACGGTTTCGCCGGACGCGGCCAGGCGAACGTACTCGCGTAGCTTGTTTTTGAGGACCTTGAGACCAACAGCTCGCATACAGTTAAGGTAGCTTTCGGACGCTACCTTATCAAGAGGGACGAGTTGCTATCGAGTATTGTGCCGATCTAGGGTCTTTCTGTCGCCGGTTTCTCGCCCGGGCCGGAAGCGTCGATTTGCGGCGTCCGGCGGCCTCTTCGTCAAGAAGCGTCGCCACGTCGGGATAGGCGTAGATGATGGGCGCCTTGTTCTGCATGAGCCCGCCCGTATCCGCCGTAGGACCGTAGGTGCTGTGCAGATCGCGCCCGAGCATGCGCACGATCGCGGTTTGTTGGCCCCGATGGTGAGACGTATGTGCGATGCGGCGTGTCAGGATCCACGCACGCGAACGCTTGACCTCGAAGAAATCGACGACCTCTTCCCACCATGCCTCCGGTTTGCGGCGTAACGCCGTAAGACGCTTCGACGCGTGAGCGGCATAGCTTCTGAGGAAGCCGAGACGCGTTTCTTCCGAAGGCACCGGGCTCTCGGTCACGTCGATCCCGAGCATCGTCTTGAACCACAGGTTCTCGCTCATGGATTGATGAACCATGTGCTCGAGCACACTGCGGCCGCGCGCATCCGAAGGATGCGGGCGTTTAGGCAAGTCTTCATCGTCGAACATCGCCCAGGTACTCAAGACTTTATGGATCTCTGCCTCGTAGGTCTCGATCAAGAATTGGTAGCGCACGCGCACCTCACAAAGTCAGAAAGCTCCACTCCTTCGAGAACGGAACTCGGGTCATGAAGACGCTCCGGTCTTCGAGGACGAGAATAATATCGCTCGGGTTCACGCCGATGCCGCGCTCTTCGTCATAGAGCCCGGGCTCGACGCTGAACATCATGCCAGGCTCGACGATGGAGTCGTCGCCGAGTGCGATGAAAGGCGGCTGATGTCCTGCATAGAACTGCCCTTGGCCGTGCGATGGACGATGGTAGATGTAATCCGCCATGCCGTTTTTGATCTGGTAGTCGTGGACTTTGTAAGCAATCTCAGAGCAGACCTTGCCGGGAACGATCTCTTCGCGAAGGATTTCAGCGCAGTCCATCACCACTTGCCACATCTTCTCTTGATAAGGCGCCACGGGCTCGATGAGGTAGTTTCGGTAGCCCTCACCGCCCATGCCGCCGAGCTTGATGTCGGTGTTCACGTAGAGCGGCTGGCCTTTTTGGATGCGCGTGTAGAAGAATTGGTTCGGATGCGGGAAGGCGGTGGAAACACCCGCGCGCACGTAGTGCGACGTCACTTCCATGCCGACGGCGCTGTTCGGTCTTCCGTCGCGCTCGACATCGTTCAGCATGAGGTCGAGGCCGTAGGCTTGGAGCGCTTGGCCAACTTCGAAATCCGTGGCCTCGGTGCCGCGCTCCAGAATGTAGTCACGTGCGAACGCGTGCACTTTGTCGAAGTAGCGATAGGCGCGCTGGGTCAGCGCTATTTCCTCCGGTGTCTTTTTAATCTGCATGTCGAGACACAGGTCGTCTATCTCGACGAAGAGCGCTTCGGGAAGGACGCTCTCCGCGGTTTGCCGTCTCGAAGCGCTGAGCTCGAAATCGATCCCTATCGTCTTGTCCCCGAGCCCGCGCTTGCCGAGGCCCTGAAGCATCCACTCGAACAGATCGACACGGTTGCCGCGCGCGAGCTCGCCTCGATAGGGAAAGCCACCGTCGGCGTGCGGGTAGCAGAAGTAGTTCTCCATCTCTGTCGACCACCAGGAGCTTATGAGGTCGCGGTCGATGCTCGGGGCGTACCAGTAGGCGGTATCGGCCTCGGTTTCCCCAATCGGAAAGAGCAGCCACGTCGAGCGCTCGCCGCTTCGGCGGAAACAGCCGGAGAAATAGACCATGTTCTGGTCTTGTCCGAGGAGGATGGCGTCCACCTCACGCTCGGCCACGCGTTTCTTGAGCTCGCGGGTGCGAGCTTGATGCCAATCGAGCGGCAATCGGTCATAACCGATCGGCGCCGGCTCGGGTTGTCCCGGCCGGTCGACGAGGAGGGCTTCGGACGGGCTGTCGGCGACGGTCGAACAGGCCAGCTTCGAAGCCGCCGCGCCGGTTGCGGCGAGCCCAGTGGCCAGGTTGCGGATGAACTCACGTCTTTTTATCGTCATGTCTCACCTTTTTCTGCACTTTCTCCTCAATTCAAATGGGTGTCGAAGAGCTTGTAGATCCGACGGTACTCGTCGAGCCAGCTCGACGGCTCACGAAAACCATGCGCCTCGACGGGATAGATCGCTGTTTCCCAGCCTGTCTTCTCGAGCTCGATGAGTCGCTGCACGAGCCGGACGGAGTCCTTGAAGAAGACGTTGTTATCGACCATGCCGTGAGCGATGAGAAGAGGCTTCGTCAAGCCTTCGGCGAACTCGATCGGCGAGCTGCGGGCATAGGCTTCCGGATCGTTATCGGGCGTGTTGAGGATGCGAGACGTATAAGGGTGGTTGTAATGCGCCCAATCGGTGACCGGTCGAAGCGCCGCGCCGCAGGCGAAGAGATCGGGCTTTTTGAAGAGCGCCATGAACGTCATGAATCCGCCATAGGACCCGCCGTAAACACCAATGCGCTTCGGGTCGACGTTCTTGTGCTCCGTGAGCCACTTCACACCGTCTTCCATGTCTTCGAGCTCGGGCGTTCCCATCTCGCGGTAGATGGCCGTGCGCCAATCACGCCCATAGCCCGCGGAAGCTCGGTAATCCATGTCGAGGACGACATAGCCTTTTTGCGTCAAGAGCGTGTGAAACATGAACTCCCGGAAGTAGCCCGACCAGCCGAGATGCGCGTTTTGAAGATAGCCCGCACCGTGCACGAACATCACGGCGGGCCATTTCCCGCTCGCGCCGCCCGAGGGCGTGTAGACCCGTGAGTAGATCGGGCGGTCGTGATACGTCGACGGGATCGGGACGACTTCCGGCTCGACCCATGGCAAGGACGCAAAAAGCGACGAGACCGTCTCGGTGACGCGGGTCGCCCTCGAGCCCGGACGCACCTCTTGCACGTAGAGCTCGGAGGGCATCGTTGTTTCGGAATGTGTCACTAGAACGCGGGCGCCGTCGGGCGATAGCTGAAAGTCGTTTCGGCCGCCGAGCTTGGTGACGGCCTCGATGCGAGTGTTCTGCGGGTCGTAGCGGAAGGCCTCGTAGATCCCAGGATGTTCGGCGTTGGCCGTGTAATAGAGATAACGGCCGCCGGGGCTCTCGACGACATTCGAGACCACGAAGTCCCCGTGGGTGACACGTGTTCTCGTGCCGGTATCGAGCGCGTGGAGATAGAGCTGTGAGTAGCCGCTCTCTTCAGAGGTGTAATAAAACGTCGTCGAACTCGAGAGAAAGCCGATCTCGTTCAAGCGCCAGTTGATCCACGCTTCGTCGCTGATGCGTGTAATCGTGCGGAGCTCGGCCGTGTCGAGCATGACTTCGGCGATCCAGCGGTCTTTGTGGTCGTGGGAGAACAGGTGGAGGACGAGATGCTCCCCGTCGTCGCTCCAAAGGATGCCCGCATTGCCGCCGCTCCCAAACCCGCTCGAGCCGACATAGACCGCGCGCGGCTCGGGCTCTTTGTCATTGTCCTCCGTTTCGTCCTCGGCATCCTCGTCATCCGCCTCGTCTTCCTTATTGACCCGAAGCCAGGCGAGTGGGTCGTCGGAAATCCCTGGCAGGGATGCAAGGGAAACGTCTCGAAGCTCGTGTTTGTCGAGGTCGAGCAGAACGACGCGGTCCGTCGCCGGCGTGCCCGTACCCACGAGCGTTCGCACCTCCTTGGGGTCGACGTAGCCGTTGTCGCTCACATAGTTGGGCATCACATCGTGCTCGCCCTCGTCGCGTTCTTTCGGCAAAAGCAGTACCAGCATCCACCTGCCCGTCGGTGACAAGCTCGAGGCCTTGAGCGCGACATCGTCACCAAGGTAGAACGGGTAGGGCACTCGCGACGAATCGGCGGCGCGCGCTTTTTCATCGCGCTCGCGAGCCGCGTCCTTCTTCCTCTTCTGCTCACGAACGTATTCCACGAGACGCCGCTGCTGGTCCCGCAGATAATCTTCGTCCTCTTCTTCCGCCGGGTCCTTGTCGAGCTCCATCACAACCGGTTGGTACTCGAGGCCGCTCGAGAGCTCCCGCACGAAAACGTTGTCGGCTCGGTAGAACCTAACGCGGTCGTCCCCGGCCATGAAGTGCGGCATGGACTCTTCCGCTTCGGTCCGGGTGAGTTGGCGCACCTGTCCCGTGGCGATGTCACGGACGAAGAGATCCCCGTTGCGCGCATAGACTTTGTGCTCACGATCCGAGCTGAAGTCACCGCCCCGATGGTCGGCTACCGCTCTCTCCGGCTCGCTCAGCTCGCGAAGCCCGGTGCCATCGAGGCCCACCTGATATAGCCGGCGCTCGTCGGAGCCTTCCACTTTGCGCTCGAAGTAGATCGACCCGCCGTCGTCAGCCCAGTAAGAGCTCTCGGGCTGGCGGCCGAGCCAGTCGGGGTGCGCCATGATCTGTTCCAAGGTCACTTCCTGCGTTTGAGCAAAGGCGAAGCTCGAGAAGATCAACGTGTGCAGAAACGCGCGCGAAACGATGTTCATTCGTAAACTCCTCATTTCAGGATCAACTCGTTGCCCAAATGCGGGCGCTCAGACAAACGAAGGAGCGTGTCCTCGCGGTTCGATTCGATGAACTCGAGAAGACGCGTAAGCCGCGGTCGCAACGGCTCGAGGGTTCGCTCGGGAACGCCGACCTCTTCTCTCGCTTTTTCTAGAGAGATCATCTCATCGAGGTTTCTGAGGATATCGCCTCGCTGTGCCCGAATCCAGGTGTCGAGAGGCTCTTCGAATCCGTCGACGGCAAAGCGGTCGAGCTCGGATGGCGCGTAGCCGAGCCACGCCATGCCCGCCGAGGTTCTCGCCAAAGTTCCAATCGGTAGCGTGAAGCACGACCACGTCACCAATCGCGGGGTTGCTCGAATAAAGGTAGGCTCCCATGCCCCCCACGACGTTCACGTAAGGGGGCATCGATGGTGCGATCGTTCCATTCGTTATAGGTGCCGTAGGTGCCCTCGCCGGCACCCCATGCCTCATAGCCGAGAGGATCGTTCACCGAGGCGGGGTCGGTGTGGTAGTGGTAGACGAGCTCTCCCGATGGGTCATCGCGCTCGACGCTCAGTAAGCCCCGATTCCCCTCGCGGTCACGTATCTCGACCTCGACTCTTTTGGGAAGCGGCGCCGCGTCGGCAAAGGCTTCGTTGTTCTTCCTGATGAAAATGAGCCCAACGCCCGGGCTCTCGACGAGCGCTCGTAGGAAAGCGCCTTCGCGATAGCCCAGGATCTCGTCATAGCTCGGTCGGCGCTCCCAGGAGCACGCGGCTGGACTTTCGCAGACCGGAATGAAAAGCTCGGCATTGTTCCGCGCCCCGCCGCCATAGACGAGGCGTACATGGCGGTCGAAAAGCGCGCGGTTCGCCTCTTGCTCGGCCTCTAGATAGTCGGGACGTCCCCGCAGATACAAGCTCCTTAGCATCGCGAGCGCTTCATCGGCTATGGGGTGGAGCGCTTCGTCGAGCTTGGGATCGATGAGGAGCGAGCGCAGGAAAAAGAGCCACCAATAGCTGTCGTGCAAATCGCTTCGGATGAGCGCTTCGATTTCTCCGAGAAACTCCCGAGACCAGCGATCGGCTTCGGCCGTCAGGGCGCGGATCTCCTCACTCTGCCAATCTTCGTAGATGTCGGGGCGCTCGAGTCGTGGCGGAAGGCTCACGTAATCGATGCCGAGCTCCGCGTTGTCGGAGAGCGTCGTTTGGTCCTCACCTGTTTCGAGGCCGAGGCGTCGGTTCAAATAAGCGATGAAGCTCTCGCTGACTTCCGCGGTCATCCCGTTGGGCGTATCGACCATGCCGTGATCGCCGAACACGATGAAGAGCGTCCGCGAGAAGAGCGTCTCGCCATCGGCAAAGCGGATGTTCTCGAAATCATCGATGAGGCGGCCGAGCTCGATATCGATCACGTGCATCGATAACACGTAATGCGGCTCAGCCCGGCGGCCGTCGATCTCGGGAAGCTCGATGCACATTTCACGGGCGCGTCTCCTGATTCCCGCGCGGCGCACGCGCACGAAGTAGATGTCGTCGAGAGTGTCATCTTCGTCGAGCAAAGCGAACACGGTGTCGTCGACATTGCCGTCTCTGACAAAGCAATGCTCAGGGTCGCGCGCGGCGACGGTCACGCCTTCTAGATGCGAGAACTCATCCGCCGCGGCGAGCAACAGCGTGGACAACGCAGGCGGTTTTTCGCCGTTCTCCGAGATCCGTCGATGGATGTCGAGAAAGCTATCCATCGTCGCGCGTGCCTGATCGTGATAGGTATGGTTTGCGACCGCCGAGACGCCTTCGATATAAGCACGGCCATAATTTCGAAGCGAGACTCATACCCGCGACGAGGTTCTCACCCTGAGCGGCGAGAAAGTCTTGAATGGTCGGACTTCGCGGAAACTCGAAGCCGAGCGCGTAGCCGAGAACTTCCGCGGGGTCGAGCCAATAGTTCGAAAAGCGAAAACGGCTTCGCTCGAACTGCCACCATCCGACCACTTTCGTATCGAGCTGAGACGTCAGGTAGGACTGGATCACCTTCATCGTCTCGGACTTGTCGACGGTCGTCGCGTCGTAGGAGATCCGGCCGCGCGCGACGAGGCGCCCTAAATTGGGGAGCCGTCCGGCACCGAGAAGCGCGCGCAGGAGGTCCGGACGGTAGCCATCGAGATAAAGAAGCTGCACGTGGCGGCCACCGGCGGGAGGCACGATCGCAGCGGGCGGCGAGCCGCAGCGAGCCGCGAGCAGTACGAGCACTGCCAGGATGGTATACCGTGCGAGGCGCACTACGATTCGGGCAGACCCGTGGCAGCTAACGCCTTCAAGGCAAAGGTCGTTCCGGCGTGGGTCAGGAAGTTCGGCGTATCCGGCTCGTTTCGGAGAGATTGGGTCCACCAATAGCCTTCCGCGCGTTGATGGGTAAGGAGCCATGCGACGGCTTTCTTGATGCGCGGATCGGAGGCTTCAACTCTTGCCTCTCTCAGCACGAAGACGACGAAGCCCGTGCCATATCCGTCGCTCTCGATGTTCACTGGGGGCTCTCCGGGCTCCCCGTCGCGCTGCCGCCAGCTTCCCAGCTCACCCGAGGCAAAACCTCCGTCCGGCCGCTGCCGTTCGAAGAGCTCTTCGATCCAGCGCTCTCGATCACCGTCCTCCACCAATCCGTCATTGTATTTCGCCGCCCACAACAACATCGCCTTTTGATGGAGATGCGTCGGCGGATGGCTCGCGAGGTAGCTTCGAATGCGTGACATGCCGGCCTCGGCACGGTCGGTTTGCTGGTAGCTGCCTTCGGACATGCCGACGGCAACGGCCATCAAGGTCACGCCGTAGTGGTCATCGCTTTCGAAGGGTGGCCAGTTGCACTTGAGCCAGTTTTCCCAATGCCCTTCCTCGCTCTGATGGTCCCAGGCTTGGTCGAGCGCCTTTACCGTCGCCGATCTCAGTTCGCGCCCTGCCTCGGCGTCATTGATGGCCAGGAAAGCGGCCGTGGCCACGAAGACCTGGGTGGTCGGCAAGCTCTCCTCGTCCCAGGAATCGACGAACGCCTCGGCGAACGCGCGCACTTTCTGGAAGGCAGGCCGGTCGCCGAACACCTCGTTCGGGGCCGTCAAGTAGTAACCGTTCGTGTGGCAAGTCACGCAGCCGTGCTTTTCGCCCCAGTTCGTCGCCACCGTATCCAGAAACCGGGCCGCGCGCTCCACGGAGACGTCTTCCGACAGAGCGTCATTTCGACCGTACGGGCCGAGCGGGAGACCGGGATCGGCTTCTCTCGGTTCCACCGGATCCATCGAGATTGCGGTTACGGTTGCGGTCTCAGTGGCGTCCGTTGCCGGACGTGGGCCACAGCCCGAGCTCACGAAGAGCGCGACCGGCAAGCAGACCAAGGTCCACCGCGAAGAGAAAGGGTGTCGGCTTCGGTGATTCATGCGCAAATCCTCCCCGGATCTGTGCAGGATGTCACGTTGTGGGGAGCCACCGCAATTCGGGCTCTTGTACGGTTTTCGCAGAGGCATTAAGACCGACTTCCGCGGTAGGATAGGTCTCCGATTCGCGGCGGGTAACGGAGGATTTGGTGAAGAGAAATCGCAACGACGAGCGGCTCGGGATGTTCCGCAACATTAGCCGCCGGGATTTTCTGCAAGGGACGGCTCTCGCCCTTGCTGCTCCGAGTTGGGCGCGGGCCCAGTCTCCTTCCATTCCGCCGTCGGGCTTTCAAGGCCAGGACGACGCATCGGCAGCCCGCGGTCACCGCGTGCGCGACGGCATCTTCCGCCAGCTACCGAGTCATGTGGTCGACACGGGTGAATCCTACGACCTCGTTGTCGTCGGTGCCGGGCTCGGCGGGCTCGCGGCTGCACACGTCTATGAGAAAGAGCGAGGCGGCAATGCCCGCATTCTGCTTCTCGAGAACAACGCGGATTTCGGCGGTCACGCGCGGCGCAACACGTTCAAGTACAAGGACACGACGCTCATCGTCAATGGCGGCACCTATGATCTCGAGGCTCCGGAGGAATCGCCGCCCGAGGCCAGGGAGATTCTGGCCGACCTGGGCATCGACACCGAGCGGGTTCAGGGATTCCGCGATCCCGATTATCGTGAGCGCTTCGGGCTCGATTCTACTTGTTTCTTCGATCCCGAAGTGTTCCCGGAAGTCACAAAAAAGCAATTTATCCAGGGCTTTCACACGATTGGGTGGGAGGAGTTTCTAGCAAAAACGCCGCTTTCCGAGTCCAACCGAGCGGAGCTTTTGACGCTCTACACGACGCGCAAAAACTATCTCGCCGATGAAGACGAGCCGGAAAGGGCCTTGGCCTCGATGACTTGGGAGAGCTACATCAGGGACAAGATGGGCCTTTCGGATACGGCCGTTCGTTTCTCGGACATCTACGCCACCGATCTCGGCGGGCTCGGTTGCGACGCGCTTCCTGCGAGCCATGGCTACTCGGACGGCCCCGGTTTCTTTGGTGTCGGGGGCGAAGGCTTCTACGAAGACGAAGGCGACTTGTGGTACACCTACGAGCCCATCTACCGGTTTCCCGACGGCAATCGAAGCGTCGCCCGTCAGCTCGTAAAGAAACTTCTCCCCGATGCCATCACGGGAGAAGACTCGATGGAAGGCGTCTTCAACGGTGAGGTCCTCTACGACCGAATGGACATATGCGATTCTAACGTGCGTTTGCGTCTACGCTCGACCGTGGTGCGCGTCGAGCATATCGACGGAGGCAGTCGCGTTGCCGTTTACTACGCGACGCCCGACGGCGAAATTCGCAAGGTGACGGCAAAGAGCGTCGTCGTCAATGCATGGGGCACGGTCGCCAAGCACATTGTCCCCGAGCTCTCCGAGGGTCAGAGAGAAGCGCTCGAAGGCTACAACCATTGCTCGGCGCTATACATCAATGTACTGCTCGATCAGTGGGAACCTATCGCGGATGCGGGAGCCTTCGAGATGTACACGCCGGGCCGCTACCAAACATGGATGCACGTTCTCGACCCCCTCCACGTCGGCGCCTATCAACCCGAGCATCGCCCCGACAAGCCCACGGTGCTATCGATGTTCAAATACCTTCGAAAGCCAGGCCTCTCCATCGAGGAACAGCTGAAGCTCAATCGCTACGAGCTCGAATCGAAGTCGTTCGAAGAGCTCGAACGCGAGATCCGCACGGAGCTCGAATACGTGCTCGGCCCATGGGGTTTCAATCCTGCCGAGGATATCAAAGCCATCACGGTGAACCGCTGGGGCCACGGCTATATCGTGTTTCCCCACCCGGACGTCGACTCGCCGCATCGCATCCGTGGGCAGCAGCGCATCGGACGCATCTCTTTCGCGGGCGCGGACGCTTCGGGCTCGCCTTGGACGCAAGGCGCTTTCCGAGAAGCCCACCGCGCCGTGCACGAGCAGCTGGCTCTATAACTTTAACGTCAGCTTAGAAGCTTCACGTTGTCGGGGTCGTATAGCGGTTGCTCGACGACCGTCGCTTCATACTTTCGTCCCAAGAGCTCGATTGACAGCTTCGTGCCAGGCTCCACAAAGTCTGTCGGGAGATAGGCGAGCGCGATCGACTTTTCGACAACGGGCCCGAAGCCGCCCGCGGCCACATAGCCAATGATCTCTTTGCCCGCGAGCACAGGCTCGTAGCCGTGCGCGTCGCGGTCCTGTACATCGATCACGAGACACGCAAGCCCACGCGTCGCGCCTTGCTCGCGCTGCCGCAAGAGAGCGTCGCGGCCGATGAAATCGCCCTTGTCGAAATTCACAAAGCGATCGAGCCCCGCCTCGATAGGGGTGTAGTCCGCAGACATGTCGACGCCCCAAAGCCGATAGGCCTTTTCGAGCCGCATCGCGTCGAGCGCGCGGTAGCCGAAATCCACGATGTCATATTGCCGGCCTTCCGCAATTAACAAGTCGTAGAGGTGCCGCTGATATTCCACCGGATGATGGAGCTCGTAGCCAAGCTCGCCGACATATGACACACGCAGCGCGCGCACGGGCGCCATCCCTACGAGTAAGTCGCGACATCTGAAAAAACGAAACGCTTCCTTCGAACAGTCGGCATCGGTCAGCGCTTGCAACAGATCCCGTGAGCGAGGGCCCGCTATCGTCAAAACGCCGTAGCGCCCGGTCACATTTGCGAGTTGAACCGATCCGTCATCCGGCAGGTGGCGCTCGATCCAGGCAACGTCATGGGTTTCCGTGCCCGCGGCGGAGATAACGTAGTAGCTCTCTTCGTTACCAGGCAGCTTCGTTACCGTGACGTCGCACTCGATGCCACCTTTCGGCGTGCACATCTGCGTGAGCGCCATCCGGCCCGGAGACTTGGGCAACTTGTTTGCACAAAGCCTGTCGAGAAACGCGAAAGCGCCTGGTCCGGAGACTTCGTACTTCGCGAAACTCGTCTGATCGAGAACGCCGACGCGCGCGCGAACCGTCCGACATTCCTCGACCACGACTTCATGCCAACTTCCACGGCGAAACGAGTACGTGTCGTGCGCGGCCCCGTCTAGCGCGAACCATAGCGGCCGCTCCCACCCGAAACGCGCACCGTAAACCGCACCGCGTTGCAGCAGTCGATCGTAGAGAGGCCCGGTCTTGAGTGGGCGGCTAGCGGGACGCTCTTCCTCCGGGTAGTGGATCGCATATTCGCGCGCATAAACGTCGACAGCGCGATCGGCAACGTAGCCCGTCGTGCGGGCATAGTCGCCGAAGCGGCGCACATCCAGCTCCCACATGTTGTCGCTCGGCTGCCCGTCCGCAATCCACTCGGCTGCGTATTTGCCCGCGCCCCCACCGAAAACGATGCCGAAAATACTGAACCCCGCTAGAACGTGAAAGTTTGGCAGGCCAGGCACCGGTCCCATAAGACAATGCCCGTCTGGCGTGTAGCCATCCGGCCCGTTCACGATGGTCTTGATACCCGCGTCAGCAAAAATAGGCACGCGCGACGCCGCCGCCTCGAGCACGGCCTCGAGGCGATCGAGAGCGGGCTCGAGCAAGCGGCTGTGAAAATCCTCCGGGATGCCGTCGAGACCCCACGGCTTCGTTTCCGGCTCGAAGGGACCGACGACGAGCGAATCCACCTCGCGCCGCACGTAGTAGGACGCATCCGTATCGCGTAGCACCGGAAGCTCGAGCTCCATCTCACGCACTTCGTCGATGGCTTCGGTGACAAGAAAATGGTGCTCGAGCGGAATGATGGGAAGATCGACACCGAGGAGCTGACCGAGGCCGCGCGCCCATTGACCGGCAGCGTTGACGACGATCTCCGCGCGGATGTCACCTTTGATCGTATGGACGAGCCAATCGCCCCGCGAGCGTGAGAGGCCCGTCACCGCCGCGTGGCGTGTGATCTCAGCACCCCGCGACACCGCCCCTTTCGCGAAAGCCTGCGTCACTCCGCTCGGGTCGACATGCCCGTCCGACGGGATGTGGGCGGCGCCAACGATGCCGTCGAGCTCGAGCAGCGGGAAGAGCTCACCGGCTCTTTCTGGTGAGACGATCTCGAACGGGATGCCCAAATTATCGGCAATGCCTTTGCGGTGGAGAAACTCATCAAGCCTGTCGTCGGAAAAGGCGAGCCGGACGCTACCGCATGCGTGGTAGTCCACGGGCTGTCCCGTTTCCTCCTCGAGCGTTTGATAGAGGTCGATGCTGTATTTGAGGAGCTTCATCATGTTGAAGCTCGGATTGAATTGGGTGCAAAGCCCCGCCGCGTGCCAAGTCGAGCCGCTGGTAAGCTCGTTTTTCTCGACGAGGACGACATCGCTGAGGCCGAGCTTGGTCAAGTGATACAGCAAGCTGCAGCCGGCAACACCACCCCCAATAACGACGACTTTCGCTTCGCTCTTCATTGGATCCGATCGATACCTTTCGTGATGCGTAGCTCGAAGTCTCAGAGTACGCTATGCTCGCCGGGAATGAAACCCGGCGCGTGGAAAGAATTCTTGCTGCCTAGTAACGACTGTGAGCGAGAACGGAGAGATCGTAATGGTCGTCGAGGATGACGGCAAAGGAATAGACGGGGATGCTCTGACTCATCTGTTCGAGCCGACGTCTCGAGCGGAGCACAGACGCGTTGGCACCGGGAACTGGGGTCTCTTCACGTCGCGTGGGATCCGCGTCAGCCCGAACGACACCGCAACCTTCGCGGCCGCCACTGTACTCCAGACGGGGATCGCTTTCGTCGCCTGCGCTCTTTCCGTCCGGCGCGCCGCCAGGCTCGAGCCCTCCGCGGCCCTCCGGCGCGATTAGATTCCACTTTCCAACACCCGGCCTCCGAGGGATAATGGTGAGTTTGTGGCTCGTGGGCCGGCGGGCTGCGGGACACCAGCTGCGCACAGGAAAGCATGTCGATACGCATCAACGTGGACGGACAGATGGGCACGGAGGAGGACCGCCTCCTGTCCGCCTTGGACCAGGGATTTCTCTTCGGTGCGAGCGTCTACGAGACCATCCGTACCTATGACGGCGTGCCTTTCGTTCTAGAGCGCCATCTCGAACGTCTCCGCGCCTCAGCTGAAGCGCTCGGCATCGACATCGACGTCAGCAGGGAGACGCTCACAGAGCGCCTCCGAGCGACGCTCGAGAAGGCTGGTAACGCCGAGTCGTCCATCCGTATCGTCATCTCCGCCGGCATCGGCGCTATCGACTACCGTACGGGTTCCGCTCGCAAGCCGACGGTCGTCATCATCGTGCGCCCGTTGCCCGCATTTCCGGAAAGCCTCTACCAAAGCGGCGCCAAAGCAGCGTTCGTGACCGTCATGCGGGCGAGCAGGGGCAACTTGAGCCCTAAAATCAAGTCCTCGAACCTCTTGAACAACATCATGGCGCTCCGGCAGGCGCACGAGAAGGGGGCGTACGAGGCCCTTCTGCTCAACGGGCGCGGCGAGGTCTGTGAAGGCTCCATGTCGAACGTATTCGTCGTGCGGGGCGGCGCCGTCGCGACGCCGCCGCTCTCCTCCGGGCTTCTCGAAGGCATCACGCGCGAGCACGTGATCGAGATCGCGCGAGCAAACAGCATCGAGCTCGAAGAGAAAACGTGCACGCCCGAGGATCTTCTCGGTGCCGACGAAGTGTTCATCACCGCTTCGGCGCGCGAGGTCGTGCCGATCGTCCGTGTCGACGAGACAACCATCGGCGACGGAAAGCCCGGGCCCGTGACTCAAAAAATCATGAAGTGTTATCAAGTTCATGTACGCGCTCTCATGAGCACAACCGAAACCGTGGATTGAAGGGTGTAATCGAATGAAAACAGATGTCGAAATCTCACGTTCCATCTCCCCGAGGCCGATCGCCGAGGTCGCCGAAGGGCTGGGGCTCCAAGCTTCCGAGTGGCAACCTTACGGACAGCACATCGCAAAAGTCGACCCCTCGGTGCTCGACCGCCCCGCGAAGAACGGCCAGTCGAAGCTCATCCTCGTCTCCGCGATCACACCCACGCCGGCGGGCGAAGGCAAGACGACAACGAGCATCGGGCTCGCTCAAGGTCTCGCGAAGCTCGGTGAGTCCGTCTGCCTCGCGCTTCGCGAGCCGTCTCTAGGCCCGTGCATGGGCATCAAGGGCGGCGCGACCGGCGGCGGTTACAGCCAGGTATACCCGATGGAGCGTATCAACTTGCACTTCACCGGAGACTTTCACGCCATCACCTCGGCGCATAATTTATTGTCGGCCGCGCTCGACAACCATCTTCATTTCGGAAACGAGCTCGGCTTCGACCCACGGCGTATCGTCTGGAACCGCGTCATCGACATGAACGACCGTGCGCTCCGGAATGTCATCGCCGGCCTCGGCGGGCCGCTCCACAGCATGCCGCGCGAAACAGGCTTCAGCATCACGGCGGCCTCCGAAGTCATGGCCATCCTGTGCTTGGCGAATGACCCCGATGATCTGCGAAAGCGTCTCGACCGGATCATCGTCGGTTTCACCCGCAACAAGGAGCCGGTGCTCGCGGAGAATCTCAAGGTCTCGGGCGCCATGATGGCGCTTCTGGCCGATGCCTTGAGCCCGAACCTCGTGCAGACGCTCGAAGGCGTTCCGGCGCTCATCCACGGCGGACCGTTCGCGAATATTGCGCATGGTTGCAATAGCGTTATCGCGACGCGCACGGCCCTTCACCTCGCCGATTGGGCCATAACGGAAGCAGGTTTTGGCTTCGACCTCGGCACGGAGAAATTCTTCGACATCAAGTGCCGCTCGGCCGGCCTCGATGCTGCCGCCGTTGTTCTCGTGGCCACGGTACGCGCGCTCAAGATGCATGGAGGACGCGACAAGGCGGAGCTGACCGAGCCCGACGCGGATGCCGTTGCCAAAGGCCTTCCCAACCTCGAAAAACATCTCGAGACCGCGCAAACGTTCAAAAAACCCGCGATAGTGGTGCTCAACAAGTTCGGCACCGACACGGATGAAGAGATAGAAGTCGTACGGCGACGCTGCGAAGAGCTCGGGACCCCTTTCGCGGTCTCCGATCATCATGCGCGTGGCGGCGACGGCGCCGTCGAGCTCGCCAAGGCCGTCATCGAGACGACGTCGAGCGCCAGCGAGCCTTTCAAGCCCTTATATGAGCTCTCGGATCCGATTCGCGAGAAGATTCGGAAGGTGGCAAAGAGCGCCTATGGCGCGAGAGTCGTCGTCTTCACCAAGGTGGCGGATCGGAACATCGCGGAAGCCGAGAAGCTCGGCTATGGGGAGCTTCCCATCTGTATCGCCAAGACGCAGAACTCGCTCTCGGATGACCCGAAGCTTCTGGGACGACCGGATTTCGAGGCCACGGTGCGCGGGGTCCAAATCAACGCGGGCGCCGGTTTTCTCGTCGTCTTGACCGGCGACATCCTGCGCATGCCGGGCCTTCCCCGAAGGCCGCGTGCCGAAGATATCGATTTCCGGGACGGTAAGATTCAGGGGCTGCAGTAGAAGCCCGTCACAAGGTCAGTTTTTAGGCATCCCGTCGACCACGACCGAATCGCTCTGCTCCATGAAATGGAGCTTGCCGGCGAAATCGATGTAATGGCCCAAGCGGTCGCGCTTCGTTTCCAGGTAGAAACGGTTGTGGGTGTTCGGCGGGATAACGTGCGGAAGACGGCGGCTCACACGAATACCGTGCTGCGTCAGCTGCTCGATCTTTCGCGGGTTGTTCGTCATCAGCTGGATCGACCGAACGCTCAAGCTCATCAACATGTGGGCCGCGATCGCGTAGTCGCGCTCGTCATCGCGGAAGCCGAGCGCCAAGTTTGCTTCGACCGTGTCGAGCCCCTGGTCCTGGAGCGCATAGGCTTTAACTTTATTTATCAGACCGATGCCACGGCCTTCTTGGCGTAGGTAGAGCACGAGGCCCTTATCGAGAGCGCCCACGGTCTCGAGCGCGGTCTCGAGCGGGTCGCGGCAGTCACAGCGCAGCGACCAGATCGCATCCCCGGTCAAGCATTCGGAGTGGAGCCGCGTGGGGACGTCCTCCGCCCCGAGAATGTCGCACCGGACGATCGCGACGTGCTCCTTCTCGTCTCGATTGTTCCAAAAAGCGACGATCCTAAAGTCTCCGAATCGCGTCGGAAGATCCGCCACCGCGATCAACCGCACGCAGACGTTCGCCGGACCCACGCCTTCGCAATCGTGATCCTCGTCCCGAAGGACGAGATCTTCGAGTGTCATGATGTCTGCCATCACCACACCTTAGCGTAACGAGGTCAGTTCCCGAGCTGGCGCCCGTGCTCCACCGTCAACGGGCTCAAGTAATGCTTCTCGTCGATCCCCTTTTTTCGAAGGGCGATGCCCGTCAAGCACTCACGCAGGGCCCGGTTGGCATTGAGACTCGTGGTGTAGCCGGGATCGGCGAGCGGGTTGAACTCGACGAGCTCGAAGCCGACAACGTTGTTCTCGGCACAGAGGCGCCGGACGAGCGGGAAGAGCTCCCGCATCGTCAACCCGCCGGGCTCGGGCGTACCGGTGCCTGGCGCATATGCCGGGTCGAGCACGTCGATGTCGAGCGAAATATAAAGATATTCCAGTCCTTCCGAGACTTCCTGAAGCGCACGTTCCATGACCGCCTCCCATCCGTCGCGCTCGATCTCGGCCATCGTGTGATAGTGAAAGCCGTGCTCGCGCATGAAGCGAAAGCCGTCTTCGCCAGGCCAGTAGCCTCGAAGGCCAACTTGAACGTAGTTCTTACCGAGCACGTGGCCTTCCTCGATGAGGCGCTTTATGGGCTGGCCGTGCAAGATCAAATGCCCGCGACATTCTCGCTTGCATCGTAATGCGCGTCGAAGTGGATGACGCCGACATTCTCCTTGCCGTAGACGTCGGCAATCGCTGCCACGTCGGGATATTCGAGCGAATGGTCCCCTCCTACTATCATCGGAATCGCGCCCGTCTCCGCGATCTCTTTGACCATCGCGCGCACGGGCGCATCGACCGTTCCGCGCTCATATTGTCGATGGGCGCATCACTGTAATCGACGACCGTGAGGTCCTGCATCCAATCCACCATGACGTGCAGATGCGGGTCTGACCAACTCCCCCAGCCGAGATATTTATCCGAGCCACGGAGCGTTTTTGGTCCAAACGCGGCACCGCGCATCCCGCTTCCCGTATCGAGGAGCGCGCCCATGATGGCGACGTCCACCTCGCCGGCGGTCACATCCTCGGGCGTGAGAGCCACGGGCAGCATGAAAAAGGTCGGGATACCGGTCCAGCCCTGGCCCCCGGACATGCGCTGGATATTGATGGGCTCGCGCTTCGGGTCATTCGAAGTGTCGCGAAGCTCCTTCCACGCGTCGAGCGTCGGGTCGTTCGGATTCAGTCGGATGACGCCCCGATCATCCTCCTGCTGTTGTTGCGTCCACGCGCCGTTCCCTACGAGTAGAAAAGTCACAAAGAACAGAATTCGTCTCATCATCTCACTAATCACCTCTCAAGAATGTGGGTGCGAGTATAGAGGAAACGCGTGCTATTCTCTCCAGCGAGAGGGCCGAAGGCCACAGGCAAGCTGGGCCCAAGGGCCCGAGAAGGCCAAGAAAGGAATACCAAGTCGATGACGGAGTTTCGTTTTCAACCGATGTTCGAGATGGGTCACGAGGAGGTCCCGTTTCGCAAGCTGACGAGCGACCACGTGAAGGTGGCGAAGCTCGGCGAGCACGAGTTTCTGAGGGTCGAGCCCGAAGGGCTGTCGCTTCTCTCGGCCGAAGCGGTGCGCGATGTCTCGCACTTGTTCCGGACGTCGCACCTCGAGCAGGTGCACCAAATCCTCGACGACCCTGAGGCCAGCGACAACGATCGTTTCGTCGCGGTCCAAATGCTAAAAAACGCCAACGTCGCCGCGGGCATGATCCTCCCGTCCTGCCAGGACACCGGGACGGCCATCGTTGTTGGCAAGAAAGGTCAATTCGTCTTGACGTCGGGCGATGACGAGGAAGCGCTCACCCGTGGCATTTACAACACCTACACGACGACGAACCTACGCTATTCGCAGCTAGCGCCGCTCTCGATGTACGAGGAAAAGAACACGAAGAACAATCTCCCAGCCCAGATCGAGCTCTACGCAACCAAAGGCGACGAATACCACTTTCTCTTCATCACCAAAGGAGGGGGCTCCGCGAATAAGAGCTTTCTCTATCAAGAGACCCGCGCCCTTTTGAACCCGGACGCGCTCGTCAGCTTCATCGAGGAGAAGATGAAAAGCCTCGGAACGGCAGCCTGTCCGCCCTACCACCTTGCGATCGTTATCGGCGGAACGTCCGCGGAGTTCACGCTCAAAACGGTAAAGCTCGCGAGCTGCAAATATCTCGACGGACTGCCTCGAAGCGGGAACGAGCTCGGGCGCGCGTTCCGGGACGTCGAGCTCGAGAAAGAAGTGCTCGCGCGCTCGCGCCAGCTCGGGATCGGCGCGCAGTTCGGCGGCACCTATTTCTGCCACGATGTGCGCATCATTCGCCTTCCGCGCCACGGTGCGTCACTCCCTGTCGGCATTGGCGTGTCGTGCTCGGCCGACCGGCAAGCCTACGGGAAGATCACCCGCGACGGAATTTTTCTGGAGAAGCTCGAGACCAACCCGGCCCAGTTCATGCCGGAAGTCGAAGGCGAGGAGCTCGGAGCGGAGGTCGTGGAGCTCGATTTGAACAAGCCCATGAGTGAGGTTCGAGAGACACTCTCCAGCTACCCGGTCAAAACGAGGCTCTCGCTGACGGGCTCGATTATCGTGGCGCGCGATATTGCGCATGCCAAGCTCAAAGAGCGCATCGATCGCGGCGAAGAGCTACCGCAATATTTCAAGGACCACATCATTTACTATGCGGGTCCCGCGAAGACACCCGATGGCTATGCGTCGGGCTCCTTCGGCCCGACGACTGCCGGACGGATGGACTCTTATGTTGGTCCTTTTATGGAGCAGGGCGGAAGCTTGATAACACTCGCCAAAGGCAACCGGTCCCGGCAAGTGACCGACGCTTGCAAAAAATACGGGGGATTCTATCTCGGCTCGATCGGAGGGCCTGCCGCTATCCTCGCCGTCGAGTCGATCAAGAAAGTCGAAGTGGTCGAATACGAAGAGCTCGGCATGGAAGCCATCTGGCGCATCGACGTCGAGAACTTTCCGGCCTTCATCGTTGTGGACGACAAAGGAAACGACTTCTTCTCCCTATTGTCCTGAACATTTCCCGCGCTCTCATACACTCATGTAGAACGGTGTGAGCAGTGTGAGCTTCCTAAAGCGGGTCCCTATAGCTCTTGACAGGCGGCAACTGAGCCCCCGTGAGGCCGCTCGGCGGGTCTTCCGCCACGACCGGCATGCGCAGCGTTCCAATCCCATCGATCGTCGCCACGATTTCCTCGCCGGGTTGCAGGAAGCGTTGAGCGCCGCGGACCGCGGTGCCCATACCGGTGCCGCCGGACGTCCCGTTATTGATGACATCGCCAGGGAAGAGCGTAATGATGGACGAGCCGTACTCGATCAACTCCCACAAAGAATGGATCATGTCGCCGGCGGTCGCCTCCTGCATTTTGGTATCGCCGACACTCAGCGTTTGCCGGAGCTTCACCATCGGGTCGCCGTAGAACTCCTTGGGCACGATCCATGGTCCCATCGGCGCAAACGTGTCGTGGCCTTTCCCGACGAACCAATCGGATCGCAACGGGTTTCCCCCGGGAGGCCGGCCCCCGCGATCGGAGATATCGAGCGTGACCACATAACCAAAAACGTAATCCTGAGCGTCATTGGCGGACACGTATTTCGCGGTTCGGCCAATAACCGTGCCGAGCTCGACCTCCCAGTCGGTGCGATCCCGGCCGTAAGGGATCACGATGGGATCGCCGTTTCCGATGACCGCGCCCTTGCTAGCTTTCAGAAATAGGTAAGGGACGCCCCGATTCTCACGCCGCTGACGGCGCGCCTCCGCGCGGTCCTCCTCGGTACCCGACTCGTTGACGTGGCTATAGAAGTTGACCGCGGCGTTGAGAATTTTTCCGGGGTACATGATGGGGGGGAGCGTACGTAGATCTTCGAGGTCATACACGTAATCGGGTCGATTCGATCCCAGCACGTCGCTGCCGACCAGGTGGTTGACAAGCTCATACGCGCGCCGCTTCAAGCCATATTCGTACCGCTCGATGAGCTCCAGCATGTCCGCCGGTGGCGGGATCTTCGGATAGGCCGGATCCCTCTCGAGGGCGAGGTTCGCAGCGTTGAGATCAACCACGAGGCTATCACGCAGGACGATACCGACATGGGCGACGCCCTCGATCTCGAACGTTCCGAGTTTGAATGGTTCCGCGCTTTCGAGCCCATCTTGACCCGAACATAAGACAGGAATCGCGAGAGCCAGCACCACCGTAAAGATTAGAGAATTTCGCATGACACTCCTTGTAGGCGCGTTGACGTTCGTCCCAGCCGGTCCGGTTGTACTTGGGTTGTGAGAGCCTGTCAAGTTCCTATTCGACCGAGAAGGACTAGCGCAGGAAAATGCTCTTTGGGATGTAGCCGGTGACGACTTGGGTCAGGTCGACGACCTCACTCACGCGGAAATCAACAGCAATGCTTGCAAGTGAAAGGGCTTTTTCCGGCGTGAGACCCTTTTGCTTTACGAGAAAGTCCACCACCTCCCAGGTGGCATGCCGAGTCGCCCGGTCGAGGTCGAGGTCGATCCCCATAAGGAGGTAGTGGGTATCCGTTTCCGCGCGTGGGCCGGCGAGGTTCACACCTTTGTGGACAACGAAGCGGAAGACAGCGCTCAAGGACTGCTCGATCGCGGTGCCGCTCACCTCGCCGTCGCCTTGCGCCCCGTGCGGATCGCCCGTGTAGAAGAGTGCGCCAGGGTGGAAGACAGGAAGGTAGACGGTCGTTCCCGCCTTGAGATCCTTGACGTCCAGGTTTCCACCATAGGCACCGGGCGGTCGCGAGCTCTGCACACCGGCGAGCGTCACCCCGGGCTCACCGACCACGGGAGCGGGAGCCACGGCTAGGATGCCCATGAAAGGCGCAAGTGGAACGTGGATGTCGTCCGCGAAGAAGGCGACTTCACGGCCGTCGACCTCGCCGGTGCGGATGACGTGGCGTGTCCGAGGGATATCCAGCCGCGGGTCGTCGGAACGAACGCCTGGATAGCGCGACGAGAACACGCCTCCTGTGGCACTCGTGTTGTTGATTCCCCAGGGTACCCGCGTCTCTATGTCGAGAATCTGCACCTCAAGCATGTCACCAGGCTCCGCGCCATCTATATAGACGGGTCCGGTGATGACGTGGCCGCTGCGACCTTCTCGTGGACGCCCGTCGCGCGAAGCCCAAAAACCCAGCACGTCATCGAGAATCTCTTCCCGCGGTACTCCCAACCCGGTCAGGTACGTTACCGGGTTCTCATCCTGGGTCGCGCCCGCGTGGGTCACCGTGTCGATACGGACCGTCTCTCCGGACCGAATCGTCAGAACGGGCTTCTTGTCTATCGGATACCAACCCCAGCTCAGATTCGCCGGGCGCGAGGGCACGAAGTGGTCGGCTTTTTTGGGTGTGTCCTGAGCAGACGCGACGTAAGAGGCGCCGACAAGGCAAAGCGCGACGGCCAGACGACGCGCGTCTCGAGTCCATCTTCTTAGGCTCGGCAACACCGGCGCCATTGTTGACCATCTCCTGTGCCAAAAGCTAGCAGATTGACCTTGCTTCTGGGACTCGACGCGCTCAGCGGGGACGACAAGTTCCGCGGCTGTTTCGGAAAATGGCCGCTGCACGTTCCTATTTCACGACTAGACCGATCGCTAGTCGCCGATCTGCCCGCCATCCAGAACCCTTTTCAACGTATTTGCCAGCTCCGCGATCCTGAACGGCTTCGCAACTCTCCCGGCAAAACCATAAGCGCCGTAGTTCGCCATCACGGGATCGTTGGAATAGCCGCTCGAAACCAGCACCCGAGCTTCTGGATCCAGTTCGAGCAGTTTCTCCGCGACTTCCCGACCGCCCATTCCCCCAGGGATCGTTAGGTCTGTTATGACGATATCGAACGCTCTGTCTGAGCCCAAAGCATCTCGGTATGCCCGCAGGGCCGGAGCTCCTTCATAGAAGCTTTCTACCTCGTAGCCGAGTAGTTTGAGTGCCCTGCCCATGGCGTGATGGATCATCTGCTCATCATCTACAAGAAGGATTCTCCCAGTACCCACGACCATTTCCGGCGCGGCCTCGTCGGCGGCAGCGGCCTGCGATTCTGAAGCGGGAAGATAGAATGTGAACGGCGCGCCCTCGCCCTGCTCGGACCCAACCGTAGCGAATCTGGTCCGGCTCGATGTTCAGCGCCAAGTACGTCTCGCGCATCTTGGACAGGTTGCGAAAAGAAATACGGACCGGCTTTGTGCCCATGGCCCTTATGAATTCGACCACCGCAGGGCTGAATATAGAGTCGCGGTCGAAAACCAGGTATCTCGGTGCCGTGTCGTAGGGAAACGTCTCACGTAGTTGCTGGATGACCCAAGCGGCAGTCGGGTGAAATGTCGCGTTGAAGTGAACGATGTGTCGCCGCCCGTGCTCGATGACGAAGAAGCCAAAGAGCAATCGAAGTGAGGCGGTCGGCACGGTGAAAAGAGCCATTGCGGCAATGCCGTCCTTGTGGTTCCGCAAGAACGCTACCCAGCGCTTCACTTGGTCGGGTTCGGCAGGCTGGCGCAGCATGTAAAGCGAAACCGTCACCTCCGACACGATGAATCCGAGCTTAGTCAACTCCGCGTGGATATGTGGTGCGCCCCAGCCGTTCTGTGCCATCGTGCGGATGAGTCGGTGAATCTCCGCAGCGAGGCGAGGCCGTCCAGGGTAACGCGTGCTCGAGATGCGCGTCCAGTATTGTCGAAATCGGGCTCGATTCCACTCGGCCACCGTATCAGATTTGACGATGACCAACCGACTGGCCCACGCGGGCCACGAGCCACCCAGAACGCTCGATCGACGTCCTCGACCGGCGGGCGCGGGCGCTCTTTTTTCAGCGCCGTCACTTGTTGTCGCAGAGCGAGGTTTTCGATAACGAGGTCGCTTCGACGACCCCCCCCGGCTCGAACGTCTCGTTGCCACTGCGAACTAGTCATCCCCTTGATTGCCCCGTTTCTTTGACCCCCATCTGATGCTAGACGCCCTCGGGCTTCGCGAGACATTTACCCGGGCAAGATCACCGATGCCCTCGCTTAGCGCTTCGCAAGCGTACCGATTTTCAAAATTATAAAACGCTTTCCGCATCTAGCGGCTAACCCCACAGCGTCCGACCGTGGTTCAAATCCTTATTCGCGGCACCAAATCAAACCGATGCGAAGGGGAGACAACAAAAATGACGTACGAGTTGAAACGACGCGATGTCCTCCGTGGAGGCGCGGCCGGAATCGTTGCTTTGGCGCTACCGGAATGGGCATTCCCCGCTCTGGCTCAGGGCGAAGAGCTCGTGGAGTTCACCGACTACCCCGAAGATTGGAAGACGGCACGAGGACCCGAGGTGCGTTTTTACGACATCCGAAAGATCGACGGTCCGATCACGCCGGCCAACGAGTTCTACACGGTCCAGCACCACGGTCATCCAGAAATCGACGTGGCTAGCTTTCGCGTCAAGGTGAGCGGCCTGGTAGATAGTGCCAAGGAGCTGTCGCTGGACGACATGAAAGCTCTTGGCGAGACAGAGCTCGTCGCGGGGTACGAATGCTCCGGCAATAGTGCTCGCGCCATGCAAGCGCTCGCGTCGAATGCACGGTGGAGCGGGGTGCCGCTCTCGAAGGTTCTCGCTCACGTCGGTGTGAAAAAGCGCGCGAGAGAAGTCGTCTTCTTCGGCGCCGATTCCGGAACGGAGGAAGTCGAGTTTCGCGGGCACAAATACGACGTCGAACAGCAATACGGTCGCAGCATGTCGGTGGACGAGGTGGCCACTCAGAGCCGTTTCTCGCGACCGGCATGAACGGCAAGCCGCTGACGATTTTCCAGGGCTCTCCCGTTCGACTCGTCGTACCCGGATGGTACGGGGCTCCGAACGTGAAATGGCTCGCGAACATTCACCTCCAGCGAGACCCCTATCTCGGCAAATACCAGGCGCGTTGGTACCGCACGCTTCGCGGTCAGATGGTCGGCGGCGAGATGAAATGGACCGAAAACGCGATCACGCACAGCGTGTCAAATCGGTCGTCGCGCGCGTATCCCGTAGTGGAGACACGGTCAAGGTCCTCGGCTTCGTGTTGAATGACGGCACACCGATTCGGTCCGTCGAGATCAAAATCGACGACGGTGAGTGGCAGCGAGCATCGATGGAGTCCGGGCAAAGCAAGTACGCATGGAAGCTCTTCACCTATGAGTGGAAGGGTGCGAGCACACCATCGTCTCGCGCGCGACCGACGAGAACGGGATGGTGCAGCCGACCAGTGAAGAGGCCGGATGCGAGGGTGACGATGTCGATAATGTTGTGACGGCGACCGGATCAGTGAAACCAGTCCTCTACCGCTTCGATGACGTAGGCGACCTGATCATCGGAGAGCGTCGGGTGAATCGGAATGCTGAGCATCGTCTCGGCTACTTTCTCGGCGACGGGAAAATCCCCGAGACGATGGCCGAGATAGCGATAGGCCGGCTGTAGATGCAGTGGCGGTGCGTAGTAGATCGCCGTATCGATCGATCGGTCGGATAGGTTATTTGCGAGCCCATCTCGATCTTCGCGAGAGCCGAGCCGTATCGTGTAGGCACGATAGGCATGCCGGCAGTCGCTCGAGGATGGAGGAACCTTCAGGGGTAGCGACTCGAATGCGGCGTCGTAGCGCGCTGCGATCGTGCGGCGCCTCATGAGACGTTCGCCGATCGTCGCCAGTTTCACGCGCAAGACGGCGGCCTGGATCTCGTCGAGCCTGGCGTTGAATCCTTCGAATACGAACTCGACCGCCTCCAGCATCGACGCCCGTCGCGCCGATCGCTTTTTCCCGTAGTCGCGAAGGCTGCGAATCGTCGTGGCCATGTCGCCGCGGCGCGTGACGACGACGCCAGCATCCCCGAACGCGCTCAGAATCTTGCGGGAATTCATGCTGAAGCAGCCCGCGTCGCCCATCGTGCCCGCCATCTTTCCCCGATAGTCACCCCCGAGCGCGAGAGCGGCGTCCTCGATGACGAGAAGATTTCGGCTCCGGGCGATCGCTTGAATCGCATCCATATCAACGAGCTGGCCGAACAAGTGGACAGGAACGATGGCTTTCGTTCGCGAAGTCACCTTCGCCTCGACTTCAACGGGATCCAGCACGAGCGTTTCCGAGTGAATATCGGCGAACACAACGCGGGCTCCGCATCGGGAAATGGCGGCTGTCGTCGAGATATCGGTGTTGGGCACCGTCACGACTTCGTCGCCAGCCCCGATACCGGCCGCGACGAAGGCGAGCTCGAGGGCTGCGGTCCCCGACCCAACGCCAACAACGCACGCGAACGAGGTGCCTAAAAAAGCGGCAAGCTCCTCCTCGAAGCCTTCGACGTGGCGACCTGCGGTATAGACGCCGCTCTCGAGGACGTCCCGGATCGCGCGGTCGATCTCTTCCTTTAGCTCGAGATACTCGCGTCGGGGGTCATAGAAAGTAACGCGCATCGAGAACGGTCCCTCTGCCCCTCGCGGAACGGCGCTCAACACGGACCGTTCGCGCACCGGATGCGATGATGCGCGGCGCGACGGCTTCCGTTTTCTTAACAGGAGACGCACCGGTCGTGGTTCACCGCCCCCAAGCGTACGAGCAGATCCCGAGCTTCGGGAAAGGGCTGAATCCGCTGCACCGGTCCATTCGCCATGTCGGCGGTGCTTTGTCCTTCCCTATTCAGGAGCGTCGCATCCGCGCCTTGGGATACGAGGTATTCGATCATCTCCACGTCTCCTCGGGAAGCTGCATTGTGGAGAGGCGTCATTCCCTGGTGATCGCGGGCATTCACATCGGCCCCACATTCCTCCACGAGATATTTTACAGCGGGCATGAACCCCGCCGGGTGGTTTCGATGATCGTTCGCCGCGAAGCCCTCACCGAAGCCGGCACCCGTGGCGGCGTGAAGCGCCGTCATGGAAGGCCCACCTTCGGGGACCTGCGGTAATCCGGACGGGTCCTTTTTTTTCGATTGCTCGACGGCTCGGAATCGACGGGCACGCGTTTTCTGCGTCCGGACGCTCGGGTCGGCTCCGTACGATCTGAGAAGCTTCATGGCCGGGATGTCGCTTCCATAGGCAGCGCGCCAGAACGGGGTCGCACCGGTCTCATCGATCGATGACGTATCGAAGTTGTAGTGCATGAACCACACCTTCTTCGTCAATCGAGCGTTGGGATCCGCACCGGCTTCGAGAAGCGCTTTCATCAGGTCGAGATGCGTCGTTTGCTGTTGCTTTTGGGCGGTCGGCTGCGGATACATCGCGTGAGGCGCCCACTGCAAGTTGACGGCCGCGTAGAGCGACGTGATCGCGGATGGCTCCGCAGCAAGATTCGGCTCCGCTCCGCGTGCGAGCAAATCTTTAGCCAGATCGAAGTGACCGTTCATGGTCGCGATGAGAAGCGGGCTCGTCTTGCTCCCTGTCGCAACCTGGTCGATGTCAGCGCCGGCTTCGAGCATCGCATGGACGGAGGCAGGCTCGCCCTGCCGCGCAGCATAGAGGAGCGCGGTCATGCCTCCTTGCAGGCCGACTCGAGCGCCAAACGACTCGCGACGCCTTCGCTGCGGCGCCTCTCCGGGTTCTTCACCTCCGGGCACGATCCACTTGAAAAATCGCACGAAGATGTTTCGCTTGGGCTCCGGCTCGTTTGCGTCTGCCTCGATTTGGCCCACGGCGTCAGCGGCGGCGGCACGGTCCTTTCGTAGCTGCTCGATGCGATCACGAAAGCCGTCGTCGAGAGCTTGGTTCAGCGTCGGAGAGTCGATGATGTCGGTAGTGAGAGCGAGGTCGGCGCCTCGCGCGCTGAGCAGCTGAATAGCCTCGTGACGACCCGACACCGCAGCGAACATGAGCGCCGTGTGGCCGCCCGTCGACTCCGTGTGGTTCAGTTCGGCGCCCGCATCAAGCAGGGTCCGGACCGCCTTCACCTTTCCAGACGCGGCTGAGAACATGAGCGCGGTGGTCCCGGTCGCCGAAGCGTCGTGAGGCTGCCCGCCTGCATTCAACAGAAGTTCGACCATGGACGCGTGGCCGCCCCGGGCCGCCAGAAGCAGTGGCGTGTAAGCTGCGAGTCTCGTGGCCGCGTTCACGTTGGCGCCGGCATAGAGCAAAAGCTCGGCCATCTCGACATCGCCCACCTTGGAGGCCCAGTGTAGAGCGCTCATACCGTCGCCGGACGCCGTGTTCACGTCCGCCCCCTCGCTCAGTAGCAGTCGAAGCGCCTCTTTGTCCCCACTCTTGGCCGCGTCCACGACGGGCGTCATCGAGATATTGGCGGGTCCAGCGCCGAGCAGGGCAACGAGCACCGCGGCTCCCCGACATCGTTGTTTCATTGGATGCACTCCTCTTCCGAGATTATAAATCACGCCAAGAGGGTTGTGGCGGCGGGACGGAACCGCTCTTCCGATCATCGCGCAGCTTCGTCGCCCCGAGCGACCATTCGGCCTCTCGCCTCGGCATAGAGCCTGCGGATCGCGGCTTTTTCCTGCTCGTTGTTCCAGTAACCCTAGCATTCCTTGGCTGACAGTGAAGACAGCTCATCCTAACTATGGATAATTCACGTTAAACCGAAAGTATCTAGCGATGATGTACGACCCGGCCGGAAACCAGCACGGCACGGATCTGAGATGTCCCATCGAACGGATCGCCCGTGAGCAGCACAAGGTCGGCGACTTTGGAAGTCTCAATGGATCCGAATCGGTCGTCGATCCCCAATAAGCGCGCCGGAGTGGATGTGATGGCACGCATTCCATCTTCAGCCGACAAGCCATGTCGCACGGCGCGCGCTGCATGAGACAGTAAATCCGTCCGAGAAGCGGAGGCTGCGTCTCCCGACACGAGCGCAACCGTCACACCGTGTTCCGCCAAGACAGCCGGAACCGACAAAACCGCGTCGGGTTGATGGTGACGGACTCGAGCGCACCCATGTGATCCATGCCGTAGCGGATCGCGATCTGCGCGGCATGGAGCAGGTGTTTCTGAAAATCGCTCGCGCTATCCATGTTCAGCGCGACTTTGACGCCCGCGTTCGCTATAGCGACGGGATCGAAATATCCGAGGCCAGAAGACAACCCCCATGCCCCCTCTTCGAGGAACTTCTCGATATGTTCGGCGATGGCGGCACGCTCGGCTTCACTCGCCGGCTGTTCGCTCCAGCCCATCACCTCGAGACGCGCACTTCCCTGACCCGCGAGTGGGACGATGTTGTTGCCGATGCCCTGACGGTGCCAGAGGGCGACGCGATCGGCGAAGCTCCCGCCCACGGGCCACGCGTGGCGCCCGTCCTGTCCGACGACGATCGTCGTGATCCCTTGCGTCAGGTTGTTCGCGGCGGTGGCGAGGTGAGGATCGGAAATCCCCGTCTCCGCGTGCGAGTGCAGGTCGATGAAGCCGGGCGTAACGTAGAGCCCCGAGACATCGATGACGCGAGAAGCAGAATAGGCGGAGACATCACCGACGGCCGCAATGCGTCCGTCCTTCACGGCGATGTCGGCGCGTCGGGACTCGGCGCCGGTGCCGTCGAGGATCATGCCTCCGCGAATAAGGACGTCGGCTTCCTGGGCGGTGGCGATCGGAGAGAGCGCCACGACCGCGGTGAGAGCGGCGACGCAAGGGGAAAGACCGAAACGCATGACAACCTCCTGTTCGACCGCTGCCATTGTAAGTCGTATCTCGTCCAGCGGCGAGGGCGAGAGAGTAACGGGTACGACACCGCGCTCGTGTTTGCACAGATTTGGGCTACGCCAGAATCGCTCACGACCCTCGCAGGCTCGACACCGGTCAGCTTGGCGTCAAGTCCTTCGAGATCGTAGGTCAACCGCTCGTGGTCGACGAAACTTAGGAAATTAAATCCGGGTGGCGGGACGGTAACCGGGTGGAATTGCGCGCGCCGGGTTGCGGAAGAGGGTTTTGCTTGGCGCGAGTAGGTGGAACAGAAAGCCGCTGCGGCGCATCGTCCCCCAGAACGGCCCCACGCCGACGTGGCGGAGCTCCGGTTCCGAAGAACAGCCAACCGTCCCTTCCTGGAACGGCGGTCGCCTCCTGCTGCTCGGGCGTCCTCCGCCAAGGGGGCGCGAGCTCGTCTCCGAAAACGCCCGCGGGGTCGTCGGGTGCTTCGACGACACCGGCCCAGCCGCACAGGACGACGGCCGCGATAGCCATGCGCAAGGAGACTCCTATCAGTGCCGTGGGGCCCTGGATTTCTTGCAGTTCGCCCAAGGGGGCTCCCTCCATAACAATTCCTTTCATTTCTCCAACATTTTGGCCTTGACTGCCACCTGGATGCTTGATATTTCCTCCCAAGAGTAATAAAGGGGGTAACGAATATCGGTGCGCGGGTAAGTGAACCGCCCCGGGTTTTCCGGAGACTCCAAACCTCGAGAGGGTGTTTCGGAATCGAGTTCCTATCCGTGTTTGCGAAACATGACGCAGTCTAGTAAACACACGCGCAATTGACGCGGAGTTCGTCTAAACACTAGGAGAACCCATGATGTTCGGTTCGAGAATCCTCCGGCCCGCTCGGTCTTGCCGACGGAACGTGATGTCGATGGTCCTGACGGTTTGCGGCATTCTGATCCCAACGACGCGGTCCGTTCACGCGTCCGGTCCAGCAGTCGAGAGTGTGGCATCGCAAGACCCACTCCTCCCGGTACGCCTGAACCACCTGATCACCAAGCTAGAGCGGGGGGACATCATCGTGGGCGGTAACGTGCGCGCCGGTTCGAGAGATGGCGCGCCACCCACTTGGGATTTCGTGTGGATCGACATGGAGCATACGGGTTTCGATATGCCCGGCCTAGAAATCACGCTGCAGTTCCTTCTCAATCGTCGTCAGATTCTCGAGCAAGGGACGCTCGCACCGCCGGTCGTCCCCATCGTTCGTATCCCCGCGTACGGACGTGAAGCCCCCGACTGGATGGTGAAGCAGGTGCTCGACTACGGTGCCTACGGGATCTTGTTCCCCCACACCTCGACCGTAGAGCAGGCCCGTCGTATCGTTCGTGCCACCCGCTATCCGCAGGGAAGAGGTGAGGAGATCTCTCATCCGGATCTCGGGGGCCGGCGCGGCACCGCTCCATCGGGCGCGATGCGATGGTGGGGAATTCCAACCATTCAGGAGTACCACTCCCACGCGGGAGTGTGGCCAGTGGATCCGGACGGAGAGATCATGACGTGGATCATGATCGAGAACGTAGAGGGGCTGCGGAACCTGCCGCAGATACTCGACTCCGTGCCGGTGGCCGCCGTGATCGCCGCTGAGGTGGACATGTCGACGAGCATGGGGCTGGCCGGTCAGCGGTTCCATCCGGAGGTCGTGGCGGCAATGGACGAGATCGTCTCCGCATGCAAAGAGCGCGGTGTCGCGGTAGGCGGCTTGGTGACGCGTGACAATGTCGCGGAGCGCGTGCGAGAAGGCTGGCAAGTCTTGTTGACGGGTGATGCGGAGACGATCGAGATCGCCCGTCGAACGCAAGCGGAGATTCGCCGCTAGAAGACCAGCATACGGAGGCCGAGGGCCGCTATGGCGCTCTTATTGCCTGACGAACTTCTGTGTGCGTCGACCGCCGCCGCCCTCGGAGACGTAGAGGTTGCCCTTGGAGTCCACGCCCATCGTGTGCACGCCAATGAAATGACCGGCTCGTTGCCCCATACCGCCAATCCCACCTGCAATACGGCCCGTCGTGCGATTCAGAATCCACACCGTGCCGCTGCCGATATCTGACGTGTAAAAGAAACTCTGCTCGGGGTCCGTCGAAAAAGCGATGTCGTTGGTGCGCAGCGGTTGATACGAAAACCCCTCCGGCTCGATAGGAATGATGCGCTGCAAAGCGCCGACGCGGTCGAAAACCTTCACCCGGGAATTCCCGCGGTCGCAGACATAGACCAGGCTGTCATTGCCGAGGGTGACACAGTGTGGATGTCCGCCTCCCTCCGCGGCGAACTGACCGGGTCCAGTGCCAGGCGATCCCCATTGCCTCAGATACTTGCCCTCGTTGTCGAAGACCACAACGCGGTGGTTGCCGTATCCGTCGGCGACGTAGATGCTGCCGCGAACGCCCGTGACCGGATCCGGATTGGGATCGACAGCGATGTCCGCCGGATCGTTTAGGAGCGTCTTGCTTCGGTTGAGTCCCGGACTGGTGCAGGTCGGGAAGAATACAGGGCGAGCGGGCGCGCTCGGTGCCTCGCCATCGCAGACGCCCTTGGTACCAATCTGCAGCAAGAGCTCGCCGTCGTGGGAGTACTTCTGCACGATGCCATCCGCGTTGCCACCCAGCCACACATTATCTTCGTGGTCCACGAAGCAGCCGTGCAGGCTTTCCGGCATCACCTTGGTGCCGCCGCCCGGGCTCAGCAACGAGGCGTCACCCCAACTGGTGACGATATTGCCCTCGGGGTCGTACGCCACGACCGGAGGCGCAGGAATGCTCGACATGGCTTCGAACGTATGCAGCCCGCCGAGCGAGCTGTTCTGCCAGCCGCGATTGAGCGTGAAGATGTGATCGTGTGAGTCGACGCACGTGCCGCCAATCTCGCCCGTGGCCCAGCGGTGAAGCCTACCATCGGAGTCTTTGATGGCCGGAAAGGGCTTGGGCCAGAACGGGTCCACCTTGAACTGCGGTGCCCGCGCAGACGATTGCGCCTCCGTGGTGTTCCAGGTTCCGAGTGACTACGCCACGAGGACGACCAAACCCATCAACCACATCCGTGTGTTTCGATTCATCATATGGGGCCTCATTCCATCCACCGCGCGCGAAGCGCACCGCGATCGAGCCGTCTTCCGCGAAAGTAGATCGCGGAGATGCGTTTTGTGTTCGAGATGTTCTCGAGCGGGCTGACGTCGAGCACGATGAAGTCCGCGCTCTTGCCTTCGGCCACCGTGCCCATGTCGTCGAGCTTCAAGAGTGCCGCGGGAGCGCTGGTGGATGCGACGATCACTTCCGTTGGACTCATCCCGGCCGCTACCATCGTCTCCAATTCGTAGTGTTCGGCCCATCCGTGCCACGCTCCGGGAATGCCGGTGTCACCCCCGAGCACGATCGTGATGCCAGCCGCATTGAGCTTTTTGAGGCTCTCAGCCATCTTCCCGTAGGTGGCTCGCGCGGCGGCCACCGCGTCCGGATCTTTCGCCAGAAGACTCGCCTGAAACGTCTGAACGACGTCCGCGGGCACGCTCTCCGATAAAAGCGCGATGCTGTCGCCAGGAAGCTCGGCCAGCCCGCCCCGACGTGTGCCACCGATGTTAGCGGCAGCGAAGACGTTCCCCGCTTTCATCTTGGCTATGAGCCCGTCGTCCATGACCTCGTCACGTACCAGGTGCATGAACCCATCGACGCCGGCATCGACCAGCTCGTGCGCATCCGCCAAGCAGTACACGTGCGCCAGAGCCATCAGCCCGTGCTGGTGCGCCTCCTCGATAATGGGTCGGTAGATGTCGGGTGTCAGCTTCGTCACGCGGCCGCCGCGGTCGTCCACCCAGATCTTCACGGCCGGTGCGCCCATCGCTGCCAGCTCTCGAACGCGTTCCCGGCCCTCCTCCGCGCTCGTGATCGGATAAGACGTATTCGCGATCGACGGAATTCCCGGTCCGCCGTCAGGCGCCGCCATGCCGCGCCCGGCCGTGAGCAGGCGAGCCGCGTCTTGAGTTTGGTTGTCTCGAATCTCGAACGAGATCGACCCCACGTCGGTGCCGACGCTGAACACCGCGCCGAGCCCGTAATAAGCGTATCGCTGCAGATGATCGACGATGATGTCACGCGTGTAAAATTCCGGCCCGAATTCGCTGCCGTTCAACAAACCCACGTGCATGTGCATGCTGACGAATGCGGGGATAACGGTCTTGCCGCTGAGATCCACGCGCGTCGCGCCATCAGGCACGTCGAAGTCACCTTTGCGGCCCACACGGCTGATCTTGTTGCCTTCGACGATGAACGCCGAGCTCTCGATCGGTGCGGTCGTATCACCCACGATCAAAAGGGCCCCCTCGAACAGCACGACGGCGTCGCCCGACGAGGTCGTCGGTTCGGGAGCCGATGGTTCCGGGCCGGTGCACGCCGCCGCCGCGACCACGCTTGCGAGTAACAGTCTGCATCCACGCATCGCTATCCTCCTCCGCCACCGCGGCATGTGTCGGGCAACCATAGGCGGACTGGAGTTCCGCGTCAACATCCATGTTCACGGCCCAGACCGGTTGGGCTTCCGCCATCCATTGTTGCTACGCCGCGACTGGCATTTGAATGCTCGTGTCAGTTGTCTGCCTACGAGCACCACCGAAGGTGATCACGTCGTACTCAATTAATGTTGATGCGGATGTATGTAGGATGGCCAATGGGAATTGCAGCGACAAAATCGGCGCACTCCGCGACGGGATCGGCCGTAGCCCGGCGGAGAAAACCTCGCCGCCCTAGCCCGGAGGCCTGTGTGAAAACTCCCCTCATCGGCCGAGCCATCCTCAAGATTGCAGAGTCCCGGCATCCCGAGCGAGTCGCGATCCGTGCTCTGTTGAAGGCGAATGAGCTTCTGGGTCTCGTCGTTGGCGTCCGCCTCTCGAGGTCGTTCCGGATAACGTCTCCGCGAGATCTTTGCCCAGTATCGCCGGAATCGATCCGATTCCAGCGCGCGACCGTGTCAGCGTTGACGATGACTTAGACGGGATCACGCTCGGAGAAAATCGGTACCGGAATAATCCTATCGCTCAGGCTCGAGAATT